>ERZ773038.1944-NODE-1944-length-11014-cov-16.244822_pt1 | contig 11014 bp, 9 predicted proteins | sample MGYA00511665_ERZ773038 | MGnify/ENA primary metagenome ERZ773038 (study PRJEB29015, sample SAMEA2737966) | human oral metagenome | biome: human oral; feature: human-associated habitat; material: dental | place: China | collected 2028 ... | reverse complement strand
GGTTCGGGCGGGGCGGAGCCGGCTGGTCTTGTCCTTGGCCGGGCGGATGAGGAGGTCTTGGAGTTCGCCGAGGCTGCGGTTCGCCAGTCGAGTTCGCTGCCCCTTCAACCTTCCCCGTGATCCCGGCCCCAGTCCGTACCGGGCCAGCCCGCTCTCCGCGCCCCCTGGGCCTCTCCGGATGAGACACCGGGACCCGCTGATGGACACCCCGACGAGCCACGTTGACGCCTTGACGGAAGACGGAAGCGTCTGTATCGTCATGGGTGGCAGCTAGAGATGAGATAGTTCTCCGAGCACCGATTCGTGGAGGCCTCGCACGTGGTGCGGGGCCTCTTCGTAAGATTTTAATGAGGAGGATAGTGCGTGCTGTTGGCATATATTGATGAAACGGGTGAGCCCGGCGCCTATGTTTCTCCCGATCATCCGAGGTATCGCACGAGTCCGGCGTTCGGATATGCAGGTTTTGTGATCCCGGAAGATGCTGCTTGGGAATTTGGTGTGAGATTCAGTCGGGAGAAGGCCACTGTTTTTGCAACAGAAATAAGGGCGGCAGAGCATCCTGGGCGCTGGGAGCGCAAGGGTGCTAGTATTTTCAGACCGGGCACCCCGGAGAAGTATCCTCAGCAGTTGCGAGTCTTCAACTCGCTGGTCAGGTACCTGAAGCGCCGCGAGGGATCGTTGTTTTATTACGCGGACGAGAAGCCGCAGGGCACGCCGAAGCAGACGCGGCTGGATCCTGTCCAGCGCGAAATGCAGGCTATGGAAGAAACTCTCAACAGGCTTGCGAGACATGCAAGTGGTCGAAATAGCAACATCCTCGTCATGATTGATCAAATCAATGAAAAAACTCGTGCAGATCGCCTGCCTCGAATGTATGGTCACATATTTGGGCGTTCCAGCGAGCATCCTGAAATGCGGAGGATCGTGGAGCCGCCCATGCATATCGACTCGGTATTGAGTTCGAATATCCAGTTCGCCGACTGGGTGACCGCTTGCGTTACCCGAGGAATCGACTATCAGCTTGTACGCACGTCGCGACACCGATGGATTGTGGATGTCGATTTATTGAAGGACCTGTCGGGCGCATTTACCTACGAATCGAAATTGCATCTCTATAAACGGTCTGTCGACGACATTGTTCATTCGCGTCTTTTTAGCCGCTATCGCTCATTGTATCCACAACCGGTGGGTCAGCATGTTGGTGAGAGCATCGATCCGGATGTTGCCCGGAAAATGCGAGGAATAGCCGAGAGGAGAGTCCGGAAGTGAATCCGAGGCGCAGCCCGGCGGCGGGCCTGTCCGCGGCCGGGGGGCGGCTGGACCTGTGCTGGACCGGCCGCAGCTGTTCGACTGGCTCCGCCCGCGGCCGGAGCCGGTGGTGTCCGGGTTTACGGGGAGGGGGAGCGGGCCCCATCGCGGCGGGGCGCTCTGCTCGGGTATCCTCGGCGCTGCTGAGAAAGGACGCGACATGATCGCAGGCGCACCCTCCGGCGGGCGACCGCCCCTGACCGACGCCAAGCCCCTCGTCTTCACCGGCATCCACTCCCGCGTGGGAATATGGTCGATCGTCTTCAGCGTGGTGTTCTTGACGGTGGTCTTCAGGCCATTGTCTTACTCCTCGTTACTCCAGGAGAAGTCCGACGGCGGGCTTGACATCGGGACGATCATGCTGCTGATCCAGATCGTCCCCCTGGCGATCGGCGGCCTCGTCGGGATCGTCTTCATCCTGCGTCATCGTCAGCGCCTGCGTGTGGATGCCAATGGGTTCCGCATCCGCACGGGGAGGAGATTCCGAACGCTGAGCTGGGACCAGGTGCGCGGCAACCTCGCCGTCGCCGTCATCCCGCAGCACGCCAGAAGTCCTATAGGCATCAAATTCAACTTGAAGCCGCTTCTCCTGCCCGTCATCACGGTGGAGGGCGAGCGGATCGAACTGCCCTGCCTCATGGGCGATCCGTACTACGAGCGCCGGGCCCATCAGCGCGTGGAGCGGGCCATGGCCGCCATTGCGGCCCGCGACCCGGGCCCCGGAGCCGGCACTGTCGCCCCGTCCCGTCCGGACGAGCTCGTCCTGACGGAGCACAGGGACGACAAGGGGACCGCCTTCATCCTCCTCGGGAGTGCATGCAGCTGCTGGGGGCTGGCGTGGCATCTCATGAACGATTACGACCTCGATATCCGATATATTTTCGCGGGAGTGCTCGTAGCGCTCGGCCTGGCTGTAATGATGCTCGCTCTCTGTGCACCTTTCTTCAGGATGCGTCCCGATGACACCACGGTCGTCGACGCCTCCGGCCTGGAGGTCAGGCGCGGCTGGAGGAGAAGGTCCCTGTCCTGGGATCAGGTGCGCGGACACCTGGAGGCGCGAGCCATCCCCCCGAACGGGAAGAGCGGACTGAGCAGGGGCGGGACCTGGAACTGGGGCTGGCGGGCGCAGGTGCACTACCGGGACGGGGAGCGGGACGTGCCCCTGGCCGGCGCCTCACTCATGGCCTGGGACAAGGCCTCAGCATTGCGGCTGGCCCGCGAGCGCATCGACCTCCTGCGCTCCTACGACCCCGACCCGACGGCGGCGGCATGGTCGCAGCCCGCGGCGCCGCCAGCCCAGTACGGGGCGTCGATCCACCCGTCCGTCAGGACGCCGTCCCCGTACGCGGCGCAGCCCTACCCGCCCGCCCCGACGGCGCCGCTGGACCGCCGACCCGGCGGAGTGGCGGCGCCCGCTCACCCGTCCGCCGGGACGGCGACCTACCCGCCCGCCGCACCGCCGGCCCAGTACGGGGCGCCGGCTCCGCAGTCCTACCCGCCCGCCGCACCGGCGCCGTCGGACGACTCCTGGCGCGAACCCGGCCTGTACGGGCGCCCCGCCTCCGCCTGGGAGATCATGACCTCACCGGCGGGGAAGGCGATCGACAAGAAGGAGGGACTCCAGTGACCGCACTCATGGGAAGCACCGCTCGTTACATGTTCACCGTCACCTGGTCGCCCGAGGACGAGGAGTTCGTCGCCACCTGCCTCGAGTTCCCATCGCTCTCCTGGCTCGCCGGGACCCCGGAGGACGCGCTGGCCGGTTTGCGCGAACTGGTTGACGAGGTCGTCGCCGACCTCCGCGAGTCCGGAGAGTCCGTTGGCGGGCGCCGGTGCGCTGCCGGAACGGGGCCCCGGCGGACACCGGTAGGCTGTGCCCGTCGCCCCGCCCGCGGCAGAGAGGAATGACGATGACCGAGCCGAACCCCCTCCCCGTCCCCGAAGCCGCCGTCCTGGCGAGCCTCAGGGGCCGCAGCCTGCTGCGCGAGCTCGACTTCACCCCGGAGCAGTGGATGGCCCTCATCGAACTCGCCGCCCAGCTCAAGGCCGCCAAGAGGGCCGGGCGCGAGGACAGGCGCCTGCTCGGCAAGAACATCGCCCTCCTGTTCGAGAAGACCTCCACCCGCACCCGCTGCTCCTTCGAGGTCGGCGCCCACGACCAGGGCGCCCACACCACCTACCTCGACCCGGCGGGCTCCCAGATGGGCCACAAGGAGTCCGTGGCGGACACCGCCCGGGTGCTCGGCCGCATGTTCGACGGCATCGAGTACCGCGGCGACTCCCAGGCCAAGGTGGAGACCCTCGCCGAGCTGTCCGGCGTGCCCGTGTGGAACGGCCTGACCGACGAGTGGCACCCCACCCAGATGCTGTGCGACGCCCTGACCATGCTGGAGCACGCGGGCAGGCCCGCCGGCGAGATCTCCTTCGCCTACGTCGGCGACGCCCGCTTCAACACGGGCCGCTCGCTGCTCGTCAACGGCGCGCTCCTGGGCGCCGATACGCGCATTGTGGCGCCCAGGGCGCTGTGGCCCGATGAGGAGTGCGTCGAGGCGGCCCGCCGCGTCGCCCGGTCCACCGGCGCCCGCATCACCCTGACCGAGTCGGTGGCCGACGGCGTGACCGGGGTCGACTTCGTCCACACCGACATCTGGGTCTCCATGGGCGAGCCCAAGGAGGTGTGGGACGAGCGCATCGCCATGCTGCGCGACTACCAGGTCAACGCCTCGCTCATGGCGACCGCCGGCCCGCAGGCCAAGTTCATGCACTGCCTGCCCTCCTACCACGACCGCAACACCACCGTCGGCGAGGAGATCTACCGGGCCACCGGCATGGACGGAGTCGAGGTCACCGACGAGGTCTTCGAGTCGCCGGCCTCCATCGTCTTCGACCAGGCCGAGAACCGCATGCACACCATCAAGGCCGTCATGGTGGCGACCCTGGGGGACTGACGGGAGGGTCCCGGGGGAAGGGGCTCCGTCCGACTATTCTTGGCGCATGTGGAGTCCTGCCGTCCGGATGGCGGGCGAGCCGCGCGCCCGCGGCGAGCTCGACCTGGCGGTTCTGCGCGCCCGCGACCGCGCCGGCCTGCTGGCGCGCATCGACCGCGCCGTCGTCTGGGAGCTGCCCGTGCGCGCCCGCCTGCACGGCCTGACCCACCGCGACGGCGTCCTCCTCCACGGACCCGCCGGCTGGGGCGAGGTCGCCCCCTTCTGGGACTACGACGCCGCCGCCTGCGCCCCGTGGCTCGCCGCCGGGATCGAGCAGGCCGCCGTGGGCCTGACGAGTCTGCCCGTGCGGCGCGAGCAGATCGCCGTCCACGTCGTCATCCCCGAGGTCGACGCCTACCAGGCGCACGCCCTCGTCTCCGAGTCCGGGGCCACCACCGCCGAGGTCAGGGTCGCCTCCTCCCCGGGCTCCCTCAACGCCGACCTGCGGCGCCTGAGCGCCGTGCGCTCCGCCCTGGGGCCGTTCGGGCGCGTGCGCATCGACCTCGGCGGCGCCTGGGACCTGGAGACCGCCCTGCACACCCTGCCCCTCATGGACCGGGCCGCCGGCGGCCTGGAGTACGCCGAGCAGCCCTGCGCGAGCGTGACCGATCTCGCCGTCCTGCGCCGTCGCATCGACGTGCCCATCGCCGCCGACGAGTCCGTGCACCTGTCCGCCGACCCCCTCGCCGTGAGGCGGCTGGAGGCCGCCGACGTCGTCGTGCTCAAGGCCGCCCCGCTCGGCGGGGTGCGCCGCGCCCTGGTCCTGGCGGAGAAGCTCGACCTGCCCGCCGTCGTCTGCTCCGCCCTGGACACCAGCGTCGGCGTCGGCGCCGGGCTCCGGCTGGCCGCCGCCCTGCCCGTCCTGGAGTACGCCTGCGGCCTGGGCACGGTGGGCCTGCTGTCCTCCGACGTCGCCATCCCCTCCGTCCTGCCCGTTCGCGGCTTCCTGCCGCTGCGCCCCGTCCACGTCTCCGAGACCATGCTCGCCGCCGCCGGGGCCGACGACGACCTCACCGCGCGCTGGGCCACGCGCCTGGAGCACATCCTGGCCGCGCTCACCGAGCGCCGCGAGCGGGAGGCGGCCGACCGGTTGAGTCCGGTCGCGGGGCTGCCGCTGTGACGCCGGGCATGGTCCGGTCGGACGGCGGGCGCGGGCGGGGCGCGACCCCTCTCCGGCCATCGGGCGCGTCCTCGTTTCGCATGCCGGGTCTGGACGGGATCCGGGGGCATGAAAGTCGTGGACGTCACATGGGGAGTTCGACCGGTGGTCTCGATGTGGTTTCATTGGCATCGTTCACAGCAAAGTGTCAGAAGCGGTTCCGAGACGACCCAGAACCCGGGTGTTCGCTACGTTTGTTTATCGAGCGGGCCACAAGCCCGAGGAGGATGTCATGAGTTCGCACGACGACGTTACCGGCGCCACACCGAGCAGCGGCGCCACGAATACAGAGCGGTTCAAGCCGCCCGCGGGATGGACCCACCCCGGCCGGTCCTCGGGGTCTTTCGACGAGGACTCCGCTGCCGCCGATGCCGCTCAGGCCTCGCAGGCGGCCGTTACAGCCCGTTACACGACGATGCCGGCCACGCCCCCCGGCTACTCCTTCCAGCGCTCGGCCGACGCCCCCGAAACAGGATCCGGTACCGGCGCCGGCTACGGAGCCGCCTCGGGCTCCCCCTACTCCGCCTCGGCCCCGGCCTCGTCCGCCGGCTACGGGACCGCCTCGGGCTCCCCCTACTCCGCCTCGGCACCCGCTGCGTCCGCCGGCTACGGAGCCCCCTCCCGCGCCGGCGCCCCCTACTCCGCCCCGGCCCCGGCCTCGTCCGCCGGCTACGGGGCGAACTCCTCCGCCGGCGCCGTCTCCGGTCCGTCCTCCTCGACCTCCGCTCCGGCGGGTGAGGGCAGGCCCCCGTCCACCCCGTCGTCGGACTCCTCGAAGTCGTCCGACGGCGCCGAGCGCCGCCGCGGGCCGGGCTGGGGCGGCGTCGTCACCACCGCGGTCGTGGTCGCGCTCCTGGCCTCCGGGGGCACCGTCGCCGGCCTGCACTACTTCAACTACTTCGGCGAGAAGGCCCAGCCCGCCGCCAGCGCGGTGCCGACGAGCGTCGCCACCGGTGCGACCACCCAGATCGTCACCTCCGCGGGCACCGCGCCCGACTGGGAGAGCGTGACCAACGCCGTCGCCAATTCCGTCGTCGCCATCACCGTGAAGACCTCCGAGGGCACGGAGATGGGGTCGGGCGTCATCTACGACGACTCGGGCCACATCATCACCAACCACCACGTCGTCGGGACGGCCAGTCAGATCCAGGTCACCCTCGCGGACGGGCGCATCTACGACGCCGAGCTGACCGGCACGGACCCGGCCACCGACCTCGCCGTCGTCCAGATCGTGAACGCCCCCGACGATCTCACCGTCGCCCAGATCGGCGACTCGAACCAGGTCGTCACCGGTCAGGACGTCATGGCGATCGGCAATCCGCTGGGCCTGTCCTCAACGGTGACCACCGGCATCGTCTCCGCCATCAACCGCCCGGTGGTCACGGAGCAGAAGGACCAGCCGGACCAGTCCCAGGGCGGCTCCCCCGGGGGATCGAGCACGCCCGGGCTCGGGGGCGTCCTGCAGCCCAGCCAGTCGAGCACGAAGACCTGCACCAACGCCATCCAGATCGACGCGGCGGTCAACCCGGGGAACTCGGGCGGCCCGCTCTTCGACGAGACCGGCAAGCTGATCGGCATCACGAGCTCGATCGCCACCCTGGGCTCGTCCTCCTCGGGCTCGAGCGCCTCGGGCTCGATCGGGATCGGCTTCGCCATTCCGGGCAACCTCGCCGTCAAGGTCGCCGACCAGCTCATCAAGACCGGAACGGCGACGCACGCCTTCCTGGGTGTGGCCCTCGACAACGGCAGCGAGAAGGCCGACGGCGAGACGCGCGCGGGGGCCAAGGTCACGACGGTCGAGCCCGACTCGCCGGCGGCCAAGGCCGGCATCGAGGTCGGCGACGTCATCACCGCGATCGACGGCAAGACGACGAACCAGCCCGCCGCGCTGACCGGCTTCGTGCGCCAGTACTCGGCGGGCGACACGGTGAAGCTCACGGTGATCCGCAACGGGGAGAAGAAGGAGATCGAGGTCACCCTCGTCGAGCGGAAGGACTCCTGAGGCCTGCGCGGCTCGCGGGCCCGCCGCGGCGCTCAGCCCTTCCTTCAGGGATCCCGCCGCGGCGGAGCCCCAACCTCGCTTCTGCGGGTTTCCGCCGCGGCGCCTCAGCCCTCCGGGAGCGTGCCGCGGTGGACCGCGACAATGCCCCCGGACAGGTTCTTGTAGCCCACGCCCCGCCAGCCGGCCGCGTGCATGAGCGCGGCCAGCGCCTCCTGGTCGGGCCAGGCGACGATGGACTCGCCGAGGTAGGCGTAGGCCCGGGGGTTGGAGGAGACCAGCCGCCCGGCCGCGGGCAGCGCCGTGCCCAGGTAGAAGCGGTAGAGCCCGCGCAGGGCGCGGCGCACGGGCGTGGAGAACTCGGCGATGACCAGGCGCCCGCCCGGGCGGGTGACGCGGGCCATCTCGGCCAGGGCCGCCGCGGTGTCCTGAACGTTGCGCAGCCCATAGGAGATGGTGACGACGTCGAAGTCGGCGTCGGCGAAGGGCAGGGCCATGGCGTCGCCGACCACGAATTCGATCTCCGGGTGGCGGCGCCTGCCCTCGGCGACCATGCCGGGGGAGAGGTCGCAGGCGACGACGTCGGCGCCGTCGGCCGCGTACTCGACGGCGGAGGTGCCGGTGCCGGCGGCCAGGTCGAGGACCCGCAGGCCCGGCGCGGCCCCGACGGCGGCTCGGGCCACCCGGCGCCACATGCGGACCTGCCACAGGCTCATGACGTCGTTGGTCAGGTCGTAGCGGCGCGCGACGGCGTCGAACATATCCGCGACCTCGCGGGGGTCCTTGGCAAGGGAGGCTCGGCTCATGGGCCCATCATCGCAGGGGCGGGTCCCGGGTCCTCGACGCCGTCCAGATACTCCTTGAGCTGGGCCCATCATCGCCGGGCGGGCCCCGGGCGTTGGGCGGGCTGCGGCGGCTGCGTCCCCGGCGGTCTCAGCGGCTCCGCTGTCTCCCAGGCGTCCGGCGGGCCGCGCGGGTGAACCATCACCCGTATCAATGAGCCTCTCTCACCGGGAAAGGCCCCGCGGCGGGGTCGACGGGGTCGGCGCTGCGGTTCGCGAGATCGTCGGGCAACCGCCGAGAGCGTCACTTGACCCGCGAGCACGTCTGCCAGGGGTACGTTCTCGTGGGTCGCCCGGCGATCTCGCGGGTCAGGTGACGTGCTCGCGGGGCGAGTCCTCCCTGTGCTCGTCCGGGGCTATCACGGGAGCCCGACCCTGGAGCCGGAGGCCCCGGGCCCGTCCCGAACGCGTCCGGGACGACTGGGCCGCCAAATTAGCGACGACAATGCTCTAGGGCTTGGCTCTAGGGCTTGCGTCCCGACTCGGAGTCGCAAATTGGTGATGCTCGTCATTTCAAATTACGGCGCCAGTGGGCCCGCGCATGACGCACGTGCAGGGGCTCCTGCGCCGGATTCGCACGGAATATCCCGATATCAGCAGGTGATTCCCGGAGTTCCTGAGGGGCTGGGTACAGTCGGGGGCGGTCCGCCCTGTCCGGAGGGCTGCGGCCGTGCTCCCGCGACCGCCCGACGATCCCGAAGGAGGTGCTCAGACGTGAATGCCGCCGATGGACCGGCGTCATCGCCCGCCGGCCGTCCCAATGACGGTTCCGACGCCGCGGGCTCCGATGCCGCTGGCCGCCCCCGCGCCGGCGCGGGCGAATCCAGCGCCGCGGCCGACGGCTCCGATCTGAGCGCCGACGTCGTCGTCGTCGGGGCCGGGCCCGCGGGATCGGCCGCCGCCTACCACATGGCCGTGGCCGGTCTGGACGTCATCGTCGTGGAGCGGGGCGAGCCCGGACGCGACAAGGTCTGCGGCGACGGCCTGACCCCCTCCGCCGTCACCGAGCTCGCCCTCATGGGCGTGGACACCACCGGCTGGCGGCGCAATAAGGGCCTGCGCGTCATAGGCGGCGGGCACATCCTCCACATCCCCTGGCCCGAGCAGGCCTCGCTGCCCTCCTACGGCCTGGCCCGTCGCCGCACCGAGCTCGACCGCGACCTGGCCGAGCGCGCCGCCGCGGCCGGCGCCCGGCTCCTGACCGGCGTGACCGCCACCGCCCCCCTCACCTCGCCCTCGGGGCGCGTCATCGGCGTCGAGGTCAGGCCGACCCCGCGCGCGGCCCGCCCCGGCGTGACCGCGCCCGCCGAGATCACCGCCCCCCTGGTCGTTGACGCCGGCGGCGTGTCTGCCCGCCTGGCCACCGCCGTCGGGCGCGCCAAAGACGTGCGCCGCCCCCTGGGCGTGGCCGTGCGCGCCTACTTCCGCTCCCCGCGCGCCGCCGACGCCTGGATGGAGTCCCGTCTGGAGCTGTGGGACGGCCCGGCCGGCAGGTCCGAGCTCCTGCCCGGCTACGGCTGGATGTGGTCCGTGGGCGACGGCCTGGTCAACGTCGGCCTCGGCTCGGTCTCCTCGCGCGCCGCCACCACCAGGATCGACTACCGGGCCGTGTTCAACCGGTGGATGGAGCGCGCCCCCGCGTCCTGGGGCTTCACCCCCGACAACCGGGTCGGGCGCCTGGGCTCCGCGGCCCTGCCCATGGCCTTCAACCGCAAGCCCCACTACGCCGACGGCCTCATGCTGCTGGGCGACGCCGGCGGCATGGTCTCGCCCTTCAACGGCGAGGGCATCGCCCAGGCCCTCATGTCCGGTCGCCTGGCCGCCCAATCCGCCGCCTGCGCCGCCGCCCGCTCGACGGCGGCGGGCCGCGAGAAGGCCCTGGGCCAGTACCCCGCCGCCCTGAGCGAGCGACTGGGCGGCTACTACACCCTGGGCCGCGTCTTCGTCTCCCTCATCGAGCACCCCGAGGTCATGCGGGTCTGCACCCGCTACGGGCTGGGCCGCAGGCGCCTCATGAGGCTCGTGTCCAAGCTCCTGTCCGACGGGTGGGAGCGGCGCGGCGGCGACGCGATCGACCACTTCATCCAGCTCCTCACGAGGATGGTGCCGGCAGCATGAACCCCTACGTCTCCCTGCTCATCATGGCGGGCGTGGCCCTGGTGATCGCCATCGGCGGCCTGGTGCTGTCCGCGATCGTGAGCCCCAACCGGCGCAACCGGGTCAAGACCGCCAACTACGAGTGCGGCATCGACCCGACCCCGGCCAATACGGAGCACGGGCGCTTCCCGGTCGCCTTCTACCTGGTGGGCATGACCTTCATCATCTTCGACGTCGAGGTCGTCTTCCTCTACCCCTGGGCGACGGCCTTCCACCGGCTCGGCTTCTTCGGCCTGAGCGCCGCCCTGCTCTTCATCGCCCTCATCACGGTGCCCTACGTCCTGGAGTGGCGCCGCGGCGGCCTGGACTGGGACTGAGGCGAACGGGCACGGCGCGGGAGAGAAGGAACGACACAGCATGAACAACGACGAGTACAGGGCCTACCGGGAGAAGATGCGGTCCATCCCCTCCAAGCGGGGTGACCTGCGCCTGCAGGCCGAGGCCTCCGTCGAGGGGCCCGGCTTCATGCTCACCGCCGTCGAGCGGCTCAGCGCCCTGGCGCAGGCCCGCTCGCTGTGGCCGGTGACCATGGGCCTGGCCTGCTGCGCCATCGAGATGATGG
>ERZ773038.1942-NODE-1942-length-11030-cov-8.977950_pt1 | contig 11030 bp, 11 predicted proteins | sample MGYA00511665_ERZ773038 | MGnify/ENA primary metagenome ERZ773038 (study PRJEB29015, sample SAMEA2737966) | human oral metagenome | biome: human oral; feature: human-associated habitat; material: dental | place: China | collected 2028 ... | reverse complement strand
CCAGCTTGAGCGAGCCCTTGCGGGTGTGGTGGCGCTGGATCGGCACCGAGCCGCGATGGGCGAACTGGGCGATCGTGTCGTACATTCCGACGCCGACGGCCGAATACATGCGCTCGATGACCGGCATCTTCAGGGGCCACAGGAAAGGCTGGGCCTTGACCAGGTGCGGAGCCGTCTCCGTCAGGAGGAGGCCTCGCTCGCGGAGAGACTCGGCGACGAGCGCGAAGTTGAGCTGGTACAGGTAGCGCAGTCCGCCGTGGACGAGTTTCGAGGAGCGCGACGACGTTCCCGAAGCCCAGTCCTGCGCCTCGACGATGCCCACGCGCAGGCCGCGGGTGACGGCGTCCAAGGCGATGCCGGCTCCGGTCACGCCTCCTCCGACGACGAGGACGTCGACGCCGTCCGATGACATCGACTCCAGTGCGCGCTGGCGGCTTGCTGCTGAAAGGTGGGAATTTGGCATGTGTTCACTCCTCGTTGACGTGTATGCAGATTCGTAGGTTGTCGATGCAACCCACCCTTTACCTATCTTCTCAAGAAATCTGCAAAGAACGAAGAAATGGCCATGTGTGCAAATCGGAGGCTGTATGTTGAGCATCTGCACTGTTTGGAGCATAAGTCAAGCGGTAACTTAAGTGGAATGCATCTCGTCATATTCGGGAGGATCGACTATTTTGGCTGGATTGACTTTGAGATATCGTGCACAATGGGGGTGTGGCAACAAGATCTGAACGACGCAATCTCGCTTACGAAGCGGCAGTCCTGTACTTCGTCGAGCAACAGACCATGGAGGCGATAGCCAACAAGCTCGGCATATCGCGGTCGACGGTTTCGCGCCTGATCGCTTCGGCGCGCGACGAGGGGCTGGTCCGCATCTCCCTTCACGCGCCCGAAGAGCCCCGCGACTCCCTTTCGCGCCGCATCGAGGACCTCTACGACGTCGACGTCACAGTGGTGCAGGTGCCGGGGGCCACTACGGAAATCCGGCGGCTCGAACGAGTGGCCGGCGTGGCGGGGAACCTCGTCGGCGACGTCATAGAGGACAAGATGATGGTGGGCATCGCCTGGGGAACCACCGTCTCGACGATCTCCGAGCGGCTCATGCCCAAGCGCATGTCCGGCGTGACGATAGTCCAGCTCAACGGCGCGGCCAATCCCACGACGACGGGCCTTCCCTACGTGGGCGAGATACTCGGCAACTTCACGCGGGCATTCGGCGCGAAAGCCTTTCCTTTCCCCGTTCCCGCCTTCTTCGACTACGCGGAGACCAGGGACCTCATGTGGCGCGAACGCTCCATCCAGGTGGTCAGGGACATCGGGCGCAACGCCGACGTCGCCGTGTTCGGCGTCGGATCCTTCACATCGCCCCTTCCCTCGCACGTCTACGCCGGCGGCTACCTTTCGCCGGAGGAAGTGACGGAGCTGCGGCGCGACGGAGTGGTCGGCGACGTGTGCACGGTCCTTCTGCGCGCGGACGGCACGTACGAAGACATCGAGATCAACACCCGCGCGACCGGGCCGACGCCCGCGGAGCTGGCCAGGATCCCGCGGAGGGTCTGCGCCGTCGCCGGGGCTGCGAAGGCGCCCGCCTTGGCCGCCGTGCTGCGCTCGGGCGCGGTGACGGACTTGGTGGTCGACGACGAATGCGCCGCCGCCCTGCTCGAAGTCGAAAAGGGCGGCAAAGCGGAGTCCGACTACGGAGCCTGGGGCTGACGGCTCGATTCTGAGTCCTGTTCGATTCTGGAACTGCGACTCGGCTCTGAGTCCTCTTCGACGCCTGACCCGGTTCGACCCTGAAGCTTGGCTGGCCTCCGATTCCGGCGCGGCGCCCGGGCTGTCCTGACATAGCCGATCGTGCGGTCAAGGTCGAACGTCGATTCCGGCGCGGCGCCCGGGCTGTCCGGTACAAGGGGACAAGGCGCTTTGTGCGAGGACTTGTGCGGGACGGGCTCCGTCACGCGAGGCGGACGCGCGCGGGCTAGCGCTCTCCGGGGAGCGCGTAGCCGCCGGGGCTTAGACAGGCGAGGCCGTCGTCGAGCAGGGAGTCCAGCGCCGGGTCAAAGCGCGAAGGCGCGAGCGAGGCCGCGGCGGCCAGCTCGTCGCGGGAGACCGGCGACGCGGCGCCCCTGAGAACCGCCATGATCTTCCCCCGGGCCTCGCGGTGGGTCCCCGTGAATCTCTGCACGCGGCGAGGCGTGCCGCTTTCCGGTTTGCCGGCGGCGAACCAGGCGCAGTCGGGGCGGAGCGGACACTCCTGGCATGCCGGATTCTTCGCGGTGCACACGAGTGCGCCGAGCTCCATGAGCGCTGCGTTCCACTGCCAGGCCAGGCCGTCTTCGAGGGGGACCATCGCGTCTGCCCGCGCGATTTCGTCCTTGCGCAGATGAGAGGGCGGCGCCGCGGCTCCGTGCAGCCTGCACAGGACCCGCCGAGTGTTCGTGTCCAGAACCACGGATCGCTTGCGGTACGAGAAGGCGATGACGGCGTCCGCCGTGTAGGGCCCGACTCCCGGCAAGGTGAGAAGGTCGTCGCGGGAAGAGGGGAGGACGCCGTCCCAGTCTGCGGCCACGGCGGCTGCGCACTCCCGCAGCCGGAGGGCGCGACGCGGGTAGCCGAGATTGCCCCAGGCCAGGATGACCTCGGCGGGCGAAGCCGCCGCGAGGTCGGCGGGCTCCGGCCAGCGTTCCATCCACTCGTGCCACGAGGGCATGACCCTGGCCACGGGAGTTTGCTGGCTCATGACCTCGCAGACGAGCACGGCCCACGCCGACGTCGTCGGCTCGCGCCACGGAAGCGGACGCGAGTTCGCCGCGTACCAGCGCAAAAGACGAAAGAGCACGGGCCAAGTGTGCCCCATTCGAAGCGTCGACGCGAGGTTTTGCGCTCCCGGTGATAGCGTGGTCGCGTGAAAAGCGATCCCAGGAAACGCCGTGGCGACGGACGCAACCGCTGGAAGGGGCCGCGTTTGGGCGCGGCGCGCCCGGGCCGCGGCGACGGAGGCTCCGCTCGGCCCGGAGGCTCCGGCAGGGGCGCGAGCCCGGGGCGCGCGAGCGGATCCAAACGTTCGAACGCCTCCGACGCCGATGCCGCGGACTCCGAGGAAGGCAGGGCCGCCTCCTCCGGCAGCGGGCGCCGTCCGGCATCCAAGGGCGGTTCCCCCAGGCGCTCCGACGCCGCGCGCGCCGGCCACTCGGGACGCGCGCACTCCGGCGCGGCGCACTCGGGCGGCTCGGGATCGCACTCGCGCACGTCGCCCCGCAACCTCAACGGCGCACGAGGAACCGACCACGCCGATCGTCGGCGTGGAAACGACGTCGCCCGGAAGGCGCGGCCCGAAGGCGCGCGAGGCGCTCGGGCTGCCGCCGAGCGACAGGCCGGCAAGGGAAAAGGCCCGCAGTCAGAAAGCCGAGAAGCCGCTTCCAGGGGCGCAGTGCGAGGCAAACGCCCGGCGGCGTCTCCGCACGGCGCCGGGCAGCGGCACGGTGCCGGGCAGCGGCACGGTGCACGCCGTGCGGGTCCTGCCGGCGAGCCGCGCGGCGGCTCCGTGAAGCGCCAGGGGACCCGGCCCGGGAGGGCCGGGACGCACGGAAAGGCAGTGCATGGAAAAGCCGGGGCGCAGGGGAGACCCGGGGCACAGGGCGGGCCCGCCAGGCGGCAGCAGCCGCGGAGCAGACCCAGTGCCGCCGCCCGAGCCCGCTCACGGGCGGCCGCCGAAAGGGAGCGCAGAGCCAGGATCAACCGTCGACTTGGCTTCGGGGCGCTCGTCGCCGTCCTCGTCGTCGTGGTGGTGGTCGGCATGAGATTCGTCCTCGCCAGAATCAGCGAGCAGGACGAGACCGCCACGAAGGTTCCGACCAACGATTACAAGCCCGTGAAGTGCACGTCTGAGCTGGTGCAGACGACGTTGACGACGAAAGGCGGCTCCGCCGGGCGGCCGGTGGCCTTTCAGGCGACGCTCCGCAACACCTCCAAGTCCCATCCGTGTTACATCGACGTCGGTTGGTCCAACCTCGACGTCAACGTCACGAGCGGGTCGGCCCAGGTCGCCTCGATCGCCGCGTGCCGCCGCGGCGCGGAGAACAAGCGGCTGCTGCTCGACCGCGAATACACTGCGACCGTTTCGCTCACGTGGAATGGAGGAACGGCTGCGTCGGGCTGTGGAAACACCGCCAAAGGCGCCAAGCCGGGAACGTACAAGGCCGAGCTGAAGTTGAACGACAACGCAGCCGCCAAGGCGCAGGCGAGCTTCGCGCTGGAGCAGACGTCGCCCGCGCCGAGCGCCAGCGAGCCCGGGCAGCAGAATCCCAGCCAGCCGGGCCAGCAGAATCCCGGCCAGCCGGGGCAAAACTCAAACGAAGGCCAATCGCCGAACGGGGACGGGAACGCGGGCGGCGGCCAAACCCCGGGGAATTCGGGGCAGAATCCGAGCCAGCCGGGCCAGCAGAGCTCCGGGGGCCCAGGGCAAGCGCCGGGCGGCGGGCAAAATACATCTTCGCCTGGGCGCTAGAGCTCCGGCGCCGTCCGGCGACCGAGCGAAGACAGGTCCCAAAGGCCCGAGGCTCAGAGACGTTCGCGACAGGGCAATTCCGGCCTCAGGCGAGCCCTTCGCGGGCGGCGGCCTCAAGGATGTCGTCGCATTCGAGCAGCGCCAAGCCGTCAGGGACCTTGACGTTCGCTTCGCGCGTTCCGCGAGGGACGATCGCCGCCCCGAAGCCCAGCCTGCGAGCCTCGGCCAGGCGCTGCTGAATCCCCGTCACCGGCCGCAGCTCGCCGGTGAGCGAGACCTCGCCGATCGCCGCGGTTCCGGCGGTCAGCGGCCTGCCCAGCCGCGCGCTTGCCAGCGCCAAAGCCATTGCCGCGTCCGTCGTGGGCTCGGCCGAGCGGGCGCCGCCGACGGTCGAGAGGAAAACGTCGCAGCGGTCGAGGTCGAGGCCGAGGCGCGATTGCAAAACGGCGATCGCCATAGCCGCGCGAGAAGACTCCAAACCCGACGTCGTCCGCCTTGGAGGCCCGGAGCTTGGAACGATAAGGGCCTGCACCTCGACCGGCATCGGCCGTCGCCCTTCCAAGGCCATCGTCACGCATGTGCCGGGCACGTTCTCGCGGCGCGAGGACAGGAAGAGCCCCGAAGGGTCGGCCAGGCCCCGAATGCCCGCCTCGTTCAGCTCGAAACAGCCGACCTCTTCGGTGGGGCCGTAGCGGTTCTTGACGGCGCGGACCATGCGCAGGGGCGAGTGGCGGTCGCCCTCGAACTGGCAGACGACGTCGACGAGATGCTCGAGCACCCTGGGGCCGGCGATCGAACCTTCCTTCGTCACGTGCCCGACGAGCAGCACCGGCATCGATCGGGTTTTGGCGTCGGCGACGAGCGCGCTCGTGACGCCGCGAACCTGGGCGACGCCGCCGGCCGCCCCCTCGATCTGGGAATCGGCCGCAGTCTGCACGGAATCGACCACGAGCAGGCTGGGCCGCACGGAGTCCACGTGGCCCAGAATCGTTGCGAGGTCCGATTCCGCAGCCAGGTGGAGACGGTCGTGGAGCGCGCCGATGCGCTCGGCGCGGAGCCTGACCTGGGCGGCCGACTCTTCGCCGGAGACGTAGAGCACCGGGGCGCGGCCGGACTGGGCCGCGGCCTCGGCGGCGCGCGCGGCGACGTCGAGAAGCAAAGTGGATTTGCCCACACCCGGCTCTCCCGCGAGCAGGACGACCGCCCCGGGGACGAGGCCGCCTCCCAGGACGCGGTCGAATTCGTCCACCCCCGTCGGCTGTTTGACCGAGGCCGTCGTGGGGACCTCGGTGATGGGCGTCGCGGGGCTCGTTGGAGCGAGGGAGGCTGTGCGCGTGCGCGGCGCCCCGACTTCCTCCAAGCTTCCCCACGCCTGACACTGAGGGCAGCGCCCAACCCATTTCGAGGTGTCCCATCCGCATTCGGAGCACGTGAACGTGCGCGACGCCGCTTTGGCTGCCATGGACCGCTCCGCCCTTTCAGCGGTTGGCGAACTCTTCGAGGAGGGCGGAGTCGCCGGAGACGATGATGACGTCCTCGGGGCCGATCTTCGTCTCCTCGGTCGCGTACTCGAAGGGCTGGCCGGGCGCCTTCACGCCGATGATGGTCACGCCGAACCTCTCGCGCACCTTCGATTCGGCCATCGTGAACCCTTGGATGTCTCGCGGCGGGCGCATCTTGATGATCGAGAAGCCGTCTTCCATCTCGATGTAGTCGAGCATCTTGCCGCTGACCATGTGCGCGACCCGCGCGCCGGCGTCGTACTCGGGATAGACGACGTGGTGAGCGCCGATGCGGCGAAGGATGCGGCCGTGCGAACGCGACGTCGCCTTCGCCCAAATCTGCTTCATTCCGAGGTCGGCCAAGTTGGCGGTCGCCAAAACGGAGGCTTCGAGCGAGCTGCCGATGCCGACGACGGCCACCCCGAACTCGCGCGCGCCCGCCTGTTCCAGGGCGTCGGCGCTGGTTGCGTCGCCCTCGATGATTCTGAACCTGTGGGACCACTGCTGGACCAGGACGGGGTCGCGCTCAATGGCGAGGACCTCGCGGCCCAGGCCGTCGAGGGTCGAGGCGATCGCCGTGCCGAAGCGGCCCAGGCCCACTACCAGGACGGCGTCGTCGTCAATCTGTTTCTTCTTCATCCGTGCTCCTCCGTCATCCGATCGTAGGCCACTCTTCAGGGTAGTGGATGACGCGGCGGCGGGTGCGCAGGGCAAGCGCGGCCGCAAGCGTCATCGTGCCCGTGCGCCCGGCAAACATGAGGACGGCGATGATGTACTTGCCCGCCGTCGGCAGCCCGGGCGTCACGCCCGTCGACAGGCCGCAGGTGGCGAAGGCGGAGACCACCTCGAAGAGGGCGTCGGCGAGCGGGAGGCCGGAGACCTCCATGAGCGCGATCGTGCCCACGGTGACGATGATCGAGGCCAGGAAGGTGGCCGCGATGGCCAGGCGCAGCACTTCCGAAGGCAGACGGCGCCCGAACGCCTGAGTGTCTCGGTCTCCCCGCGCCTCGGCGACGATCGCCAGGAACAGCACGGCCAAGGTGGTCACTTTGATTCCCCCGGCCGCCGACGTCGACCCTCCGCCGATGAACATGAGCCCGTCGAGGAGGAACCACGTCGATTGGGTCATCGAGCTGACGTCGAGCGTCGCCAGGCCCGACGAACGCGCGACGGTCGAATGCAGGAATGTCGCCTGGATCTGCTCGCCCAGGGAAAGATTCGCCAGCGTCTTGGGGTTGTCCCATTCGAAGAGGAAGAAGAGCAGGGCGCCCAGGAGCAAGAGAACCGCGTAGGTGACGAGTGTGAGCTTCGTCGTAAGCGACCACTTCTTTGCATGGCGTCGACGCCGCCACATGTCGAGCACCACGGGAAAGCCGATCGCGCCGACGACGGTGCCGAAGACAATGGGCAGGGTCAGCGTCCAATCGCCCGCATACGGCCCCAGTCCGTCGCGCATGACGACGAAGCCGCCGTTGTTGAAGATCGAGATGGCCATGAAGGCCGCGTGCCACAGCGCGGACAGCATGGCGTCGCCCTCGCGGATGAAAAACGGCGTGAGGGTGAGGAAGAGGATCGCCTGCGCGCTGAGGGCGACGACGACGACGGCCCGCACGAGCAGGCCGACTTCGCCCAGGCGCGACTTCGTCTCCGAGGCCGCCAGGAAGCGCTGCGTCAGGCCGATGCGACGCGACACCACGATTCCCAGAATCGAGGCCATCATCATGATGCCCAGCCCGCCGATCATCATCCCTATGGCGATGAAGAACTGCCCCAGCGGCGACCAGTAGGTGGCGGTGTCCACAGTGACGAGCCCGGTCACGCACACCGACGAGGTCGCCGTGAAGAAAGCGTCGACAAAGGGGGCGCGTTGGCCCGAAGAGGTCGACGCCGGCAGCGAGAGCAGCGACGTCTCGACGAGGACGATCCCCGCGAACACGAAAAGGGCCAGGCGCGCGGGCGAATCGCGGGCGACGCGGTCCATTAGCTCCCGCGCCCGAAGGAAAGGGCCGGGCGCCGCGGACGGACGGCCCTGAGCCCGCACTCGCTTGCGCACGATGATCGCTCCTCACTGTTGCCTGTTTCACGTCTTGCCTTTTTCAGAGCTCGAGGGCTCTGGGAAAAGGAGTCGATTGGCCAAGACTATCGCCATTTGGTCCCTGTTGGCAGCGTCGGCAGGCCTGACCCGGGCGTAGAATCCCTCCGTCCGAAACGCCGAAACGGTGCGACGCGCCCGGGTGATGGTGCCCGGCTGCTGTGACTGATGTGAAAGTTCATGTACCCTTGCGGTGTGACCGCCGCTAGCCTGTGCGGAAAAGGTTCACCACACGTATTCGCAGGATGGGATTCATGACGCAGTTGCCGAACAAAGCGCCGCAGTTCTACACGGTTGCCGAAGTTGCCGAACTCACCCGAGTCTCGCGCATGACCGTCTACCGCATGGTCCACTCGGGGGAGTTGCCCGCGGTTCGCTTCGGCAGTTCATACCGGGTTCCTAAGTCGGCCATCGACGCCCTTTTGGGCGTGCAGGACGAACCGACCGCCCGCGCAGCGGGCGAGTGACGGGTCCGTGTTACCGGTACGGCGCTCAAGGCGCTAGTATGTTCCTGAATATTTCGAGGGCACAAGCCCATTAGTTTCGGAGGTAACCTGTGGGTTCCGTCATCAAAAAGCGTCGCAAGCGCATGTCGAAGAAGAAGCATCGCAAGTTGCTTCGTAAAACTCGGCACCAGCGTCGCAACAAGAAGTGACCTAAAAGGCCCGGGCGGTTTCCGGGCCTTTTGTGTGGGAGGTGCGATGACTGACGTTCAGTGGCTTTCACCGGAGGAACAGAAAGCTTGGCGGGCTTTCTTGCGTGCTGTTTCCCTCGTGATGGAAGTGCTCAATCAGGACATAGAGAACGAAAAGGGTATATCCCTCAACGAATACGAAGTGCTTGCGCATCTTTCGGAGTCGCCTGGGCGCACGATCCGCATGTCCAATCTGGCAGACAGGCTCGTTCACTCACGTTCCCGGCTGACCCATACGGTGCGCAGGCTCGAAGACGCCGGCCTGGTCAAGCGCGAGCCCTGTGCCGACGACCGCCGCGGCGTCAACTGCATATTGACCGAGAAAGGGTTCGAATACTTGGTTTCGGCCGCCCCTTCCCACGTGAACTCGGTTCGCCGCGTGCTCGTCGACAAGCTGGGCAGGGAGGACATGCTCGAGCTTGGGCGCCTGTCGAACATCTTGGCCGACGTCGCCAGCGAAGTGAAGCCTGTCAAGCCCGCAGACTCTCCGACGGGCCCAGGGGGCTCCGTGCCGTCTCACGGGTCGGTTGATTCGGAAGATTCGGTTGTCTCCCCAGGGGCCGGAGGCTCGCAGCCATCTGACTGTTCGGCGGACTCCGAAGGCCCGGCGCCGTCCGGCGAATCGGCAGACGCGCCAGACTCGCGGACGGACTGAATCCCTCGAGCTTCGGCAACGCTCAATCCCTCGAACCGAGCTGAATCCATCAAACCGACGGCAGGCTGGACACATGAACGACAAACTCACGACCGTCCATTTCGTGCGCCACGGGGAGGTGGACAATCCCAGCGGGCAGCTTTACGGGCGGCAGCCGGGTTTCCATCTCACGCCCCTGGGGCGCGCCATGGCCGAGAGGGCAGCCGATTTCTTCGACGGGCGCGACCTGCGGCTCATCGTCTCTTCGCCGCTTGAAAGGGCTCGGGAGACGGCCGAGCCGACGGCGCAAAGGCACGGGCTGTCGGTCGTCCTCGACGAGGGCCTGATTGAAGCGGGGAACAAGTTCGAAGGCGTCAACGTCAACAAGAACCGGCTCATTCTCGCCCATCCGCGGTACTGGCCGTGGTACGTCAATCCGGCCGAGCCTTCATGGGGCGAGCCTTACACGGAGATCGTGGCACGCCTGTCCGAGGCCGTGCGCCGCGCACTCCGTAAGGCCGAAGGCGGCGAGGCGATGCTCGTTTCGCACCAGCTCCCTATATGGACGATGCGACGCTTCGTCGAAGGGCGCCCGCTTGCCCACGACCCGCGCAAACGAGAGTGCGCCCTGTGCTCGGTGACCTCTTTGACATTTGTCGGGCGTCAGCTCGTAGGAGTCGGCTATGACGAGCCCGCCGCCGAACTGGTGCGCCGCGCCCGCGACGTCACGCCGGGCGCCTCGGCGGCCGCGGTTCACACCGGGCTGTGAGGGACTCCGGCCGGGGCGTCCGCCTTCTGCGGGAGGCCGGTCCGCTTTGGCTCGTTCGGCGCAGCCGCACGTGGCGCGTGCGAAAAGGCCGTAGAGAGTTTCGTTGGACGAGGCATAGGATGCCCGAGGCTCCGGTCGCAAAAGGCGATTGGGTCCCTGCGCGCTGACGGCGGAGGCGGGAGTCTGTACAGGGAGCCGATGTCGGGGCAGGCTTTGTCGGCTGCATACCGCAAGAATATTCCATTCGGTCGGGATGGCTTCAGCGTCGGTGTCGGGGTGGCCCCACCTGCGGATTGGCCTGGCAGCCGGATGTCTGCGCTGCTCGGAAGCCGCAAGACTGGTGGCATGAGCAACTCAAAGAAAACAACAGTGAAATGGTTCCGTCGCGACGATTCCGATCGGTTTGCGGATCGCTCCATTGCAACGAGCGGCGCGGACGGAAGTTCTTTCTATCCTTCGGCTGCGCCGCGGTCTGCCTCTGCCGGCCGTTCCGGATCTGCGCCGCGGGCGAGGTCGCTGCGGCTGGCGGCTGCCTCGCTTGCGGGGCTCATCGGCATCGGCGCGGCGTCCTTCGGCGCGGTCTCTGCGCAGGCGGACGAGGTTGCGCCGTCGTCGGCCTTGGTTTCATCCCAAAGCTTGGCGTCCGTGCACGGGGCGTCGGTACTGACGCTGGATCGCCCGACGCCGTCGGGCCAATCGGCCAAGCGGGGGACGTCGAAGGCAGCCCAGAAGCGGGATTTGAAGGCGACCATTCAGGAACTGGTCGATGCCGGTTACCCGGGTGCGTTGGCTGCCAAGACCGACAAGGACGGCAATGCTGTCGGGGCGACGG
>ERZ773038.1939-NODE-1939-length-11040-cov-25.732180_pt1 | contig 11040 bp, 9 predicted proteins | sample MGYA00511665_ERZ773038 | MGnify/ENA primary metagenome ERZ773038 (study PRJEB29015, sample SAMEA2737966) | human oral metagenome | biome: human oral; feature: human-associated habitat; material: dental | place: China | collected 2028 ... | reverse complement strand
AAAGGGCTCTCCTCCTAGCAAGGTCAAGCCTTGAACATAAGGTTGGGCAAGATCTGCCATAATCTGTTCTTCCAACTCTGCTGTATAAGGAATTCCAGCATTGAAAGACCAAGTCGCAACATTATAGCACCCTTCACAGTGGAACATACAACCTGCTACGTAGAGAGAGTTGCGCACGCCTTCTCCATCTACAAAGTTAAAGGCTTTGTAGTCAATAATTCGCCCTTGGCTGAGCTCTTCACTTTTCCATTCACCTGGTTTTGGTGTATTCCATGTCATTCTTCTACTCCAAATCTATCCAGTAGCGCTGACTTCTATCGATTGTATTTTCGTAAACACCGCCAGCGGAGAGAATCGTGCGGCGGCTGGCTTCGTTGTCTTCATCGCAGGTAATCAGCACTCGTTCCAATCCTTGCTTTCGAGCCTCTGCTAGTCCTAATCTCAACTGCTCCTTCCCATATCCTTTGCCTCGTTGACTGGGACGGATAGAATAGCCAATATGACCGCCTTCCACAAATAATTTGTCATTCAAGGAGAAGCGCAGGGCTAAAAATCCCAAAGGCAAGCCAGTCTCATCAAAGGATAAAAATTTGATTGCAGGAACCCAGCCTACTGGCAGGTTGGCAGCATCCTCCTGCTGCTCTACAATCTTTAAACAATCCTCATAATTCTTTACTCGCTTCCAAGCGGAGCCCATGCCACCGTGCATATAGGATTTTGCTGCATCGAACTCCGCAATCATCTCTAATATCGCTTCTTTATCTTCCAAAGTTGGTCGTCTTAGCTCCATGCTTCCTCCTTAATCGACATCAATCCAATAGCGCTCCGTTCCGTTTCGAACATCCTCCAACTCCCCACCATTAGCTAAGATAACAGCTCGGCTGGCAGGATTTTCCACACTGCAGGTCACAAGCGCTTTTTTGATGTTTTTTTCCTTAGCGACTTGCAATCCTTGTCTGAGGCTTTCTTTCGCATAACCCTTACCTCTTTCAGATGGACGAATGGAGTAGCCAATATGGCCCCCATTTTCTAGTAAGTAGTCATTTAATCGGAGACGAAGGTTGAGAAAGCCAAGAGCCTGGCCTGCTACGTCAAAACTAACCAGCTGGATAGCAGGAACCCAGTTTTCAGGAATATTGAGTCCCGCTTCCGCTTGAAGATTTTCTTCTAGCCACTCTTCATAAACAAAATTGTTGGCGTTCCAAAACCCACCATCGTGGGCTGATTGAGTCTGTTCAAACTCTGCCATCATCTCTAAAACTGTTTCTTTATCTGCCAATGTTGGTCTGCGTAGTATCATTTTTACCTCCAATTAAGAGAAAAGCGAGAGGCAACTCTCACTTTTATTTTTTCTTGTTCTTGTTTAAAAACTGTTCTCTGAGGTTGAGCAAGCGTTCTTTTTTACCTGTTCCACCTTTAGAATATTTCTCGTGATAACGGGTCACTTGAGCGCGCCCCTTATCGTCTAATTGGTATTTCCCCATTCCATTTCCTTCTAATTTGTTACTTCATGCCCGGCTGTTTTAATGGTTGAGCCATTCATGTGTTTGACCCGTGCAGCGATTTCCTTGTGGCGTCCGTTAACCATCGGACGCGCTTGAGGATTTCCCAGATAGCCACAAGTTCGTTTCACAACATCTACTGTTTTTGGATCATTATTACCACAATTAGGACAAGCAAATCCTCTCTCAGTTGGTTCAAAATCCCCTTCAAAATCGCACTTGTAACAGCGATCGATCGGAGTATTGGTTCCTAGATAGCCGACACGGTCATAGGCATAGTCCCAGACAGCTTCCAGAGCCTTAGGATTTTGTTGAAGAACTGGATACTCACAATAGTGGATAAAGCCACCTGATGCACCCGCTTCTGGATAGACTTTTTCAAAATCCAGTTTTTCAAACGGTGTTGGATTTTTACGGACATCATAGTGGAAAGAGTTGGTGTAGTATTCCTTGTCTGTAATATCAGGAATAGAGCCGAACTTCTCTGTATCTAGTCGACAGAAACGGTCTGTCAAACTTTCAGATGGTGTTGAGTAGATAGAGAAATGGTAGCCATATTGATCAGACCACTCTTCTACACGGCGTTTCATATCACGAATGATGTCTAGCGTGAATTCCTTGGCTTCTGGATTACTCTCCCAGCTATTGCCAAAGAAGACCGTCGCCACTTCATACAAACCGATGTAGCCCAGCGAAACTGTCGCACGGCGATTCTTAAAGAGTTGGTCAACACTTTCTTCTTTTCCAAGACGGCGACCGAAGGCTCCGTACTGATAGAGGATAGGGGCATTCGCTGGTGTTGCTTCCTTGGTCCGTTCAACACGATAAACCAAAGCATCTTCTGCGATGTTCATACGTTCATTGAAAATTTCCCAGAACTTGTTCATGTCGCCTTCGGATTCGAGGGCGATACGAGGCAGATTGACTGTCACAACACCTAGATTCATACGACCTGAATTGACCTCAACACCATTTTCATCCTTCCATCCTTGAAGGAAAGAGCGGCAACCCATCGGAACCTTGAAAGAACCTGTCAGTTCGATAATCTTATCGTAGGACAAGACATCTGGGTACATCCGCTTGGTTGCACACTCGAGGGCCAACTGTTTGATATCGTAGTTAGGTGAACCTTCCTCTAAATTGAGTCCTCTTTTCAACGTAAAGATGAGTTTAGGGAAGATAGCTGTACGGTGTTCTGAACCAAGTCCCTTGATACGAATAGTCAAGATAGCTTTTTGAATTTCCCGCTCAAAACGACTAGTTCCCAGGCCAAAACCTAGAGAAGTAAAAGGTGTTTGCCCATTTGAAGTGAAGAGAGTGTTGATTTCATACTCGAGAGATTGCATGGCATCGTAGATGTCCTTTTGCGTTTTCTTCCAAGCGTAGTCTTCCCGTTTGTCAGGTAAAACCCACTCTTCCGCATCCTTGAGGTGCTTCTGGTAATTCTTCTCTGCATACGGTGCCAAGACTTCATCGATACGGTCAGCTGAACAGCCCCCGTACTGGCTAGAAGCAACGTTGGCGATGATTTGGGAGATCTGAGCTGTCGCAGTCTGGATAGACTTGGGACTCTCTACCTCTGCATTTCCAATCTTAAAACCATTTTCCAACATGCCTTTAAAATCAATCAAACAGCAGTTAGTCATCGGTGTGTAGGGACTATAATCCAAATCGTGATAGTGGATATCCCCTTTTTGGTGAGCATTGGCTACGTGCTTAGGAAGCATTTGCAGTCCGATTGATTTCCCAACAATCCCTGCTGTCAAATCACGTTGAGTATTAAAGACATCGCTGTCTTTATTGGCATTTTCATTGACAACCGCTTGATCTTTATTGAGAAGTTTATGAATGCTAAAGTTGATATCTGTCGCTTTTGAGCGCTCAAAATCCCTTTGTGTCCGATAAGTGATATACTCCTCAGCCAGCGCATATTCTTTGGCTTCAAGGAGTTCATGCTCTACGATATTTTGAATCTCGTAAATCTTGACACCTTGAGGGAAACGACTATGAATTTCCGCAACAATACGCTCAAGCAGCCCATTTAGACGTTTTTCGACCAAGGGTGTCACATCCATGACTTTGTCAGCCGCCTTGTGGAGAGCTTTGTCAATCTTGTCTACATCAAACACTACACGTCTACCATCTCGTTTTTCAACGAACAAAGTGGGAACGGTTGCAAGGTTTTCTTCTAATACAATCATATCCATGCTCTTTTCTATTTTTCTTCTTAAATGATATTATACCACTCTAAAAAGAAAAATCAATATCTTGTGTTAAAAATCCTAAAATTTTTAAAAATACACAAGATATTGATTTGTTATTTAGATTTATAAAGCTTGAATTCCTTACTATCCGTCTGAACAAGCTCGTATTTTTCACTAAGTAGGCTCTCTACATCCGACCACAAGGCAACCTTTTGATTGACCAAAATCATCTTCGGTTGATTTTCTTTCAAGTCATTGACTAGTTTCGTTTTATTCTCGTCGCTTGCAGTATAGAGTGTTGGTGTTACTAGAGAGCTTGGTGCCAAGCGTTCACTTGCGCGGTAGAAATCTGGACGATCATCCCAAGCATAGACACGATCCTCAGAACTCGTTTGCTGTTTGACCAAGCTAGCAAGTTGCTCGCGTTCCTGATAAGTACTTGGATGCGAAATATAGCGACTCAAAACAGGTAGGAAAAGTAAATAGACTATCGCAACTAATGGTAGATAGAAATTTCCCTTGAGGTAGCGACCAAAGAGTGATGAAGAACGAACTCTTCGTCTACTACGACTGATACGATCAGAGCTTCCTTCTTTGATGTTGGTTAACAATAACAATGTCAGAAAGGGCAAAATCGCTGCCAAACGTGAGCCATGCAAAGGTTCCTTTGAAAGAATTAACAAAGAAAGAGTTACCAGTAAACCTAAAATAGCGCCTATTGAGACAGCAGATTGCTGAGCTGACTTGGTCTGAAACAATCCTGAAAAGATCAATGTCAGAATCCCAATACCGATGGATAGCAAACCATAGAAAGCAGCATTCTCCATAAGATTGGCATTTGAAAATAGACTAAGCGTATCTATTGGATACAAAGTATGGCTAATCGCATCACCAAAAGTTCCTGTTAAGACTGTATAGTAGCCAATTGGATAAAAAAGGAGAGAAAATCCTAGAGCTGATGCGAAAAATTGATACAAACCATGAGCAAATCGACGCTTGGCAATATTAAATCCAAACAAACTCAAGGCAAGTGTAGCTGCAAACAAGGTTGTGGGAATAGGTGATAGGAAGAAAGCTAGTGCTAAACTCATCCCAACTCGCAAGAAACCTTTATCGTTACTTGGATCATCCAGATAGTCAGCTACTAGACTAAAACTATAAAATAGAAAAGGCAAGGCCACAACTACTGCATAGCTACCACCAAATCCTAGACTGCCCACAAGCAGATAGAAAATCAACAAAAGCTGTCTAGCCTGCTCTCCCTGACCTGTCAAGGTATCTGCGGACTTGAATAAAAAAACTCCAGCTCCGAGCAAGGCCAGCCACTCCACCAAAGCAAAAAGGATATTCCCTTGAGAGAGATAGATTAGTACGTAATAAAGCAGTCCATTTGAACCATAATAATCCGTGTAAATCTGCCCACTCTGATGTAGCGCCCAACCAGTATAAAGATCTTGCATCTGTTGGGGGCTCACCAAACCAAAGATCAGAGGCAACATTACAGAAACAACTGTAGCAGCCAGACTCCAAATCACCATGCTAAAAAATGGAAGCGGAGTTCGTTTCTTCTTACCTCGCTCCAGTCCAAATTCAGACTCTCGATCCAGCTGTTCCCGATACTGGTATCGAAATTCTTCTAGCTGTTCGTCTTTTTCCTCGTATACGTTCATTCAATTTCTCCTCTAAGTTTATCTGTTTTAGTATATCAAAATCTTACAGGAATGTCAGCTAGGGATTGATATTTCCTTAACTTCTTATCTAGCTCAGCATAGCGTTCAATCTCTCGAAAACGGTGTAAACTGCTTGTTTGAAACTCTAGGATAAAATCATATTCTTTTTGATTTAGCATTTTCATCCTCCTGCTTATCTATTCGCAAAAAGACAAAAATAAGATCCAGCCTTGGGCTAGATCTTAGTTGGTAGTTAGAGCATAGGCGCAAACAACTGAACAATTTCCTTGATCAGGCTTTGATACCAGCTTGTTTTGATTGTATGGGGATAGATTTCTTGAGAAACCTTAAAAATCTCTTCGAAGTCCCTCTCAATATCTATGATGGACTGTGTTCTATAAAGCAACACAGCATTTTCATAGTGGTGGAGCAAGCTACGATAGTCAAAATTGATGGTTCCCACTGTTGCTGCTTCTCCATCGACCAGCATTTGCTTGCTATGAAGAAATCCGGGACTGTACTCGTAAATGCGAACTCCCGCAGATAGCAAGTCTGGATAGGCTCCGCGAGTAACCAATTGGATGACCTTCTTATCTGGGACACAAGGCGTCACAATTCGCACATCCACCCCTCTCAGAGCTGCATTTTTGATACTTTCAGTTAGATCATAGTCAGTGATCAGATAGGGTGTCGTGATATAGACATAATCTGTAGCTTGATTGATAAGATTTTGATAGACCGTTTTCCCAACCTGAGATCGGTAGATGGGCTTTGGTCCACTACTATAGGGAATACAGAGCCCCATCCCGTCTTTGGGTTGATTTTCGAGATGGTATTGGTCAAAATCACTAATCTCTCCACGGTTGATATACCAAGTGGATAAAAAGAGTCTGGTAAAAGCCTTTACAGCCGACCCATCCAATCGAATACCGCTATCCTTCCAATAACCAAAGCGTTCGATATGGTTGATGTACTCATCTGCCAGATTGACACCACCTGTATAGGCAATCTGCCCATCGATAATCATGATTTTACGGTGGTCACGGTTGTTATAGGCGACGGTCAAGCGTGGAATCACCTTGTTAAATTTATGGGCTTCAATCCCTCGTCCACGAAGCTGGATGGTATAATCTCCAGGCAAGGTAGCCATACAACCAATGTCATCATAGAGGAGTTTGACTTCTATTCCTTGAGCTGCCTTTTCTTCCAAAATCTCTAAAATGCTGTTCCACATCAAGCCTTCTTCGATGATGTAGTATTCGAGAAAGATAAATTTCTCAGCTTTCTTGAGGTCCTCTAGCATCCGACACCACATACTTTCACCAGAGGCAAAAAACTGTGTATCCGTTCGATCATAGACATCTGCATTCGTATCCATACTGAGGAGGGATTTGATGACGCCATAAGCAGACTTATCCTCTTCCTTTAACTTCAGCCGAAGAGCTCTGCTATTGTCCTCTCGGTCAACCATTGATTGGAGTTGCTTTAACTGCTTGACCTCTTTTTTAGATAGGCGGCGTTCGCCAAACATGATATAAAGTAGGGGACCAAATACTGGAACAAAGGCTACTAACAGCCATGTCACCTTGCTTTCCGGATTCATAGAGCGATTGACAATCGATACAATGGTCGCCATACTCACCAAAATAACTAGGATGATCCAGAGAATCGGAGCCATCTGTCCTAGATAGAGAAACAAACCAAAGACGATAAACAACTCTGCCAACATGATGGTAATACTAAAACCATACTTGGACATGAGTAGCTGCATTTTTCTAGCTGTCATACATCCCCTTCCTTTTCTAACATTCTCCCTAATTGCTTGCTAAACTAATATTGCTACTAGTATACCTCAGTTCAGGGGTAGATGGCAACCTTTTACTCTTGCTACAGCAAACTAATTTTAAATGCAAATAATTATATAACTACAATTCCCTTCCCCACACCATGCCAAAAAGAACTACCAAAATGATAGTTCTTCCCAGCATTATTTAGCTTCTTTTTCACTTTAAGAATTAGAACAACTCTTTATAGAAGGCAATAGTTTCTTCTAAGGTTGGCATAAACGGATTTCCTGGTGCACAAGCATCAATCAAGGCATTCTTAGAAAGGTAGTCAAAGTCAAAATCTTTTTCTTGGATACCGAGTTCAGTGAGTTTCTTAGGAATGCCTACTGTTTCAGACAGTTTCTCAATTTCAGCGATAGCATAGGCAGCACATTCTTCATCAGTTTTCCCTTCAACATGAAGCCCTAAAGCTTTGGCTACATTGCGGAAAGCTTCTGGCACGCGTTTGGCATTTTCACGTTCAACAACTGGAAGAAGCATGGCACAGCAGACACCATGTGGCAAATTATACACTGCACCTAGTTGATGAGCCATAGAGTGAACATAGCCCAAACCAGCGTTGTTAAAACTCATACCACCGAGGAATATAGCATTAACCATCGCCTCACGCGCTTCGATATCATGGCCATTTGCTACGGCACGAGGGAGATACTCCTTGATGAGTTCAATCGCTCCGATAGAGAGTTTCTTGGTCACATCATAAGCACCCGGTGTTACCAAGGCTTCGACAGCGTGGGTAAGAGCGTCCATACCTGTTGCTGCTGTCAATCCTTTCGGTTTTGAAAGCATGAGTTCTGGATCATTAACAGAGATAAGGGCTAGGCTGTTCTTATCTACCATTACCATTTTGACTTTGCGTTCTTCGTCAGTAATGACATAGTTGATGGTGATTTCTGCTGAAGTTCCAGCCGTTGTATTGATCGCAACCACTGGCAACCCTTTTTTATCAGACTTGTGAAGCCCCTCGTAGTCCTGCGGTTTTCCACCATTTATCGCAATGATAGAGATACAACTAGCCGCATCCTGAGGAGATCCTCCCCCAAGACTGATGATGAAGTCACATCCATGCTCTTTCAGGGCAGCCACTCCGTCTGTGACGTTCTTGCAAGTCGGATTTGGCTCCACATCGCTAAAGATCACATATTCGATCCCTTCAGCATCTAACGGTTTTAGGACTTTGGGTAAAATATCACTACCTTCGATGAACTTATCTGTCACCAAAAGGGCCTTCTTATACCCCAGTTCCTTGATATACGGACCTACTTCATTTACAACACCTTTACCAATAAGGTTAACTGATGGAACGTAAAATGTAGCCATATGCTTTTCCTCCTGCCCCTTTGCGCTATTTGATTATTTACCATAAGTATACGACCTTAGTACAAGTTTTACAAATATTTGTAAGCGTTTTAAGTAAAAAATCAGTAAAGAACCACTGGTCACGTTTTTAAACAAAAAAAGCTCCAAAAAGACGAATTTCATCTCATTGGAACTTTTGCTTAATGATTATTGTTTCGTTAAGACTACTCGGTCAGATGCCTCTCGGTCCATATCATCGATAATCAATTGATTACCATTAACCGTGTATATTTTGACATCATCACCGATAATGACACGTTGATTTTCTGGCTCAAAGCTAACTTGCTTGATTTCCTTATCTCCATCTGGTTCGACCTCAGTCCATGTACCAGTTTTACCTGTTACAACAAGAGTGATCTGGTCATTCTCATCTTTTCCAGTATAGGTACCATCAATGTTAGTAGGTTGAGCTACAGTAGTATCCTGACTTGAGGACGCCTGTGGTTGGCTAGCACTTGTAGTAGCACTAGAAGATGACTCTTGTTGAGTAGAGGATTGCTGAACAGATTGCTGGGTAGGTGCTTGTGTCTTAGATCCACAAGCTGCTAAAAGACTAAGAATTGCTAGGGAAGCAATAGAAAGTGTGAATATTTTTGTTTTCATAGCGATTTCCTTTCTTTTGTGCCAATGTTTTGCTGGATCAGTTTCCAGATGTACCACCTACCTCAAGTATAGCAATTTAAGCCTAGAAGGTCAACTAATCCCATAGCTTCCTAGCAAACTCGCTCGCACTTCCGAGATAAAGTAGAGTGAACCCGTCACGAAAAGCAGGTCCTGGTCATTGGCCTTTTCTTCAAATTCTCTGATAAAATCGCCATAGGAAGGAATCAAATCGTAACCTGTCACATCCTTCTCATCCAAAGAACCTTGGTAGTCAAAGCCCGTTACCTTAAGTCCCACCTGAGGTAATTGCTCAGATAGATAGCCTAACATCCCTTGATAATCCTTGCGTTTAAGGGCACCAAAAAGGATACAGACTTGATAGTCTTGTTGGATTTTCTCTTGGATAAACTCAACCAAACGGGTTAAGGCTGGAAGATTGTGAGCTCCATCTAGGTAGATTTGCGGGCGAATCCGTTCCAATCGACCTGCCCAGTGAGTTTCTTGCAAGGCCTGTCTCACAAGCTGTTCATCGACTTTTTCCTCTCTTGACGCCATAAAAAGAAGAAAACTTTGTAAGGCCAAGGAAGCATTTTCTCGCTGATAGGTGCCTTCCAAACCGATTTTAAGCTGGGAAAATCTTGCTAGGCTACTTGAAAAATCCCCAGCATTCAAGGTGAAGTCCTGCCCTGCTTGATAAAGGTCTACGTCCAACTCTCTTGCTCTTTTTTGACAGACAAGCTCCGCTTCTGGAGCAAGCTTGGCAATGACCGCCTTCTTTCCAGCCTTGAAGATACCAGCTTTCTGCTCTGCTATTTCCTCCAGACTGTCACCCAAGGTCTCCTGATGGTCTAGGCCAATGGAAGTAATAACTGCAATCTCTCCTGTTACGACATTAGTAGTATCAAGTAGACCACCAATTCCCACTTCTAACAGGACTAGGTTCACGCCTTGCTCTCTAAAATAGACCAAAGCAATCAAGGTCAACAGCTCAAAGAAAGACAATTGATCATGTGTTTCCAAAAGAGTTTTTTCCATCTCTTTGACTTGGTTAGCTATACGGATAAAGTCTTCATCTGCAATCGGTTGTCCATTGATGCAAATGCGATCATTGATACAAATGATATGAGGAGAGGTAAAAGTGCCAACTTTTTTCCCATGAGCTACAAACAACTCCCTCATAAAGGCAATAGTTGACCCCTTACCGTTAGTTCCTGTTACATGGATAATGGGATAAGTCTTCTCAGGATTCCCTAGCAAATCCACTGCTCGCTGCATTCTTCCAAGTCCAGATCTAAAATTTAAACCAATTCGACTATGGAGCCATTCTTCTACTTCAAACATATATCTCCTTAACAAAAATCCAATCAACTATCGCACCAAAGTATGACTGCAAATAAAAAGCGAGGTTGGGACAAAAATCCCAACCTCTTACCTGGTTAGCTAATCACTAGCTACTATAAATTTTAACGTAGGCTAAAAACATCCACTGGATGTTCCAACTCTCTCCAATTTCTGGGAGTTGGGCTGATACAGTCTCCCAGACTGCCTGCGTTTCTAATTTCTAGCGCAGGGCTAAAAACGTCCCCCGGACGTTTTTACTCCTCCATAAAGCTATTGAAGACTTCTTCAATCATGTTCCATTCATCTTCTGAATCTTCTGGGATTGGTTGCAATTCGCCTTCTGTTCCGTCTTCATTTTCGATGAATGAGTAAGCTTGGATTTCAACTTCGCCGTTTTCATCTTCTTCTGCGTTAACTGGCACTAGAAGAACATAGTTTTTACCAAATTCTTCTTTCCCGTCGATGGTCAAAAGAATTTCAAACAAGGTTTCATTTCCTTGCTCATCTACTAGTG
>ERZ773038.1938-NODE-1938-length-11041-cov-4.849900_pt1 | contig 11041 bp, 8 predicted proteins | sample MGYA00511665_ERZ773038 | MGnify/ENA primary metagenome ERZ773038 (study PRJEB29015, sample SAMEA2737966) | human oral metagenome | biome: human oral; feature: human-associated habitat; material: dental | place: China | collected 2028 ... | reverse complement strand
TATTTCTACTGGTCTAGCTATTGCAATTCCTGATGGCTATGCAGGATTTGTTCAGCCTAGAAGTGGACTTGCCCTTAAAAAAGGTCTTTCTATGGCAAATACTCCAGGTCTTATTGATGCTCATTATCGCGGTGAGCTTAAGGTCTGTGCCGTTAACCTTGATAGTAAAGAAACTATTCATATTGAGCGCGGCGAGCGTATTGCACAGCTTGTGATTCAACAAGTTCCTGTTGTAGAACTTATTGAGGTCGATGAACTTGATCAGACTGATCGTGGTACTGGCGGATTTGGTTCAAGCGGCGTTCAATAAATTTTTAATTTTGCGATAAGCGCTGCAGCGCTTGCATAAAGAAAAGTCTCTTTAGGAAGGAAGAGCTTAATGGAGAAGTTCTTTAAGATAGCTGAGCGTGGTAGCAATCCCGCTCAAGAGTTTAGGGCTGGAATTACTACATTCCTTGCAATGGCATATATCATTGCAGTAAACCCAGCTCTTCTTGCTGCTGCAGGAGTTCCAATTTCAGCGGCCATTACTGCTACCTGTCTTGGCGGCGGCATTATGACCATTTTGATGGGTCTTTTCTCTAACCGCCCACTTGCTTGCGCATCTGGTATGGGTGTAAATGCTGTTGTTGCTTTTTCTCTAACTCCAATTACAGGTGGAGATTGGCACGCATCAATGGCAGTAATCTTTATTGAAGGCGTTGCTATTCTGCTTCTAGTTCTTTGCGGTCTTCGTGAAGCCATCATGGATGCAATTCCTGTAAACCTACGCCACGCAATTTCAGTTGGCCTAGGTCTTTTTATTGCCATGATTGGTCTCAAGAACAGCGGTATTATCGTCGCAAATGAGTCTACACTTGTTGCTCTTGGCAATATTTTTTCTCCATCCTTTATTGTTGGTGTAATTTCTATCGTTGCAACAGTTGTTCTTTACTCTGCTCGTGTTAAGGGCTCTCTGCTTATCGGTATTATTCTTGCAGTACTTGCTGGTATTCCTCTTGGTGTTACTGCAAGCCCTACAGGCATTATTTCTGGTCTTGATTTCTCTACTTTTGGTGCACCATTCTTGACCGATGAAGCTGGTGTTATGGGTATTGTTAAGGCTCTGACAACTCCAGTTCTTCTTGTATTTGCGTTCTCTTTGATGATGTCAGACTTCTTTGACACCATGGGTTCTGCTATGGCTATTGCTAAGCAGGGAGACTTCCTCACAGAGGACGGCAATGTCAAAGACATCAAGCAGATCCTTATTGTTGATTCCGCTGCAGCTGCTGCGGGTGGTCTCTTTGGTGCTTCTTCTATTACCACCTTTATTGAGTCTGCATCTGGTGCTGCTGATGGTGGTCGTACTGGTCTTTCTTCTATCTTTACCGGTCTGCTCTTTATTGCAGCAGCGTTTATTGCGCCTCTTATTTCTATCGTCAGCTCTGCAGCTACCTGCGGAGCATTAGTCCTCGTTGGCTTCCTGATGATGTCCGAGGTCACTGAGATTGATTGGAACGATCTTCTTGAAGGTTTCCCAGCATTCATGGTTATTGCTGGTATTCCAATGACTTACTCAATTTCTGATGGCATTGGTTTTGGTTTCATCTTCTATGTTGTCGTTGCTCTTGTAACCGGTAACGTTAAGAAGGTTAAGCCTTTGATGTGGGTTGCAACTCTTGCGTTTGTTGCTTACTTTATTATTGCTAACTAGTTTGTAGTATTAAAGGAGGTGCGTTCAAGATGGAGGTCTTGTCGCGCCTCCTTTCTATCTGTGAATAGATTGTGTACAATCTATTTTTAAGAGATAACTGATAATGATTGTCGCCAGTAGGGTATAACAAGGCCAGTCACGATTTATACGATTGGAGCCAATCATGGCAGACGTTATTACTAAAGATCTTGTTATTGTAGGTGGTGGTCCTGCAGGACTTTCAGCTGCAATTTATGCAAAACGCGCTCTTCTCGACACCGTTGTTTTAGAGAAACAGGCCGTTGGTGGCCAGGTTATCACTACAACTGAGGTTGAGAATTATCCTGGTATGCCAAACACTGATGGCTTTACTATTACAGACACTCTTCAGAAGCAGGCTACAGACCTCGGCGCAGAGATCGTTATGGCTAATGTTCTTTCGATCGTTAAGGATTCAAAGACTAATCTCTTTGTGTTGGAGACCTCTGAAGGCACCTATCACGCAAAGGCCGTTATTGTTTCAGGCGGTGCTAATCCTCGTCATGCTGGATTTACCAACGAAGAGAAATTTACCGGTAGGGGTGTTTCTTACTGCGCTACTTGTGATGGCATGTTCTATCGTGGTAAGCAGGTATTTGTTATTGGTGGTGGCAATACCGCTGTGGAGGAGTCTCAGTTCCTGGCTCGTTTTGCTGACAAGGTAATTCTTATCGTTCGTAAAGATCACCTAAGAGCAAACGCTACTGCGATTAAGCAGTTTGAGGAGAATCCTAAGACAGAGATTCGTTATCTAACCAGCATTACTGCAGTTGATGGTAATGATTTACTTACTTCCATCACCTTCCGCAATAACCAGACAGGAGAAGAGATTACAGAGACCTTCTATGAGGGCAGCTTTGGTGTCTTTGTTTTGGTAGGTCGTGTACCTTCAACGGAGCTTCTAAAAGACCTTGTAGACCTTGACGAGCAGGGATATGTCCTTGCTGATGAGCGTATGGCTACCAAAACACCTGGTCTCTTTACTGCAGGGGACCTTAATAAGAAGCCACTACGACAGATTATTACCGCTGCTGCAGACGGTGCTATTGCCGCAACTTCTGTAGCGTCATATCTTGGACAGCCTGTCGAAGGATAATTTTTTATTTCATATTTGTTAATTTTAACATTTCGACCGCGGTCGAAATATAAAATATAAATAGATTTTTAAAGGAGGTATTTTATGAAAGTTATAAGCATAGTAAATCCTAAGGGCGGGGCTGGAAAAACCGTTACAGCTGTTAATCTTGCTTATGCAATGAGCTTGAAAGGAAAAAAGATATTATTAATAGATACTGACCCAAGAAATGCTGTTTCAACTTATCTTAATTTAAAAAATGATAATACAATTTTTGACTTAATAAAAGAATGTTACGAAACAATGAAATTTGATAAGGCAAAATATATTACAAGCAAAAATAAAGTAGATGTTATAATTTCTGATGAAAGATTACTTCAACTTGAAATGCTTTTTGCGAGTTATTCTGACAATCAAGCTATCTTTAATATTTTTTCAAATATAACAGAACAGCTGAAACAAGACTATGACTATATCATTATTGATACTGAAGGTTCAATAAATAACACGGTAAGGGGTATTTTAAATGCAACAGATTATATTGTCGCACCATCAAAATGTAGCTTAATAGACACAAATGGAATAAACGATCTTATAAAGATATACTTCATTGGTAAAAGAAATAATCCTAAATTAGAATTAAAAAAAGTATTTTTCGTACAGGTAGAAGAACGAACAAAAGTTTTTGCTGATGCATTAAAAGAATTTACAGATTTTTTTAATTCAAATGGTTTAGGACTTAATTCTAATATTTTATCAAAAAATTATGTCAGAAAAGACTCAAATATCAATAATGCAATGTTAGAAAATCTTGATATTATAAATTATAAAAAGTCCTCTCCTTCATCAACAGATTATAGAAATATTGCAAATGACCTGATAAAAGAATTAGAATAATTTTATATTTCGACCGCGGTCGAAATGATACAATCTTTATAAAAAATTCAAAGGAGTATTACAATGGGAAGATTTGACTCATTAAAGAAAATAGATGAATTAACAATTGAAAGCATAAAACAATATGAAAGTAATTTTGATTTTTCAGCTTATGAAATAACAGATGATAAATTTATTTCTGAAATAAGAAGTATTGAAAATAATTTGTATATGGCTTGGAATCTGATACAAAATAGAACAAAAGAAATGTGTAAATATTTATATGAAGCACAGGAAAAATTTAAAACACAAAAAGATGGCTCTTTTATGGCATGGTATAAAAGTATGGGCTTCTCTAAGGATCAGGTTTCAATTTCTATTATGAAATATAAACAATATTTAGAATATGGAGAAAATCCTATGGCCTTGAAAAGTTCAAAAAGAACTGTTAAATATATTAATCAAAACTCTGAAATTTTATCTGATGAAAAAGTAGAAGAAATTTTAAATAATCCAAAAGAAGCTCCAAATATAATAAAAGAATTAAAATCAAAAGTTGAAATAGATTATGCAAAAAGACTTGAAGAAATAAACAAAGAAATAAAAAAATTTCAAAAAAAGACTTGACAAAAATTGCAAACGGTTGCATAATAGAATTGTAAATAAAAATTCCGGGAGGAAATAGGAATGAAAACATGGAAAAAAGTGGTATTAGGCAGTGTCAGCTTGCTGGCTGCAGGAACGCTGTTAGCAGCTTGTAGCTCGAATAGCAGCAAGGAGAGCTCTTCTTCTAAAGCCGATAGCAAGACCTTGAAACTTTGGGTACCAACCGGTGCTAAAGATTCTTACTCTGATACAGTTAGCAAGTTCGAGAAAGAATCAGGCTACAAGGTTGACGTAGTTGAAATGGAAGATCCAAACGCTCAGGAAAATCTGACAAAAGATGCTAGTACTGCTGCCGATGTTTTCTCTCTGCCACACGACCAACTTGGTAAATTAGTTGAAGCTGGAGCTATCCAAGAAGTTCCTTCTAATATGGCAGAAGAAATCAAGAAAAACGATACTGAACAAGCAGCTATTGGTGCTCAATATAAAGGTAAAACTTATGCTTTCCCATTTGGTATCGAGTCACAAGTAACCTACTACAACAAGTCAAAACTTTCTGCTGACGATGTTAAATCATACGAAACAATTACATCTAAAGCTAAATTCGGCGGAAACTTGAAAGAAGTTAATGCTTACGCTACTGCTCCACTCTTCCTTTCTGTTGGCGACACTCTCTTTGGTAAAGACGGTGAACAAGTAGACGGAACAAACTGGGGTAACGAAGCTGGTGTGAACGTTCTGAAGTTCATCGCAGCTCAAAAGAATAACAGCGGTTTTGTAAACGTAGATGCTTCTAACCTTCTTGCTAAATTTGAAGATGGTTCAGTTGACGCTTTCCAATCTGGTCCATGGGACTACGCAGCTGCTGAAAAAGCTGTCGGTAAAGACAACCTTGGTATCTCTGTTTATCCAACTGTGAATATCGGTGGACAAGACGTTCAACAAAAAGCTTTCCTCGGTGTAAAACTTTACGCAGTTAACCAAACACCATCAAACGGTGACACTGAACGTATCGCAGCAAGCTACAAACTGGCTCAAGCACTTACTAGCAAAGAAAGCCAAGAAAACCAATTCAAGTTTGAAGGACGTCACATCATCCCTGCTAACAAAGAAGTACAAGAGTCTGAAGATGTGAAGAAAGATGCCTTGGCACAAGCTGTTATCACAATGGGATCTTCTGATACCTACACAACAGTTATGCCTAAACTTAGCCAAATGTCTGTCTTCTGGACTGAAAGTGCTGCAATCCTCAGCGATGCTTACAACGGTAAATTTGGTGAAGATCAATACCTCGCAAAATTACAACAGTTTGATAAAGATTTAGCAGCAGCTAAATAATCCTCAAACGAATAAAAATAAGCATTGAAGTGAGGAGGGCAGCCTCCTCACTTCTTTCTTTGTAAATATAAGGAGAATACTATGACTCAGTCATCCTATGAAAACGCATCCATGGTTCAGGTCTTTAAAGAAGGAACTTGGGATGTCAAACTCTCTTTTCTGGTAATGGGACTGAGCAACCTTGTAAACAAACAATTTATCAAGGGGCTGCTCTTCCTCTTCTCAGAAATTGCTTTCCTGATTGCTTTTGCAGTCCAAATCATACCAGCTATTGGCGGCATGATTACATTGGGGACTCAAGAGCAGGGAGAGGCTATCAAAAAAGTTAACGGTTTGGAAATCACCGTTCAAGTAGCGGGTGACAACTCTATGCTGATGCTGATTTTTGGACTTGCTTCTCTTATCTTCTGTGCAGTCTTCGCCTACATCTACTGGTGCAACCTGAAAAGTGCTCGCCACTTAATGGCTCTTAAACAGTCTGGTCAGAAGATTCCTAACTTCGTTGAGGACTTCAAGACGCTTGCAGACGGCCGTTTCCACATGGGCTTAATGAGCATTCCTCTTATCGGAGTACTGCTTTTTACCATCCTACCTCTGATTTACATGATCTGCTTGGCCTTTACTAACTTTGACCATAAGCATCCAGCTCCTAAGTCACTCTTTGACTGGGTTGGCTTCTCAAGTTTCGGTGATGTTTTCTCAGGCCGTATGGCTAGCACCTTCTTCCCACTTTTAGGCTGGACTTTGATTTGGGCGGTTGCTGCGACAGCTACTACTTTCTTCTTCGGTATCGTTTTAGCTCTTTTGCTTAATACAAAAGGCCTCAAGTACAAGAAAGTTTGGCGCACGCTCTTCGTTATCACTATTGCAGTGCCACAATTCGTGTCCCTGCTCTTGATGCGTAATTTCCTGAATGACAATGGACCTTTGAACGGATTATTGCAAAGCCTCCATCTCATCCAGAATCCAATTCCATTTCTGAGTGATCCTGTTTGGGCTAAGTTCTCAATCATCCTTGTCAATATGTGGATTGGTATTCCATTTACCATGCTGGTAGCGACTGGGATTATCATGAACCTGCCTAGTGAGCAAATCGAAGCCGCTGAGATTGATGGAGCTAGCAAGCTTCAAATCTTCAAGAGCATTACTTTCCCTCAAATTCTCTTGATTATGGCGCCATCACTCATCCAGCAGTTTATCGGAAACATCAACAACTTCAACGTTATCTACTTCCTGACAGGCGGTGGACCTACTAACTCTTCCTACTATCAGGCAGGCTCAACTGACCTCTTGGTTACCTGGCTCTATAAACTGACTGTTTCTGCCAAGGACTACAATCTGGCATCTGTTATCGGTATCCTGATCTTTGCAATCTCTGCAGCCTTCAGTCTCTTAGCCTATACTAGATCCGCATCATTCAAGGAAGGAACTGCTAAATAATGAAAAATAGAAAAAAACTCAGTTTATTAGGGATTTATGTCTTGCTGACTGTTTTAGCACTCATCTGGCTAACGCCGATTATCTGGATTTTTCTGACCAGCTTCCGTGGTGAAGGCTCTAATGCAGTCCCTTACTTCTTCCCTAAGACTTATACTTTTGACAACTATATCAGACTGTTTAATAACAACACATATCCTTTTGTTCAGTGGTTTATGAATACCCTGATTGTTGCGACAGCGACCTGTATCCTGTCTACTTTGATTACTGTGGGTATGGCTTACTCACTCAGCCGTATCAAATTCAAGCATAAAAATCGTTTCCTCAAGCTGGCTCTGGTACTTAACATGTTCCCAGGCTTCATGTCTATGATTGCGGTTTACTACATCTTGAAAGCACTCAATTTGACGCAAACCCTGACTTCATTGATTCTGGTTTATTCGGCTGGAGCAGCTTTAGGCTTCTATATTGCTAAAGGTTTCTTTGATACTATCCCATATTCTTTAGACGAATCCGCTATGATCGACGGAGCGACTCGCTTCCAAATCTTCCGGACTATTACATTGCCGCTGTCAAAACCGATTATCGTTTATACAGCGCTTATGGCTTTCATGGGACCTTGGGTTGACTTCATCTTTGCCTCTGTCATCCTAGGCGATGTCAAGGAAAAATACACAGTGGCTTTGGGACTTTTCCAAATGCTTAATAAGGACGCCATCAATAAATGGTTCTTACCTTTCACATCTGGAGCGATTATCATCGCTATCCCAATCACTCTTCTCTTCATCTTCATGCAGAAATACTACGTAGAAGGTGTAACAGGCGGAGCAGTCAAATAAAATCTATTATGTATATCAAAAACTTCCGACAGTTAATATCGGAAGTTTTTATCTTAGAAAATACAGAACTTAGCTTCTCTTTCCTTTTTATATGAGATTGCTTATTAGTTATAGACAAAAAAATGAGTCTGGAAATTATTCCAGCCTCATTTTGTATTTCTTTAATTATAATCTTCGTCTCTGCGACGGCGCTTGTTGGTTCCCAAAAAGGCAGCTGCACCAAGTGCCATACCAAAAATTGCAAGGCGTTCTGCTTCTGAGCCAGTATTTGGCAGAATAGCAGGTACCGTTGGAGCTTTATCAGCAGTCGTAGCCACGCTAGCAAGTTGAGCTGCAGGATTTACAACAAAATCAGTGAATACGTCACTACCTGCCGCTTGAACAGCACCTGTAGTTGCTCCTTTGACTTCACGAGTGTTCGCATGAACTTCTGCAGTCTTAGCATCTGAATCTTTCTTAGATTCATCCTCTGCACCTGGACCAGCAGCTCCGCCTTTTACAGCTGTTAGAGTCTTTTTATCTTCACCTAAGCGATAGTTACTATTCAGAGCATTTCCATACAGGAGAGATGCTTGATTCAAGATATTCAAGAGAGTTTCATAATTCGCTTGAAGACTGTTGTAGGATTCCTCAAGGACAGCTAAAGTTGCAGTCTCTTGATTTAAGATTGCTTGTTTAGCTTCATAATCAAGCTGCGCTTCTGCCAACTCCCGCTCTGCTTCTGCAAGTATCTGAGGAGCGTTTTGAAGGTCAATAACTTTCTTTTTAGCTGCTGCTAATGTCTTTTGAGCAGCCATGAAGTCCTCTTGAGCAGTTGTCAAATTAGCTTTCGCAGCTTCTTGAGCTGACTGAAGTTCTGCCAACTTATCCTTAGCTGCCGCTAGAACTGCCTGAGCATTGCTCAAGTTAGTCTGATAAGGTGCTAGGTTTGCTGCAATCTTAGCTGTCGCTCTGTCGAGAGCTTCCTGCTTAAGGGCAACATTTTGCTTGGTCAATGCCAGATTATTTTCAGCAGTTGCTACCTTCTGACGAGCTGCTTCAACTGCTGCAATTTGAGCTGCCGCTGCCTTTTGAGCATCAGCTAATTGAGCATTGAGGATATTGATAGCTGATTCCTGACCAACTTTTTGAGCCTTTAGTTCAGCTAACTGATTCTTAAGTGCTGTAACATTAGCGTTAGAACCTGCAGAACGACCACCACCAGCACGCAACAACTGCTCCATAGCCGCAACAGTCAATAGAGTACCGTTATTAACACGTTGGTCAAAGTTGCTAATATGATGGAAACCAACTTCGGATGTACCATGAGGAGTGCCCCATTGATTTGGATGTTTATCATAAGCTGCTGAGATAGCATTCGCTTTATTGTCCATCATCTGAACATAGTGGCCAATCTGAGCAAATACACCCGCTCCAACTCTCATATAGATAGCATTAGCATCAATCTGAGTTTCATCAGTAGGCAGTCCATATTGCGCTGCAATCTGTTGATAGAGTTCTTTTTCACTGTGCCAGAAATTGACAGCTCCTTGTGGGTCAAAACTAATCGCTACATTTTCGTTACCAATCAGCTTGCCCATGTGCCAGTTATTGCGCTCAAAGTAGATAGTCTGAATCTGGCTGGCCACATTCGCATACGGATCAACCAACAACTCTTGTAAGCCAGCATTACGACGGTAAGCATTAATGGCCTTCACCAACTCCAAAGCTTGAAGGTTATTTTCTAGACTAGCTGGACTTGTTGGGTCAGAATTAACTGAAATACCAAATTCATTTTGTCCGCGTTGGTAAACTGCAAGTGCATTGTTAGCAGCATCGCGAATTTCTTGATTAGCCGCATTGTTACGAACATTTTCTAAAAATTGGGAATAAGTCGTATTGCGAAGGTCAACAGGAGCTGTTGCTGCTGCTTTCTCGGCAGCCGGAATCTGTCCTTCAAGAGAGTTAATAGCTTGATTGGTTTGACCCAAAGCTTCCTTTGCCTGATTGATTTTATTCTGGATTTCAGCCTGCACTTGTGGAGCAGAAGATGCTGCTTGTTCTGCCTTTGTCAGTTCAGACTTTGCATTGTCTAAAGCAGTCTGTGCTTGACTTTGCTGACTCTTAGCAGTTGCTACAGCTTGCTCCTCTGAGTTAAGTGGTGTTTTAGCTTGTTTCAATTCAGTCTCGGCAATGTCTACCAGAGATTGGCTCGCCTTAATAGTATTCGCTTGATCTTTAACGGCTTGGTCTGCCTTGGCAGCTTTAGCCGCTGCTTCTCGAACAGCAGTGTCTTTTGCGCCAACCTCTTGCTCTGCTGTTTTTGCTTCCGTCTCCGCCTTAGCAACATTTTCTTCTGTTGCTTCTGCCTGCACTTCTTTAGCAGTCTCAACAGCGGCTTCAGCCACTTTCACGCTAGTTTTTGCATCTTCAGCTTCTGTTTTCGCAGTATATACTATCGATCTTTGCTCATCAAGTTTAGCTTTGGCTACTTCAGCATTTTCTTGGGCAACAGCTACATCTGCTGCTGTCACTGGTTTCTCAGTTACTTCAGTCGCTTTTGGAGCTGTTACAGTTGATTCAACCAACTCATCCGCGTGCACTTGATGGGTCAGTCCACCAGAAATAATAGTTGTAGCCGCGATACCAGTCGCTACAACAGACTTGCCTATTTTCTTTTCCATAATCAATCTCCTTTTTATAATCTCACATACTATAATTAACCTGGGTATAGCAGCCCGCATAGTAATATACTATCACAAAACGCTAGTATTAACTAGTAGCAAACATATAGTTTTAATAGTTTTTTTATTACATTTTAGTTACAAAAATGTTTTATTAGAAAAATAAGCTGGTTTTTCCAACAAAAATGAGCATTTCTGTATCAAATAAAGCAAAAACTCCTAGATCCTTTCTAAGAGTTAACCTTGCTTGTCAGTCCGATTGAGCTTGTCGAATTTCTTCTAACATTGCTTCTTCTTCGGCCGTCATTTGATAGCGTTCCAGCAAGTCTGGACGTCTTAGATAGGTCTTTTTCAGACTTTCATAGAGACGCCACTTGCGGATATTTTCATGATGGCCGCTCATAAGGACTTCAGGAACGACCATGCCCCGATAGTCATATGGCCGAGTGTACTGAGGATACTCTAAGAGGCCAGACGAAAAACTGTCATCTGT
>ERZ773038.1934-NODE-1934-length-11059-cov-8.769084_pt1 | contig 11059 bp, 8 predicted proteins | sample MGYA00511665_ERZ773038 | MGnify/ENA primary metagenome ERZ773038 (study PRJEB29015, sample SAMEA2737966) | human oral metagenome | biome: human oral; feature: human-associated habitat; material: dental | place: China | collected 2028 ... | reverse complement strand
GCAGCGAGACGGAATCGCAGATGCGTTTGACCACGTGCATCTCGTGGGTGATCACGAGAATGGTCAGGCCCAACTGGGAGCGCAGGTCGAGGAGCAGGTCGAGGATCTCGTCGGTGGTTCGGGGGTCGAGGGCGGAGGTGGGTTCGTCACACAGCAACACAGCGGGGTTCGTGGCGAGCGCCCGAGCGATGCCGACCCGCTGCCGCTGTCCGCCCGACAACTGCGCTGGATGGGCCTTCGCGGCATCCGCCAGCCCGACGAGGTCCAGCAGTTCGAGGGCGCGGTTCCGAATGAAGTCCCGGCGCCCCTGGGATTCCAAAAGGCATCTGCCGATACGGAAGTTGGGCCGGCTGATGTGTTCGGTAAACGGCCCTAGGATCGAACGGATGAAAATCTCAAGCAGTTCGAGTGAACGTTCCCGTCTGGAGGCATGGACCTCCAGGGGGTAGGCGATGTTGCGCCACACGGTGCGGGAATCGAACAGGTTCGCGTGCTGGAACACCAACCCCAGGCGCCGGCGGGCGTTGCGCAGCGCGGTTGAGTGAACCTTGGTCAGTTCCACACCACCGATCTTGATCCTTCCCGAGGTGGGACGGTCCAGCATGGCCAGACATCTCACCAAGGTGGATTTTCCCGCCCCGGAATGGCCGATGATGCCGTGGACGCTGCCCTTGGGGACGGTCAGGGAGACTCCGTCGAGGGCACGCACCTTGCGTCCGGACTGGTTATAGACCTTGCGCAGGTCGGTTACGGTGATCAAGAACCCTCCTGGATGGTTGGCGTGCTCCTCAGGGGCCAACACATTGCATCAACCCGAAAGACCTCGCGTAAATTCCCACACCTTCGTCACTGTCCGGTTCGGCGGTGTTCAGGCCCGTACCGCTGCGGCGACGGCCTCGAAGACTTCGCGGTCCAGGACGGCACCGATCCGGCGGACACCGTCGGGGTCGATGCGGAGGATCCGGTTGATGCGCACCTCGCTGGGGCGTCGCTGCGGATCCCACTCCCCCGTTCCGATGTCCATCCAGAGCCGTCCGCACCGGGCCTCCTGGGCGGCGTCACGGTCGTGATCCTTGGACGTCAGCAGCAGCCCGAGCAGCCACTCGTGGTCGCGGCCGATGATCAGCACGGGCCGGTCCTTACCGTCCCTGTGATCCTCCTCGTAGGGCACCCAGGTCCAGACCACTTCGCCCGGGTCGGCCTCCTCCCCGGGAGCCGGGGAGTAGGTGATCCTGGGGGTTCCCTTGAAATCTCCCGGGTACTCGCGGCGCCCCGACCCTCCGGTGCGACGGGAACCGCTCGGATGCTGCCCCGTGTTGCTGGATGTTCTCGTGGTACGCCTCCTCGTGCTGCGGCTCCGGCGTGACCGGTTCACGTCGGGTCTGAACTGAGCCACGAGGTCGCGAAAGATCCGTGACAGCAGGTTGCCCAGCCAGTTGCTCATGGGATCACCCTAGGGCCTGCTGCATAAACGGGGCGGCGCGCGGTGGGAGTTTCGGTAAACCAGAGGCCCGCGCCCGTCCGATGGGGGGGTTCGGGCGGGCGCGGGCGTCCTTGGGTCCCGGCTAGCCGGGAGCCGGCGTCGCGGTCCGCTGCCCAGATGGGGGGAACAGGCTACGTCTCCTGCGCTCCGGCAAGAACTACGTTACAGCACTCGACCCCCACAGGGAAGCAAATCGCCCCTCGCGTTAACCGTGAATAATCGTTTGACCGCCAGCACGTTAACCGCAAGCAATCCCTCTTGCCCGCCCTTTGGCCCTCCCGAAGGGACATTTACCCTTGACAAGGGGTGTTTGTAACCTTCGCCAGGATCGTGGGGGCGCCCTCCCTGGCCCCTCCGGAACGGTCCCGGCGATCCGTCCCAGCAGCTTGGTCCCGGCCGAGCGGTTTCGGCCCCAAGTTATGATTGATGCCCCGGTCATGGGTCCTCGGGATCCGGGTCGCCGGCTCGATGGCATGATTGCCACCATGTCTGATGCACCCCTGAACGGCATCGTCGCGCTGCTCGACGACGCTCCCCTCGACGACCACATCGGAGTCGTGGAGGTGCTGGCCCAAGAAGGAGTGACGAACCTGTCGCTGCCCACCGGGGCACCGGACTTCGAGGAACTCGCGTCCCTCTACGGCCAGCGGGTCAGGCTCGGAGCGCACGGCCCGGTGGATGATCCGGCGGCCCTGGTGGCGCGGGGAGCGGATTTCATCCTTCCCGACTTCCTGTCCCCGGACGTCGCGATCGCCGCGGCCACGCTAAAGGTGGCCTGTTACGCCTCCGCCATGACACCCAATGAGACGTTGACCGTGCTGGAGATGCCCGTGACCGGGGTGCAGTTGCGCCCCGCGGAAGTCGTCGGACCAACAATGGCGGAGCACCTGCGGGAGCTGGGGCTGATAGGCAGGGTCGTACCGCGCGGCGGTTTGATCTCCTTCACCGCCAAGCAGTGGCTGAAAGCGGGCTCCCCCGCGGTGTGCATGGACCAGCACCTGATCGGCGACGCCCTCACGGGCGGCGACCTGGCGGCCCTCCGTGACCGCTGCCGAAGCCTCGCCTAGAAAAACACCGATCGCGGTCTCACCGCCCGAATCCGGCAGTCTCCTTGGGACAGGCGTCTCAGATCCCGCGGCGCGGCCGCGGGTCACCTCCGCGGCGCGGCTGCGGATCCTGCGGCGGCGCCTGGTCACGCATGCGGACCTGGGTGATCTCGGCTTCGGTGAAGTCGTCCCAGTCCTCGCCGGGGGCACGCGGCGCCGGCGGTGGCACGTCCTCCCCCTCACGGAACCAGGCGGGTTGCATGGTCTGCGTCTCGGGTTCCCTCCGGGGCGCGAAAACCTCGGTGGCCTCCTGGGGGGCCATGAACTCGGTTTCCGCACGCACCTCGGTCTCGTCGTCCAGCCCCGGAGCCAGACCATAGCCCATCTCCTCGGGTTCGTCCTCGAGTAATTTCCCGTCGCCGATAAACCCCGAAGTTTCCTCATCCGCGTCCCTGCGCCGAGAGCGGACGATGAAACCGAGCACCGCCAGCGCCGCGGCCGCGACGAGCACCACGCCTCCGCCCAAGAGCCACCACAGCAGGGACCCGCCGCGTCCCTCACCCTGCGCCGCGGCGCCGGACGGTGAGGTGGTGGCGGCCGGGCGCGTGCTGGCCGTCTGGGACGGGATCTGCGGAGCCGCACCCTCGGTGGCCTCGCTCGCGGTTGGAGTGGGGCTGCTCTCGATTATGGGCGCGTTGACGGTGATCTCCTTCTCCGCCGACCCGGGTTGCAGGTTCGCGCCGCCCGTGAAAGTCGCGATCAGTTTCCCGGTGCCAACGGCGGCCGTTCCCGGGATCTCCACATAGCCGTCGAAGTTTCCGCTGGCGTCCGTGACCAAGGTGTAGTCGGAAAGCGTGGCGCCCTCGTAGGCGAAGGTCACCACACCACCCGAGACCGCCTCACCGGAAACCGTCTTGACGCTGCCCACCACCCTGACGGGGTCTCCCGGGGTCGTGCTGGCGGGTTCGACATCCAGGGTCACCGCGGTTGTTCCCTGCGCCGAGAACTCGATCCGCGAGGTTTGCGACGACGGGGCGTGCTGCGCGTCCCCGGGGTAGGAGATCACGAGGTCCTGGGGACCGGTGAGTTTGTCCGCGGGGATGTTGAACTCCATGGCGAAGGCGCCGTCGCCTCCACTGGCGACGGTTTGCAGCGGCTGTCCCGCGACAGACGCGGTCAGTTGTCCGCCTCCCAGCCCGCGACCGGAACCGTCACGGAGGACTCCCGTCACCTTGACGTGTCCCGCGGTGTCCGCCGCTACGCTGGCCTGAATCTGCGTTGGGGCCGGGTCCGCCCAGGCCTTGAGGCCCGGGACGAGCAGGGCCAGCAGAGCCGCCAGCAGCAGGCTCAGGGCCGTTCGTCTCGCCCGCAAGATCGGTGAACTCATTCAGTTTCCTTTTCAGGAGGGTCCTGTGCAGATTACCGGGAAGGAACACAAGGTGCCATGGCGCCCGTACCTCCAACGCCGAGCCCCGGGGTGAAAGTTCCACCGCGAACTCACGCCCGCTCACCCCCGGCAGCCGCCGACACCCCGTCGCCAAGCCCACTTTCCAGCCTACCGTTTGCTGTCCGCATCGCAGAAGCGGGATTGACGAGATGACGTGATCCGTTGGGCGTGGGATGATACCTCCGGCACTCAGTTCACCGGCGCGTGGTTTGTGCAATCCACAACCACAACCTATCCTGAGAGAAGTTCAGGCAATTCTAAGAAATGAGGGGACCCATGGTAAAGGCACGACGCGCCTTCCTGGAGGAGGACGACCAAGACGTCCTCGACATCACCCCTCCCGCCGTCACTTCCCCGCGACGGGAGGCAAAACGCCCGCGCATCCTCGGCAAACTGCTGGCCCCCATCGCACTGTCCGGCCTGGTGGTGGCAGGCTCCTTCGCAATCGCTAGCAGAGGCAATACCGATCAGACCGCCGACCCGAGCTACCAGAACACGGACCTCGGCGTGAGCCGTGGTGGCGAGCGCGCCCCGCTGCCCTCCGTATCCCCGTCCGGTGACGCCGAGACCAGCAGCCCGGATCCGCTACCGACCCCCACTGAAACCCCCGAGGCGACGCCGAGCGAAACCGCCACCCCCACCGAGGAACCCACCACGGCCGCCCCGACCAACACCTTCGACCCCTCCAAGCTCGGTGAGAAGACCGGCGAGAAGTACATCGCGTCCTCGGCCAACGTCCGGACCGGTCCCGGTTCCGACTACGACGTGCGCACCACGCTCGACGCGGGCATCGCGGTGACCGTGACGAACGTCACCTCGAACGGCTGGCAGCAGATCTCCTACAAGGGCCGCGCGGGCTGGGTGAAGTCCGACCTGCTCACTGACAAGAAACCCGAGAGCCCGTCCTCCTCCGGCTCCGGTTCTGGTTCCGGCGGATCGGGTTCCGGCGGTTCCTCCAGCGGCACCTGTTCGTCCTCTTCCGCGAAGAGCATCGAATCCGGACTGACCTCGAAGACGATCTCCGTGCTGCACACGGTCTGCGCGACCTTCCCAGACGTGAAGTCCTACGGCGGCTACCGCAACGAGTCCGGGTATCACGGTCAAGGTCGCGCCATCGATGTGATGATCTCCGGCGACCGCGCCTGGGAGATCGCCAAATGGCTGAGGGAGAACGCCAAGAGCCTCGGTGTGATCGAGGTCATCCACGCCCAGAAGATCTGGACCACCCAGCGCGCCTCCGAGGGCTGGCGCTCCACGTCGGATCGAGGGTCGGCCACGGCGAACCACTACGACCACGTCCACATCTCGGTGGGCGGCTGAGCCAGGCACGAAACGCCCCCACCGACCCGGACCGCACGCCCTGCCCTTCCCCCGTTCACGAATCGTGCCGTCCCCCGGCCAGGCCCCTCCTCCCCGCTCACGAATCGCGGGGAATCGACGGTTCAACGTCGCCACACGACGTTGAACCGTTTTTCTTCCGCGATTCGTGCCCAAGGGAGGCTCGGACCAATCAGTTCTGGGTGGGATCGTGTGGTGTCGTCCCTGTGTGGTGTCTGAAGGCCCTGACCTGGACGGCTCAGATGAGCGCCACCCCGTCACCGACTGTCACGACGCCCTCGTTCAAGGCGCGGCCCGCCACTCCCCAGCAGACCTTGCCTTCGCGAGTCCGGTAATCGGCGAGGACCGCCAGCACGTCGGCCTCCCCTCCCGGGTGTTCCGGGTGCAGGTTCACGACGGGACAACGCCCGATCCATTCCTCCACCAGCACATCCACCTCCCCGATCCGCAGCCGGGAACCCACCAGAGTCTCCTCGTCGACGGACTCGGTCAGATCATCCACTCCGACTGTGAGGCGGAAACGACGCGGATCCACCGGGCCTCCCATGCGCCGCTCCAGTTCGGCCAGGGAGCTGGCGAACCAAAGACTCACGGGAGCTCCGAAGACGAAACCACCCGGACGGACCAACCCCGCCAGCACGCAGTCCTGCCCGAGATACCCGGCCAGGGCCCGGCTTGCGGGGCCGGGCAGTTCCTCCACCTCCAGTCGCCTGCCCCAGTAGTCGGCGTCCCATCGCCGCCCCACTTCGAGCAGCTGGGTCACGCGCGACGAGTCCGGGAACCCCAGTTCCAGCGCGGACCCGTCGCACCGGGCGCGCACGGCCAGCAGCGCCGGGTTCCGGACGGTCCTCAGCACGGCCCCGCCACCCGCTTCGACCGCCGCGAACCTCCGGTCGCCCGCCACCCCGCCGGGCCCGACCCGGATGCGTTCGCGCGGCAGGATCGCGGTTCCCTTGATCTCGGCAAACCCCAGACTCTTCACCCGCATGGTCGTCATTCTCCCGCGGAAATCCCCTGTCAGGGAGTTGCGAACGCATAGAGCCGCCACGCCACCCCGCGGCCGTCGACCCATTGGCGTTCCAGGTTCGCCACCCCGGCACCGTTCTCGTGGATTCCCGGGAACCGGGCGGCAATGGCGTCGGCCGGTGAGCGCTGCGGATCGGTCACCAGGGCGTAACGAACCCTCCCGGTGATGGGATCGTCCAGTTTCTCCCGGAAATCCCGGTCCGGGGTGATGACGAACTGCCGGGGCCTCCGGCTGGCCAGGACGATGGGAAAGGAGTAGGTGGTGTCGGTGATCACGCTTCCCTCGGGCAGGTCCAGGGAATCGAGGTAGGCCGCCACCTGGGCCTGTGTGGCGTACTGGCCGGACCGTGCGACCTCCACCGCCTGCTGTTCCTCCCGGGCCAGGCGCGGATCCGTGGTTGCCCACCAGGCAACGGGCAGCGGGACGAGGGTGGCGATCAGCACCACCCATGCCGTCGCCCTCCGGAACGCCAGCCTGCCCACCCCGGCCCGCAGCGTCCCCAGGACGTAACCGGCCATCAACATCCCCCAGGGGACCGCCATGAGCTGGAGCCGGAGCCATCCGAAGGACCATCCGCTCAGGAAGGCCCACTCTTCGAGGGCCAGGATTCCACCGAGGACCGCGGCGGACCCCAGCACCCCCGCGTCCCGCCGCCACGTGGCGATCACCAGGGCGACGGCGATGAACAGGATCGCGAGGGGCGCCACCGCCAACAGCTGGGCGCTGAGATAGGTCAGGGCCCCGTCGAGGTTCCCGCCCGTGACCTCGTCGACGGCCGCCCGGGCCCCGGCGGCCTGCGCGGCATCACCGTGCCAGGACGCGCCGGCCGCGAACCACGATCCCGTCGCCATGCGGGAGGCCAGCGCCCACAGGGCGAAGGCCGCAACGAAGGGACCGCCGGCCAGTGAACAGTCCAGCAGGAACAGCGACCCCGCCCGCCCACCTCCCCGGGACCGCCACCAGCTGACGACCAGGACCAGGACGACGGTGGCGGCCACTGCGGCCACCGCCTCGTGGCGCACCAGGTAGGCCAGGCCGAGACCGGTTCCCACGTGCACCAGGCGCCAGGGATCGTCCTCCCTGAGCCAGCGCGTCAGGTTCAGGGTGGCGTACAGCGCGACCGCCAGGAGCATGGATTCGCTGGTGCCGGATGCGGCGGGGAGCAGGATCAGGGGATGGACGGCCAGGATTCCCGTCAGCACCAGGGCCGCTCCCCCGCCCATCCCGAACAGGACGAGGAGCCTGCGGGCCAGGACCATCGCCAGCATACCGCAGAACACCGAGACCACCACCCCCGCGAACGATTTCGCGGCCAGCACGGGAACCACGGGCGCGAACAACAGCAGCGGAATCACCGCCAGCGACGGCAACGGGCCCCGGAGGAAGTCGCTGGCCGTCAGGTGGGGGTCGCGGCTGAACACCGCGAAATAGCCGTCGGCCACCCGGCTCATGGCGTCGGGATGGACGATGTCCTGGCCCGCCAGCCAGACCCCGGCCCCTAGGTAGAGCACCGCGGTGAAAAGGATGATGATCCCGTCCTCGGAGACCCGGGAGCGTCCCTGCTCCTTCACGGCACCCGCTCCCGGGCGGTCAGGGCACTGACGGGCGGCTCAGCGACCACTTGCTGCCCGGGATCCGCGCGGAATCCGTGGATCTTCTTCTTCCCGCGGAACGGGTGGCGGATCAGCTGAACGACGGCCTTGACCGCGGCAACCCCCGCCAGCAGCCAGTACCCGGGGCTCAGCAGCGCCGCCACCAGCAGGTCGGGGCGCCCCATCACCCGGGCGGCGTACAGGTTCACGTACATCGCGGAGAGGTTGCCCGCCACCAGGCAGAGCAGCGCCACGTGGTGGACCAGCGGTGGGAACAGCCCGGCCACGATCGGGTCCCGGGGAACGAACCAGGTCAGGGTGAGGATCCAGAACAGGCCGTTGAGGAGACCGAGCAGTGGACCCCCTGCGACGAGAACCGTCGTGTCCGCGACGACCCGCCAGCCTGCCTGCTCGGCGAACAGCCGCGGCGAACGCATGTGCACCAGGAAGGTCTGCAGCTGGCCCTTGTACCAGCGGCTCCGCTGCTTGATCCAGTTGATCGGGTCCGGGTTGGGTTCCGCGAGGGTCGTGGAGTCGAGCGCCCCGACCCGGTACCCGGTCCGGCGCAGCCTGACGCCGAGGTCGGCGTCATCGGTCGCGTTCCACGGGTCCCACGCCCCGGCGGCCCTGAGCGCGGCCACCCGGAAATGACTGGAGGTGCCTCCCAGCGGAACGGGAGCGGATGCGTCGACCAGACCGGGAAGCAGGTTGCCGAAACGAACCTCTTGTTCCAGTGTGAACCAGCGGGCCAGCATATTCCGGGACGGGCCGTGGAAACCGAGACGGGCCTGCACGCAGGCGTAACGCGGACCCAGCCGTTCCAGGGCCACGACGGCCTTGCGCAGCTGGAGCGGATCGGGCCGGTCCTCCGCGTTGAACACCGTGCAGAGCATCCCTCGCGCGGTCAGGAGGCCGTAGTTGCAGGCCTTCGGTTTCGTCCGGGGATCGGCCCCGGGCACCCGGATCACGCTCAGGTGCGCCCGGGGACGCAGGGCTTCGGCGGCGGCGACGGTTCTGGTGTCACCGGCCTCCACCAGGAGCCGGATGTCCAGCTTGTCCCTGGGGTAGTCGATACGTTCGAGGGCTTCGATCAGCTCCTCCACCCGCGGTTTACGGAACACCGGGACCAGCACGGTGTAGGTGGGCAACCGGCTCTCCGGGACCGCGCGGGCCTCCTCGTCGGTGACCCTCATCCGTCCGCCCCGCGCGCCACGCCTGAACACCAGCAGACGGAACACGAGCGCCCAGAGCTGGAAGGCGGCCAGCAACCCGACCAGCACCACCCCGGTGGGGCCGGGCAGGAAAACCAACCCGGCCAGGGACGAAACGATTCCCGCCACCAGGAGCAGCCGCTGCCAGCGTATCAGGACGATACGGGCCGAGTACGCGGGGGATCGGCGCTCCAGGGCGTGGCAGGCCACGTCGAGGGCCCGGTCCGGGGCCACGAAGGCCGAATCGGGGAAAGGGGCCGGGGCTTCCCTGGGCGGGATGAGCGCACCCCGGTCGAGTGCGCGCTTCGGTGGCGGGGAGGTCATGACATCACTCCGATCCTCGACGAGACGGCCACGAGAACCAGCAGCACACCCACCGCGACGTGACGTGCCGCCGGGATCCGGGCCAGCTGGTCGTGGGGCGCCCATCCCCTGCGAGTCACCGCCACGAACACGCCGATGCCCCACGCGGCGAGCGCCACGGCCATGGCCACCAGGTGGCCGGGCGGGGGCAGCAACCATCCGAGGGCAGGCAGCGCGGCCGGCCAGACCCACATCGCAGCCCGGGTGCCGCTGAGCACCAGCACGCACGCGGCCAGGCAGAGCAGCCACGCGACGGTCACGGCCACGGGATTGTCGGAGGTGGGCCACTGCCGCAGCATCCAGATCCCTGCTCCCAGCGCGGTGACGGCGAGGATCAGGTCCACCTCGCGGTCGTCGATCCGGGGTTGGTTGCGGCTCACGCAGAGCAGGGCCGCGGCGGCCAGCAGCGAACCCAGCCACCCGGGCCACAGCCCCGGCAGCGCGGGCGACTGCGGCATCACCGCCGCGATCAGCACCCCGCACAGGACGAGGAGGACGGCGTGCCCTTTGATTCCGTGCAGTGCGACGGCCAGGGAGGACACCTTCCTGCGGACCATCACCATTGTGTTGTCGGGTTCGCCCATGGCGGCAACCTCTCAGCGTGGTGGATCTGCCTCGGGATTCATGTTTCCGGTTCACCCCGGCGAAAGGAAGAGGCCACGCTGCACGGCCACCTGACGAAAGTTCCCCGCCCTGGCTGAAGGTTGGGGTCGCTGAGGCCCGTGTTCCGGGGCCCGGAGCCGGTCATGGGCCGGGCGCGTCGGGAAAACGGATGTCAGCCGGCCCGGTGTTGATGCGCCCCGGGTCCTGTCACGAAAGCGTTGTTCGTACGGGAACTTGCTGAGCGGGCCAGCACGCCCGCTACAGGACCTAAGCTTGGAACCATGATCAAGCCGGTTGATGCCACCACCACTGCTGCCTGGGATGAGCTGGACGAGCTCGCCGACAATGCCGAACTGGATCTCCGCAGGGCCTTCGCCGACGATCCGGAACGGGCCGCCCGTTTCACGCACACCGTCGGGGACCTGCACGTCGATCTGTCGAAGAACCTGATCAACGACGATGTCGTCGCGGCGCTGCTGCGGCTCGCGGAACAGACCGACGTCGCCGGCCGCCGGGAGGCGATGTTCCGCGGCGAGCACATCAACGTCACCGAGGATCGCGCCGTGCTGCACACCGCGCTGCGGCTGCCCCGCGACGCGGAGTTGACGGTCGACGGGCAGGACGTGGTCGCGGACGTCCACGAGGTGCTGGACAAGATGTTCGCCTTCGCCGACAAGGTGCGTTCCGGCGAGTGGGTGGGGGTCACGGGCAAGCCGATCCGCACCGTGGTCAACATAGGCATCGGCGGTTCCGATCTCGGGCCGGTGATGGTCTACGAGGCGCTGCTGCCCCACAAGCAGCAGGGCCTGGAGTGCCGGTTCATCTCGAACATCGACCCGACCGACTGCTTCGTCAAGACCGCGGACCTGGATCCCGAGACCACGCTGTTCATCGTCGCCTCCAAGACCTTCACCACCCTGGAGACCCTCACCAACGCCCGCATGGCCCG
>ERZ773038.1927-NODE-1927-length-11078-cov-53.302549_pt1 | contig 11078 bp, 8 predicted proteins | sample MGYA00511665_ERZ773038 | MGnify/ENA primary metagenome ERZ773038 (study PRJEB29015, sample SAMEA2737966) | human oral metagenome | biome: human oral; feature: human-associated habitat; material: dental | place: China | collected 2028 ... | reverse complement strand
TCGGCGTCCCGGAAGCCGCGGCCGGGGCGTCCTGGGCGGCCCGGCCGACCGGGGCGATCATGGTAGTGATCCCGCATGCGACGACGGTTCTCGGCCGCTTCGTGAAGGATGCGTTGGCGCTCCTGAGCCTCTTCGTGAAGACGACGCTGCCGCTCCTGGGCCTCTTCGTGGAGACGACGCCGGCGTTCCTGGGCTTCTTCCTCCAGGCGGCGGCGACGCTCCTCGGGTTCTTCGTCTACGACTTCTGGGCCCGCTTCATCCATGACTCGCTGGTACTCGTGGGCCACGTCCTTCATCATGCGCTCATATTCGCGGGCTTCTTCTTCTAGGAGACGCTGGTATTCGCGGGCTTCTTTCTTCACCCGGCGGGTGTATTCGCGGATTTCTTCCTCCAGTCCGTCGCGGAAGTCACGCCCTGGGTGGGGGCCATCCCAGGGTCCGCGTGAGCCCCGACCTCGGCGACCGCGAGGGCCACGCGGGCCACGACCGCCGTCACGGGGATCATCGTCGGGACCGTTCCAGCCGAAAGGGGGTGGTGTCATTGGGGGAAACATTATTGCTCCTTACTGTTTGATCTTATCGGTCTTTTTAACCGTCTGATTAGACTGTAACACGTCAGCCGTTTGCTGTCCAGTTGGACGGTTTAACAGCCCTGGGCGTCGTAAAGCAAGGACCGGTACCATCAAAATCATGGTGTTACCCGAACTCGATGTGAAATACATCCAAAAATGGTGCGCGCTTAAAGAACACAGCAGACACGGGGCGCTGTCACATTTCGAAGCGCAAACCACGAACATCCACGTCACAGTTGTGCGTGTCGATATCATCCCCACTGAAACCACCGAAATTACGCGGATGAAAAGATTCGTTGCCCGATTCCGCTATACCAAAACCACTGGTAAATGGACTCTTTATTGGCCCGACAACACCGGCAAATTCCACCGGTATAAAAGCATTCCCGGCTCAAAAATCATCCGCCCCCTCCTCGAAGCTGTCGACCACAATACCGAATCGCTCTTCACCTGGTGAACAACCCCCTGTGACAAATCAAACTCTCATGACGTCGCCACAGCTCACGGACATTACCCCCATGTAGTGCCGCAGGTGATCGGACATTTTGCCGCCCACAACGGCGGTACCATGGGGGAGTTAGCTTTGTCTTATATGAAGGATAACCTCGCATGGATAAATATCTCACCGTTCGGCTCATTGCCCCCTACGGCATTATTTGGGAAGGTAAAGCCTCATTTACCACTATCCCCGGCCAGATGGGCACCTTCGGCGTGTACCCCGGGCACGTTCCATACGTGAGTATGCTTGGCGACGGCATTGCCCACATCATTGGCATCGACAACAGTGACATGCGGTTCAAAACCAGCGGCGGCTTCGCCTTTATCCGTGATGACCGCGTGTCTATACTGATCGAAAAAACCGAAGAGGCCATCCCCCTAGACTAGGGGTTACGCGGTGATTTCGATGGCGTTCCCCTCTGGGTCCTGAACCACCGCCTCGTAGTAGCCGTCCCCCGTCACCCGCGGCGGGCTCACGGTGAATCCGGCATCCGCCAGGGTTTGCGCCAGCTTGTCGACGGCTTCCCTCGACCCTAGAGAGAAGGCCACATGCGCCCACCCCACCTGCTGGGGTTGCTGCGGCACATCCACGCCGGGCCGGTTCATGATTTCCAGTCGCGCCCCACTGCCGAAGGTGAGAAAGTAGGTGCGCAGCCCGGTGGTGGGGTTATGGTACTGGTCGTTGGCTTTCGCCCCGAAGTAGGTTTGGTAAAACTCCCGCATGGCCTCTAGGTCGTGAACATAGACGGCCACATGATCAATCCTGATATCACTCATGCCCTTCAGTCTACAAGGCAGGACCCAAATTTTTTATCGCACACAATGAAAATGGGATGATTGCTTGGAACCCATGGTTTTGGGTAGGTATCCCCTACTCTTTTTGCCATCCGACTTGTTGCTATTTCACCCTTGCTGACTGCCGTCACCTGCTAAAATGGGGGCCTATAGCTTGAGAAAAGAGGTGACATGGATGAAAATTACTCTTTATTATTGCGGCGAAACCTTCGACCTGGAGGGTGGCGAGGCCAAAGCGCTGGTGAAACAGCTTGATAATCAGGAATACCCAGGATTGGTGACGGTGAAAACCTCCAGCGGAGAGCTCACGGTTAACCTGACCGAGACCACGAGCTTCGCTCTCCACAGGCGCAGGTCCATGAGGATCATGTAGCGACCACGCAAGTGCCGAGCTTGGGTTGAGGGGTTGCCGCGCAGAATGCGCAGCCCTGTGGTCCACCAACAAACTCCAGCTCAGCACTCTTGCGGCCTTATCTCCCCTGCTCAAGAAGTGGAGCTTAGGCTTTATACACCCCTGCCAGCACTTGGACACCCACGAAACAACATAAGTGCTGAGCTGGAGTTTCGAGACTATGGAGCCCTGAACCGCCCTGGAAGAATTCGGAACGCAAGCTATAGCACGACTCCTAAGCTCCCTTTTCCACTCTGAATGATCTAAGTCCCTAAAACTCCCGAAGAAAGTGGAGCTTAGAGAATATGCAGCCTTCCAGGATTCGCAGTAACGACACAATCGCACAAGGCTTCATACATGCTGAGCTGGAGTTCGCGTTTTACCGCTCTCCCCCACCAGGCGTTTCGGATATTTGCTATCTAAAACTCAAGCTCAGCACCAATGAAGCCCAACCTGTATAGCTTTGTCTAAGCTCCAAAACCCGCCCAACGCGCCTCAGGAACCCTGGCTTTCTTGGGAAGTGGAGCTTAGAGCATCTACTACCATCGCTCCCGAGAGACCCATAACAGAAAACCATCCTGCCGCACGTGTGCTGAGCTTGAGTTTCGGGATTATGGAGCTCTGAAGCACCCCGGAATAATCAGAACTCAAGCTCAGTAAAAATGAAGCCAGGCCTAGAGCATGCTCCTAAGCTCCCATTCCCTGCAAAGACAATCCGAATCCCCATAATCTCTGGAAGAAGTGGAGCTTAGAGAATGTGCTGCACTTGATTCTATGATTCCATCCATCCACTCCACACTCCACATTTTATTCTACTTAATAGGTGTGAAGACCTATTCACACCTATTATCTATATCATAGGTTGCCAACAATATTGCTTCGCTGTATGGTCTAACTCATCAACTAAAAATACTGGCCAAAAGCCCAAAGAAAGGACGAACCGTGCACAACACAATCACGATGTCAGGTATTGCAAACCTGGCACACGTGGCACGTAGCACGGTTTCAATGTGGCGCAGTCGATACAACGTATCCAGTGACACCCCTTTCCCCACCCCTATCAATAACGACCTGCACCAACCCCTCTTCGATGCCCATGATATTGGCCATTGGTTGGTATCCACCAAACATGGACACAATCCTGAGGCGATAGCGGACGCCCCGTTCTATTCCACATCTTTTGATTTCATCGTAGAAACCCCTGCCAAAGCTATTGAAGCAGCCAACCTGCTCACCAACTGGGACAATGTTCCTCCCAATTCTGAGCTCACAACGTCTTTAGCAGCACTCATCGAGGCCGGTTACGGCACTCTCCCAGTACTGGAACGGATCACTGATCGGCTTTGGGAAAAGAACAAACATAAATTAAGCAAGGATGCGATGACAGTTCTTGTCACTACGCTTCAACAAATCATTAATGCTCGCTGGGTTGATGCATCGCATCCGCTCACGCTCATTCCATGGGGTCCTGGCAGCATTCCCCTGATCGTGCAATTAGCACGCTCCCATAGCGAGAATTTCCCTTGTCGAATTTCCGGGCGACTGGATTCCAACAATGACACCGCTCGTGCTATCGCAAGGAAGGAATTGGAATCCCGGAACATCACGATAACCAAGGATTTCCCTACTGATTCCCTCATCGTGGCAGTGTGGTTAGATTATCCGAACGATGATGCGTCTTTCTTCAATGCGTTAGACGATCAACTTTTAAATCTTGACGCAGATGGCACGATGATCCTTATTGCACCATCAAAACTCCTGCTTGATAATACAGATCCGTCTATCACTAGGGCACGCAGTAATTTTCTCTCGAACACGGCAACGGGTTACACCGCACCGCTGCGCTATACTGCCCGGCTACCCAAACATTGGGCGGCCAACCTGGGGAAGCGTCAATTAGGGATATGGATCTTCAAACGCTCTACCTTTCCCACCGGAAAAGCTTTTCCAGTGGTCATTGCGGAGCTTTCCGGCATCTCGAAAGCAGATTACAATGCTATTGCTTCTGATCTAGCTACTACAGCGTTATATGCTGATGAACTAGGTAAACATAATTTTGTGCACGCTAATATCACCACATCAGTGAAAGCATGGCGCAAGAACATTGTTGCGCTAGACAGCGTAACCAATAAACCGCTTCTGCACGCTTCCCCAGAGGGAAACATACTTGGTGAACTTTGGTTATTGGCTGAACGTGCACAACTCTCTTTCGTGGAAAACCTCCCCCTGGAGGACAACCCCCATAAATCCCCCAGCCGTCTCCGTATCAGCTGGCGGAAAGCAACCTCTGGGAAAGATCGAGTCATCCGACTTATTCCAGGAAGCCACCTCCCTGATGGGCGATTGGCCGACACTGGACCCGCGACTGTGACTATCATTGGTAAACCGGAATTGCACGACAATACAACAATGGGTAGCCGCAGGATCAACCGATTGCACCTAGAGAATATCAACCACAACACCAAACTAACCCAACCAGGTGACGTGGTGTTTATCAAGAATTCCACGCATCCAATCGCTTGGATAGATTGGGAAGGTGGACATGTTGTTCAGGCTCCAGCGCAAATTGCACGATGCAAAACAAAACGGGGACGTAGCCAAGTTGATCTGCCTCTGATTGCTACCCCATTCTTCGTGGCCAAATCCATCAATTCTGCTACCTCTACGGATCCGCACTCTTGGCATGTCTCATTAGTCCCCAAAGAACTTGCTCCTCTACTCCACACCATTCATAAGGAAGTCAACACACAACGAATAAAATTCCAAGAACAATTAGCCAGCCTGGAGAGATTTGAAGAGTTATTCGCTATTTCCTTATCCAATGGTGATATCCGCACCGAACTTCCAAGCGCACTAAAATACGCTAACTAGTACCACCCCGAATCTAACGTTAAATCAGAAAGACACCAAAGAATACCGATGACTACTGCAACAACCATGAAAGAACTCAAGGACACACTATGGAAGGCCGCGGACAAGCTTCGCGGTTCTATGGACGCATCCCAATACAAGGATGTCGTGTTAGGCCTGGTATTTCTCAAATATGTCACTGATGCTTTTGAGACCCGCCGCCAGGAAATCCGCGCAGAGTTAGAGGAAGAAGGCCTCGATGAGGAATTCATCCTGGAGGATTTAGAAGACATTGATGCCTATCTGGAAAAGAACGTATTTTGGGTAGCCCCAGAAGCCCGCTGGTCGTACCTACAGCAGCATTCCAAAGGTAAGATGGCTGAACCAGGTTCTGAGGCAAAGTCTATTGGCCGGCTCATCGACGAGGCCATGCAAAAACTCATGACCGATAACGAGTCCTTATCCGGCACGCTACCAGTTATTTTTGGGCGTGATAACGTGGATCAGCGCCGCCTTGGCGAACTGGTCGATATGTTCAGCTCCACCTATTTCACCGCTGATGGTGCGGAACGCGCCCGCGACCTCCTGGGCGAGGTGTACGAGTATTTTTTGGAAAAATTCGCCCGCGCCGAGGGGAAGCGTGGCGGCGAATTCTACACCCCACGCCCCGTAGTTCGTACTCTGGTTGAGATCCTGGAACCCACCAAAGGCCGGGTTTACGATCCGTGCTGTGGTTCTGGCGGCATGTTCGTCCAGGCGGAAAAATTCCTGGAAACCACCACACATGACCCCTCCGCTATTGCAATCTACGGCCAGGAACTCAACGAGCGCACCTGGCGGATGGCAAAAATGAATCTGGCTATCCACGCCCTCAACTCTAAGGGCTTGGGTGAACGCTGGGGGGACACTTTCGCCCGCGATATTCACCCCAACATCGCCATGGATTATGTGCTGGCCAATCCCCCATTCAATATCAAGGATTGGGCACGCAGTGAGGAGGACCCCCGTTGGGTATATGGTGTTCCCCCGGCGCGTAATGCCAACTTTGCGTGGATGCAACACATCATTTCCAAGCTAGCAGCCGATGGTGAAGCTGGTGTCGTCATGGCTAACGGCACTATGACGTCCAAGTCTTCCGGTGAGGGTGATATTCGCAAGGCTATGCTCGAAGATGACATTGTTTCGTGTGTCATCGCGCTGCCCGCGCAACTATTCCGCGGCACCGGCATTCCGGTCTGCGTGTGGTATTTCGCCAAGAGCAAAGCCGCGGGCAAAAAGGGTTCGATTGATCGCACCGGCCAATTTTTGCTTATCGACGCCCGGGATCTCGGACACATGATCGACCGCACCGAACGCACATTCAGCGATGAAGATATTCACCGCATCGCTAACACATTCCGCACGTGGCGCGGCCGCCCCTCAGCCGAGGGTGTATACGAGGATGTCCCTGGCTTTTGCAAGTCTGTCTCTCTGGATGAGATCCGTGCCGCCGATTATGCCTTGACCCCTGGTCGGTATGTTGGTTTCGCCGAAAATGAAGAGGACACCGAGCCTATCGACGAGAAAATCGCTCGCCTCACCACAGAGCTAACTAACGCACTAGACGAGTCCGCCCGCCTAGACGCAATTATTCGTGAACAACTGGGAAAGTTGAATTAAATGTCTAAGGAATACGTTCTACGTGATATTGGAGAAATCTATGATGGTCCACATGCTACTCCTAAGCGGCAAACGGAAGGCAAATATTTTTTAAATATCAGCAGTCTTGATAATGGTAGGTTGCAACTTCGTAAATCAGACCATATTAGCGACATTGATTATGAAAAATGGACTCGTCGAATAACACCACAAGCTAACGATCTCCTCTTTTCATATGAAACACGTTTGGGAGAAGCCGCTCTCATGCCTGGTGGGATCAAAGCCGCTTTAGGACGAAGAATGGCACTTTTGCGACCGGATACGTCAAAAGTTGACCCTGATTTTCTGTTATATAAATGGCTATCACCACAATGGCAGGCACTAATTTCTGAGCGCACTCTACATGGAGCCACAGTCAATCGAATCCCAATTAGAGATATCCCTGATTGGCCAATTACCCTTCCACCTCTTTCCCAGCAAAACGCGATTGCTTCTATACTCCGCTCCCTAGATGACAAGATTGCAGGGAATGATAAAATTATATCATGCAGCAGTTCCCTTAGTGAACTAGCTGTCAAGAAAATTCTTGTGGAAACAGAAAAAACGACGACCCTTGGTGAGGAAGTTATTTTAAACTATGGCAAATCCTTACCAGTCAAATCACGTATCCAAGGAAATGTTGTTGTTGTAGGAAGTGGTGGCATTATTGGTACACATAATGAAGCACTGCTCAATACACCATCAATTATCATTGGTCGCAAAGGATCTATCGGAACGATTTATTGGTTAGACAAGCCATCCTTTCCAATTGACACCACTTTCTGGGTAAAATCAAAGCGATTACCTTTGGAATTTGTTTTTTACCTGCTGAAAACTATTGATTTCTCCGGCCTCAACACAGATTCCGCGGTACCTGGTCTCAATAGAAATCACGCATATGATATCAAGGTTCCTTCAGTGACAGATAAACAAGCAAAGTCTGTGATAGAAAGATTGCAAGTTTTCACAAGGATGATTTCAACATTGCAGCAAGAAAACCAAACCCTGGCCCGCACCCGTGATGAGCTCCTGCCTTTATTGATGAGTGGGAAGATCACGGTTCGGGACGCTGAGGAAGCTTCGGCAGAGGTAGGCGTCGACAAGCATGAGGTGAAAGAATAATGCTATCCGAGGCAGACTTGGAAACCTGGATGCTTGACGAACTAGCCGAACTAGAATGGGAAAGCGTACCCGGCGCCACATTAGCCCCGGGATCCGGGGAGCGCACAACCTGGAACGACATTGTGCTTCACGGCCGCCTGCTCCGATCGCTACGCAACCTCAACCCTGGAGTGCCAGAAGCATACCTGCAACAAGCCATCACCGAGGTGATTACCCCGAAGTCGCAAAGCGCCATTGCGGAAAACGAACGGCTGCACGCAATTCTGGTACACGGATACAACAGCATCGAATATGTGGACCATGACGGGCAGATACAGCGGCCCACCATTCGTTTCTTCTCGGAGGAACCCGACCGAAACAACTATGTGGCCGCAAACCAGATAACGATTCGGAGTCGGGATCATGAGCGCCGATTCGACATCGTGCTTTATGTCAACGGTCTACCGCTGGCCATTGTGGAGTTGAAACGGGCAGGCTCTACCACAACCGTTGAAAACGCCTACAACCAGTTGCAAACATATGTCAAAGAGTTTCCCATGGCATTCCGGTTTGCCAACATTGTCGTAGCATCCAATGATGTAGATGCCCGCTACGGCACACCGTTCACCCCGTTTGAGCACTTCGCACCATGGAACGTGGATGATGATGGGTGTTTGGCCCCCACCGAAACTGATGGCGGCATCACAACCAAACTCGAACTGCTCATCTTCGGGTTGTTTAATGTGGAACGGTTCGGGCAGCTTTTCATCAACTTCACCGCATTCGATGAAACGCCCGGTGGTCTTGTCATGCGCATAGCCAAGCCACACCAGTATTTTGCGGTAACCAAAGCGGTTGCGTCCACAGTAACCGCAATGACAGGTGATAAACGCGCCGGGGTTGTGTGGCACACTACGGGTGCCGGCAAATCCATGGAGATGGAGATGTACACCGCAAAAATCATGCGGCATCCAAAAATGGGCAGTCCCACCATCATTGTGCTGAATGACCGAACCGAGCTTGACCAGCAGCTTTACGACGCATTTGCCGCATCAACGCTGCTGCCCGAGAATCCCACCCGCATTATGTCCCGCGACATGCTCCGCCAGGAACTATCGACGCGTACCTCCGGTGGTATTTACTTTTCGACGCTCCAAAAGTTCGGTCTCCAAGATCACGATGGTAGCCATGAGGAGTCACACCCACTGTTATCCGAACGGCGCAATATTGTCGTGATAGTAGACGAGGCGCACCGTTCCCACTATGGTTTCGGCGACACTAACGCCGACGGCTACGCCCAACACTTGCGTGATGCTCTACCGAATGCCACAATGCTGGCCTTTACTGGTACACCGTTAAAAAAGTGGGACCGGGACACCCGCAAAGTCTTCGGTGACGACATTGACGTATACGACATGAACCGGGCAGTGAGTGATGGTGCCGTGGTTCCTGTGTACTTTGAACCACGACTCATTCCCCTAGCGCGTATTCCCGGTGTTACTGATGATGACCTCGATGATGCGGCTGAAGAAGTACTTGATGGTCTTGACGAGCTGGAGCGCGACCAGGTGCAAAAATCTGTCGCAAACCTGGAGCTCATTTATGGTACCGATGACCGGCTAGACACATTGGCTGATGATTTGGTGCGGCATTGGGAGGACCGTCGAAGCAATATGAGCGAGTTTATCGGCGGTCCTGGCAAAGCAATGGTGGTCACTGCTACTCGCTCCATTGCTGCACGCCTGTATCAGAAGATCATAGCGTTGCGTCCTGAATGGCATGATGATGCCGATGATAAGGGAAAGATTAAGGTCATCTATTCCGCTTCCCCATCCGATCCGGAAGAGCTCAAAGTACATATGCGGCGCCCAAGTGCATTGGCTGCGGTAAAGAACCGGGTGAAGAACCCAGATGATGAGCTAGAGATCGCCATCGTGCAGGGAATGATGCTTACCGGTTTCGATGCTAAAGCGCTTCATACTCTCTACGTGGACCGGCCGCTCAAAGATGCCCTTCTCATGCAAACCTTGGCCCGGGTCAACCGAACCTACCGTAATAAGCAAGATGGGTTGTTGGTGGCTTATGCCCCATTGGTGGAAAACCTCAAGGCTGCACTGAAAGAATTCACCTATGATGCCAGTGATGCGGGTAAGAAAGTCATTGGACAGGACATTGAGGAGGCATTAGAGCTCAGTCGGGTTTTTGTTGCCGAATTGGATGAAATCGTCGGAACCACATGGCGGGATATCGAACAGCAGCAGGGGAAACGTGATGCTTTGCTGAAGGTAGTAGCATTCCTGCGCTCTCCTATTAGTCCCAACAACTATGATCCAGAAAGCCCTGACACCAGGCCGCTAGCGATGAGGTTTAAGAAGCAAGCTGGGAAACTTGCCCGTGCTTGGGCACTAGCTTCTGGTAGTGATAATTCCTCTTCCTTACGTCCTGATGTGCAGTTTTATTCCGAGGTGAAAATCTGGCTGACCAAGATGGAGGCTGCCGACCGGCTGGCCAATGGACAACCTATCACTGATTCGATAAGGAATGCCCTAGGCAAGCTGGTTATTGATTCCACCGAATCCACGGGTGTTATTGATGTTTATCGGGAAGCAGGAATAGACATCCCTAACCTCCAGGATTTGGATGCGGAAATCTTTAAGGAAGAAACGGATGTGTCACGAATTGCTTTAATGATTGATGCTCTTCGCCGCTCATTACAGCAGGAAGCCCGGGAAGCAACCGGAAACAATGAGATTCGTTCCAAACTGTTTTCCGAACGCATCACTGACCTAATGAACAGTTACACTAACAAGCAGCTTACCTCCGCCCAGGTCATTGCAGAACTTATTGAGCTGTCCAAGGAAGTAGTTGCGGAGCGCAATCGAGGCGATACTTTCACGCCTGCACTGAGTAATGATGAGCTAGCATTCTATGATGTTGTGGCACTCAACGAATCCGCAGTGGATGTGATGGGTACGGACGTGTTGGCCCAGATTGCCCGTGATCTTGTGTCTGCTATGCGACGGGATACCAGTATTGACTGGACCGTCCGAGAAGATGTCAAGGCCAAGTTACGACGAACAATCAGGAAGCTGCTTCGTAAGTATGGTTACCCGCCGGACAAGCAGAAAGAAGCCGTAACCGAGGTGCTCAACCAAATGGAACGATTCGCACCACGGTACGCAGAGGAGGCGAAG
>ERZ773038.1924-NODE-1924-length-11095-cov-5.542935_pt1 | contig 11095 bp, 9 predicted proteins | sample MGYA00511665_ERZ773038 | MGnify/ENA primary metagenome ERZ773038 (study PRJEB29015, sample SAMEA2737966) | human oral metagenome | biome: human oral; feature: human-associated habitat; material: dental | place: China | collected 2028 ... | reverse complement strand
CGGTGAAGAGGTTCTTCGCATTCCATTCGCTCTCGCCGTGGCGGAGCAGCACCAGTTTGTAGGTCATGCCCCGATTCTCCCACATCTTCACCCCCGCTCACACCCGCCGTGACGGCGTTCACGGGACCGATCCCGGCCCCTGTCCCACGATATGGAACGCTTCCCCGGTGAAACCCTGAGCCCACCCGAGGTTTGTCCACAACTAACGCTCGTACGCTTACCAGCTGGGATACCCTTCAGGTGCACCTCATCGCACGCCCACCGGAGGAGAGACCATGTCCATTCGCAAGAGCCCCCTCGCAGTCCTCGCCAGCATCTCCATCGTGGCCGCCGCAGGGTTCGCCCTGAGCGCCTGCGGGAGCAACAGCGCCGCCCCCGCCCAGGACGCGGCCTCGTCCACGGCGAGCGCCGAGGCCGCGGGCAACGCCGCCAGCTCGGCCGCAGGGGCAGCGGGCAACGCGGCCAGCTCGGCCGCAGACGCAGCCGACAACGCCCTCAGCGGCGACGGCGTCTACACGATCGACGAATCGAACACCACCGTGGCGCTCCCCTCCGGGACGAAGACCGTTGTCGTGAACGCTTCGAACGTCGACGTCACCGGAGGCGACGTCACCGAGATCAAGGTGAACGGGTCGGAGAACGACATCCACGTGAACTCGGCCCAGCGCGTGAGCTTCAGCGGCTCCGACAACGAGATCTACTACGTCCAGGGGCCGGCCCCGCAGGTCGCGTCGGACACCGGCGCGGAGAACACGGTCGAACAGGGCCGCTGACACCGGGGGAGCGCGCACCACCACCCGCACGTCCCGTCGGGCGAACGGCGGCTCCGCGCCGTATTGCGCTTCCCCCCTCGCGCACGGGACAATCCACCTGTCAGCACACCGCTGGGCACTCGGGGGCGACCCCGGGAAGCCCCTCCGCCCGCGCGCACCGTGGCGCCCAACGGGGGATCCGTTGGGACGCGGCGCCAGCGCAGCCAGTCCCATCCGAACACATAGTGCCCTACCCGCTTCCCACTCCCCCTTCCGACGACCAGAGATTGAGGTACCCCTCATGTCCCTCCGCCGTTCGCCCCTCGTGGCCCTCGCCGCCGCGGCCGCACTCGCCGCCGGTTGCTCCGCGGGCAGTCCCTCCTCCCAGTCCCAGGGCCCGGCCCAATCCGGCACCGCGCCCTCGCCGACCACCAGCGCCACCGCCTCGGCGCCGGCCGTACCGGGGTACAAGCCGGGCGAGATCCCGCCCATCCCCCTGTTCACATTGCCCCCGATCGGGGTTTTCGCGCAGAACGCCGACAAGGCCGTCATCGACACCGCGACCGCCATCGCCTCGGTGCCCGGGATCACCGTTGCCCCCGCCGCATGCGACGGGGGCTCACTGCTGGCCAATGGGGGCAACACGGTCCTCTACGGCGACGGATCCGGGTACTCCAGGAACGGGGACCAGGGCGTCACCAACTACGGCGACGGATCCGGCACCATCACAGACGGGCCGATCACGCTGGTCTACTACGGCGACGGTTCGGGAAACTACACCAACAGCGACACCAACGAGCAGATCGTCGTGTACCCCGGCGGCAGCGGGAACTACAACTCCCCGGCACTGCAGATCGTCTCCTACGGCGACGGATCGGGATTCTACGTGAACTCGGAGACCGGCGACAATATCACCATCTACACCGGGGGCTCGGGCAACTACTCCAATTCGAAGACCGGCGTCTCCATCGTGAACTACGGCGACGGCGGCGGCACGTACAGCGACAAGACCGGTCTGAGCATCGTGAACTACGGCGACGGAACGGCGCTCGTCAACGGGAAGAGCATCAAGGCGGACCCGGTGCCCGCCGTGGGGAGCATCGGCTCCTTCCCGCCGGTCGGATCGCTCAAGCCGGTGGAGTCGTGCGGGACGACGATCACGCTGCAAGACGGCGTGCTCTTCGACTTCGGCGAGTCCGCTGTGCGCGCCGACGCCGCGGACACCCTGGCCAAACTCGCCAGCGTCCTGGCCGACGCGAAGGTCCCCGCGGCCCACGTCTACGGGCACACCGACTCCATCAGCGACGAGGCCTTCAACCAGACCCTGTCCGAGCAGCGCGCCAAGGCGGTGGTGGACGAGCTCAAGAAGAACGGCGCCACCGCCTCCTTGGACTGGCAGAGCTTCGGCGAGACCAAACCCGTCGCCCCCAACACCAACGACGACGGGACCGACAACCCCGCCGGGCGCCAGGCCAACCGCCGCGTCGAGATCTTCATCCCCACCTTCTAACCCACGGCCTGAGACCCAGTGCGCGCCCGCAGTCCCCGGCTGCGGGCGCGCACCACCACCCGCACGTCCCGTTGCGCGAACTGCGCCGCCCTCATGGAAAGCGCCACTGCGCAAGTGTCATAACGGCCGCGCAATGCGGTACCGCCAAGGGGCCCGCCGCCATGGGAACGGCCCCGCAGAGCCGTCCCCGCCCCCGTTCGGCGCTCCTGCGGAATACACGAAGGGGCGCGGGCCGCCCCGCGCCCCTGTGGCACAGCGTTATCCGCCCGCACTCACTCGTTCGGGTTCGCCTCGAGGTAGGCCTCGACAACCTTCTGCGGAATACGGCCCTTGGGGGACACGGAGTACCCGTTCTCCCCCGCCCACTTGCGCATCTTCGCGTTCGCCATGGAGATGCTCGCCGCTTCCTCGACCTCGCGCTGGGTGCGCTTGCGGCGCTTCTTCAAAGACCGCGGGGCACTAGCGCCGATACGGCGGCCAGCCTTGATCCACGGCTGCAGCGCCTCGGCGAACTCCTCGAAGTGCGCCCGGGTCAGGTCGATCTCGTAGGTCGCCCCATTGAACGCGAAGCGCACGCTCTGATCGGCGGGAGTCCCGTCGAAATCATCGAAAACCTCGGTGATGGTTTTGGTTGTCTTCATCGATGCCTTCCTTTGCCAGGAGTATGCGGGTGAATATCACGTTAACTGTATCCCATTGCCGCGCCTCCGCAATGCGCAATGCCGCGAATACCGTATACGCCTTCCCGGGCCGGCGCCCTTCTATTCCATTCCCGCCGCCCCGTCCCCCTCCCCGCTTATTCCCCCTTCCACAGCCGGGCGGAGCGCGGGCCGTTCCGTGTCACAGTCCCGGAACCACTACGAAAAGTTATACTGAGCTGCATCCGCCGCCGTGCGCGCCGCCGCCCGCGGAGAATCCCCACGAAGGAGAAAACGTGCCCACCACCCCCGCACACTTTTCCAGGAGGGCGCACGCCTGGGAGACGTATTTCACAACAACCGCACGCTTGACAGAACGCATAGAATCAGCCCTCAAACGCGAAGCCCGCCTGTCGATGGCGGAGTACTCGGTGCTGCTCATGACCTCGCGCGCCGCCGACTCCGGGGTGCGGCCCTCGGTCCTGGCGAAACAAGTCGTCTTCTCCCGCTCCCGCCTCACCCACACCCTCAAACGGCTCGAGGCGCGCGGCCTCGTGCGCAGGGAGGCGTGCAAGGGCGACGGGCGCGGCGGCCTCGTCCTGCTCACCGACGAGGGATCCCGCGTGTTCCAGAGCGCCGCCCTGGTCCAGCGCTCCGTCATCCGCGAGCTCTTCCTCGACGGCATATCCGAGGAGGAGATCCGCGTCCTCACCACGCTCTTCACCCGTGTCGCAACGAGATTGGACGGCCGACCCCAGTGACCCCCCCGCCCCCGGAGCCCCGGCGGCCCCGCCACCCGGCACTCGCGGACACGATCCGCTTCGCCTGCGCGACGGCGCTCACAGGGATCATCGCCGGCCTGGTCGGCCTCGCCTGCATCCACATCCTCCACTCGCTCACCGCGCTCGTGTGGGACGCCCACTCGGCGACCCTCCTCGAAGCCGTCGAAGCCGCACCCTGGTGGAAGCGCGTCGCGGTGCTCGCCGCATCGGGCGCCATCGGGGGGATCTCCTGGACACTGCTGTTCCGCTCCAACAAGGACGTCGTCTCAGTCGCCCGGTGCGTCCAGGGGGAGTCGATGCCCGTCGTCCGCGCCCTGTGGCACGCGCTCACCCAGATCGGGGTCGTCGCCCTCGGCGCCTCCGTGGGACGCGAGGTCGCGCCCCGCGAGGTCGCCGCCTCCCTGAGCGCGTGGATGGGCGACCGCCTGGGCCTGTCCCCCCGGGACCGCCGCATCATCGTCGCCTGCGGCGCCGGAGCCGGGCTGGCGGCCGTCTACTCGATCCCCCTGTCCGGGGCCGTGTACACATTGGAGATCCTGCTGGTCGGGATGTCCGCGCGCGCGTGCGCGGCCGCACTGGCCGCCTCCGGCATCGCCGTCCTGGTCTCCACGGGGTGGGCGCGCCCGGAGCCGTTCTACACAGTCCCCGACCTCTCCCCATCGCTCTCGCTGACCGTGTGGGCGGCGGTCTTCGGCGCCGTCATCGGGTGGCTGGGATGGGCGTTCAAGGGCGCGGTGGCCGCCGCCTCGGGGGCGCGCCCGCGCAGCGCCCGCCTCCTGTGGACCCTGCCCGTGGCGTTCACCGCGGTCGGCGCGCTGTCCGTGTGGGTGCCCTCCGTGCTCGGCAACGGGCAGGCCAGCGCCCAGACCCAGTTCGACGCCGCCTGGGCGGGCGGGGCCGGGCTGGCGGTGGCCGCGCTGGTGCTCGCCGCGAAAGCAGCCGCCACCCTCGTGACGATCCGGGCGGGCGCGTGGGGCGGCGTCCTCACCCCCGCGGTCGCGCTGGGCGCGGGGCTGGGCGCGCTGTCCGGTCTGGCGTGGTCGCAGGCGTGGCCGGGCTCCCCCGTCGCCGCCCATGTGTTCATCGGGGCCGCCGTCTTCCTCGGCGCCTCCATGGACGCCCCCTTCACGGGGCTGGTCCTGGTCGCCGAGTTCACCCAGCAGGGCGCGGGGATCCTGGTCCCCGCCATCATGGCCACCGCCTCGGCGACCGCCGCCCCGGCCCTGGCCCGCGCCCTCAGATCCGGGCGAGGGCCTGGTCGAGGTCCGCGATGAGGTCCGCCGCGTCCTCCAGCCCCACCGCCAGGCGCAGCAGCGTCCCGGGGACCCCGCCGACGCCCCCCGCGCGCGTCGAGTGGGTCATGACCGCCGGGTGCTCGATGAGGGACTCCGCGGCCCCCAGCGACGCCGCGAGCGCGAACACGCGCGTGCGGGTGCACAGGACCAGCGCCTGCTCCTCAGTGGCCACCTCGAAGGAGAGCACACCGCCGACCCCGAGGGGGTTCTGGCGCCGGGCGAGGGCGTGGCCGGGGTGGCCGGGCAGCCCCGGGTAGTGGACGGCCGCCACCTTCGGATGGGACTGGAGGAACTCGGCGACGCGCTGGGCGCTGGCGCAGTGCCGCTCCACGCGCAGGGCGAGCGTCTTGAGCCCCCTGTGCGCCAGGTGCGCGTCGCGCGGTGATTCGACGGCGCCCACCGTCATCTGCAGCCCCGCCATCTCGGCGGCGGCGTCGCGGTCGCCGAAGAAGGGCTCGATGCGGTCCGGGAGGCGCAGGCCGTCGCGCAGGACCACCGCGCCGCCCACGATGTCCGAGTGGCCGCCCACGTACTTCGTCGTCGAGTGGACGACGGCGTCGGCCCCCAGCTCCAGGGGCCTTTGCAGGACGGGGGTGGCGAAGGTGTTGTCCACGACCAGCAGGCCCCCCGCCCGGTGGGTGAGCTCCGCGACGGCCTCGATGTCGGTGACGGTGAGGAAGGGGTTCGACGGGGTCTCCACCCACACCAGCGCCGGTCGGCGCTCCCCGATGGCCCGCGCCGCCCTTTCCACGTCGGTCAGGTCGACGGCCTCGGAGGAGACGCCCTCGGCGGGCTTGATGACGGAGAAGAGCTTGTGGGTGCCCCCGTACACGTCCGTCGAGTGGATGACGTGATCGCCCGCGCGCGTGAGCAGGCGGACGAGCGTGTCCTCGGCGCTCATGCCCGACGGGAAGGCGAAACCGTGCTCGGCCCCCTCCAGTGCGGCCAGCGCCCCGGCGAACGCGTTCGTCGTCGGATTGCCGCAGCGCCCGTACTCGAACCCCTCTTTGAGGTCGCCGGGGCTGTTCTGGACGTGGGTGGAGGACACGTGGACCGGGGGGACCACGTCCCCGGTGACGGGATCGGGGTCGAAGCGGGCGTGGACCGCCCGCGTGGCGAACGAGGCGGGCGCCGCGGAACGGGGACAGGGGGAGGGGTCGCTGTGGGGAGTCATGCCACGAGGCTAACGCCGGGCCCGCCGGCGCGGGGATCGGTCCGCAGCCCGGTCCGATGTGACAAGAGCGCCGACCGGCCCCGGGCCTACACCCAACCGGCGACTGCGGTGCGGGCCTGCTCGGCGAGCGCCGACACCGCCCCCTCGGAGTCGTTGCCCCACGGGACGTAGTGGAAACCGGAGCCCCCGGCCCGGGTGAAGGCCTCCCGGTTGAGCTGGTCGATCTCCTCCAGGGTCTCCAGGCAGTCCGCCATGAACCCGGGGCAGATCACGTCGAGCCGGGCGCACCCCCGGGCTCCGAGCCGCGTCACCGTGTCGATCGTGGCGGGCCCCAGCCACGCCGCGGGGCCGAAAACGGACTGGAAGGCGACGGTGAGGGCCCCCCGCGCCAGCCCGAGGCGCGCCTCCAGGGCCGCCACAGTCCCCATGCACTCCGAGCGGTACGGGTCCCCGGCCCGGTCCATCGCCTCGGGGATCGAGTGGAAGGACACGACCACCGCGTCCCCGGCCGCGAAATCGGGGCGCCCGCAGCGGCCCCAGTGCGACTCCAGCGCCGATGCCAGCGCGTCGATGTAGGCGGGGGCGGTGGGGAAGGAGCGCACGAGGCGCAGGTCGAATCCGTCTCGGTTGCGGCGCAGCCACTGGGCGGCCACGTCGTTGAGGGAGGCCACCGTGGTCGCCGAGTACTGCGGGTAGGCGGGCAGCACGGCGACGCGCCTGGTGCCCCGCGCGTGCAGGGCGTCGAGGACGGCGCCCAGGCCGGGTTCGCCGTAGCGCATCGCCGCCTGGACGTCCACATCGGGCATCCTGCGCCCCAGCAGCTCCGCCTGCCGGAGGGTGTAGCGCATGAGGGGGGAGCCCTGCGGAGTCCAGATGCCCGCGTACTTCTTGGCGACGACCCGCGGGCGCACGCGCAGGACGACGCCCTCCAGGACGGGGCGCCACAGCAGCGGGTGCGTTTCGACCACCCGCCGGTCCGACAGGAACTCGCGCAGGAAGCGCCTGACATGGGAGGGGGTCGGGGCGCTCGGGGTCCCCAGGTTGGCCAGGACCACGGCGGGGCGCCGCGCTCCGTGGCCGTCCCCGGGCGCTGGCGCGCCGTTCGTTCGGTCGTCCGTCATGACCACCACCCTATCGGATGTGACGGCGGTCATTCATGACGCCGTGTCGTGAAAAAGCCGCCCCCGGGGTCCCCCGGGGGCGGCACTGGGCCGCGGGCCCGCGCGTCAGTCCCGCCCGTTCTGGGAGCGGATGAACCACGCCTGCTGCTCGAGGCGGCGGATGTAGTCGTTGAGGATGTCGGCGGAGGCGGAGTCCTCGGCGTCGACCTTCTCGTGCACGTCGCGCATGGTGCCCACGGTCGCGGTGATCGCGGCGACGGCCAGGTCGGCGCCCTCGGAGGTCGTCACCAGGGCCTCGGGCACGGCGGGCAGCGAGTTGCTCTGGGCGACCACGTCCGGGCGCGCGTCGGGGACGGCGAAGACCGCGCGCATGCGCTCGGCGAACTCGTCGGAGGCCTCGCGGGCGATATCGACGACCTCGTCGAGGTACAGGTGGAGCGAGCGGAAGCCCTCGCCGGTGATGTTCCAGTGGAGCTGCTTGCCCACCAGGGACAGGGCGGTGACGTCCACCAGCACCTTCTGCAGTTCGCCGGCGAGGACGTCGGAAGCCTTGAAACCGGTGGATTCAACAGTCATAGCGGATCTCCTTGTCTGGGTTGGCGGGTCCGGAGCCCGCGCCGGGCCGGACCACAGGGGACGGGGGCCCGCAAGCCCCCCGGACACCCCTCCATCATGGTCCTTAAGTCCCAGAAAAGCGAGCGTACGCGCCCGTTCGTCGGAAGGCTCACGAACGGGCCCCGCAATGGAATAACTCCGTGGCCCTCCGTGTTGCGGCTGCGACCGGCAGCGGCGCGCCCGGTGGGCCGTGGCCGCCCGGGCCCCGGAGCGTAGGCGTAACCCGCGCCATCGGCGATGGCGCGGGTTCTGGGAGCCGCCTGTGGGAATCGAACCCACGACCTATTCATTACGAGTGAATCGCTCTGCCGACTGAGCTAAGGCGGCGCGCCCCGCCCCCGTCGGGGGGCGCTGGGGCAACGGCACAACTCTAATGGCACGGCGCGCCCGAGGCAAACCTGAACGGGCGGCCATCACATGGTTCCCGTCACAGGCGCCCTCACTGGCACATGAGGCCCGACTGGGGGACCGTCCCGTCCACCAGGTACTTCTCGACCGCGTCCACGGCGCACTGGTTCCCGCCCCGCTTGTACGACGTGTGGTCCCACCCCTCGACGGAGACCAGGACCCCGCTGGAGAGCTGGGACGCCAGGGCCTGCGCCATCGGGTACGGGGTGGCGGGGTCGTGCGTGGTCCCGACGACCACGATGGGCGCCGCCCCCGCGGCCGTGATCGGGGCGCGTTCGGCGTGGGCGGTCGGCCACGCCGCCAGGCCCGCCGACGGGTACCCGCCGTAGGGCCCCATGATCGGCAGTTCCGCCTCGAGGGCGCTGGCCGCCGCCGCCCACTCGTCGACCGTTCCGACGGGCCCGTAATCGAGGTTGTTGACGACCACCAGGGCGTCCAGCGAGTTCCCGCTGTACGTCCCGTCGTCGTTGCGCTCGTTGAGCAGGTCCGCGATCTCCAGCAGGGCGCTGCCGTCGGCGTTCGAGATCGCCTGGCCCACCGCGCTGGTCAGCGTCTGGTACCACGACGTGTCGTACATCGCCCCGTAGATCGCGGAGAGGGCGAGGTTCGAGGTGAGGGGGCGCTGGGGGTCCCGCGTCCGCATGGGCTGCGACTCCAGCGCCTTGATGAAGGACACGAGCGTGGAGACCCCGTCCGCGTGGGATTTGCCCAGCGGGCAGCGGGGCCCGGCCTGGCAGTCGTCGATCCAGTGCTGGATGGCGGCGTCGAGGCCGCGCATCTGCATGGCCGACATCTCGTTGACGTCCACAGCGGGATCGACCGCGCCGTCGAGCACGAAACGGCCCACCTTGTCCGGGAAGAGCCCCGCGTAAGTGGCGCCCAGGAACGTCCCGTAGGAGTACCCGAGCAGGTTGAGGGCGGGCGCCCCCACCAGGGCGCGCACCAGGTCGAAGTCCTTGGCGGCGGACACCGTGTCCACGTGCTTGTACAGTTCCCCGGTCAACCGCTCGCAGCCGGCCGCGAAGTCGGCGGACTCCTGCTCGGCGGCGGCGACGATCTCGTCGGGAGTCAGGTCCGCGGTGTCGGAGCTGCCGTCCCCGCCCGCGTTCTTCTCATCGCGCTCCGAGTCGCTCAGGCACCTCACGGGCGTCGACTGCCCGACGCCCCTGGGATCCAGCGCGACGATGTCGTAGGCCCGGACCACTTTCTTGCCCAGGAGGGACCCCGCGTAGTAGGGGAGGCTCTCGACGACGGCCCCTCCGGGGCCGCCCGGGTTGACGAAGAGGAAGGGGGCGTTCGCCGTCCCCGACCGGCGGACCGCGACGGCGAGCTCGATCGACTCACCGGACGGGGCGTCCCAGTCCAGGGGGGCGCTCACCCTCGCGCACTGGTAGACGGTGGGGTCGTCCGTGTTCTCGCCCTCGCCCTCGTTGAGGGTGACGCCGTCGCAGGAGCCCCACACGAGCTTCTGGGAGTAGTAGCCGTCGGTCCCGTCACCGCGGGGCGTCCAGGAGGCGACCGGCCCCGCTGCCCCCTCCAGTTGGAGCGGGGCGAACCACCCGTAGTAGAACCCCGTGACGCAGACGACGGCGACAACGGCGACGACGGCGACGACCGTCGCCCAGATCTGGCGAGTATTCATGGGGCAATAGTAGCGGCGGCCTACGCCTGGGGCCGCAGGGAGACCACCATCGCCTCCAGGACCAGCAGGACGTTGCCGTTCGCGATGAGCCGTCTGCGCGCCTGCTCTATGTGGTCGATGCGCGCCATGGTCTGCGCGGGGCTGGAGTCGGCTGCGATCCCGTGGACCAGGTCGGACAGGTCCGTGTTGATGAGCTCCTGCCCGGAGTCCAGCTGGACCATGAGCACGTCCCGGTAGATGGCGAGCAGATCCACCAGGGCGCGGTCGAGGGCGTCGGTGAGGGCGCGTTTGGCGCGCCTCTTCTGGTCCTCCTCGAGCTGGCGCAGGAGCGCGCGGGACTGCTTCGTGGCGCGCTCCCCCTCGTCCATGCCGAGCTGGCGCAGCAACTCGGACTTCTCGCGGGCGTTGCGCTCGCCGACCTGCGCGTCCGCCTGGGCCCTCGCGGTCTCCAGCAGGCGCCCTGCGGCGATGACCGCCTCGCCGACGCTGCGCACGCGCGCGGGCGCCGTGATGATCTCACGGCGGCGCTGGCGCATCTGCGGGTCGCGGGCGAGCGCCCTGGCCAGGCCGATGTGCGATTGCGCGGCGCGCGCGGCTTCCAGCGCCGTCTCCGGGTCTGCGACGCCCTCGTCCACCAGCAGGTCGGCGACGGCGCCCGCGCGGGGGATGCGCAGCCCCAGGTGGCGGCAGCGGGAACGGATCGTGGCGATCATGTCCTCCGGGCTCGGCGCGCACAGCAACCACACAGTGTGCGCGGGGGGCTCCTCGATGGCCTTGAGCAGGGCGTTCGCCCCGGACTCGCCCAAACGGTCCGCGTCCTCGACCACGAGGACGCGCCACTTCCCCTGGGAGGGGGAGCTCTGCGCCTGCTGCACCAGGGAGCGCGCGGTGTCGACGGTGATGATCGAGGTCTCGGTGGCCACGAAGACCACGTCGGCGTTGGTCTTCGCCAATGTCGTCCGGCAGCCCGGGCACTGGCCGCAGCCCACGGGCTCGCCCGTGCACTGGAGGGCCGCGGCGAAGGCCGTGGCGGCGACGGAGCGCCCCGATCCGGGCGGGCCCGTGATGAGCCACGCGTGGCTCATGGCCCGCGCCGCATCCCCGTCCCCCGCGGCGGTGGTCGCGCGCGCGGATCCGGCCGCCTCGCGCAGAACGGCG
>ERZ773038.1922-NODE-1922-length-11103-cov-8.876901_pt1 | contig 11103 bp, 13 predicted proteins | sample MGYA00511665_ERZ773038 | MGnify/ENA primary metagenome ERZ773038 (study PRJEB29015, sample SAMEA2737966) | human oral metagenome | biome: human oral; feature: human-associated habitat; material: dental | place: China | collected 2028 ... | reverse complement strand
TCGGCATTATGTACCCATATGCGCCGCGCCATCTTACCTTTATGAATATCTTCCTCGTGACGATGCCAACCATTATGTGGACGCTCTTCCCGCCCTCACCGCGGCACCGGATTGACCCCCGGCGCTTCTGGCACGACACCCTGCTGGCGGTGGCACCGATTGCAGTGCTCACAGGGCTAACGGTCGCTAGTGTGTATTGGCTTGGCCGCACACTCTACCCAGATCGCCTTGGCGAGGTAGCAACGATGACAGTGCTGGTAGCAACCTTCTACGGCGTGTATCTGGTATTTTTGGCTGGTCGCATGCTTGGCATCCAGCTCGATAAGCGGGCCCACCTTGCCCGCACACTTTATATGCTCGCAGTATTGCTCGTGACAGTAGTGAGCTTTGGCATCATCCCACTTCGCCAATTCTTCGACTTCGCCCCACCAAACCTACTCCTCCTCTGGCCCAGCATTGCCATTATTATTCCAGTAACCATCCTGCAATGGTGGTGGGCGTGGCGTGTGAGCCAGCGCTTTGTGGTGAAGTCTCGTGCTGAGTAGTGCAAAGTAATTAGTTTGACACGCTTGCATTAACGAGGGTCTTATAGTATTTTTAGAATTACCACAATAAATTAACCATCAGAAAGGAATGTATGTTATGTCAGACAATACAGATAGATCAGCCTACGATAAGGTCATACGCAAAATGCTCGATGAGCCTGTAACGCTTGTGCTAACGAATGAAGAAGTGAGCATGCTGATGTTGTTCATCAGTGAGCTGACACTTGGCCCGTATTCGCCCACTGAGGAAGAGTGGAAACAGATGGAAAATGTGCATGGTCTTCGCTCTGCTGATTATTATCGTGATCTGTTCGAAAAGTTGAGACAGTTTCGAGATGCTCCTACTTCTCCTCGCGATAAATAAAGAATACCCTAAAGAATAGCATAGAATCATCATCCCAGCCATAAGGGGCGCACAGATAGACTACACCTGTATAATGAGTGTATCTATTCTTATATATCCTTGCTGGAGATACGGAATGGGTTGGGGTAAAACGACGCCTTAAATCAAACAGTTTCTAGCAATGATACTTGATTAAAAATACAACTCGAGATATGTTTGATATAGCATTAATGTAATAAAGGAGTTTATATGTCATCCACTGACCCAACATCGAGTTCAGGCAAAAAATACGACTACGACAAGCCCGTCACCATCACCTTTACCGCGAAAGAATGGTTTGATCTCACACGGGCAATCGGTGAGCTTACGATGGGCGATTATGCACCCGACATAAAAGGTTGGGAATGGCTGCAAGAGGTAATGGGCGTCGCTGATCGACAGACAATCATCGACCTGAGTAATCATATCATTAAAGCCTGCAATCAAAACCTAATGAATGATTAGTGCGAAGTTTAATGCGGTGATTCGTTTTGAACGATAATTTTTCTAACAATCGATCTACCCCTTCTCCTGAAGACGTGGGAGAAGAGACTCCAGATCGCTACATTCCGGACAATCTCGATGAAATTATGCAGAGAGTCTACGAGCATGGCGTTGTTCAGAGGAAACATCACATCCAACAGGGTATGAGTGAGCAAGAGTATCTTCAAACGACAAGAGACACTATTACCTCACCTTCTATCATTGCTGAGCTTCAGCAGCATGGCGGTCCTACATGGCTATATGGTCGTAAGTTTGGAGATACTGAACAAGTTGTCGTAGTCCTCTAAATATGGAGAGTGAGGCTAGAATTGATGAAGATCAAAATGCCGCATCCCTACGATGCACCATCATACCTATATGCAAACGCTCCTGTCGAAGGCGACAAGCAGAATATCTCACCGTGCGACTTTGGGTGGTAGCGAGCAACACACTGACCTCCCTCTCCTGTTGCTGCGCGAAGAATGTTGCGCGAGTCGGGTGATGAATTTTGCTCGATACTAAGCAGTGGTGATATTTTGTCATACTCACTATACGGCTGCCACGACGAGCAGCCACCAGAGCAATCGGCAAAGGGCTGAGCTTGGAGCAGCTTCTGGCGTATCTTCGTGTCTGTAACGTAGCCAAGTACTGTGCCGCTTGGGCTTTCGCGGCTGAGCTGAGGCGACCCTTTGCTATATTTGACATCGAGCGATTGCGTATACTCGCGAGAAAAGCGCTCCTTGAGCGTCTCAGTGGCATTAACCCGTGCGAACGGTGCATCCAAAAGCAGATAGGGAAGCCCGTACGTAATAGCACTGTACGTCATAAGGAGAACCCCAACGATAATAATCTTTCTTCGAGTAGAGCGTCGCATAAAACTTATTATAGCCTATTAGCATGCGGGCGTCTAATCCAACACTATCGCTCCTATTCTTGGCCCGTGATGTAAGGTAATAATTGCGTAATAAGATAATTCAAAGGTGTGCTCACTATCGACAGAAAAACACCAAATGCTCCTCACAGGGCGAACATGACAAGCAGCAAGGCGAGTCAGAGGTTCGCCGCGGGTAGCTAGCCCGCTGATTCCTCCTCTCCTGATCCGAAGGCAACAAAAACGTTGCATGTCCGAAAGTCTGCGTCATAGGATGTCCCGTATGCTCGGTTGGAGCCAATATAGACATCAGTGACACGTGAGTCGACTTGCTGTAGCGCGTGGCGTAAAGCCTGCGCGCAGCTGTCACTATCCTTGATGATACTTAAATCTTCAAGAATGTAGAGACATAGCACACAATCTCGCACATCGCGATCTCCTACTTCGCTGGTGAATCGCTCGACGATATGCGGGATGTCCCGCTCTTTGAAGCTTGCGATTCTCTTAGCTCGGTAGGCCATCTGGCTCCTCAGATAGTTCTCCTCATCCATCTGGTATTCACGGAGGACTGCTACAGGGATCAGCTGAGCCATTTTGCTCACAACCTCTCTGCTTGTCATGGAAGCTTCTGAGCAGGATAACTCAAAAGCTAATATATATATCAATATATGGCGAGCGTGTCAATAAGTATGCACAATTTTATCTACGTAAGCCGGTCAAGCACCACCAAATGCTCACTGTGCGGCGTGCGAGGGAAGAAATTATAGCCTCGGTGATAGGCAATGCCATAGTGCGTGGCAAGAAGCGCCACGTCGCGCGCTTGAGTGACGGGGTTGCAACTGAGGTAGAGGATGCGCTGTGGCTGGGCGGCGAGGAGTTTGGTAATGACATCGGTGTGAAGACCGGCGCGTGGTGGGTCCAGAATGATGAGCGCATCGCCAGTAATGTGTTCCAGCGCTTGCTCGCTGGGTGCGAGAATGGCCTTGGCCTGGCTCGTGCGGCCTAGCTGGTGGATATTGCGCTGCATCTCGCGCACTGCATCGGCGTTGATCTCTACTAGCGTGACGTTATCGCTGCCGATCGTCAGGCCAATCGTCCCTACCCCGGCATAGAGGTCGAGCGTGGGCTGCGACGTGCTATCCTGCACCTGGACAAATCGCTGCATATCACGCAGTGCTTGCTCGTAGACCGGCAGATTAACTTGGAAAAATCCCTCGGTGGCGTAGCGAAATGGCACGCCAAGAATGGTATCCTGTAAGACAGGATCGCCAAAGCATGCCAAGCGCTCGGTGATCCGACTGGCCGGCGAACGGGGGTCGGAGTAGATAATCTCGCCGCCCTGGGCTGACAAAGTGGCGGCTTCGTCTGGGCTGATAACATCGCCTAGGCGGTCTTTGGTGTAGAGCTGCCACACGCAGTGGCCGGCTTGGTCACAGCGGATGAGGAGGGTCTTGAGCTGGCGCGCCGTCACCTGCTTGGTGCGCAGCAGGTTGCGCACCTGCCGGGCGAGCTGGTTGATCTCTGGCCGAGCTAAGCTCGTCCCGTCAACGATAATTTTACCCTTGCTCCCCCGCCGAAAGAACGCGAGGTCGAGCGTCTCGGTGCCATCCTCTGCCCTGTCGCTATACCAACTCAGCTCAACTTTATTGCGATAGCCATACGGTATATCATCGCAAAAAACGTCAATTGGCTCTGGTAAGACGATATTGTGCAGCTCAAAGGCTTCCTCGATCAGCGCCGCCTTGTAATGTTGCTCGCTCGCCAGCGGCATAATTTGCCATGGGCTGGTACTGAGGTGGCTCTCGGGGTCGCGCGGCGCGATGCGCTCGGGCGAAGCGGTCAGCACTTCAGTCACCACTCCTTCGACGAAGTGCGACTTCTTCTTGGTGATGCGGATAGTAACAGTCTCGCCCGGTAGCCCACCCCAGACGAAGGCTTTGCGGCCATCATCAAGCGTGCCGAGGGCTTGCCCACCACCGACGATCTTTTCGAGCTGGATTGTTGCGAATGTTGGTTTTCTCATTGTAGTCTATTATACCATTTGCAGCGAGGTGATGGCGGCGTTGATGGGTGTTGTGTGGAGCTTCTCTATTTGCCTTGCTGCCACTGCCAGGTCGTGACCATCGGGTGGTCGGTGTGGTGCTCGCGTGCGTGGGCAAGGCACTGCTCAATCGCTGCGTGGCAGTGTTCCGTGAGGTGCTGGGCGTCGTCTGGAGAGATGACATTCGTCGCGGCAAGGCAGGTTGCAGCGGCGATGGCAAGATCATAGCGGCTAGCCTGCTGGTGGATGAGACTCGTCATGAGCGTGTCGCCGTGCGGTGCTAGGCCAAAACTGTGAATATCGAACTGCCGACTATCGACGCCATAGGCAAAGAGCGTCGCCGCAAGGGAGCGCTCCTTGCCTGGGTAGGCGATAATCACTGGCTTGGTCGTCGTGAGGGTGCGCGCGAGTGTTCGCCGTGAGACGGGCTGAGCGAGTGTACCAAAGCCATGCGGTGTGAGGCTCGAGATATTGACGCAGCGCACCCGAGCAGCCGGGCAAGAATGAGCGATGAGCTCAATAGCGGCTAGTACCTCTGTGGTAGCAACGTCACCACACGCGGCAAGCACAATGTCTGGGTTGGCGTGGCTCGCAAAGTTCCAGGTGGCAAGGCCCGCCTGCATCTGAGCGCGCGCAGCCTTGGTGGTGAGCCAGGTAGGCTGCGTGGTATCGCTGGCATGCAACATATTGATTACCTGCGTGCTCGACAGCATCATATCGAGGGCTACTACTGCACAGTTGCTATCGGCTGGGAAGTAGACCGTTGTGGGGGCGTCTCGCTGATTAAGCGCATTGGTTACCTGCTCGGCGCTCTGATGTGAGAGTATGGTGTTGAGGCTCGGTAGCGATGCGCCGCGTGGCTGGCTCGACAGAGCTGCGGTATACGAGCGACTTGCCGCGCTAACGTCCTCGTGTAGGGACGCTCCAACGAAGACGCTTTGCTTCCCCTGCTCCAGATAGCCAAGCTGCATACCACGTAGCGCACGTGCTGCTGGGTAGCTCATCGTATGGCCATCTGGCGTGTGTGGCGCTACGCTGGGCTGGCTGCCCCACTGCCAGGCTCGTGGGTTTGATGCAAAACGCTGAGCGAGCGTACCACTCTGCAGCGACGGACTTATAAAAAGCCGGAAGCTATCTGACGCCGCATCCTTGGCAAGATCGGCCAGGTACGAACCAACACCGGAGAGCGTGTTGCTGCGCTGCGTGCCGGGTGGCGTCGCGACGACCGCATAGGGCTCAATGGCTAGCCGGCGTCGTGGCGTGGCCGACAGGGCGGGCTGCGTCGTGGTGAGCTGGGCTATACTCGGGGAGGAGTCATTATCGGCATGAGCCGCAGCCGTGTGTGGCAAAGCCTTCGTCTCGGCAAAGGTGAGATTACCTGCTGCATTAAACAGATTCTCTGGCTCACACCATGCAAGCACCCGAGCAAGCCATGCCTGCGTGCGTACTTGGCTCGAGTCAGCACCATCTGCTTTGCGGTGAGCAAGTGCTGCCTGTGCCCGGGCGATGCTTGATGGTTGCGCGCCGCCGGTATTATTCTCAGCTGGAGCGGGAGAACTCTCTTGTGCTTCGTGGTCGTCTAGTAGCGCTTCAAACTGCTCTGGAGTGCGCACAATCAACAGTGGTCGGCGAGCTTTGTGTGGGCGGGGCTGGGCTGACTGGCGTAGAGCAGCAGTGCACTCGGCTGCCCACGCGAGCGCAGCAGTGTAGTCTGCATCTGGCTGGTGCGGGTCGGCTGTGGTGCAATCAACGATTCGTGGCTCATACCCATAGCCAATAAAGAGCGCAAGCAACTCGTAGGTAGAAAGCGTGGCGAGCAGTGTCTTGGGCCGTAGCTGGATGATCGGGATAATCGTCCCGTCAGTCGCTGGGCTAAGGAGCTTTGCTAGGTGCCACGGGGTATCGTCTTGGGCGACCGCGCTATCGATCAAACAGTAGATTGTTTGCTCTGGCTGGCCAAGTACTCTGCCGCTTGCCTGAGCGAGTGCGCCACCAAGACGAGCGTCACAGAGATGTATTGCGTTAGACAATGAGGTTTGCGGGTCGTGTGTTAACGTACAGAGCGCATCAATCCCCGCTTGTGAGCGAGCAATATCGCAGCCAGGCTGTAACATATCATAGACGAGCGCATGAGCGCGTGCTGCTGCCCATCGCTCACGATCGGTAATAATCAGCGGTGCTGTGCCATCTGATTGATCATACTCCGCAATCTGAGCCAAGCTAAAGCTCAGCGCGAAGTCTGCCGCCAGCACTGCCCGGAGCTCATCCGAGAGAGTTTGCTTTATATCGCTTGTCTGCAATGGTTGTCCAGCTGGCGGCGTGCGCCAGAGTACACGCTGTGCTAGCACAGTATAATAGGCCGCTCGCCGGTAGCGCATCGTCATCCCACCATTCGTATCCATTGCTTCTAGTATACACGCTTGTGCTTGCTGACGGAATAGGCCGAGGCGAGATTATGCGCGTTTACGACACATAGGTTGGTCTGTTACACTAGCAGTATGAAACGACGCGTTGCTAGCCATGGCCAACATTTTTTGCGTAGCCCCCGTGTGGCGGCTATCTTACTGGGCCACAGTACTATCCGCCGGCGCGATACGGTTTATGACCTCGGGGCAGGTAGCGGCGTTATTACAAGCGCCTTGGCACGGCGCTGCCAGCAGGTGGTAGCGGTCGAGAATGAGCCACGGGCGCTCGATGCTCTGCGCAGGCATACTGCGGCCGTGCCACATGTCCGCATCATCGCGGCCGATATCTGCCAGCTTACCCTCCCTACTGAGCCATATAAAGTATTTGCCAATATCCCCTTTGCACTCAGTGCCGATATCGTGCGGATGCTCACCACTGCTCCTACCCCACCACAGGCGATATACCTCATCGTCCAGCGCCAATTTGCGTACAAGCTTGTGCCGAGCGACCGCCACTTTACGGCGGCACTGGGCGCTCAGCTGGCACCGTGGTGGCAGGCGCGGATCCGCTACCGCTTGCGCCGGACAGATTTCACGCCACCACCCGCCGTCGATACGGTATTACTTGAGCTCTTGCCGCGCACTGAGCCCTGGCTGCCCCGCAATCAGCAGGCAGCGTACAGCCAGTTTGTGGCGCAGCACTACGCCGAGCCGCGGCGCTTCGCTGCCCTGCCGCGCGCCCAGCTTGGCATCAACTCTGAACGTAAGCCGTCAGAGCTCCAGCCCAAGCAATGGGTGCAGCTATATCAAGCAATGCAGATGAAATAATAATAAACTTTCTAAATCAGGGTGAGCGGTCTACTGGCAAACACCCTACGATACCTACAGTGGCTCGTACTGATAAAACCGGTTGCTGTCGTGTGCACGTGCATTGGTGATAATATGTGCCGGGCGCGTGAGGTCGCGATGTTGATGGCGGTAAGCACGCGTTGCGGTAAAGACAGTTTGCTGCTCGGGCACAGTAGTAACAACGCGCAATCGGTCGTTATAGCGGGCAATCATCTCGTATATTGGTCGCTCCGTCTCAGTCACGGCAAGCGTCATAGGGCGGTCAACCCGCACATTGTCACCCTGGAGTTGGGCATTAAGAAGCTTGACGTCGCTCGAGTAGTGAGCAAGAACATCTGGATTATAGCGATACGTCTCGGCATAGCGCCCAATACCAGTAAGGGTGAGCCCACCAATCAAGAGAGCCATGGGTAACAGCCCAGCTACCCGGGCGTAGGGGTTGCGTGGAAACATCTTATACCAGTGGTTAATGAGCCACGCCACGCCAAACGCGATGACGATTGCCGTCACCGGAAAGAGCGAGGTCACCAGCTGTGGATTGATAATCACCACGCCCAGTAACGGCAATCCCACCAGGAGCGCTGCGTAGCTGCGTGCTGTGTAGTAGTGGCTCAGGAGCGAGGCAAGACCAATCAGCATAATCAATATCATACCGATCGAGTACAATGGCTGCACGAGGTACGATTTGTTCGAGGCAAAGAGCCCGAAGAGTGTGACGCCAAGGTGGCGAAGATTTGCCCCCACATTGATCGATTCGAGCGGCAACCCAAAGAGCTGCTTGAGTACATCATGGTTGGTTATGCTTGCGTAGATAAGTGGCAGCATCGCCACGAGGCCAATGACGGCTGCCAGGGCAAGGCGGCTACGCTGCACGCGCAGAATTGTATAACGAGCGTGCGGATGAGACACCCCCAAAATCCCAAGGGCAACGACGACATAGATACCAAGCGGCGCATACAGCAGGAGTGCCGCCAATATGCAAGCCGTCACCTTCCAGAGGGTGGAGAGAAACTTCTTCGTCCGGATGGCGCGCGTTGCAGCATAGAGCAGCCACACAGTAAGGCAGCTAAAGAGAATAGCCGGTGTACCATCCTGCGCCAAGAAAAGAAACTGCGCCGTCATCGTCACGAGGATCGTTGTAATAAGCGCAATGTTCCGTGAAAACCAGGAGCGAAACAAGAGGAGTAGCCCAAGCGCTGTCATCAAAGCAACCGCCATAGACGGCAGCTTAATCGACAGTGGTGTGACGCCGAGCACTGCAAAGCTTAATTTTTGCAGGCCATGGTATGGTGCATTGATAACCATAGCAGGAGTAAGATTCTGGAAGGATAATTGGCTGCTTTGCAGCGCGGCATCGAGCTCGCCCTGCCGCAGCTCACCGGGGATAAACAACCCAGCCAGCACAACTGCCGCAATAATTGCTACCACCACAAAGCCATAACCGAGGCCATACCGCCAGCGGTACAAATGATAGTCGACAACTTGCTTTGCCATATTGCCCTATTATACCCGAGTTTGCGGGGGTGCTCAAGAGCGAACCACCTGCCCTTTGCGCGTTCGCAGTAGCACATACCACAGATAGAGCGAGCCAAGACCAGAGATAGCCAGGCCAAGAGCAGCACCAGCCGTCGTCTGGAGGAAGGTGTGTGGGCCGAATCCATCTTGAACAACATAGTGGTGATGGAGATATGCAGCGGCTAGGGCAACAAAATAACCAAGGATGGCCACAAACGCTGCTGCTTGCTGACGGTACGGCGCAATCGCTGAACGCAACGTGCGAATAATGACATAGACAGCTTGCACGACAAGGTTGATTGCATAAACAAGCATAATGAACATGGTGATATACTCATGTGGCTCTGTTCTCTCAAAACCAGTTGACGTGATGTAAATACCCATCGATTCAACAAAAGTGAGAAAGACGCCGATAAGGGTAATACCACAGCAGACAAGAATTATAGCGAGGCGCTCAATGATTCTGCGCTGCTGTTTGGTTTGGATTGTCTGAGTTGTTGTGGTTGTTGTGTGAGATGTAGCCATGATGTCTCCTTCATTGCGCTAGGCTGCTTGTGATTGTATTATAGCAAGGTTACACAAAGGATATACTTTCTCTACCTCTCGAGGACTACACGTAATGTAGATAGTAGTATCATGGCGAGACCACAAACAGAGGCGTTATGTGAGCGATATAGGCTTGTTATTATTCGCTTGTCTCATTGATGCCGACCGCCCCAACTGATACCATAGATATATTGCGCCGAGCGTGATCATGATAATACCCATCAGTACCGCTAGAGGATTGGCAAATGCCATGATGTCGTGCTGTGATTGACTCTGTACGAGTGCATTGTATCCTATCTCGACACCTGCGAGCAGTGGATAGAGCAGTGTAACGCCGAGCCCAAACCCCTCTTCGTGGTAACGCTGCTCTGAGCGACGGGTGTAAGCATGAATCAGCGCAACTGCCTCAATAATAAGGACAATCCCGAGTATCCAGAATAAGCCTACTACGACATACTGTATCCAAATCAGGAATGCAAACAGCCCAATAGCAGAGACTGCAACTATCCAGCCAAGATAGATCAGCCACCCAGCGGTGCCAATGAGACCGAGTGCTCCACAGATCATCGCACAGCGAACCAGTGGTGGGCAGGATGATGAGGAAGAGGGTGATTCTTTAGTAGATTGTATGCGTGATGATGTGGTGTGGCCTGTCATTGCAACGGTTCTCCTATGTGTAATAACTATAGCATAGCATTAATTATGCCGCCTGTCGAGGCTCATAAAGCGCAGGTGCTCGATGATTCTGCGCTGCCCCAATAGAGGACGTTTTAGCTGGGCTGCTTGCGCTGGGGTGGTTTGTGTCTGAGCTGTCATAGTATTCTCCTCGCTATGTTATATAATGATCACTAACGTGGTAGGTCTAAACCTAGAAGTCTTTTTCGCGCAGCTTTGCTGTGTATTAGTGCTGAGTATCCCATCGAATACCACATACACACAGCACTTAGGGTAGTTACTATAATACCGAAAAGGCACAACTGTGGGCTTGACGAAAACACATGAACTTGCTGTGCAGACAGAGCATTATAGACCGCTTCACTCACTATCAGTAATGGGAAAAGCAGTGTCAAGGCGAGCCAAAATCCCTCTTCGCGATAGCGCTGGTTACCACGGCCGGCGTATGTACGAATAATTGCAATTGCTTCGATAATAAGCGTAACACTCAGCCACCAGAAAAGAGTTATCAAACTAATATGTAACAAAAAATATGGTGTGAAGAGAAAAACTGCGAACATCCAGCCAAGATATATCAGCCACCCAGCAGTGCCGAGGAGGCCAAGTGCTCCACAAATCATCGCACAGCGAACCAGTGGTGGACAAGACGATGAGGCGGCAGATGACTCTTTGGTGGTTTGTGTGCGTGATGATGTGGTGTGAGCTGCCATTGCTAAGGTTCTCCTATGCTTAATAACTATAGCATAGCATCAATCATGATGCCTGTCGAGGCTCATGAAGCGCAGCCGCTC
>ERZ773038.1921-NODE-1921-length-11105-cov-9.027964_pt1 | contig 11105 bp, 15 predicted proteins | sample MGYA00511665_ERZ773038 | MGnify/ENA primary metagenome ERZ773038 (study PRJEB29015, sample SAMEA2737966) | human oral metagenome | biome: human oral; feature: human-associated habitat; material: dental | place: China | collected 2028 ... | reverse complement strand
GAACGCCGCGCGCATGGTACGCCGGATCGACCTGCCGGAGCTCTCCGACGGCGACAGCGAATCGGAATCCCCATCGAACGACAGCAAGTACGACAACAACGACCGCCCGGGCGCTCAGCCTCCCGCGGCAGCTTCGGCGGCGTAACACAACACACAACAGTAATCACACAAACACAGAACTGAAGTAATGGCAACGAATAAGTACGGGAAAGAGATAATCACCAAAGAGCGCGCGGCGCATGATTTAGCCGAGCTCTTGGGGTGCCTCCCTTTCGAGCAAAGGGTAAGCGGGCGGAACTTTTACAGCGGGAAACCCGATAAAGATGGAGTCTACGCGCTTTTCATCGATAAGCGGCAGACGAACTATCACGAAGCGCGGCGAATAGTAGTGGAGTACTTCGACGACAAAGTCCTCGAGGAGGGCGGCTGCAAGATTGAGAACTGCTTGGTGCTTTTCACACTGATAAGCATTGGCGTACCGGTAAACTGAGGATCACACACACAAATACGAATAGAAAGAAATGGAAACAGAGAAAGTAAACACGGGCGAAACGGCGCCTGACAAAGATTTTTTAGACAGAGTAGGCGAAATAGCAGATGAACTGCGAGATATGGTGCAGAAGGACCGTAAAAACAGGGTCGTTTTACTGATCGCTGGAGATGGGAACCTTACAACAAGACTCATCCAAGGCCATGGAGATCGTCTTACAAACATCTCGGGGCGGTCTTTGGCGGCAGACGAAGAGGGGAGCGCTATCATGCTTGGAATCATTATTAACTGGTTGGGCTCGATAGACACGCACACCGCACTGAGTATTGCAAAAGTGCTCCACGAGACAATGAAGCAGATATCGAAAGAAGAAGTATCCCGCCCGAAGGCAGAGGCGTAAAGTCGAATCACCCAAACACGAATCACAATGAGAGAAAAGGAAAAGAAGGAAGAGGCGAAGTCGCCTTGGGAGGAGGTTTCGCCGGAGCGTGCCGTAAGGGAACTGGCGGAGCTGCTGGGATGCGTGCCCTACAAGGGGCCCCGCAACGACTGGGACTACAACGCCTGGAATGAGCAACCGAACGAACGAAACGCCTACAAGATTTTCGTGTGCCAGCGATCGCCTGAGATCCGCGAAGAGGCCGAGCGAACGGTAAGGAGCTACTTCCGGGGCAAGAGCCTCACTCGAGGTTGCTGCGAGATCCGCTCACAGGATCCGCTCTCCCTTATGACCATCGAGGTCGGGGTGCCGCTCGTCGCGGATCTTGCTTATCCCGGATTAACACTGATTCGATTAGGGTAATACCCTCACCCCAACGCATAAACATCTCAACAAATAAACGGGCCGTCAGGCCCACACACAAACACGAACCCAACAATGAAAAGAATAACGATTGAGGAGCTGCACCTACTGAACTTCCGCGGCGCGCGGGACGTCAGGGTCAGCTTCACGGCCGGGACGAACGTCGTCTGCGGCGATAATGGCACGGGAAAGTCTACGCTGATGGACGCCTTCCTCTGGACGCTTTTCGGCAAGGATGCGGACGACCGAAAAGACTGCGAGATCAAACGCATCGAGTCCGGCAAGATGCTCCGACGTATGGACGCGACGGTGGAGTGTCGGCTCAGCGTGGACGGTCGGCTGCACACGCTGCGGCGCTCGCTCCGGGAGGTCTGGAGTAAGCCGCGCGGCGCCACGGAGCCCGTATTCAAAGGCAACGAGACGGAGTACACGATCAACGATGTGCCCAAAAAGATGAGCGAGTTCGACGCCTGGGTGGCGGAGCATCTGGCGCCCGCGGACGTCTTCCGTATGCTGACCGACGCCGACTGCTTCCCCCGCCTGAGGTGGGAGAAACAGCGCGAGAAGCTCTTTGAGCTGGCCGGCGGCGTGGACGAGAAGGCCGTGCAGGACGGCGTGGACGGCCTCGCGGATCTGCTCGCACGCCTCTCGGACAAGTCGCTCGAGGATTACAAGCGGGAGCTGGCCGCCCGAAAGAGGAAGCTCCGGAAGGCGCTCGACGAGATCACGCCGCGCACCGATCAGACGCGCCTGATGATCCCCACCACCGACGCCCGCGACGTCTGGGAGCGTCGACTGACCGAGGCCGACCAAAAGCTGGCCGAGCTGAACCGGGAGGCCGCCGACTTTGCCGCCCGGGAGCGTGCACGGGGCGCCGAAGCCCGTCGCCGGGTGGAGGAGGTCGAGGCACTCAAGACCCGCATGGCCCGCCGCACAGCCGAGCTACGGCGTGCCGCCATCGAGGAGGCTGAAAAGAAGAATGAGGGGCGCCGGCAGGTCGAGGCGCGTCTTCAAGACCTCCAAGCGGCGGAGGCCACCGCCACACGCAGGCTCAAGGACGCCACGGCGGAGGTGGACGAGCTGGCCCTACGGATCAACCAGAAGGAAGAGGCCTGCGAGCGGTTGCGCGCCGCGTGGTACGCCGAGAGCGCCCGGCCTTACACGGGCGACCACGTGTGCCCGCACTGCCTTCAGCCGCTGCCGGAAGAGATGCAGCGAGACAACAGCCGCCGGTTCGAGGAGTCGAAGCGGGAGCGCCTCAGCCAGATCCAAACCGACGGCCACCGGACGAAGGCGGAGATCACCCGGCTGGAGGAGGAGATGAAGACGGCCGAGGCGCAGGTGGACAAGGCCGCCGCCGAGGTCTTCGAGGCCGAAAAGCGCGCAGAGACGCTCCGGGAGGAGCTGGCCGAGATGCCCGCCGCGGTGGCGCCCGCTGCGGTGGACCCGATGGCGGATGAGGCGTACCGCGCCATGGCCGAAGAGCTGGAGCGGCTGGAGGCGGATGCCCCGCAGACCTCACCGGCGCCCGAACCGAATGGCGGCGCGGCCATCACCGCCCGACTGGCGGCCCTCAATAAGGAGCGCGACGCCGTCCGCGCCGGCCTCCAGCTGTGCGACACCGCCGACAACCTCCGCGCGGAGATCCGGCGCTTGGACGAAGAGAGCCGCACGCTGGCCCAGCAGCTCTCGGAGGCCGACAGGGACGAGGACACCATGCGCCGCTACACCCGCGCCCGCATCGAGGCCCTGGAGCGGCGGGTGAACAGCCTCTTCCGCACGGTTCGCTTCCGCCTCTTTGAGTACACCAACGAGGGCGGCGAGGTGGACACCTGTGTGCCGCTAGTGGGCGACGACGGCGTACCCTACCCGGTGGCCAACACGGCCGCGCAGGTCTGGGCGGGACTGGAGATCATCCGCGTCTTGCAACAGCATGCTGGCGTCTCGGCCCCCGTGTTCGTGGACGGCGCCGAGCGCGTGACCCACTTCCCCCGGATGGACCATCAGGCCATCCTGCTCAAGGTGGCGCAAGGCGTAAGGCCGATGCGGGTAGAGAACGACTAAACACGCACCCGATTCCTATGGCACAAATCCCCTTCCAACACGGTGAGCAATACGTCTACACCAACGGCCCGATGGGCCCAGAGTACGTGACCTTCGTGTATCCCGGGATCAATCACTACAACTTCATGGACGCAGACGGCCGTACGATCCGGCTCAGCCATTCCGAGGCCGTGTCCTTTATCCAACCCATTCAATAAACCCCAAACAAAATGAACGTAACAGAGCAAATCACCCGGGGCACGATCGAGGTGCCCGCAGCCGGCGGCAATGTGACCGTCGAGATCAGTGTAGAACGCAATCCAGAAGGCACGCCCGTTGAACTCACGGCCAGCTTTCGGCGCACCGCCAAAGACGGCAGTACGCAGTATTTCGGCAGCGCACAGGCCGGGCCAGACGGATCCGTGGGCCTCTATTTGAGCGCTACCAGCACCCCGTTGCCCGACGGCCTAAAGGGCTCCCTGCTGGCCGCCGTACTGAAAGAGGCCGCCGCCGTTTTCCAACCCGAAACGAAGGAAGCGGTCGAATGACCAACCACGGTGGGGCGACTGGGCCACATGCCCACCGCCCCCCACCCAAAACAGATAAACGCCTAAACAATTCAACAGGGCTCCAGCCCCTAACACACAAACAGAAATGGAAACCACCCACACCGCCCCGGCCATGCAGCCGCAGGGCACAGCCACGCCCCAAGAGAGAGGCATCACCCGCTACACCGTAAACGGCGAAGAAGTCGCCCTGAGCGAGAAGATCGTCACCGACTACCTCACCCGCGGCAGCAACATCCCCCGTGCAGACATTGTGCAATTCATCGCCATCTGCAAATACAACCGCCTGAACCCCTTCCTGAATGAGGCCTACCTCGTCAAGTACGGCGACAAGCCGGCCCAGATGATCGTCTCGAAAGAAGCGCTGCTGAAGCGCGCCGAGAGCTGCCCCGAGTTCGACGGGCTGCAGGCCGGCCTGATCGTCAAGCGCGGCAGCGACATCGTCGAGGAAGAGGGCGCACTGCTCCTCCCCGAGGATCAGCTGCTCGGCGGCTGGGCGCGCGTCTACAGGACGGATCGCAAGTACCCATCCACGGCACGCGTATCGCTCACCGAGTACGACCGCAAGCAGTCCACCTGGAATGCCATGCGCGCCACCATGATCCGCAAGACGGCCGTCGTGCAAGCCCTGCGCGAAGCCTTCCCCACGCAGCTCGGCGCCATGTACACGGCCGAAGAGCGCGGCATCCCCGAAGACGCCACCTACGAAGACGTCACCCAGCGCCTCGAGCGCGAGAAAGCCGCCGAGGCCAACCGCACCCCGCTCAGCATCGATAACGTACCACCCGCCGCCGGCCCAGCTTCGCCGGCGCCCGCAGCCGCCCCGGGATTCTGACAATGGAAACGAACGACACGCTTCGCGCCGCATGGAACGAGACCTGCCTCCGGGCGGGCCTCTCCTCCATTAGCCGCGACACCTCGGCCCGGATCATGGCCGTGCTGCACGTGGAGAGCGGCTGCACCACGGCTGTAACACATTCGCCCAAGCTGCGGGCCGATCTGAAGTACATCCAGCGACGATTCGGCCTCGAGGGCGGCACCACACCAGACGCGACATTTGTGCAAACCTTTCGCCGCTATGTCCGCGAGATCGAGGCGCACCAAAAGATTAACCGTGGCAACACGTCGCTCTCGAAGGAGGAGCAGGCGTGGCCCGCGTGGGCGCGCCGCCTCTACCGAGATTCGTACAACGTCAACCTCACACCGGTATTCGTATGACTTACGGCTACATCCGCGTAAGCAGCGACAAGCAGACGGTCGAGAACCAGCGCTTTGAGATTAAGAACCATTCAACAAACCCCTCAATACTTATGCGCCTCACCATATTAGGAAGCAGCTCCGCCGCCAACGGCTACGTATTGGATAACGGCCGCGAGGCACTCGCCTTGGAATGTGGCTGCCCGCTCGCCGACCTCCAGCGCGCCGTCGACTTCGACCTCCGGCGTGTGGCTGGCGTCTTGCTCACCCATGAGCACGGCGACCACGCCCGGCACGCAAAGAAGTACATCCAGTCTGCCCTGCCACTCTACGCCTCCGAGGGCACACTGATGAAGCTCCCCGAAGAGGTGCTTGCCTCGACGTTTTCGCACCCCGTGCGCCCGCCCAAGCCTTTCCGTGTAGGCGGTTTCAATGTGCTCCCCTTCGATGTGAAGCACGACGCCGCCGAGCCGCTGGGCTTCATGGTGGCGCACACCGAGATGGGCGCTTTGGTCTTTGCCACCGACACGCGCTTCCTGCCCTACACGTTCGACGGCGTAAATACATGGCTCCTTGAGTGTAACTACGACACCGCCCTGCTGGCCGAGAACGCCCGCCGGGGTGAAGTCTCTGAGGCGCAGCGCGTGCGCGTGATCGAGAGCCACATGAGCCTCGACACCTGCCGCGAGACGCTTCAGGCCAACGACCTCACCGAGACGCGCCGCATCATTCTTATACACCTATCCGACCGCAACTCCGACGCGGCCGCATTCCGCAAAACAATCGCCCGCGCCACCGGCCGCGAGGTCATCACCGCCGACCGTGGGCAAACCATCGAACTCACTTAATCACAACAAAAAAACAAATAGGAGAACAGAATCATGGCATGGTATGAATGCAAAGTTACACACACAGTAATTAGCGAAGACGGCTGGAAGACCGTCACAGAGCCCTACCTCGTCGAAGCGCTATCCGTCACGGAGGCTGCCACGAGAATCACCGCGGAGCTTGAAGGCGACGGCGACGTCACCATTGAGGGCGTCACCCGCAAGCGCTTTCAAGAAGTCTTTCTCGAGGAGGGCGAATGGGAGCACCCTTTCTATTTAACCAAAGTAGCCCTGACCACCCTCGATGAGAAATCAGGTACAGAGCGCGAACAGACCTTCTGCTACCTCATTGAGGCGGAGACCTTGAAGGACGCCATGCAGCGCCTCGAGGCGGAGTTTCGCGGCGGCGTCTCGGACTGGGAGCTGCTTTCGCTCTCCAAGTCCCCCATCGTGGAAGTGATCACTAGGCTCATGACAATCCCCGACACCACCACCGAATAAATAACCAGTAGGGGCGAAAAGTCTTTTGTCCCTACCTCAAAAAACCAATCAATAGATAAAGACATGGAAGTAGAAAGACATTTCAAACTGACAGAAGAGACCATAGCGCATTGCGGTCACACGCTGTATCGGATCATGGCCACACGTGACAGTCTGCACGCCAAGAAGGGCGATAAGGGCGGCTGGATAGAGACAGAAGACAATCTCCAGGACGAGGCCTGGGTAGACGGTGAGGCGAAAGTGTGGGACGACGCGACCGTGGGAGGCCGCGCGTTAGTGAGTGGACGTGCCGAGGTGTACTACGACGCCCGGGTACACGGCAGTGCGTCAGTTTGCGACAGCGCCCGCGTGTATGGATACGCCAAGGTGTATGGCAGCGCCAGGGTGCGCGGTAGTGCCCATGTATACGGTAGCGCCGAGGTATACGGAAAGGCTTGTGTGTGCGACTCTGCCGCGGTGTATGGCAAAGCCAGGGTTTTTGGCATGGCCATGATCTACGGTAGCGCCCAAGTGTATGGCGATGCTGAGGTATATGATATGGCACGCGTGTACGACAAAGCTCAAGTGTACGATGAGGCAGAAGTGTACGGCTGTGCCCAGGTGCTTGGTTACGCGCAAGCATTCGGTAAGATTTGGTTGAACGGAACCCTCATCGTGTGCAGTTCTGACCCTGAAGGGAATGAAACGCCAGATCTTGAGAAAAGGGCCGAAAAGAAGGAGGGCGCAGCGGTCTAAGTTCAACTTAGGTCGTGGGATTTTTTCAATGGCAATTGCAGATAAACGGATCATGAATACTTTTGGGGCGTCCTACATATCACCTCGGAGCGGGTTAACCGCTACTGATTGCAGAGCGGATTTTTTGTATCCGTTCGGCGCCTCAATAGGGTGCAGTACCCCCTCGCGGATGCTTAATGGCACCGCTGCTCCGAGAGAGTGTAGGACAGAGGGAAAGGCTGTGCCCTTCTTTTGTTCACGGCCACTGAAAAGTTTATCTGTAATGTCCTACACAGAAAGAACTGCATTTGAGGTGAAGATAAGTAGCCACACGTGCACGCCAACGGAGCGAAACACCGTATCCCGCGCCGCGTTCCTGACCGAAAAGAACGCAAAGAACAAAGCCTACGCTTTTATTCTTCAACACGGACTGCTTGAAGACTTCAGGCAATTCATCAACAGCCTTCCCGACGGTACAGATCCGCACGGGCTGTGCGTTGACGCCCTTATCCGAATCTCAAACACATACGATCATGGAAAGAGCAACAGCAATGGATCGGCTCAGATTTGAGTCGATTACCACCACTGTAGATCGGCCAAAAAGTTGGCCGATCTACAATGGGCGCCGATTGAGCAAGGGAGTAAGCACTGTTTACACCCTTCGCAATACATCCAAAATTGGCGGCATTGATGGGCTGAGGGAAACAAACCTCACCTCAGGATGGCGGAATTTTCCGCCGACCTCGAAAGCACATAGCGCATCACTGAGCGGAGATTTCCGCTCAGCAACCAACGGGGGAAATTTCTCCCTCGTTGCCACAAAGGGTACAAGTGTGATTTGTATCCCTGCACAGAAAGTCTGCTCACCCAAAGGGGTTAACCATTCGTTAACCCCTGCGCAAATACACAGTACAGCACTGATATTGAGGCAATATAACGAATCGCTGTACTGCCCTTTCACGAAAAACAATCCAAACAAATAAGACTTATGAACGAATTAGTATTCATGGGCGGAAACGGCCAAGCCATGACAAACAGTCTACTCGTGGCTGAAAGGTTCGGAAAGCAACACAAGCACGTAATTCAAGCAATCAAGGACTTAGAGACATCGGCCGAAAATTCGGCCGATCTATTTGTGGAATCCGAGTATTCGGATTCATACGGCAGAACGCAGAAAATGTACCTGATGAACCGAGACGGTTTCTCTCTGCTTGTTATGGGATTCACAGGGAAGGAGGCTCTGAAATTCAAGATGGACTTTATCGCCGCCTTCAATAAGATGGAATCCTACCTCCGATCAGAGGATTACATCCTCGAGCGAGGTAGAGAGATTTTACAGAGACGTTTGCAAGCAGCGAACCAGCGCGTGCAGATGCTCGAGGGGCGTGTAGAGGTGCAGCAAGAGCACATCCGCGTGCTCGAGCCGAAAGCCGAATACACCGACGAGGTGCTTCAATCACCCAACACGTACACGTTTACGCAGATGGCCAAAGAGTTGGATTTCCGCACCGTTGCCCACCTCACAGCCTATCTGAAGAAGAAGGGCATCATCTTCCGCCAAAGCGGCCGCTGGATGACCACCGCCGACCATTCCGGCAAAGGCTACACCAAGACGCGCACCGTTGCCTTCGATCACAGCGACGGCCGCCCAGACACCACCGTCTACACCGTTTGGACGGAGCCCGGCCGCCTGTTCCTGCACCGCATCTGCAATGCCCATAAACTGGAGGCCGCCGTATGAGCCGCGCCGCATACGACCGCGCCCGCGCGGAGTACATCAAGAGCCACACGCGAGAAGAGCGGATACGCCTTGCATGGATAATGACTGCGTATGTAGCCGGATATATCGAAAGCATAGATCGCCCAGATCTATCCGAATCCTGGGATTTTGCTTATTCTATGAGAACGCTGAAAGAAGAGGGCGTAGATATAAGACAGGCAGAGGCCTTTTGTGAATCCATAAGAGCCGGAATAACATCGCCTGCATTGCAGAGTTATGCGCGCCACGCAGCTTTTGCGTTCTACGCCCTACTTGCTTATGTCGACAAAGAGGGAGAGCTGGATAGGAACGGACTTCTCAGAGAGGTAGAGAAATGGGACCTATCAAAGCACACGAGCGATCCTGGTTGCCTATTACGTCTTGCCTTCCGCGAGGCAGAGCACGCGCTGATCACTTTACCACGAACGACTATTTCTAAAAAGGAAACAGTCGCCGACACAACCCATTCTTCATAATCTATGAAGGATTAGGAAGGATTATGAATCATGTAGCCGGGGGTGAGTAAAGCCCCCGGCATATACCCTCACAATGGAATTACATATAACGCCAAAAGAGCAAATCCTTCGAGAGCTGGAGGTGATACAGGCGTGCGAAGAAGAAACCATCTCCGAGGAGGTCTCCAAGGTGATCGAGTACGGACAGACGCTCGCTCCGTATATATCGAGATCCGGAAAGCTCCTGGCCGACGCTAAGCATCACCTGAACACGCGCATGAAGGAGGACACGTTCGACGCCCTCCGAAAGACGGCCAAGCAAGGCGGAGCCACTGCGAAAGCGATAAACGCCATCGTGGATAGCCTCTGCGCCGAAGAGCGCTATTTGGTGGACTTCGCCGAACGCGTGAATCGTTGCGGCGTGCACCGTCTCGATTGGTGCCGCACGCTTATCAGTAAGGCCAAAGAGGACATGCGCCTCTCGGGCATGCAACCCACATAACACAAATAAATAGGAACGCGCGCACGCGTACAATTATATATACCCATAGCCATGTGCAAGAAAACTTACTTCAACCACGACAGCAACGCCCGCAACGACGAAAAGATCGTCGCCCTGCGCATCCGATACGGCGCCGAGGGATATGGCGTCTACTTCATGCTCATAGAGATGCTACAAGCGGCCCCGGGCTGCACGCTCGAGAAAGATTATAAGGCGCTGGCTTTCGATCTGCGCGTGAGTGCACGCCGGATCAAGTCTATCGTCGAAGATTTCGGCCTGTTCACTCCCACCGATGGCGGCAAGAAGTTCTACTCCGAGCGACTCGTGAGGTACGCCACGGAGGTGGATGAGAGTGAACGCCGCCGTTCGGAGGCTGCTCAGTATGCCGCTTCCATGCGTTGGGACGCTGAGAACGGTATGCGAATCGCATCCCAAACGCATGCGGATCGCATACCAAACACATGCGAATCGCATCCAAAAACTATGCGAATCGCATCCGAAAACCATGCGAATCGCATCGAAAAAGCATGCGAATCGCATAAAGCCGCCCCCGATGCAGAAATCAAAGAAGAAAACGAAAGAGAAAAAGAAACCTTTCCCCCTATAACCCCCTATAAAGAAAAAGAGAAAGCAAAAGAAGAAAGCATCTCTTTTATGGCGCGTGCGCGCGAAAACGAATCGGGGGCAGGGGATGCGGATAGCGATCTCGAAGCGTGGCTTACGCCCGTAGAGGCCGAAAGCGTCGAAGCGGATGCCCCCGGCAGGGCGGATCACAATGGGATGTCGACGGAAACCTTGCATGCTTCTTCCGAAACCTTGCAAGCTCGCCCGGAAACCTTGCATGCCGAAGAGGTGGAGGAGATCGAAACCGTGGAAGCCGAAGAGGTGCCGACACCAGCAGACAGCCGGCCCACTTCGCCAGCCCGCACACCGATGAAGCGCCCTACACTGGAAGAGGTGCAGGCCTACATCGCGGAGAAAGGCTACAGCGTGGACGCGGAATCATTCATCGCCTTCTACGAGTCGAACGGCTGGAAGGTGGGCAAGAACCCCATGAAAAGCTGGCGGGCTGCCCTCGTGACCTGGCAGAAACGAAACGCCAACGCCTCAACCGCCCCACAATTCAACCCACAAACACCAAACTTCAATGGAACGTATCAAACCCGAATGGATCGAGAGCGCGCTGAAAACGCAGAGCGAAAGCGACAGCTCGCCGAAATGGCTGCCAACGCCTGCGCCAAAGCCGACG
>ERZ773038.1920-NODE-1920-length-11125-cov-6.740921_pt1 | contig 11125 bp, 9 predicted proteins | sample MGYA00511665_ERZ773038 | MGnify/ENA primary metagenome ERZ773038 (study PRJEB29015, sample SAMEA2737966) | human oral metagenome | biome: human oral; feature: human-associated habitat; material: dental | place: China | collected 2028 ... | reverse complement strand
ACGCAGAGGTCTGCAAAACCTTTTAGACGAGTTCGACTCTCGTACGTGCCTCCAAATCTTTGTAGGATTATCATTTAGTTTATTTTTGAGTAAAATAGTTAAAGACGAGGAAACGAGCATAGATTATGCACTGTCAAGTAAGAAAAAATATAAGATTAGAGTATAGCTAGAAGACCTAAGTTGCCTACAGAGTTAGGTAGTACCTGAAAAATATCATAAATATTCAACAAAGCGAATTGTATCGTCAGAGTCTATGGTAATATGAGAATAGTAGATTATAAACCAGATGTCAGCTTCTATTGTAGAACTGTTGATTCATTTGTAGATGATAGCCAAAAGCAAAGTTACAAATATATTGTTGAGAGGGTTAGTAACGGTTTATATGTAGATGTTGGTGATAATAGCTACTTGGACGTATATCTAAGTGAGTTAAATATGCAATTAAGAAAATCTCTTATAGTCGAGGACGTAACTTTGATACGTCAAATAGCTAGTATTCTTAATTTTATAATTAACCATTATCAGAATACACATAACAGTACTGTCCAGGAATGTTACCCTTCGTATATTTTTGCTTTGAGTGCTTTGGGAAAAAATATTAAGAGTGCTATAGAAGAATGGTTAAACTTTCTAAGTCGAAACGGATGCTATACGAACTATAACGATATAATTATCGCTCTATACACCACTTTTTGTAACGTATCAGCCGATACTTATGTAGATGTAAAATATTTTGGTGTATTTGCTGCGGCAGATATAAGTAAATATTTAACAAATTTTGGCAATGATCATGTTGATGATATTAAGGCTATTATGAGCGATCTTTTAAATCGTGATTACCAGTTATCAAATGAAAACTATCTTAATAAAATGTATAAATTCGAGGAGGGAGAAATTTCTGTAGTTGATCATGATGGAGTGGTTGGCAACGAACATGTTTTCGATTTGTACATTACTACAGAGGCAAGAAAGACAGAATACGATGAGGGAATATATAACGTAAAAGTTAAAGTTCCGGTGTACACGCCACGGGTTAGAGATTTGTATGTAAAAAATATAACACGCGAGTCCGAGCTAATTCTTAGACACGAAACCGGGGTTGAATATCGATGGATCTCGGAGTCGATATTGTTTAAACAAATTCAATTAGCGTTCAAGGACTGTATAGTCAAAAGACATGCTAGTCCTAATTTTCTAGGAAGACAACACTACGATGTATATTTACCTGAGCTAAAAATTGCGCTAGAGTATCAAGGAGATCAACATTTTAGACCTATTTCTTTTTTTGGAGGTGAAGCTGGCTTTATTGAAACACAAAAGCGAGACAGGTGTAAAAGGAAGCTATCTGAAGATAATGGAGTCTATCAGATAGATGTATTGCCGGGCTACAATATAGTAGGAGTATTAAAAAAGATATTACAGTGTCATAGGACACGTGGTTATGATCTTGATGCCCTTATTAGTAATATAAAAGATATTACTAAAACAACACATAGCAATTTTGAGTTAAGGGAGTCTGCGGTTACGAGAATCAACCTAGAACATAAGATAAATGTTGGTGAAGACAATAACTTAGAAATAATAATTGAAGGACTTATTCAAAAAGCGTCAAAAACTAAAATTGGTCAAAGAAAACTTACCACTGAAGCGGTTTTACGCTATCAGGGTCTATGTTCTAAATATATGAGAACGCACGAATATGAGAAAGAATTAAAGGTTCGCATTATGATGTGCGCACGCGGTATAGAGGACCATAGTTTTGATAAATACTGGAGGGAAAAGGAATTAATAAAAACTATTGGTGTTGAAAACTTTACAGCTGATTACAGTAAGTCATTATGATTATTCCGGAAGAGTTTCTCTATGGTTGTTATAAGCTAACTCCGTTCGTATAGAGTGTTTTAGCAAAAATAATATCTCTGATTTTAGGGCTATTTTTCTTCTAATAATTCTTTCAACTCTGGAAATGTTGATTGAAAAAAGTGTCCGCGATCTTCAAAGACGTGAATTTTGGCGGACGGTAGATCACGCTGAAATTTGGCAAGTTCAGAAAATGGCACGACCGGGTCGTCTTTGCTATGAAACAGATGAATTTCCTCGGCGGATTTTTCTAAACCGCCAGCACTATTGATACGGAAACTGCCGAGATCTTCAGGCGATTCATCGTTATAGCACGGCGCCGCCAGAATAAGCCGGCGGACTGGTTTTTCAAGCGGCTTCTCGTGCAAGTATTTGACAAGAAACATTGCGCCCAGGCTATAGTCAACCAACTGAACATCGCCATCCAAAAGCGGCAGCAACTTCTCGAAATAAATTTTCCATTCACCGTAGTTTGCGTTTTGTCTGTTGGGGAAGTTCGGGAGTAGCACGTCTGCATCGACGGTTTCCTGCGCCAGCCAATCGCGCCATTTCAGGGAATACAGCAACAGCTCGTAGTGGAGTTGGCTGGATTTTAGATTGTTCAAATAATTTTCATAGCTATCAAAACTTGATCCGCCGTGAACTATTACAATTTGCTTCATAAATATAGTATACTATAGCTAGGCGCGAGTGGCGGCTGCGTGAAACGTGAATGGGCGTAGACGCTGAGCGTCATAGACATACATGGGAATATGCGCGAGTGGCGGAATTGGTAGACGCGAGAGACTTAAAATCTCTTGACCAAAAGTCGTGCGGGTTCGATTCCCGCCTTGCGCACCATAGCTTATTTATGAAACAGCAAAAGAAACATAATACTCCGGAGCATTACGGTAGCGCATTTCTTGATTGGCTTACCGAGAAGTGGTATTTGACGCGCTATCGCAATGTGCGTTTCCTGCAGCGGCGGCCGCATCGCAGCTTTCGGCGGACGCGGCGGCGAGATTATCGCCGCAGTTTGCGTTTGCCTGGATATATTGCTTTTACTCACTATGTCAATCGCGTGTTGTGGAGGAATAAAGGCTTGTTCTTGTCTATGATAATCTTGTATGCGCTGATAATAATTTTTTTAGGAATTATTACTAGCCAGTCAACTTATGATTCAATTGGCAAGCTAGTGTCCGAGTCGCTGGGCAAGATTTTCGACGGCGGCGTGGGACAGTTGCTAAATGCTGGTATGCTGACATTTTCGTCGTTGGCGATTGACACGACGTCGCTGCGGGCTGAACAGGGAGTTATGTTGGCGCTGCTTGTATTGATGACTTGGCTAACGGCGGTGTGGTTGCTGCGCGAAATTCTACTTGGGCTTAAGCCAAAATTACGCGACGGCTTGTACAACGCAACCGCACCGTTGATATCGACGTCGGTAGTGTTGCTGATATTACTAATTCAACTATCGCCAGTTGGTATTATGGCGCTGGCGTATTCGGCTTTGGTATCGGTGCATATATTAACAGAAGGTTTCGGTATGATGTTATTCGGTCTGCTGGCGGCAAGTGTATTAACACTTGTACTCTATTGGGTGACCAGTACGATTATTGCGCTAGTCGTGGTGGCTTTGCCTGGTATGTATCCGCTGCGGGCAATCCAGGCTGCTAGCGACTTGGTGGTTGGCCGGCGACTAAGGATTATGCTCAGGATAGTTTGGGCGTTTGTCTATAGCTCGGTGATATGGTGCGTTGTGATGGTATCGTTGGTATTGCTAGAACGCGGATTATCGTCAAAGCTGAAGTGGCTCGAGTCGGTACCAATCGTGCCATTTGCTGGCGCGTTTATGATGGCGCTGTTGTTTGTCTGGTTAGCAGCGTATATTTATCTGCTGTATAGAAAGGTGGTAGCAGATGACGCGAAGCCGGCTTGAAGAAATTAAAAAACTGCTCAATCAATACAGCTACGAATATTACGCGCTTGACCAGCCAAGCGTCAGCGATGCGGTGTACGACAGCTTGATGATAGAACTAAAGAGCATTGAAGCAGCACACCCAGAGTGGATTACGCCAGATAGTCCGACGCAGCGGGTTGGCAACAAGCTGCTTGAAGGTTTTCAAAAAGTTCGTCACGCGCGGCGAATGGTTAGTCTGAACGACGTGTTTGATAAGAGTGAAATCGAAGCGTGGATTGAGCGTACTGATAAATTGATGCCGGGACATAAGCATGAATTTTTTACCGATATCAAGATGGATGGCTTGGCGTGCGCGTTGATTTATATTGATGGCGTGTTGAACCAGGCGGTGACGCGCGGCGATAGCTTTATCGGCGAGGATGTGACGAACAATGTACGGACTATAAAAAATGTACCGTTGCGGTTGCATGAGGCGCCAGGCTTTGAACAATTTTTGTGCGGGCGGACAGAAATTCGCGGCGAGATTGTGATGCTGAAGCGCGACTTTGAAGAGCTTAACGAAAAGCAAAAGGCCTTGGGGCAGCCAGAATTTGCGAATCCGCGCAATTTAGCAGCGGGAACAATCCGCCAGCTTGATCCGTCTTTGGTGGCGGCGCGGCCGCTGTATTTTCGCGGCTATGATGTATTGCGCGATAACGACGCTGAAGTGCCGACCAACAGCTTTGCTTACGAGGCACTGACTGCTCTAGGAATTACTCGCAATCAGCAGGCGAGCGTCTTTACTACTTTAGCTGACGTGATGAACTTCGTTAACGAATGGGATGATAAGCGGCACGATTTGCCGTTTAATACTGACGGTTTGGTGATTAAGATCAATGATCGAGCATTGTATGAAAGCCTCGGGTTAGTCGGGAAAAATCCGCGCGGCGCGGTCGCTTATAAGTATGCTGCTGAGCAGGCTACGACCATCGTCCGCGATATCGTTATTTCTATCGGTCGAACCGGTGCGGCTACGCCAGTAGCGGTTTTTGACCCGGTGGTGGTGGCAGGTACGACGGTGCAGCATGCTAGCCTGCATAACGCTGACGAAATTGCTCGGCTGGATGTGCGTCGTGGCGACACGGTAGTGATTTTCAAGGCGGGCGACATTATTCCGCAGGTGCAAACCGTACTGAAAAAATTGCGACCGGCAGATGCTAAACCAATTGATTATCCAGCAGAACTGGCGCGCCAATATCCAGAACTAGAGTTTGTACGGCCAGCAGGCGAGGCGGTGTACCGCGTTAAAGGCTTGAGCGGTCCGCTGATTTTGAAGCGAGCCTTGGCGCATTTTGCGTCTAAAGGTGCGCTGGATATCGACACGCTGGGCGAGAAAAATGTTGAGGCACTGGTCGAGGCTGGGCTGGTTAATGACTTGGCGGATATTTACCGTTTGACGAAAGATGATTTACTGCAGTTGGAACGGTTTGCTGAGATTTCCGCACAAAAGCTCATTGATGCCATTGCTGCCAAAAAGCAGCCAGCCTTGGAACGATTCTTATTTGGACTCGGTATTCGTCATGTTGGCGCGCAGACGGCGATCGACCTCGCGAACCACTTTGAGAGTATCGAAAAGTTAAGCCAGGCAACTATCGATGAGCTACGCGAAGTTGACGGAGTGGGCGAAATTGTCGCTGAGTCAATCGTGGCGTGGTTTGCTGATGAAGATAACGTGACGCTGCTCGAAAAATTTGCTGATTTGGGCGTGATACCGCGGTTCAGTCAAAAATCTGACCATCTGGCTGGCCAAAGTTTCGTCATCACTGGCACTCTGCAGTCTATGGGTCGCGATGCTGCTGCTGAAAAAATCCGTAATCTTGGCGGCACCTTCCAAACCGCTGTTGCAAAAGATACAACATATTTGGTAGCTGGCGGTAAAATTGGTGCTAGCAAGCTGAAAAAAGCCGAACAATACGGCACGAAAATTATTGACGAGCAAACATTATTAGAACTTATACGATAACGGAGGTAATGGCTATGACACAGCAATCGCATCGCGCCCTCGCCATCAAACCCGCCGACACGGTTGTGTTTACCGCCATGTCGAAGAAATATTTTACATGAGATTTTTCGTAACGAAATTTGCACTTGATCAAGGCGTTGCACCAATCAACCCATTTGCCAGTTTTGATTATTTTTTGCTCGACGCGGTGGAGCGTGACACGGTACGGCGCGCCAATAATACGCTGGTGGCGCGCGCTGATGAGCTGTGGGTATTTGGCGATATTGCTGATGGTGTGCGGGCGGAAATAGTTCAAGCCTGGCAGCGACAGAAAACCGTTCGATTTTTTGCGTTCTGCAATGATAAATATATTCACGAAGTCACGATTGACGACTTAGTTTATGAAGATGGCGTCGAGCCTTTAATCCACATAGAAGAATAAAATGAAGAATGGTAGCGCTGATCTAAAGACTATCAGAGTTATTCGCCAGAATCATAGGTTTGCGGTTAGTGAAGTAGATTGGCTTGGTGAGCGTGTGTTTTGCAAGCAGTCGCAGCCCGGGGTGACTGGCAAAGATGAAATATTGCGCGAAGCAAATGGTCTGCGAACTTTTGGTAAATTGACTCGTAATTTTAACGATATACCATTTTCTGTGCCAAAATTGCTGTATCATGACGATGTGAAAATCTTAACGCAATTTATCGACGGATTGACGCCAGAGCTAGCCAACGTGCCTGACGACTTTTTTGTACAAAGTTTCGTGCAAATGGATCACTATTTTCGCAGTCAGAAACGTCGTCGCTCGCGCTGGTCGCAACAAAATAAAGACGGAGAATATATTTGGCAGAAGCTAGAACGAATTATTTCCGGGTTTAATTTAGAAGTGATACCGCCGGAAATATTTCGGGCTAGTTTGGATTTCTTGCGTAATAATCATAGCTTGTGCGAAGCTCGACCGATGCATGCGGATTTTACCGAAAATAATCTATTGTATGACGGTGATAGATATTGGCTAGTTGACTTCGAGAGTTTCCGTGATGATTGGCCGCGCTGGTACGATGTAGTTAATTTTACGTACAACCGCGAGATGGAACGTCCCGAAACCGCCAAACGTATGTGCAATATTCGGCGTTTGGTTATTGAGCAGTTGGGCGAGGAGCCGACGACTCAGCGAGAAATCGCTTGTATCAAGATCGTACGCGGTTTATCGTTAATTATTGAACACATGACTCTCGGTGGGCGTAATCACGCAGCGATAGTTCCACTCGACAACGCGTTGCGCCAGAGGATTATAACTTCTTTTACGAAGCTTTTGCCAGCTAGATGATAAAATAGGATTATGAAAAAGCATAAAATATTCTGTTCGTATGCTTTTACTGGCGAGGACAAACTGAAAGTTGAAGCGCGTATGCGCCGGGTGGTCGATTTGCTCGAGGGCTGCGGGCATGAGGTTTATTGTAATTTGTTTGATGGCGCGACCGAAAGCTACGGCAGCCCGCGTCAGTTTTTGCGGCGAGCAATTGATCAAATGAATGAGTGCGACAAAATATTAGCGATTCAAACTTCGCCGCGTCGCAGTGAAGGTATGCTGATAGAAATCGGCGTTGCTATTGCTCGCAATAAGTCAATCCTGTTGGCACAGCATCAGAGCGCTGCCGGCAAATCGTATTTACCAGATCTCGCTAGGCGGACGCAAACCTGGCATAGTGAAAGCGAGCTAGATACTGCTATTATTACTCTGATAAAATCTGAACGCGATTAATCATGGCAGAACCAAAGAAGCTATCTTTCAATGAAACGCTAAAAGCTTTTGGCACGGTGGCGATAACGACTTATAAAGCTTCTCCGCTGGCGGCGATTACCAAAATAATCGGTACGATTATCGGTTCGGCTATTCCGTTGGTCACTACTTTTGTGGCCGCGCAAGCGACTACTTATCTGGCGGCTGGCTTCGCTGGTGACGAGCAAGCGGGCGCAAGAGCAATTTGGTGTGTTGCAGCGACTGTGTTGCTGGGGGTACTCATGATGGCGTGGAGTAGTTTGCAGAATTATATAGATCAATTCACTTCGTATAAAATCAGCTCGGCTATTAGCGACCAGCTGTACGAGCATTTTGTTAGTATCGATTTTTGGCGTTACGATGATAAGGACACTGCCGATATGTTTGACAAGGCGCAAAGTTTTGTCTCGTTTTTTTCGCAGTTTTTCGACGCTATGGCTAGGATAATTGCGTCAATTGTTAGTGTAATAGTAGCGTTAGTCTCGCTATTTTCTGTTAGCTGGTGGATTGGCTTGATATTATTTTTAGCAATTATTCCTAGCGCGATAGTTCAGCTAAAATTGTCGCGTTTGCAGACAGAGCATTGGCGTAAATATACCGAAGCTCGGCGCCGCAGTAATTCGATTTCTTGGAGTGTGATGCAGCCGCAAAATCTGGCGGAATTGCGTATCTATAACGCAGCGCGCTATATGTTAGATATGCGAGCGAAGTGGCGAGACAAAGACCAACTCGAGCGTATTCAATTTGAGCGCGCTTATATTATCAAACGGTTGGCAGCCGACGTTGTCGAAGCAATAGCTCAGCTAGTTGGGCTGTTGTCGATTGTTCTGCAAATTATCCATCGTGCTCAGCCAATCGGCCAGTTTGTTTTGGTCGAGCAAATGATGTCGAGAGCACTTGGCGATATGGGCAGTTTAATCACGCAGTTCAATAGCATTGATCAGGATATTGCAGCGATGGTCGATTTCCAAAAGTTTATGCAGTTGCCGAGAAACTTGAACAAAGGTCGGGAGCTGCTTGAACCGCCGCAGGCGATTGAGCTGCGGAATGTTTCGTTTCGTTATCCCAAAAACGACAAGCTAGCGCTAAGTAATATTAATCTGAAAATTCGCGCTGGCCAACGGATTGCTATTGTCGGCGAAAATGGCGCTGGCAAATCGACGCTTATTAAATTGTTGCTGGGATTGTATCAGCCAACGCGCGGCCAGGTCTTGCTTGATAACGTGTCGCTGGCGGATATTAATAAGAGCTCGTGGCACAGCTATCTCGGAGTACTGCAACAAGATTTCATAAAATATCGATTTGCAACAGCTTATGAGAACGTTGTGTATGGTGACGTTCAGCGCAGCTATGACGAGCAGCATTATCAAAGATCAATCAAGCAGGCTGAAGCCAGTGCTTTCATTGATAAATTGCCCAAGAAGCGCGATACGATTCTCGGGCAATGGTTTGAGCACGATGATGGTACTAACGGCGTTGATTTGTCGGGTGGACAGTGGCAACGGTTGGCGTTGGCGCGTAATTTTTATCGCCAGGCGCCAATTGTTATTCTAGACGAACCAACTAGCGCTATTGACGCCTTGGCAGAATCAAGGATTTTCGCTCGGCTATTCGGCAAGCATGGCAATACCATCATCGCTATCAGCCATCGTTATACAACTATCAAAAAAGCCGATGTTGTCTATATGATGCAAAACGGCAAGATTGTCGAGCAGGGCAGCGTTGACGAATTAGTAGCTCACCAGGGTGAGTTTTATAAGATGTTTGCTAGCCAAATTGAATAGGCACTTGCAATTTACTAAACGTTGCGCGATAATGTGCTTATGCTGGTACGCAATGGGGCCGCCCTGTTGCGAAAACAAACATCATACCAACGCCGTGCCCCGGGTGGGCGCGTAGCAGCACAAACCGCTACTAGAAATTGTAGCGGTTTTTTGATATTGTAGATGGGGAGAGAACTTTTGGGGCATTAGCTCATTTGGGGAGCCTTCAGCAGAAATATTGCGCAAGCGCTCTAGCCAAATTAGCGACTGTCCTGTAGTAGTTTGGGGCATTAGCTCATTTGGCTAGAGCGCTTCGCTGGCAGCGAAGAGGTGACCGGTTCGAATCCGGTATGCTCCACCACGGACCTTTAGCTCAGTTGGCTAGAGCGCACGATTCACATTCGTGAGGTCGCAGGTTCAAGCCCTGCAAGGTCCACCATGAACTATACTCGTCGTTTCGGAGGCGAGTTATTTTATTTGACACGTTTTTAGTGGTATTCTATACTTAAAATATGGGAAGAGAGAGTTTATCTACACAGGGTGAGTTGGATTTAGGCGGTACTAAAACTAATCATGATAGTCATCTAGATGCGTCAACTATCGACAGGACGGGCGTAACGGATATTGTTGACGAATTAGACCAGGGCGACCGCGATCCTCTGGCGCCTTGGAGGGAGCTAACGGGATACCACGGAGATATTAATCCTCGCAAGCCAAGTGCAATGAGGGATTTGTGGTGTGCAATCATAGAAAGGGCTGGTTCTTTTGATAGAACTGCGGACAGAACGCAATTTATGTTTAGGGCAGCGGGGCCAGTTATAGATGCTCTAGTTGAAGCACACCGTGACGAATATACTGAAGAAGACGGTAGATTAGATCCGCATACAATTAGAGTAGACGTAATAGGTAGACTTTCTGGTATATTTGGCGTAGACGCGACGGCAGCAGCGCTTGGACAATGGTTTGAGGATCATTCTGAATATTTTGAAAAGCCTAGTGTCGATAAGGCCTCTCAAGGAATTTCACGGGCGGCAGTCGGAGCGGTAGTTTCAAGTTAACTTGCCGTGTGCTAAAATAGAAACGAAGCTTGGCGACTACGCCAGCATGGGGATATAGCTCAGCTGATAGAGCGCAGCATTCGCATTGCTGAGGTCGAGGGTTTGAGTCCCTCTATCTCCACCAAAATAGTATGAAAATGGCAGCGTAATCATGGACGCTGCCGTTATTTTGACTTTTCAATCCTATGGTGCTTCTGATGTTTGCTATAATGAGGCAGATGAATATCATAGCGACGATCAATAAAAACACAGCGTTCTTTTACTGGCTGCAAACAGTTTCTAAGTGGGATACATCGTATGCGTTTGAACATCCACTATTCACTTATTATCACCAAGTTATTCAACCTGCCGATAATCTTATTTTGTCGCAAGTACGCACTATTATACAGTCAGATCCTAATCCTTACGATATTTTGCGGAAGTTATATGGCGGAGAATTTGACGATGAAAAATCTCGTTTAATTGCTCATATTTCTACTCCTCTTATCGATAGGTTCGATAGTATTTGGCAAGATTGTAATGAGAACCTTGATGCATGGTGTGATGTTATAAATGATTTTTCATATAATGATTTGTATATGCAATTGCAGAAAATAGCTGTTTTTCTAGGGTTGGAAAAGCAAGCTATAAAAGACAACGTCATATTTTTATTGCCGCCGCGCTTAAAAGCAAGCAGTCCTGCTGGACATAAAATTAGTAGTAGTGACTTTATACTCCTGCGACCACCTTATTCATTTAATGACCAGAAAAAAGAGGCTGTCAGAATCGTCATACTTCACGAG
>ERZ773038.1919-NODE-1919-length-11126-cov-11.193388_pt1 | contig 11126 bp, 10 predicted proteins | sample MGYA00511665_ERZ773038 | MGnify/ENA primary metagenome ERZ773038 (study PRJEB29015, sample SAMEA2737966) | human oral metagenome | biome: human oral; feature: human-associated habitat; material: dental | place: China | collected 2028 ... | reverse complement strand
CCCCGCGCAGACGACACCGCGATCGACCCCCAATGATATGCAAGAACCACCTTTTCAACCACCCAACCGCCTCCGATCCGCCCCCACAGGCAGCCCGACCCGATTCTGCCGGAGGGGATCACAGCCACGCTCCGGTCCGCGCCCACGAGCCGTCCGACGGGCTCCCCGTTGCGGTCGGACCATCCGGGCCCGCGGGTCTGCCGCGCCGCTCATGCCAGGTGCTCCTTCAGGAAGGCGTCGACGACGTCGAGCACCTCGGGCTGCCAGAAGGCAGGACCGCCGTGGTCTGCGCCGGCCAGCCGGTAGAAGGTGACGTCCTGGCCGCGGGCCCGCAGTTCCTCCACCAGCCACACGGACTGGGAGAAGCTGACGATCCGGTCCTTGTCCCCGTGGACGACGAGCAGCGGCGGCAGGGCGCGCTCGGCGGCCGGGGGCACGTGGTCCCAGATGACGGTGGGGGCGACCAGCTCGGGGTGCTCGTCCACGCGCACGCCCCCGATGAGGCGGCCCTCGGGGGAGTCGGCCCCGAGGTGGTCCTGGATGACTCGTTCATGCGGCCGATGTGGGTGGGCCCGTAGTAGTCGACGAAGGCGCGCAGGCCCAGCTCGACGTCGACCGGCTCGTCGGAGTAGGCAGGGTCGTCGTCGGCCCCGGCGGTGCCGGTGGCGTAGGTCATGAGGGTGGTGTGTCCGCCGGAGGAGTCGCCCCACATGGCCATGCGGTCGGGGTCGACGTGGTACTCGCCGGCGTGCTCGCGCAGCCAGCGCACGGCCGTCTTGGCGTCCTTGGCCTGGGCGGGGAAGGGCGCGATCCCGGTACCGCGGTACTGGACGATCGCGACGACGTAGCCGCGGGCGGCGAAGCCGGCCAGGTTGGCCATCTCCAGGCCGAGCTGCTGCTCCATGAAGGCCGAGCCCTGGACGTAGAGGACTGCGGGGTAGCGGTCGTCGGCGTCGTCGGGCCAGGAGGCGGTGCGCGGCGGCAGGAGGATCTGGAGGTGGCGCACAACGCCGGACTTCTCCGCGTACGGCACGTTCAGGTGGATGACGCCGTAACGGGGCTCGTCCACGGCGTCGATCGTGCGCATGCCCGGCGCGCTCAGCTCGCAGGCGGGGAAGTCCTCGGGCGCGACGAGGCGGGCGGGGACGAGGGGCTGAGCGGCGTCGCGGGGGCGCTCGACGGCACCGGGCCGGGCGGCACCGGGCCGGACGGCGGCGATTGCAGCGGTGTCTTCGGGAGCGGTCATGGGGTCATCCTTTCGCGGCTGGGCCGGGTCGTGGGGCGTTTCAGACGGCGCCGCCAGCGGGGGCGGCGGGTAGGGCGGGCTTCTTCGGGGACATCGGCGGCGGGCCGGGGCCGATGCGGGGTCGTCCGTGCGGTGTTGTGGTCGCGTCCGCGGTGCCGGGGCGGGCGCTGTCATGCTCGGATGTGCGACCTCGGGACCAGTCGGGGCGGTGTTGCACATTCGACCGGGACCGGCTGGCGGCGGATCGGCGGAATCATGCGGAAACGCCCCGACGCTCAACGCCGTTGAAATCCTCCCATGTGCAGAGCGGGCCCCTCTGCACATGGGAGCCCATCCACTGAAAACCGAGATTCTAGGGAGAGTCCCGGAATCATGCGGAAAACACGGAATCCGCCCGTGGGGGCGCCCCTCTCCAATGTGCAACATCTCCGCGCGGACCAGGAGGAGCCTGAATGGGCCGTCGGTGTCATCCTCGTCCCCGTAACATCTTCGCGCGGACCGGGAGGACCCCGACCCGCCCGGGAGCGGCCCTTAGCCAAGACCTCCACCGGGAACCCGGGTCCCGCCCGAACCCCCGCAGGAGACTGCTCCCATCACACCGTCCCCGGCCCCTGGGCCGCTGCTCCCGGTGAGAAAAGCTCGTTGGGTCGACATGGTGGTGCGGTAGAATGACGAGCATATGGGGCGGGTGCGCACGGCTCCTGCGTGCACAATCCCGGCATGTGCCGCATTTCCGCGCTGTCACGCCGGTCTCGGTCCGTCTTTGGATCTCTCCGGTGAGAAATACTCATTTTTGAAATGGCTCAGAACTGGATTCATCCGAACTTCTAGTACGGGGACCCGAACGAGTCCTACGTGCTTGACATCATCGCCACTACGCATGCCCTCGACCTTGAGATGGGGATCGTTATGCAGGAGAATGCCCGTAGCATCATCCGTCTCACCCGAAGGGTGCATACAGTCCCGTTCGGACGGCGCTCAGATCTCCGAACATGAGAGAAATGCGTTGAAGGGCGGGCTCGCCTCCAATCCGGGAAGCAGACCCGGAATACGGCTACGACCATTGAGGAACTCTCTGGGCGGCGGCAGTTGCTTGCCGGCGGGAGGATTCGGGATCATCAACGTGCTATCCGGTTTTCCGCGCCTCGATCACCATTGCGCATGAACGTCGAGTCGACCGCGAGAAGCGATTGTTCGTGGGCGCGATTGCGGGCGCTGGGCGATCAGGGCGGCCTGCCGGACACGGTCCGGCGGATGCTGGGGGGCGGTCGATGAAGAGTCGGCGCGGGAGGCCTCCGAGCGGATCGAGCCGAATGTGCGCCCGGTCCGGATGCTCCACGGGGCCGCCGAGGCCGTGGCCGCGGACATCGTGTCGGCGCTGGGCTCGGACAGGGTCACGCCCGCCGGGCTCCCGGCCGCGCTGGACCTGCTGGTGGAGATCTCCTACGGGCAGTCCTCGGTGGTCGCGCGGATCGAGGGCGATGAGGGCCTCGCCCGCCGGTGCAGGGGGATCATCGGCGACGAAACCATTCCACCCGCCTAGGAGCCTCGCCGCCGGTGCAGGGGGATCATTCGACGCTTCCTGCCGGTCATCCACGCGCTGGATCGTGCTGACGGCGGTCAAAGGTGTCCGCCCGGCGGTCGTCGACCTGGCCGGCCGTCTGAAGACCTCGGCGTCGGCGCGACGGGCTCTTCTGAAGGATTTCGGGTCGGCGCCGGCGGACAGCCCGCTGGGCCAGTCCCTGGCGCGGCTGGAGGCGGGTGGTCTTTCTCAGCTGCTCACGAATATCATGAAGCCAGTCCCTGGCGCGGCTGGAGGCGGGCGGCGAGGGGGCGAGGGGACGACCGCTGTTCGTGGGCTGAGGCCGGCCCTGCACGGCGTCGGGCGAGGACGCGGTCCGACTGCCATACGCAGGCGCACGTCCTGGGCGAAACTTCAAGGACCGCCCGAGCGGTGTGATCAGAAGCGCTATGGATCTCCCCGGCGCCTCGATCGCGCCGTGGCCACTCGCCGAAGAATGCATCCCCGAGTTCGCACGCAATGGTGAATGACCCGACGAGACCGGGCGGGAAGAATTCTAATCGTTGAATATTGCCCAGATGCAGGGTATGGGAGTAGTCCGCCCTGAACGCGCGTCCCGCAAGCGGCCTGCTAATAGTAAATATCGAGGGGCTTCCGGATGCCACAACTTTCCGGTACGATGGCGTGCGATGAGTGATTCGGTTATTGATCTGTCCCCGGTGGCGGGCGACGAGGCGCTCGATGCGCTCGTGCCGGGTCGCTCGATTCCGCTGGGGCTCCTCGAGCCGCCGGACATGTGGCTGGACTTCGCCGACGGCGCCGTCGTGCTGAGGCTGACGGCGTGGGTGGAGCCCGCGACCGCGTCCGCCGATGAGGTCGAGCCGCCCAACGGCGTGTACGTCACCCTGGCCCTGAACGGCGTCCGCTTCGAGCCCCTGTCCGAGACCCGCGGGGACATGCCGTCCCTGACGGCGGCCCCGGGCGGGGGCGTCGAGGTGCGCCTGGCCCTGGGCGAGGGCGGGACGCGCCTGGTCTGCCGGCAGTGCGCCCTCGCCTCGTGCGAGCCCGCGCTGCTGACGCACAGGTGGTGACCGTGAGGAGGCGGGAGGTGGTGCTGCCCCGGGACTGGTGGGCGGCGGGCCTGGATGGGGCCCGGGGCCTGTGGGAGCTGTTCGGCCGCCGGCCCGCGAGCCTGGACGGGGCCGTGTGCACGCGCCTGGCCCTCCACTCGCCCTTCGGTGTGCGCGCGATCGTGCTCCTGGCCGACGCCCCCGACCCGCTGCCCGAGCGCTGGCGGGCCCGCGGTCACGACGCCCTGAGCCTCAAGCTGAGCATCGGCAGCTGCTCGCTCATCCGCCTGTCGGGCCCCATGCCCGCGCACGGCTGCGCCGTGGACATCCGCCCCCAGGCGGGCGGCGTGCGCATGCGCCTGCACGCCCAGGACTTCGACGCGCTCATCACCGCGCCCATAAAGGGCTGTATCGCCCACATGGAGGCCCACCGCCGCGCCGACGGACCAGAACCCTGGCCACTCCTCTACCTGTGAATACGCATGTCGTCTGCGGCATTCTTGAGAAGCACCGTCAAACCTGGAGAAGATGATCACATAGCGGGAGGCCGAACCTATTATGGTCGGGATAACTGATCCGGCGCCCGAGGGCGTCATTGATATTTCCAGAGTTGTGGGGGTTGCGGAGCTGGACCCGGTGTTTCCGGGGCGGAGGGTGGACTGGTCCCGCGTCCTGTCCGTGTCGTTGACCCTCGACTGCATGAGGGCGTCCGCCTCATTGAGGATGTCCGTACTGGTCGATCCCGGGGAGCGCCCGTCGTGGTGGAAGAACGAGATCCACGACGGGGTGAACATGTCCCTGGAGTGGCGGGGAGGAGTCCGGTTGAGCGCGGGTCCCGCCGGGGCCGGGAACGGGCTGACCATCCGCGCCCCGGGTCCGGACGGGAACGGGATCGAGGCGGTGCTCATGCGCGAGAGCAGAGTGATGCGCGTCCGCGCCGACGAGTGCTCCCTGGGGAATTTCGGGTCGATGTGGTTCTGGGGCGGTCATGCGTACTGATCCTGTTGTCCCGGACGGCTGGTGGGCCACCGGAATTGACGGTGCGAGGGGCCTGTACGAGGTGTTCGGCAGACGCCCGGCCTCACTCGAAGGGGCCGTGTGCACCCTGATGCAGTTCGACCCGTTCCCGCTCAACCTGTCGGTCGTAGTGGAGTTGGCGGACGCCCCCGACCCGCTGCCCGAGCGCTGGCGCCGCAAGGGGTACGACGCGGCGAGCATATGCCTCCAGTTCCTGGAGTGCCGGGACGTCCGCTCGAGCGGGGCCCTGCCGACCGGGGGCTGCTCGATCGACGTCGAGCCAGTCGGCGACAATACGCGCGCCCGCCTGTGCGCGGAGGACTTCGAACTGGAGCTGACCAGCAGGTTCGCCTCGGTGCGGGTGGATCCATTCCGCAGAGGAGACCCGGACTCCGTCACAATACTGTTCTGATTCGAACAGGGCTCGGACGCCCCTGGTGCACTCCATGATGATGGTCCGCTCTTCGCGAGCTCGCACAATTGTGACAATTATGAACGGTGGGGGTGTCGTCCCATGACTACTGGTCATCGCCATATCGCATCTAGGAAATTGAGGACGGACGCCCTTAGAGTGATATTCAACGCGCCGATCGTCGGTTGCGGCCGCCGGGACGCGAGTATATAATACTTGTTGCCGACAGAGACTGGAAGTCAGGAGAATGGGTGTGGAGGAGATGCGGTTGGGTCCGATCGAGTGGGGCGTCGTGACGGCTCATAATCCCTGGGGTCTGGGTGTGCGTCTGGAGGAGTCCGGCGATGAGGGCGTCATCGTCCTGAGCTCCATTCACGACGACCCGCGACGTCACGACTCGGAGTACTGGCCCGACATCGGCGAGCGCATCCGGGTGCGCAGGTACCTTTACGGGTCTCCCGATGACGAGGTGCGCCTGACCAGTTGCGAGAGCGCCATGGAGGGCCTGGTGAACGGGTACGACCCGCCGCGGAAGTACCCGCCTCCGGAGGGGTTCGGACCGGCCCAGGAGGGGACGGTCATCGCCCACTGCGACTGGGGCGTGGAGGTGCTCCTGAACTCCGGGCAGGTCGGACAATTGCGGGCCACACTTATGCAGGAGGGTTTCGATCCCGTTCCAGAGGAGCGCTGGCCCGGGATCGGCGAGCGGGTCCGCATCCGGCCCGTGGGCATCTGGCCGGACGGAAACCTGCGACTGAGCAGCAGACCCCGCTTCGTCGACGGGATGCTGGTGATCGAGGAACTGATTCCCCTCGGAGTCAGAGCCAGGAGGATGCCCCGTAGTCAAAAGGAGCGCGATGCGATCGCGCCGCTGCTGAGATGGGCCAAAATCTGCAGACGTGCGAAGAGGTTGCGTCCCAAACACTTGGAAGCTCTATTCGGAGATCCTCAACGGACCGCCGCCGCACCGTGCCCCGGAGACTCCTTCAATGCCGGGCGAAGCGGTCTCACGGGCCCGCGCGATCGATGAGATGAGGAGATATTGAGCATGAAGAGGCGGGAGGTGGTGCTGCCCCGGGACTGGTGGGCGACGGGTCTGGAGGGGGCCCGGGGCCTGTGGGAGCTGTTCGGCCGCCAGCCCGCGCACGGCTGCGCCCCTCTCCTCCACCTGTGAATACGCATGCCCCCTCGCCGCCGATGATCCATGATGGATACGACCATCGGCCCGGCCGCCCGCGGCGCCGCGCCGCGATCACGACGCGAAGGACCCCGTCATGCCGGCCGCACCCTCCACACCCTCCCGCTCCGACGCACCTTCCCGCTCCGACGCACCCTCCACACCCTCCGATCCCGCCCACTGCGCCGAGCCCGTCGTCACCCTCCACACCCAGCCGCACGGGCCCACCCTGGGCACGACGAGCGCCCCCGTCATCGAGGTCGACGGGCTGCTGTTCAAGGACCTGGCCCGCACCGGCCGGCTCCTGCCCTACGAGGACTGGCGCCTGCCCGCCGCCGAGCGGGCCGCCGACCTGGCCGGGCGGCTGAGCATCGAGCAGATCGCCGGCCTCATGCTCTACTCGCCCCACCAGGCCGTCCCCAACCCCGGCGTCGGCCCCTTCCCGGGCACCTACGACGGCGGCCGGACCCGCGAGGAGGCCGGCGCCCCCGCCTGGGCGCCGACCGACCAGCAGCGCGCCATGCTCGCCGACGACCACCTCCGCCACGTCCTGGCCATCACCCTCCAGTCGGCCGACACGGCCGCCCGGTGGAACAACGCCCTCCAGGCCCTGGCCGAGTCCGAGGCGCCGGGCGTGCCCGTCAACATCTCCACAGACCCGCGCAACGGCGCCGGGCAGGCCTCCGGGGCCGAGTTCGCCACCGCCGCCGTCGACGTCTCCCGCTGGCCCGAGGGCCTGGGCATGGCCGCCCTGTTCGACCCCGAGCGGGTGCGCGAGTGCGCCGCCATCATCTCGCGCGAGTACCGGGCCCTGGGCATCGCCACCGCGCTGGGCCCCCAGATCGACCTGGCCACGGACCCGCGCTGGATGCGCCTCCAGGACACCTGGGGGCCCCACCGCGGGCTCGTGTCCGACTACGCCCGCGCCTACTGCGACGCCATGCAGACCACCGAGCCCGACGGCGCCCAGCCCGGCGCGGCCTTCGGGATCCGCGCGGGCGAGCCCTCGGCCGCGGACCCCGGCTGGGGGTCGGCCTCGGTGGTGACCATGGTCAAGCACTGGCCCGGCGGCGGCACCGGCGAGGGCGGGCGCGACGCCCACTACGGCTTCGGCAAGTTCGCCGTCTACCCGGGGCGCAACGAGGCCGAGCACCTGGCGCCCTTCACCGAGGCCGCCTTCCGCCTCGACGGCCCCACCGGCTGCGCCGGCGCCGTCATGCCCTACTACACGATCTCCTGGGGCTACCGCACCCCGGACGGGGCCGTCCTCAACGACGGGTCCGACGGCGCCGTCCCGCGCGCCAACTCCTACAACCGGGTCATCATCGACGACATGCTGCGGCGCCGCTACGGCTTCGACGGCGTCGTGTGCACCGACTGGGGCATCACCGCCGACCCGGATCCGCAGATGAGCAATTTCGGGCAGCGCTGCTACGGGGTGGAGGACCTCGGCGTCGCCGAGCGCCACCGCCTGGCCATCGACAACGGCGTCGACCAGTTCGGCGGCAACAGCGAGGCCGCCCCCATCATCGAGGCCCACCGCCTCATCGCCGAGCGCGACGGCGAGGCGGCGGCCCGGGCGCGCTTCGAGGCCTCGGCCGCCCGACTGCTGCGCGCCTTCTTCCGCGCCGGCCTGTTCGAGAACCCCTACCTCGACCCCGCCGCCTCCACCGCCACGGTGGGCTGCGAGCCCTTCGCCGAGGCGGGGCGCGCCGCCCAGCGCGACAGCCTCGTCCTGCTCAAGAACGCGCCCGGGTCCGACGGCGCCCCCGCGCTGCCGCTGGGCGGGCGCGCCCAGCGGGTGTGGGTGCCCGCCCGGCGCATCGAGGAGCGGCTGGGCTTCATGCGCCTGATCGAGCCGGCCCACGACGTCGACCCCTTCGTACCGGCCGCCTGCCCGTACGAGCGGGCCGCCGACCCGCGCGACGCCGACGCCGCCGTCGTCTTCATCGAGTCGCCCCTGTGCGAGTCCTACTCGGCGGCCGACCGCGAGGCCGGGGGCAACGGCTACCTGCCCATCAGCCTGACCTGGGCCCCCTACACGGCCGACGCCGCCCGCGAGCGCTCCATCGCCTCCGGGGACTTCCGCGAGCGGGACCGCCCGGACCGCTCCGTGAGGGGCAAGCGGGCGCGGGTCGCCAACGCGGGCGACCTGGAGCTCGTGGCCCGGGCGCGCCGGGCCATGGGGGACCGGCCCGTCGTCGTGGTCGTCCGCATGCACAACCCGGCGGTCCTGACCGAGCTCGAGCCGCTGGCCGACGCCGTCGTCGTCGACTTCGGCGTGTCCCAGGAGGCCGTGTGGGACCTCGTGCGCGGCGCCTTCGAGCCCAGCGGGCTCCTGCCGGTGAGGCTGCCGGCCTCCATGGAGGCCGTCGAGCGCCACTGCGAGGACCTGCCCTTCGACTACGAGCCCTACACCGACTCCGCGGGGCGCCGCTACGACTTCGGCTACGGCCTGAGCTGGGCCGGGGTCATCGAGGATGAGCGCACGAGGCGGTACACGGCGCCGGGCGGGGCCTGAGCCGGGCGCGGGGCGCGCACGGCGGCGGCCCCGCCCCGGCCCGGCGCTCCACCCGATACAACCCGGCGTTCTGCATGGTTCGAACCCGGCGTTCTGTCTGCTTCGAAGCCGGCGTTCTGCATGGTTCGAACCAGGCGTTTTGTATGATAGGGCGGTGAAGTACCTTCGGAGAAGACTTGACGACTACCTCGACGAGGTCTTCCCGGCCCTGCCCGCGATCGCCATTGACGGCGCCAGGGGAGTCGGCAAGACCGAAACGGCTCGGCGCCGGGTCGCCGCGGTCTTCCGGCTCGACGAGGCCGAGAGCGCGCGGCTGCTGGCCGCCGGCGGCAGGAGCGTGCTCGAGTCCGAGCCGAGCGTTCTGCTCGACGAGTGGCAGAAGTACCCGGTCGTGTGGGACTGGACGCGCCGAATGGTCGACGACCACGCCCCCACCGCCATTTTGCTGACAGGCAGCGCAACGCCCCGCGTCGGCGCCGCCTCCCACTCCGGCGCCGGCCGGATCGTGTCCGTGCTCATGCGGCCCATGTCCCTGACCGAGCGCGGTGCGGCGCCGGGCGGACTGCGACTGGTGGACCTCTTCGCGGGAGCATCCGGATACACCGCCGAGAGCCCGCTCGGCCTGACCGACTACGTCGAGGAGATCACCGCCTCCGGCCTGCCGGGGATCCGCGGCCTTCCGCCGCGCCTGCGGAGGATACAGCTGGACTCGTACATCACCAGGATCGTCGATCGCGACCTGGAGGAGCAGGGGGCGCTGCTCCGCCGGGCCCAGACGCTCCGCAACTGGATGCGGGCCTATGCCGCGGCGTCGTCGACGACGGCCTCCTACACGGCGATACTGAATGCGGCCACGGCGGGAGTGACCGATAAGCCGGCGCGATCGACCACCGAGAACTACCGGGACCTCCTGTCGCAGATCCGGGTCCTCGACCCGGTCCCGGCGTGGACTGCGGCGCTCACGCCCATGCCCCGCCTCAAGGTCGCTCCCAAGCACCAGCTCGTCGACCCGGCGATCGCGGCGCGCCTGCTCGGGCTCAATGCGCACGGCCTGCTCGGGGGGATCCCCGGCGCCGGGGAGTCGCTCGGCCAATTGTTCGAGTCCTTGGCGACGCTGTGCGTCAGGGCGGATGCGATATCCGTCGACGCGGCGGTCGGCCACCTGCGCACCCGCAACGGCGACCACGAGGTCGACCTGGTGGTCGAGGACCCCGAGGCGCGGGTGGTCGGCATCGAGGTCAAACTGGCGCGCGAGGTCGAGGACCGGGACGTCCAGCACCTGTGCTGGCTCCGCGACCGGATCGGCGAGCGCTTCGCCGCCGGCGTCGTCCTCACCACCGGTCCGTACGCCTACCAGCGCCCCGACGGCATCTGGGTGGTCCCCCTGGCGCTCTTCGGCTGAGGGCCGCGGCGCCGGGCGGGGCCCGGGTCGGGCCGCCCGCCGCCCGACGGTAGGGTGGGGGCATGCTCACCCGCATCGACCTGCGCGACACCGACCCGGACGCCCGCGACCTCGCCGCGATCCTGCCCCGCGCCGACCTCGACGTGGCCGCCGCCCTGGAGGCGGTCGCCCCCCTCATCGAGGACGTGCGCACCCGCGGGGCCGCCGCCCTGCGCGACGCCGCCGAGCGCTTCGACCACGTGCGCCCCGAGCACCTGCGGGTGCCCGCGAGCGCGATCGAGCGCGCGCTGGCGGACCTCGACCCGGCCGTGCGCGAGGGCCTGGAGCTGTCCATCGCCCACAACCGCGCCGGTCACGCCGCCCAGCTGCCCGTCGAGCGCGTCACCGAGGTCGTCCCGGGCGGGCGGGTCGTCCAGCGCTGGATCCCGGTGCGCCGCGTGGGCCTGTACGCGCCGGGGGGCCTGGCCGTCTACCCCAGCTCGGTGGTCATGAACGTCGTCCCCGCCCAGGTCGCCGGCGTGGAGCGGATCGCGCTGGCCTCCCCGCCGCAGGCGGCCTTCGGCGGCCTGCCCCACCCCACCATCCTGGCGGCCTGCGGCCTGCTGGGGGTGGAGGAGGTCTACGCCGTCGGCGGGGCCCAGGCCGTCGCCATGTTCGCCTACGGGGCGGCCGACGACGACGGCGCCCCGACCGCCGGCCGCCTGGCCGACGCCGCCGGCCCGACCCGCCCGGCTCCCGCTGGCGGGGGCGTCCTGTGCG
>ERZ773038.1918-NODE-1918-length-11126-cov-25.884473_pt1 | contig 11126 bp, 6 predicted proteins | sample MGYA00511665_ERZ773038 | MGnify/ENA primary metagenome ERZ773038 (study PRJEB29015, sample SAMEA2737966) | human oral metagenome | biome: human oral; feature: human-associated habitat; material: dental | place: China | collected 2028 ... | reverse complement strand
ACCCATCATATGTTGTTTTATAATGATTGTTCATCAAGTATAATTGATGGCTCCATCGATTGCTAATTTTGTTGTTCCAAATCGCACGCAAGGAGTCATTCGCTTCATTACCATAACGAATATGGTTGAGGGCACCCAAATGGTCGGAGTACATTACATCACCACGATATGTGTCATAAGCTATTTTTACATCGTTCTTATCATTGATTTTATTGCCCACCATGAAAGATGCACTATGGCTGTTGCCATGTTGAGGAATGCGCACACCATGACCATCTTTGTAAGAGCCAATGATATCTTTTTGTACGCCTACACGCCAATACCAATCATTTTGGCTACCTTCGTTGGTAATTGCGTATTGCTCTAAATCATTGCTGCCACCCATCACGCGAAGCTTAGTTTGTACACCTTGCTCAGGTTTTGCAGTGATTACATTTACTACACCACCAATGGCACCGGAACCATACAATGTAGAGCCTGCACCACGTTGAACTTCAATGCGATCAATACTAGACATATCTTTCAAAATAGTCATCGGCGGATTCACACCAGCCGCCCCCATATTGATGCCGTCTACCAAATACAATACTTGGTCAGACCCATTGATGCGGAATGCATTGGAGTTCGTGTAACCTACGCCACCACCATACGTATTAATATCTACGCCCGGTACGATGTTCAAGGCTTCGTTCATATTCGTAGCATGGCGCTCACGAATATCGTCGCCTGTTACTACGCCTACACTAGCTGGCACTTCTGAAAGCTGTTGTTCACTACGAGTCGCCGTAACAACAATGGTATGCGCTTCTTTCGCATCACCAGCGTCAACAGCTAATACACTAGGTGCACTCAATGTGCTACCAAATACGAGAGCTAACCCTATGTACATGGATAATCGTTGCATTCTTGATACTTTCATAAAAACCTCCACACACACTAAATCATTTGTTATATATATTTTGTGCCATAGAAACCATTGCACGAGTCATAAATTGAGAATAACTCATGACCTGCGAGGAATCTACGAGGAACACACGACGATTGGCGATGGCCTTAACCCCTTGCAAAGCAGGGTCAGAATAGAGCTGTTCTGCCGTTGCTGGCGTAGTACCATCCGAAGTATAGGCCACCGATGGGATGATGATAATGTCTGGATTCGCTTTAATTAAATCCTCTCGCGTCCCATTATCAAAAGGCCCCAAGCCTAATTGGGCGGCCGCATTGGTAACCTTCAGATATTTAGTCATATCATCAAAGGTTGACCCTTTGCCACCGGTTAAACCAAATTGCGTATAAAATGCTACTACAGGGCGTTCACCGGTATGTTTATTTGCTAACTCTTCGACAGTTTTCAAATCTGCATCCATGCTAGCAATCATCTTTTCATCCGAAGCGTGTAAGAGTCCTGCAATTTCATGGATAACTGCTTTTGCTTCTTCTACCGTAGTCGGAGTCTTATAGACGTAAACGGGAATCTGCATATTCCGCATCTCCCCAATCGCATCTGGAGACATCCAGTTTGGAACTAACACTAAATCAGGCTGTACAGAGAGCATAGATTCAGCAGTTGCTTTCACATGTTTCCCAACCTTGGCAGACTCGTTAGGCACATTGTTAGGCACAGTACCAACAGCTGCTACTCGGCTCGGATCAACCAAAGATAGCACGATATCCTCTGTGCTCGCTGCGATTGGAACGATACGCTTCGGCTCGCTAGGCACCGTAACGGCTACCCCTGTACCATCCGTAACTTGATGTGTCGTGCCCGTAGTCCCCGTCTGCGTAGGACCACAGCCGACCACCAGAAGTACCATCATTAATATGGTACATATAATAGATATTCTTTGTTTCATATTAACGACCTTCTATAACACCTTCCATGGAAATATATAGGGACTGCAATTCCTCCAGCATATCTGGAGCTGCATCCCAATAGCCACGTTGAGCAGCTTCTAACAAAATTTCTGCAATGCGCTGTAAGGCCCAAGGGTTTACATTGCGCATCCAGTCTTGCACCACTTTGTCTAAGGCATATTTGTTAGCATACCCCTCATAAACCCAGTCAGGCACCACATCACTGGTAACATCCCAGCCAAAACTATGAGAAACCACATTAGACATATCCGATGCCCCTTTGTAGCCATGGTTCATCATGGCCTGAATGAATTTCGGATTCTGCGTTTCCCCTTGTACAACGCGGCGAAACTCATCCGATAAGGACCGCATCACGACGCGGCTGCGATCTGTACTATCCCCCACATAGGCACGAGGGGCACTACCTTTTGCATTTCGCACTGCCGCAATGAGACCACCATGATAGCTATAATAATCATCAGCACTCAAAATGTGCGTTTCCCGATTATCTTCGTTCTTAATGGTTACATCCATCGTAGTTAATCGCCGTTGGAATAGCCTCATATCCTGAGGAATGTCCTTATGCAGGTGAAAGCTACTCCACTTGCTGTAAACTTGTGCAATGTCGCTTAAGGACTCCCAGTTTTTCCCTTCAATCAGGGCACCCACACCCGTGCCATAGGCTTGTGGTGGGTCGCCAAAGATACGGAGGCGCGCCTTTTTAGTGGCTAGCATAGGATCTTCACCTTGTTCAACGAGCCAATCCACATCATCATGAATATGCTTTTTCACGTAGTTGTCTTCCAAGGACTCATCTAATTCTGCCACCATTTCAACGGCCTTGTCGAGCCAACTAATGGCAGTAGGCATCATATCTCGAATAAGACCACTGATGCGGCCCATCACATCGATACGAGGGCGTTGTAATTCATCTAGCGGAATGACCTCGAGACCTGAAATACGACCGTTAGATTGCCATTTAGGACGAACCCCCAACAAGTAGAGGAATTCACCTAAACACTGACCATGACTTCTAGAGTTGCTACTAGCCCATAAGATAATCCCTATCGTCTCGGGATAGCGCTGTTCATTTAAAATATAATCAGCCATAACTTGATCTGCAAGCTCTATACCTAATTGGTAGGCTATCTTTGTAGGCAAGGCTCTTTCATCTAAACCATAAAAGTTACGACCCGTAGGTAATACATCGACTTGACCACTCGATGGGGCTCCACCGGGACCAGGTTCAACATAGGTTCCTTGTAACGCTTTAGAGATAGAGCTGAGCTCATTTTTGGTTTGACCTAATTTAGGTATATACTCACGAACTATGGCATCTACCAAAGGCTCTAAACTTTGAGGCGCCTTATAATCTGGTTTATGTATAATATTAGACACAAACGCTCGTAATTCCTGCCAAATTCGATCGATAATCACACTATTACGAATTCCGTCATCATTGATTTCGCCAGCATGTTCCTCTAGATACGACCAATCATGCCCTAACTCAGCGGCTAGCGTTTCAAGACCTGATGCAATATCCCCTTGAGGGGTCCGTATGATAGCAGTAATAAATTCTTCTAAATCTGTCCCCTCAGGGCCTTGACCCAAGATATGTAAACCATTGCGCATTTGCATATGTTTCAAATCACTTAGCTTTTCGTGAACTTCTGTAATTATATCGTCCACCACCATAGTAGGTCCCTTTTCTTCATCGATAAGATGACAGGCCAGGGCCTTTTCGCGAATCACTTCGCCTATGTCAGCTACACTCTCAGGATGCTCCTGTTCAAAATGACTATGCTCATCTAGTAAAGCTTCTAGCTCTTCAAATTCATCGTAGAGCCCCGCCGTCGTCATCGGTGGTGACAAGTGACCCACTAAACAGGCTGAACTACGCCGTTTTGCTTGTATACCTTCCCCAATGATGGTTGTCCAATACGGATAAATATTCGGTAAACTTGAGATGCCGATTTCAGGATAACAACTAGCGCTGAGGCCGGCTCCCTTGCCAGGCAACCATTCTAAGGAGCCATGTGTGCCTACATGAATGACCGCATCAGCTTGAAAGACATTCCGAATCCAGTGGTAAAAGGCCAAATATTGATGCGGTGGAGGTAAGCAAGGATCGTGATAAATGGCAGATACATTCTCCCCGAACCCGCGCGGTGGTTGCACCGTAATCCACAGATTGCCATTGGAAAAACCTGGTATGATGACTTCATCATCGTAGACAAATACATCTCCTGGGGCCTCCCCCCAAGATGTAACCATAGCTTGTTGCGTATCTGCTGGCAGTGTTTCAAAGTATGCTTTGTAATCCTTACTGCTCAAGCGACCTTCAGCCGAAGCTAGCAACTCATCGGTAAGCATGGAGCGGTCGTTTGTCATGTGGGATGTAACAATGTCCATTAAATCTGCACTCGTATCAGGCACAGAATCTATCGTATAACCTTCCTCTTTCATCTGTTCTAATAATCGTAGCACCGACTCAGGTGTATCAAGGCCTGCTGCAGAACCAATATTAGAATTCTTAGGCGGATAGTTATGTAAAACAATGGCTATCTTTCGCTCAGATACAGGAATATGGCGCAGCTTAGACCATTTAATAGCTCGCTGAACGACGGCCGCAATGCGCTCTTTCACGGGTAAATACACATAGTGACCACGCTCATCAAAGGTCTGACAGGCCACTACACCGCCTTGAATAACACCATCTAACTCAGGCTGTGATATGGATAAATTCACATCTAACGGCGTAACTCCTTGTGGATTCTCAACCCAAGATTTCTCATCCATGTATATGGTATACCCTTGAATGATAGGTACGTCCTGTAATTTTAGCTCCTCCAAGGTTTGAGCCCCTAAGGACTGGAAGGAGAATTTACAAGTATTGATAAGCACGTCAAAGGGGAATACATCCTTCCCAAAAAGATGGTTCATGGACAATTTCATATTCGGAATGCCTACGCGAGGATTCGAACCGTATTGCCCATAAAAGATAATCGGATTGTACTGATGTTTATAAATTTCTTCAAATAAGGCCTGTTGATAATAAATATCCCCCATAATCCACTCGTCACGGTAAAAGTACACCGCAATGGACGGCCAATCAGGGTTCCCTTCGGCATCCATAAACTCATCATAGGTCTCATAGATATTGCCTGCTCGCCCCATAATGGCTTGCCACGGAATTCGGTCAGGTTCTTCCCATTCAGAAATTGGTTTTGTACTGAAAGCACCGTTAATGAGCCGCACATAGTTCATGATGCCACTAGTACGACGATAACTTTCAAGACGAATCCGTTTATCCTCATCTATATTACGATACAGAATATCCGTTTTCTTAGGCTCTACCACATCGATCCAGTATTTTGGATGATGCGCATATAGCCATCGTTCAAGGCGTTCTAAGAATGGCGAGTCTAAGCCAACCCCCATGTTTGTTACGAGTACTACATCGGCAGCACGAAGGCGACTTTCAAAATCACCGTCCCAGAGAGGCGGCTTTTTCATATTGCAAATATCCACCTCGCCTTGTATCAATTCAGGGTAGGTAGCAACGGCCTTTTCTATATATTGGATTTGTTTTCCTAAGTTAGAAATATACATGAGTCGACTCATGATCTACCTCCGAGACACTCGCAAAATACGCTCTGCCGTAATAGTATCCATGGCATAATAACTGCCATTCATCAATTTACATAATTCCTTAGCCAATCCAAGTTTGATAAAGCCCGTTTCCGTATCAATAACGATACAATCTACAGGCAAAGTACCAAGGATACGAGCCCATTGCTTGGACTCTGCTACAGGGTCCTCAGAATCACCCGACGTAGCTCGACCATCGGTGATACATATAATCTGAATTCGTTCCGCCCGATGGGCACGCAACAATCTATCGCACATGGTATAGGCCATCCGTAAACCGTGAGCTAATGGCGTTTTACCGCCTGTAGGCATAGAGGCTAACAGTCGCTCTGCTCGCTCTACGCTGCGCGTGAAAGGCAATAACACCTCTGCCGACTCCTTGCGGAATGCAATGAGCCCTACCGAATCACGGTGGATATAAGAATCTCGCAAGAGACTGAGAATAGCCGCTTTAGTGGCCTCCATGCGATGACGCGCCGCCATAGACCCACTGGCATCTACCACGAAGAGCTGGTATGCGCCAATGCGCTTTTCACGGGCTTTTCGGCGGTAATCCTGAGGTTTTATCACTATAGTTAATCCTTTACCGCCTTGATGCTTTAATTGCTGGGACTGAGTAGATAGTTTTTCTTGTTCCGTTTTAGTAGCAGCCCGCAATCGTTGGTAGGGTGCTGCTGCACGCAATGTATCGACTAGCGCTAAGTCCTCTAGCGCATGTTCATCTTGGTAAGCTCGAATCATACGCCCTCTCGTGTCCTTTGTTTTGGTCATGAGGCGACGACCTGAGCCCTTGCGATACTGACGGTCTACTGTTTTAGAGGATTCTAGTTTCCATTGGAATAATTGGTTAGCTATACGGGCAACCGTATCGGGCAAACATAAAGAGGATAAGCGTTGTGAGTCGTCTCCACCTACGTTCATAACTTCGGAATCACAGGATTCCTTCTGTGTAGCATCTAAGTCGTTAGATTGATTAGACCCATCAGCTTCACTTGAATCGTCTTGCTGAGAAGATGCATCTTCTGCACTATTCATAGCAGAATGAGTGTCCCCATCATTAGCGTTTGAATCCTTAGGAGCTGCTTCATTGCCCATAGAATCATTTTGGTCCGCTTCATATTGTGCATCTTCATCAGCTTGGTCCGATGCATGTTCGGCCCTATTTTCTAGTTGATTTCTATCCGTTTTACTATTTCCATTCTCCCCTTGTGAAGGCTGTGATGTGGTTGTGTCATCACGCTTCATCCGATGAGGCAGTACATAAAGAGCGGCCCGCTCTGCATGAATGGGCTTACAGTAAGAAACACCATCAAGAAGCGCCAGTGATTTCATAACTTGAAGCAATACAAACTCTGCACCATGACCTACAGTACGAGCTTGGAGTGCATAGGAAATGGCTAATGAAATCATTGCATCAGGAACGGCAATAGATGAAATCCGCTTATGATCGATTAAACTGACTACATCCTCAGGTGAGTCCTCTTCTATGGAGGCTGACACAGTATCAGCGCAAGAGATTCCATCTCGAGTTTGTTGTAATACCGCCACCCTAGACTCCAATGAAGCTGGTTCCATAGATACATGTACGTCTACAAGTTCCCATTCCGCATCAGTTAAGGCTCTATCCTCATGATTTACAGTCATAATCAGCAAGATTTGTCGGCGTTTTACCTCTGTTAATACGGCATGACGCACTTCTGGGGATAGCACATGACCATCATCGATGAGCCAGCATCGCGTATTATCGTCATCTAATAGACTAGAGGCCATGATCATCTTGCCTTGCTCGAGAGAGGCTTCAAAATCGATGCTTTCTTGAAGTTGTGAGCTATCTATATAAACCGGTATAACACGATAGGGAATATGCCATGTGTGGAGGCACTGACGAACCATAAAACTTTTACCGACACCAGTCCCCCCAGAAATGACGATGCTATGTATCTGGTCGTTTACAAGGCCTATTTTGAGGGCCTCTTGTACAGATGTATCCATAGCTAGCCCTCGATTACCGCAGATACTGCTGTATCGATGCGGTCTTCGTCGTGACCTTGTTCTTCAAAAGGCAATCTCCGCATGCGATGTTTTAACGTCAATCTTGCGGCCACCTTAATGTCGTCATCTATGATTTGTGAGCGACCGTGAAAGGCTGCATGAGCGCGAGCGGTGTGCATCATCGTAATATCTGAACGATGGCCATCAACGCCAACGCCGATACTGATGCTTGCTATCTTAAGGAGAATATCATCAGATGGAATAATAGTTGGCAATAGCTTACGAGCCTCTAACAATCGGTCATGCAAAGCTCGTTCCGACTCCTTATAGGTTTCCACAAATTCTGCGGGATTGTCCCCAAAAGCTAAACGTCGCTTAATCACCTCCATCCGTTGTGCTGGATCCTGTTCACCATAGACCATGACGGACAACCCAAAGCGATCTAATAGCTGAGGTCTTAGGTCCCCCTCTTCAGGGTTCATAGTTCCGACGAGGATGAAGCGAGATGGATGAGAATGGCTTACCCCTTCCCGCTCTACGGTATTTACACCCATAGCGGCCACGTCTAGCAAAATATCTACAATGTGGTCATCTAATAGATTAACCTCATCTACATAGAGAATATTTTGATGTGCTGCGTGTAAAATCCCCGGTTCAAAAGCTTTTACCCCCTCTTGCAAGGCCTTTTCTAAATTAATAGACCCTACAACGCGATCTTCCGTAGCATTTATAGGTAATTCTACTACGGTCATCGCATCAGCCCCTGTCTCCATAGGAGGTAGCAGGCTCGGTAATGCACGTACAGCCGTAGACTTTGCAGTGCCCTTTTCGCCCTCAATTAACACACCACCGATGGACGGATTGATAGCATTCAGCAAAAGGGCCAATTTCATTTCATCTTGACCAACAATAGCAGTAAATGGATATAACATAAGCCTGACCTCGCTAGGAATAGCAATACAAATATATCAAGATAAACAGGAAATTTACTGACCTATACATAGGTAACTATATGTCTATTTCAGTTGAGGGTCAATTGACATCTCTCCACTAGTCTCTGTTTGTTTATAATCCTCAATATCCGTAGTTCCTTTTGGGAACACAAAGATACGTTGTTGTTTGAAATATGGATCGTCGTAAACTGCTGCAGACAAGTGGAAGGCAGCTTTTAAATTATCTGCAGTGAGCACCTCTCGCGGCGTTCCTACATCAACGATGCGACCATCGCTTATCAAGACGAGCTTAGTGCAATATTTAGCAGCTAATTCTAAGTCATGAACGACGATTAGAATCGTTTTTCCTTCGTCACATAACCGGCGACCTTCATAGAAAATATCATCGGCGTACACTAAATCGAGCGCCGCCGTCGGTTCATCGAGTAACAACACCTCTGTTTGTTGTGCTAATGCCTTAGCCAAGAATACCCGTTGTCGCTCACCGCCGCTCAAAGATTGTACAGACCGATGCCGCAAGTGATACACGCCCACCTCTTTCATGGCATTTTCTACAATGACCTTATCTTCAGGGCCCTCTTGTTGCCACCATTTCAAATACGGATAGCGGGCAGTCATCACAATATCGATGGCTTCATAGTCAAAGGAAACATTGACGGACTGCTGCATATACGCCACATGATGAGCGATTTCCTTGTCGCTCAAAGAAGTGATGCTTTTACCATCCCAGAAAATATCTCCACCAGATGTAGGATAAAGGCCACGCAATGCTTTTAACAACGTTGTCTTACCAGAGCCATTAGGGCCGATAATGCCTACGAACTCGCCTCGGTCAATAGCAAAGGATGCCTCTTTTACAATGGTTGTGTCTCCTAATGTGACAGATAGAGATTGAACATCTAGTTTCATTAGGCCCCTCCTTTACGACGCAAGCGATGAAGTAAATATAGAAAATATGGTGCCCCTAATAGAGCCGTCATGATACCTACGCGAATCTCAACTGGCTGAGCAATAACGCGACCTAATGTATCACAGAATACGAGGAATAATGCGCCTCCAACGGCCGCCATAGGCAATAGTATTCGATGATCTGGCCCTACTAAGATACGCACAATATGTGGTACCACAAGACCTACAAAGCCAATAGAACCACTGACGCACACCGCAGTAGCAGTAACGACAGATGCCAAAAACAGGAATAACATGCGGTACACCATAACAGGCAAACCCAAGGCACGCGCCTCTGTATCGCCAAGGACAAGTACGTTGAGGTGACGACCGAGCATCATCAAAATGACACTACCCGTCATGATAGGTCCTACCGCCAATAGAACGTGGTCCCATCGACGATAATCGAGGCCACCTACCATCCAGAATAAAAATTCCCGCAAGCGATATTCATTAATCATCGTCAAGATACCCGATGTAAAAGCACCGAGCAGCATACTAACAGCAACCCCTGCTAGCAACAATGTAGTCGTGTCGAGTTTGTTATTACGCCACGTTAAGAGAATCGTAATCCCAACGGATACAAAGGCCCCTACAAAGGCAAAAGCAGGCATGTAAAACATCCCGAGAGATGTCACGCCAAGAGCAATGGCAATAACGGCGCCGAGAGATGCCCCTGCGGATACACCCATAATACCTGGATCCGCCAAAGGGTTTGAGAAAACGCCTTGCATAACGGCGCCAGCGATTGCCAAGGCACCGCCTACGAGCAGTCCAATGATGAGGCGCGGCATGCGGATAAACCACAGTACCGCCTCTTGTTCAGCAGAAATAGGTTCAGTAAAACTCACTGGTATGCCCATACCATTCAAAATACTTTGGACGCCCCCTCCAATAGGAATCATAATGGTCCCTACATGGAGTGCCAATAAGCTCACGATACATAGCAATACCCCAATCAGAGTGATCGCCATGATGCGTTGTGTCTGTTTAGTCATGAGAATTCCTTTCTAATTGAGGATACACAGTATACATAATGGCTAGCATTGCTTCACCAATATGCTGATTCATTGTATACAGGTACGCTGCCGGTAAGGGCTTAACACGATTTTCCTTAATAGCAGGTAGATTTTGAAAGGCCGGATTTTTTAAATATCGATCCGCCAAATTCTTATCCATTCCCTTATAGGAAGGAATAAAGATATAGTCTGGATTCATGGCTAACACCCGTTCCTCCCCAAAGGGTATGTGCGGTGGTAAGCCAATCCGATCAGGTGCATTATAGATACTCATATAGTGACACATATCATCAAAAAGGCTTCCTGTTCCCGTATATCCGTCCATAGATGATACAAAGAGAACCGTCTTGCGCTGCTCAATTGGAATAGATTCTGCTAGGTGCTTTATTTCATCTATTTCACGATGAATCTTCCGAATGTAAAAGCTACCCTTTTCATCTTCGCCGATAATATGAGCAATATCCATCACATTCTGAATCACTCCGTCCACCGTAGAAGGGGTAGGTACCACAACAGTGGCTATACCCATGTGCCGTAAGCCATAGATAACATCAGCCGATATATAATCTGGCGCTATAACGAGATCCGGTTTCAAGGCTATAATTTTCTCCAAAGGATACGAGCTCAACACAGGTTTTACCAACTTTGCGCGCTTTGCCTCTAGCGAATATTCCTCATAGGTAGACAATTTATTAATGCCTGCTAAACG
>ERZ773038.1916-NODE-1916-length-11132-cov-10.913876_pt1 | contig 11132 bp, 8 predicted proteins | sample MGYA00511665_ERZ773038 | MGnify/ENA primary metagenome ERZ773038 (study PRJEB29015, sample SAMEA2737966) | human oral metagenome | biome: human oral; feature: human-associated habitat; material: dental | place: China | collected 2028 ... | reverse complement strand
GGCTGGTCGTGTGCCTGGGTGATGGCACCATCGTCCCCGGCCAGGGCATCCGGCCTGCCGCCTCGCAGGGTGGTCCCCTGTCCTTCCTCACGGCGCAGCGGGCCCGCGACGTCCTCGGCCTGCTCGGTGAACTGCCCTGCCTGCTGTCCACCCCCACCCACGAGGGGTTCCGCATCTCCTGGGAGGTCTTCCGGGAGCGGATCGGCAGGTTCCGGGAGGCCGGGGTGGAGCTGGTGCCCACCGACGTCGCCGTGGCCCTGGCCCGCCTCGACCGCACCTGCGCCCCACGGGATGTCTCCGACCTCGACCTGCCCATCCGCGGCGTCGAGGTCCGCCTGTCCGAGGTGCTCGCCCGCTGGCGCGACGACGAACCCCGCCCCGGCGTGCTCCGGCTCAGCCCAGCATCCGAGGACGACCACCCGTACCTGAACCGCCCAGTCGCGAGGCTGATCGCCGACGGCGACGAGCCCGGCACGTTCGAACCGCTCGGGCTACGCAACGCCTGGGCGGAACGGTTCCACCCGGATCGCAGCCTCTACTGGGAGGCGGTGCGGGACCTGCCCGAGGCCTGGCCGGAACCGGACCCCAACGCGATGATCCGCATCGAAACGGTGAAGGACGACGGCACCGAGGTTCACGTCCAGCCCCGCGGCTCAATCTTGCACGACTCGGACTCCGAGGCCGCCCTGACGCTGCTCCCGGAGCACCCGACCCGACCCGCAGCGCTGGTCCTGCAGGAGCTCGGGCACAACCATCCCACAGATGCGGTCGCCGGTTTCCTCCCGGTCACGGCGGTGGCGGGGAGATTCGGACCGGTGCTGTCGTTCGTCGCCCTCGCCGTGATCTCGGGGGCGGCACTGAAGGACCGCGACCGCGTCGCCGAGGCCCTCCTGACCGCCTGGGACGAGGGCCGCCTGCACTCCGGCGACCTCGTCGACGCCTGGCGGAGCCCCTGGTGGGACGAGCTCAACGACATGCCGCGGGCAAAATACGAGACCTGGCCCCATTCGCCCGCAAAAACGGTGACGGTCCTGTGCACCGTCGCCGACGCCGGCGCTCTGGCCCTGGCCTGGCCGTTGCTGGTGGCAATCGCGGAGGAACTCGCGGGGCAGCGGAAAACCACGGCGGCGACGGCGACGGCACTGGAGGCGGTGCTGCGTTACCTCCCGGAGGTGCGGGCGGCGGGGGTCGCCGTCGACCTGCCGAACGTCGCGGCACTGGCCGCCCGGAAGGGCACCAGCAAGGCGGTGACGGTCGCGAGGCGGATCGTTGGACTTCAAGGTTCCTGAAGAAACTGGCCTCCCGGTTCGGCGGTGACCTTGGTTTCTCCCCACGCACCCTCGCCGAGAAACTCATCGGGCAAGTTTCGCCGAGCTCGAGGAGTTCGCGATGGGTGTTCGTCGCAGAGCCGTGTCGGGTCCGGGGCGCAGCGACAGGCTCAGAGGCCCGGCCCGCGATTCCGTGATCTGAAGTCAGCCTTCGACGCCAAACGGGTTGAACTTGGGCGGGAACTTCCCGACGAAACCGCCCCGAGCATGGTTGTCGTACTGGATCTGGTGGACGGCGTGACGGACTTCCAGAATGCCGTGAACCGAATCGAAGGATTCGAGTTCCTCTCAGAATGGGTCGACGAGGAAACCAACCCCGATGACGACTTTCACCGGTTGGCTCCTCACAGGGGACCCGAGGACCACATCCGAGAAACCGGCTTGGCCGCTGTGGCGATCGGATCGGAGTTGGTAGGTGAGCATGCACACCTTGACATGTCGAGGGACCCTGGAACGCTACCGGTGTGGGGACGCCGAGCCTGCTTCGCTCACGATTCTCCGAGATACTAATCCCATGCTTCAGATCGGACAGCCAGACGAGGTTGCGGATGCTCCCACCTCTGGCCTGCACTCCACAGCCTCGGACCCGTTCGGCACAAAAGCCGCTCCTGATGTGAAACTTCGGTCTCTGGCACCGCGGTACGAGCAGAGCCAGCATGAGTCGTACGTCTGCCATCTGGAGTCTGCTGTTGAGGACCCCAAGAACAAGAACATCGCACTCACTGGTCGATATGGGACAGGCAAATCCAGCATCCTCGACGAGTTCTTGGCCCGGCAGTCAAACAAAGGACAGAAGACGCTCCGGATCAGCATCAACACGCTTGGACCCGATGGCAATGAAGACCTTACGAACCGCATTCAGAAAGAGTTGGTCAAGCAACTCGTCTATCGAGCTGCTCCCGGTGAGGTCAAACGATCTCGGTTTGCTCGTAGCAAGAAACCGAGCCGGTATAGGTCGCTTTTGGACGCCGGCGTGTCGAGCATTATCGTTTGCGGCTTGCTGTGGTTCTTCGGGGTGCGACCAAACCCGGATGTCCTCGGGGATATCCACCCGGCGTTTCCTATGACCGCGTTCATGGCGCTGGTGACGGCTGCCTTCTGGGTTGCCCGGCGGCTGGTCGGCAACCGCTTGGTGTCGCACTTCTCGACCGGAGGGGCATCGATCTCGTTTGCGGACCCACCTGATTCGTATTTCGACGAATACCTTGATGAACTCGTGGCCTTTTTTGAAGCCACGCAACCTGACGTAGTTGTTTTCGAGGACCTGGATAGGTTTGATGACCCACGGATCTTCGACTCGCTGCGTGAACTAAATACCCTGATCAACGCATCTGCCGCCTGGAAGGACAAGGAACACCCTTTACGATTCGTCTACGCCATCAAGGATAGTCTCTTCGAGAAGCTCGGCAGTGAGACGGGTTTCGAGGAGCCACCTGGGGATCCCGTTCAGGAGGAGAGCAAAGAGGGAGTCACCGAGTCGAACTCTTTGTCTCAACGTGATGCTGTCGAGGCAGAGGTGGAGCGCGCGAATCGGACGAAGTTCTTTGAGATCGTCATCCCCGTCGTTCCGTTCTTGTCCCACAACAATGCGCGGGACTTGCTGAGTGCTGCTGTGGCGGAGTTGAACATGCCGGAGGAGACGAGGATCAGTCGGGGCTTGCTCGATCTTGTCGCCCGGCATGTCACGGACATGCGCCTCATGATCAACATCTGCAACGAGTTCGCTGTCTTCGCCGAGCGGCTCCTGTGGATCCCGGGCCAGGATCGCGCGCCCGGCATGACCGCGGACAATCTGTTCGCCATTGTCGTGTACAAGAACTTCCACCTGGCAGATTTCGAAAAACTACCTCGCCGCGCCAGCGATCTGGATGCTCTCGAAAGAGTACGTCGACGCCTGATCCGCAACGCGATCGCAAAACTCCAGAGGGAGCGACGTGACGCGGTGCTCAATGAAAGGCATCAGAACCAGCAGGAGAAACTCGCCCACACTCTTGGCAATCGCCTGCAAACGCTACTCAAAGATAACGGAAACTCCATCAGCTCCATCACGGTCGGGAATCAATCATTCAACCCCGATTCAATCCAAGAAATTTCCTTCTGGAAAGCTGTGGCCAAAAATCAGAATGTATCGGTCGACTTGCATGCAAGTTCAGGTTACTACAATCACCTCTCCTTCGCCGGCTTGTCGGTTATCTGCCCCGAATGCGCCGAGCCCTACCGGTGGTCTGATCAGGCCGCGGAAGAGCTTTCCGAGCAGCGCTCAATCATCGACAAAGAAGTGACTTGGCTTCGCGGTGCGAATTTCCAAGATCTGGTCAATGAATCGCGTTATCGGGTCGATAATAAGCCCTTCGGAGGTCATCTAGCTAGGATTCTGAAATCCGAATTGGCACGTGACCTCGTGCGACGCGGATTCGTGGATCGATACTACGCGGAGTACTCAGCAGCCTTCTATGGCAGTTTCCTCGGCGTTGATGTGGCGAACTTTTTTCGTAACAGTGTTTGGCCGAACGAGATGGACATCTACGCCCAATTCACAACTAATAATGCGGTGCTCAACATTATTGAACAAGCACCGACTGGCTTCACCAGTTCCCGTAGTGTCCTCAACATTCAGATCATTGACTACCTGCTCGATCGTCTGCCAGCGCGAGCCGAAGAAGTCGTGGCCTTCATTACAACCAATCAAAGTGAAGACATCCGCGCCTTCTTGGAAGCGTATTTCAATGATTCAAGCTCCTTCAAAGTCAAGCTAATCGCCGCCTTGGCCCGGTATCCTTGGTCCGGAGTGTTCGATCACTTGGCGCTTCCCGGAGCGGTCAGCGATGAGGGCATGAGGACGGAGCTTCTCGATGCGGCGTTACTGGCAGCGCACGACACTGAGCGTTACACGCTGAGCGAAGCAGCACGCACCCTGATCGTCGACCGTCACGCAAGCCTGACGGCGTTCACCCAGGAGCATGATGCGGCCAGGGTGGCTGTGGTTTGGTCATTCGCTCAGCACTCGGATCTGATTGCCCCTTCGCTCGCCCCCTTGTCCGACGGCATTCGAACCGCACTGGTGAAGGAGGGCGCGTACACCCTCACCCTTTCCAACCTGCGGACCGCGCTTCATCTCGAGGAGACGACTCCACCGACGCTGGATCGCATCCTCAAGGATGAGGACGTTTGGCTGCGATGCCGAGATGAAATCGATACCTACCTCGATGCCGTAACGGGTGACAGTTCCATGGTCTGGGCCTTGGACAGCGCTTCAACCTTGGCGAGCGTTATTTCCGAGCATTCCAGCGAGTGGAATGAATCGCAAATTCAATCCTTACTGGCCCTGGCTAGTCCCAAGGCTTCACTCCCCGATCTTTCCGCCGTGCCCCGAACCACATGGGCGTCAGTCGCGCAATCACAAAGGCTTGTTCCAAACGTGACAAACCTCGATTCCTACTCAAAAGAATTTGGCGTAGACGACCCCTTGGCCAAGATTCTGGTCAGCGAGTCAGGCAAACCCGCCAAAATCTCGGGTATTGATGAAGCCTCCGCTGATTCCCTCCACGACCTGACAGTCACGATCCTCAACGCGTTCAGCAGCCTGAAGGCCGAGGACCGCGTGCAGCTTGCGCTCCAGCTGAATCCGCAACGACCACTGGATTCCTCGTCCGTGACGGAGATTCAACCATCCGGGGATGATCTTCTGGCCCACGCTCTCGAACCCGGGCTCCTACCGGACACCGCTGACACCTTCACCCACTTCCGCCTCACGGGTGGATGGGCGTCGGTATCCGCCGCGTTCAAGGTCTCAACCTCAGCGGAGGATTTCCTCACGCCATCCGTCATTGCAGGGAATGTGCATGAGTTTCTCGCCGATCCGCAGGTTCCCGATTCGCTCAAGGTACGTGTGGTTCAGGATCTTGAGGCCTATGCCGTCGGCACCGACGCAAACAGCGACACGCTTTCCAATGCCGCAGCCTTCGCCCACGCCAAGAAGATCCGCTTGAAACCCGCCTGCGTACGAATGGTTGCACCCTATTCGCCAGCACCCGAGCAAATCCTCTGGCAACTGGCCGCCCTGGAAGATGAGATGAGTGGAGAGGACATCAAGCACATCCTCGGGTTACTCGGTGGCGAGTACGGTGGCTTCAACGGCGAGACCAGCCATGAATTCGATGTTCCCGTGACAGCCTCAACGAAATCGGTGCTAGACCGCCTCAAGCGTGACAAACTCATTGAACTACCCAGCGGAGGACCGAGAGGCAGGCAGAAGGTGCGTATTCTCTGATGCCCGCCAATCTCGCTCTCGCGCCACCACACTTCAGCTCGACGGATAACGAGGCTTAACCATAGGGGTACCTGAACTTTCCCCAGCTGATGCTTTAGCCCGAGGGAAGCCAAGGATGGCAGGCCCTGCGGGTGTTGCAGGGATTCGCCGGAGCGGCCCGGTCGTTCGGGTCGGTGCCGTCGCTGGCGGTGGTCGGGGTGTGTGCGCAGCTGCCTCCCGACGCCTGGGACGAGGCCGCCGTTTTGCTGATCGACGCCTGGAACGACGGCCGTCTGCTGCCCAGCGACCTCGTCGCGGCCTGGCGCAACCCGTGGCGGGCCCGCTTGAAAACCCCACCCCACCGGCTGGTTAAAACCCTCAGCCACGTCGCGGACACGGGCGGCCTGGCCCTCGTGTGGCCGCTGCTGGTGGAGGTGTGCGAGGAACTGGCGGGAATGAAACAGGTCCCCGCCTCCGCGCTCGGCCTGCTGGAGGCGGTGCTGCACTACCTCCCGGAGGTGCGGACGGCGGGGGTCGCCGTCGACCTGCCGAACGTCGCGGCACTGGCCGCCCGGAAGGGCAACGGCAAGGCGGTGACGGTCGCGAGGCGGATCGTCGAGATCAGTCCGGTGGTTCACCGCACCGGACAGGACCTACGGACAGCCCTGGAGGAGATTCCGCCTCCGGACGAGAAGTTCATCGCAGATGTCGCCGGGACCGTGAACTTCGTGACCCGCGCAAGAACAGGCCCGAGGGAAGACGCGCAATTCTGAACACGAAAGCCCGTGACCGCCCCGCGCGCGGGTTCGATACCGAACACCGCCCCATGAAGCCGTGCTTGCATACTGCTAGCATAGTTTCATGACCACCCTGTACATTCGCGACGTGCCCGACGACGTGGCCGAGACGCTCAAGCAGCGCGCCGCTGCGCGGGGACAGTCCTTGTCGGCCTATGTCGCCGCCGAACTCAAGCAGATCGCGTCGCGACCCACGAATGCGGAGATCATCGACCGGCTCCGCGTCATGGATCGCGCATCCGGGCCCGGCCTCGAGGAGATCCTGGCCGAGATCGCGGCGAATCGCCGATGATCGTCGCCGATGCCTCCGCCATGATAGAGGTTCTGGTGGGGGGTGACACCGACCCGGCGCTGCTCGATGAACTGACCGGCGACATCGCAGCCCCACACGTGTTGGACCTTGAGGTCCTGTCGGTACTGCGCGGCCTGACGTTGGCGGGAAAACTCGCCCCGGAGACCGCTGACCGGGCCCTGCAAGAGTACTTCCAGCTGAACATTCAGCGCCACAGCACGGCGCTGCTCGCCGGACGCATCTGGCACCTCCGTTACCAGTTCACCGCCTATGACGCCAGCTACCTCGCCCTGGCCGAGGCGCTCGGTGTCCCCCTCATCACCTGTGACAAGAAACTAGCGCCGCCGGGCCACCGGGCTGAGGTGAGACTCTTCCCGCTCTGACACCGAATCGGCGATGATCGCGGGTGGATTTGTCACCCATCGCGGATAGGTTCATTCCATGACTTGGAATGCCGACACACTGGCCGCTCTGATAACCGAGCCGGAGTCGCTTGAAGACCTCGTCACAGTCCTCGACGATCTCACCGAGGCAGACCGTTCGGTGATCCGCAAAGCGATCGGCAAGGCCCTCCCATCCCTGCGTCGACGTATGGAGAAGGTTGGCGCGGGTGGACAGCGTCTGGTTCTGCTGGCGGTGGCGGTCGGCGCCACCCCCGCGCAATGCGCCAAGGTCTTCTCCTCCTGGGACATCTGGCGGCTGATGCAGGTGCCCATCACCCGCGACCGGCTGCTCTCCTGGATGACCGGCAACGGTCCGGAATGGGCCGGCGACCTCATCACACGCATGTTGAAACGCCGCACCGCCGACAGCATGTACTACACCGAACTGATCGATGATCTCGCCCTCGATATCCCGATTCCCGACGATCCCGTTTTCCTGACGGCCTGGGCGGTGGAGAACAGTTCCTTCCCCAGACCGGGCCACCGCTGGGAGAAGCACCTCATCGCCGCCTGCGCCGCCCCGAACGCCCTCGGCCGGCGCCTCGTCGCCGATCAGCACACCCAGATCCAGGCCCAGATTCGGGAGGCCGTCGCGGATTTGCGGGTGACCGAACCCACCAACGACGACGCCCTGCTGCTGGCGCTCCTCCAAGTGTTCGAACGCGGCGACAACCGCCCCTCGCAGCAGTTCGCCCTGATCCTGATCGCTGGTCTGGGCCTGACCCCTCTGTTGGCGAAACACAGCGACCGGTTCCTGGCAGCCCTGCCGAACGCCGATCCCGTCGTCGTGAAGTTCGCAGTCGAACAGCTGCTGCCCCCCGGCCTGGACAACGACCACCTGACCACACTGGCCCTGGACGTGCTGGTCCGCAAGGAGAAGGGCGTCAAACGCACCATTCTCAAGGCGCTGCGCTCGGTGAACGACCCATCACAGGACCTGGTGGAGATGCTCACCGCAACCACCACCGGCCCCGACTCCACCACCGCCGGACTGGCCCAGAAACTCCTCGACGACTGGGGTGTGGCCACCGGACCCGCCGAGTCACTGGGACTGTGGCGCGACCCACTCGGCATCCCACCCGAACCCATCGACGACCTGGACCGGCTCCTGGACGAAGTGGAGTTCGACGAACTGATCCAGCACCTGACCGGCGCGGGGACGCGGCATAGGGAACCAACCGAACTGCACGAACGCGGCCTGGCCGCGCTGGTCGCGCTGGGCTGGGCCAAGGGACGCGACGCCTTCGTCGAGACGCTGCGGGGCAAGGTTCCCCGGCCCGGCTTCTGGGACGGATTGTTGGTGCAGCAGGTGCAGCGCTGGGTGAGAAAACGCTTCTGGATGCCGAGGCTCGCCCCTCTCACGCGGTTCGCGGCGCGGCGCTGCAACGACGTCCTGGATGCCGTCGGGCGGGTGCCGTGCCTGCTGTCCACCCCCACCCACAAGAACAACCGGGTCTCCTGGCAGAAATTCCAGGACCGGCTGCACCGCTACGCCGAAAAAAACGTGGACGTGCTACCCATCGACCTGTTCGTCGCCCTGGGCCGGATCGACCGCACCGAGGCCACACCCTGCAACCTGCCGGGACGCGTCACCAAGGGACGAACCGTGCAGGAGATCGTCGACCTCTGGCTGAAAACCCCCGCCGAACCGGGCCGGATGAGTTTTGTTCCCCCCGGCAGTCCCGGAAACGAACAGAACGACCAGGCCTGCCACAGGGTGCGTATGGAAGGCGACGAGCCCGTGATCGCGAAGACTCTCGGGATCGCGGGACCGTGGGATGAGACACGCCGGGCACCAGAACGCAGCGGGGAACACGGCATCGGTAGCACCCTGCTTCCGGCACACCCCATATGGGCGACCACTGCCGCCCAGGTGAACCTGCCCTTCGGCAGCAGTTCCGGTTGGGAGATCACCGAGGCGATCGCCTCCGTGTTCCACGTGGACCCGCCCATGGCTCTCATCGCCTTCGTCTTCGCGAGCGGGGCCTCTCCGCAGGGTCGCGACGAGATCGCGGGGGCACTGCTGACGGCATGGGACGAGTCCCGACTGAACCCGGAAATGCTCGTCGCAGCCTGGGAAAGTCCGTGGCGCCAGGAATTGCGGGACGACATCGCCCCTGTGAAGGTGGCAGCCATGCTCACGAGCATCGCGGAAGCCGGCGGCCTGGCCCTGGCGTGGCCACTGCTGACGAGAATCGCGGAAGAACTGGCAGGAACAGACAAACTCCCCACCAGGGTCGCAACCATCCTGGAATCGGTACTCAATTTCCTGCCGGAAGTACCCGAGAAACCAGACCTGCCCAACATCACGGCACTGGCCGCCCGGAAAAGCAACAGCAAGACGGTGAAGGTGGCGCGGCGGATAGTCGCGGGCGGAGTGTCCTCAAAAGTCGAAGTCAAAGTCGATTCCGTCCAGGAAATCCCCCAGGTCGAAGCCGTCGAACAGCCCACCGATGCCGTCGAACAGGCCATCGGCGCCGTCTAGGAGGTCCGAGGCGAGCAACTGGAACACCAGCTCCCCCGCCACGTCGGCACCGACGTCGATCCAGTCGAAGTCCCATTCGACGTTTCGTTCGATGGCGAGTTCGCGGAAAACCTTTACCCAGTGGTCGGCGACCCCGAAGACCATCGCGTAGGGCAGGTAGCGGCTGAAGGTGTTCTCCGCTTCCTCGAAGCGGATCTGCCCGGCCTCAGCGGTAGCGAGGTACTGCCTGAAGCCGAGGGCCTGGATGCGCACGGCCGTGCCCGCGCCGGTGCGGGGCACGCGACGTTTCGGCCCGAAGGCGGCGACGACACCCGTCGCGACGAACAGGGCGGCGGCCAGCAGGCCCACGTTGTCCCCTCCGGTGATCACCAGCGCGGCGAGACCCGTCACCGCCCCGGCCGCCACACGCCAGAACCTGTGCCGTCGGCCACCCGGGTTCGGGTTCTGCCGGTACCAGCCGCGGCGGCTGGCCTCCTCGTAGATGTCGGCGGTGAGCTGCCGGAACACCTTTTTGTGCCTGCGCACCAGCTCCGACATCCGCATCGCCCGCCCCCGCGGGAAGACCCCTTCCAGGAACGTCTTCTCGTAGCGCATCAGGTTGGAGCGGGGCTTGTCGCAGGGGTGCAGCAGCCAGTCCTTCCCGCGCCGTCTGCCCTTGCCGTCGTCGAGCACCTCGATGCGCAGGAATCCGCGGGCGGCGAGGTCGACGATGGTTGCGGTGAGGTCGCGGGGGTCAACCACCCCGTCGATGACCATCCCGATCAGTCCCGGGGTGACGTCGCGCGGCGGGGTGAAGGCGACGGGGAAGGGACCCTTGTACTCGGTGGATCGGAGCCGTTTGGTGGGGGTTGTCTTCCACTCCTCCCGCGACGGCAGGACACCGGGCGTCAGGCCGTCGTAAATCTCGTCGTGCGAGGCGAGGATCCGCCTGAGAAGCAGCGTCACCGACCCCAGGAACACGACCACCGCCACCGCGAGCACAAACCATCCCATGGAAAAAGTCTCCCGCATCAGGAAGGTCACTGGCAGTATTTGGTTTTGAACAGGGCCCCGACCCGCACAAGGAGCGCCATGACCGACCCCAGAGCAGCACAGACCGAGCTCGTCGCCCGGCTCCACGGGCTCCTGGGCGACGAACCCACAACCCGCGTGATCCCGATGTTCGGGTCGCGCGCCTTCATGGTGCGCGACAAAATGGTGTGCTGCGCCCTCAAGGGTGGGCACCTGCTGGCGCACGTCGATCCCGACGACGACGCGAAACTCTCCGGGGAACCTGGCGCCTCCCCCGCCGAGATGGGCACGGGACGCGAGATGGGACCCGGCTGGATCCAGGTGTCGGCGGAGGTGATCACCGACGACGACCGCCTGCGTTTCTGGGTCGATGCCTGCATGGCCTTCAACCGCGCCCAAACCTTGGGATCGAAACCGTCGTGACCGCTCCTTGACGCCTCGGCGCATGCACCACGCCACCCTCGACGCCGGCCGATCGGGTCTTCTACACTCGTTGCCACGGCGTGTAGCTCAGCAGTAGAGCACCG
>ERZ773038.1915-NODE-1915-length-11133-cov-8.281098_pt1 | contig 11133 bp, 8 predicted proteins | sample MGYA00511665_ERZ773038 | MGnify/ENA primary metagenome ERZ773038 (study PRJEB29015, sample SAMEA2737966) | human oral metagenome | biome: human oral; feature: human-associated habitat; material: dental | place: China | collected 2028 ... | reverse complement strand
TTGAAGAGCCTACGCCAATTCAACAGGAAGCTATCCCAGTTGCCATGAGCGGTAAGGACATGATCGGTCAAGCTCAAACAGGTACTGGTAAGACAGCAGCATTTGGCTTGCCTGTATTGGAACGCGTAGACGGGAATGAGCGTCACGTTCAAGTAGTTATTTTATCCCCTACACGAGAATTAGCTATTCAAGTAGCTGAAGAGCTTAACAAAATGGCTCAGTACACGAATATCACGGCCTTGCCTATTTACGGCGGTCAAGATATCGGTCGTCAGTTCCGTGCATTGAAAAAGAACCCTCAAATCATCGTTGCCACACCGGGCCGATTGATGGACCATATGGATCGCGGTTCTATCCACTTTGACCATGTGAAAGTTGTCGTATTGGACGAAGCCGATGAAATGTTAAACATGGGCTTTGTTGATGACATCAATAAAATTTTAGGGGCTATCCCGGAAGATCATCAGACATTGTTGTTCTCTGCTACGATGCCGAAAGCCATTCAACAATTGGCTGAAACGTATTTAACAGAGCCGACCTTGATTCGCATGAAACCGACTCAAGTGACGATGGACTTGATTGAACAATACTATATCGAAGTACAGGACCGTCAAAAATTTGATGTTCTTTGCCGTCTGTTTGATATTCAGACACCTGACCTCGCTATCATTTTCACGCGTACGAAACGCCGTGTTGATGAAGTGACGGAAGGTCTTAAGAAACGCGGTTACATGGCGGAAGGCATCCATGGCGATTTGTCTCAGCAAAAACGGGACAGCGTAATTCGCCAATTCCGTGAAGGCACTATCGATATTCTTGTTGCTACGGATGTAGCGGCTCGTGGTCTTGATATTTCCGGCGTGTCTCACGTATATAACTATGATATGCCTCAAGATCCTGAAAGCTATACGCATCGCGTAGGCCGTACAGGCCGTGCCGGTAAGGCGGGTCAAGCTTTTACGTTCGTTATTCCTCGTGAAATGGAGCATTTACATGCTATCGAGCGTTTAACGAAACGTAAAATCGCACGCCGTCGTGCACCTTCCTTAGGTGAAGTCCTTGAAGGTCAACAACGTTTGGCAATTGAAAGCCTCGTTGAAATGACGGATAATTTAGAGGCATTGGCGCCGTTTAAAACGAGTGCCGAGGAGTTGTTGAACGATACGGATTCCGTAACGCTGTTAGCAGCGGCTCTTAAATTGTTGACAAAGGAACCGGATACGACCCCTGTTAATATTACGGAGGAAAAACCGTTGCGCGTACGTCGTCGCCGTGATAGCAGTCGCGGTCGCAGCGACCGTCGCCGTCGTGACGGTGATCGTCGTCGAGATGGAGATCGTTCTCGTCGCAGTCGTGATGACCGCAAAGGTGATCGTAGAAGTGACCGTCGCCGTGATGATCGAAAGTTTGATCGTCCACGCGGTGAGAAGAAACAACGCCATCAAGGGGAAGGCTTTAAGCCGTACTTTAAAGATTGATATGATGTGGATTGCTTTTGGGCAATCCACATTTTTTATTACCTAATACTTGCTACTGTTTATCTTGATAAATGGTGAGAATTTTGCTATAATAAAGAATAATTATTTCTTGTAAATGGCCGATAATGGCCAATACCTTGTAGATTTCCAAGTGGAGAAAGGTAGATTATTATGGATATCGCACAGATTTTACGTAGTCAGGGGTTTAAGGTAACACCACAGCGTATTGCGATTTATGATGCTTTGCGTGCTCATCATGATCATCCGACGGCAGAAATGTTGTATCATACATTGCGTCCGGAACATCCAAGCATGAGTTTAGCCACCGTATACAAGACAATGGAGATTTTTGAAAAAATCGGTCTTGTGAAAATTTTAGAGGTCGGTGATGAACGGGCTCATTACGATTGGGATACGGAGGACCATTGCCACATCCGTTGCATTCGCTGCAACAAGGTGGAGGATTTAATGGGCGTCGATTTGAAAGCTATCTCGGAGATTGCTAATCAAGGTAGCGATTATCGAATTATAGGTCAACACATTACCTTTGAAGGTGTTTGCCCGGCCTGTGCTAAAAAAGAAAGTCATTAATACAAACCCCTGTCGTTGAAGGGATGCCTTCACGGTAGGGGTTTTATAGTTTTAATACAGTGACGATTCGTTTTGGTTTATAGATTTATGTTAGGTGCATTATTGATAGATTGTAAGATTTTAAGAACTTTTCAGGTTAGAGGTGTTTTATGTTTGTTATAGGTAGTCATTTATCAATCAGTAAAGGTTATTTACATATGGGGAAAGAAGCGACCGCTATCGGTGGCAATACGTTCCAATATTTTACCCGCAACCCTCGTGGTGGCGGCATGCGTGCATTAGATGTTGAAGATATGAACGCTCTTGATGCATATATGAAGGAACATAACTTTGGAACGATTTTAGCACATGCGCCGTATACATATAATCCGTGTGCGGCGAAGGAGAATTTACGAAATTTTGCTAAACAGTCTATGATGGAGGATTTGGAGCGCATGGAATATCTGCCGGGGCAGATGTATAACTTTCACCCGGGCAGTCATGTGAAGCAAGGCGTGGATCAAGGAATTGAATATATCGTCGACTGTTTGAACGAAGTGCTGTTTCCCGGCATGAAGACCACGGTTCTGCTGGAAGTGATGGCGGGGAAAGGTACTGAAGTGGGTTCCCGTTTTGAAGAAATTGCCCGCATCATCGATGGCGTTAAACTGAAAGAATATATGGGCGTCTGTGTCGATACCTGCCATATTCACGAAGGAGGCTATGACATTATAGATGATTTGGACGGCGTGCTTGATGAATTTGACCGATTTGTAGGACTAGACCGTTTAAAGGCAATTCATCTCAATGATTCTAAAAATCCTCGCGGTGCTCATAAGGATCGTCATGAAAAAATCGGAGAAGGGCATATCGGCATCGATGCTATCGCAAGAATTGTCACCCATCCGAAGTTGACGAATTTGCCGTTTTATTTGGAGACGCCTAATGAATTGGACGGATATGCACGAGAAATCAGCATGCTTCGCTCCATCGTTGAAAATGCTTAATCTTGATTTTATATGTAGTGGTTAACGTTTTGATAAAAGAGTTACACAAAGCAGATACAGTATTTAAGAAGTACATATAATGTTTACAGGTCATATAATGTCTACAGGCCATATAGGCCTATAGAGTATACGTCATGATTTTAGCGAGATGTATTGTGATGGCGTTCATTGTATAATAAGGGTAATGAATCGATTGTTATTTTAGTTTGGGGAAGGGCGGCTTGTTATGCGTTTGTTACATACGGCGGATTGGCATTTGGGGCGTATCTTTTACGGTCAATACTTAACAGATGATCAGGCCCATGTGTTAGAACATCAGTTTTTCCATATCCTTCGTGATGAAAAAATAGATGGAGTGCTTTTGGCGGGCGATGTATTCAATCGTGCGGTACCGCCTGTGGAGGCTGTTGAATTATGGGATTCCATCATTACCCGCCTCGCCATGGATTATAAGATTCCCTTGTTTGTGGTCAGCGGAAATCACGATGGGGCGGAACGGCTCGAGGTCGGCCGTTCGATGCTCGGCCGTTCCGGTATTCATATCTGGGGGGCTCCGCAACGTTCATTGGAACCCTATGTTTTCGAGGCTTCCGATGGGGCGGTGGCAATCTGTCCGATGCCTTTTAGCGAGCCGAGGCGTATAGCGGCTAGTCTAGGACTTGGTGAAAGTATACCTGCCGAGGAGCCGGTTACTAATCTTCATAGTTATGACCATATGTATCAGGCCTGGAGTGAACATCTGCAGAGTCAGGTTCCGAACGGTATGCGTTCTATCGCACTTAGTCATGCCTTTGTGATGGGCGGCGAGGTAGGCGGTTCAGAGCGCACCTTATCGCTTGGGGGCAGCGAGATGGTTAATCCGGCTGTATTTAAAGACTTTCATTATACGGCTCTCGGTCATTTGCATGGGCCGCAACGCATGGGGGCGGACTATATTCGTTATAGCGGATCTCCTTTAAAGTATTCCTTTGATGAATATGCGCAGAAAAAATCTTTCACCATTGTCGATATGGATGGGAAAGGGCATGTTGAGATTGATACCATTCCTGTTGAGGCGAAGCGGGATGTGGTGATTCTTGAAGGATATTTTGAAGATTTGTTGAATAGTACAGCTCTTCAAAATGCACATCGTGATGATTATGTACAGGTTCGCCTGCTCGATACGATGCCAATAATGGATGGAATGGCAAAGTTGCGGCAAGTGTATCATCAGTGTATGACTATTGAGCTGGTCGGCCGAGTTGCAATGCCGACGGCGGAAATATCGGATCCTATTTTTAAATCGCTTAATGAGCGGGAGCTGTTCAATCAATTCGCCGAGTCTGTCTGGCAACAGCCGTTGACGGAGCGGGAAACATCCTATATCAATTCTTTGTGGGATCGTATCGTAAAGGAGGACTAAATGAAGCCTATTTCATTGACTATGCAGGCCTTCGGTCCGTATCGCGATACGATATCATTGGACTTTAATACACTGGAAGGTCATTCGATGTTTCTCATTTCCGGTCCTACGGGGGCGGGGAAAACATCTATTCTGGATGCCATCGTATATGCGTTATATGGCGAGCCCAGCGGAGAAGTGCGCAAGACGGATGCCATACGTAGCGATTTTGCGGAACCTCATACGATGACGCGCGTTGAATTCACCTTTGCCATCGGAGAAAAAGAATATCGCATAGAGCGATTACCGAAGCAGTTGGTGGCAAAGAAACGGGGCACCGGTATGCGTGAACAGAGTGCCAGTGCGACCGTGTATGCCATGAAGGACGGTGAATGGCAGGTGATTGCCACATCGGCGGCAGCTGTACGTGAATCCGTTCAAAGCATTATCGGATTTCGGAAGGACCAATTTTTACAGGTCGTTCTTTTACCGCAAGGAGAATTTCGAAAATTACTGGTCGCGTCTACGGGTGAACGTGAAGAATTATTGCATACGCTGTTTAGAACCGAGTTGTACCGAAGATTACAAGAGGCTTTAAAGGAGGCGTACGAATCGTCCAAGCAGGGAATTGAGGAAAACCTGACTAAACAGCAGATTGTTTTGCAATCGATTCCCCACGATGAAGATACACCGATATTGACGATAGAGCATGTACGGCAATTATTGGCGTCCCGCGTACCGCAACGCGATGTACTTGAGAAACAACGTGATGAGGCGGTGCGCATTGTTGCGGATCATGATGCATTGCGTAACAGATGGGCTTTATATAATCAGGTAGAACAGTCTTTGCTTGATGCACAAACCGCTCTGGATAAGGTGAAAGCGAAAGAACCGGAGCGATGTAAACTGGCTCAGCAAGTACAGTTCTTGACGGCCTTAACGCCTGTATATGAATTATATAAACAATATAAAAATAAGGCAGACAACTTACATACGTTAGAGAAGACCTTGGCGGAGGCACAGACGTCACTGGTTACAGCTCAAGCGGTTGAGGCCCAATGTTGTAAAGCTTATGAGGTGCTACAGGCGCAGTCGGATGTGATGCAGGAAAATCGGGTAACGTTGACGTACTGGGAACAGCAGGCTGAAAGCTTGATAGAATTAGAGTCGACTCAAAAGGAACTTGATTCTTTAATAAAAAAACGTGCCGAGTATGATGTGGTACAAGCTGAGAAAGCCGCTTTGATCGGACGGGAGAACGTTCAAAATCTACAACATGAGATACAAACTTTGCGGGACAAGATAAGTTCAGATATAAAAGAAACTGATCGGATTCATACCGTAAAGGACAGAATGTTTGTACTGGATACTTTTAAAACAGTACAGTCTGAATGGCAGACACTTTCACATGCTATGGATAGTAAAGTCGAGAGATTGTCTAAATTAGATAATGAGGTGCATTCCGCTAAAGTACAGTTGGAGCGCTTGGAACATTTGTTACAGGAGGGGCGCGCTTATGAACTGGCCGACCTCGTAAAAGATAACGCACCGTGCCCTGTGTGCGGTTCGTTGGAACATCCTGCGCTGGCGAAGAAGCCGGAGTTATATCCTACGAAGAAAGAAGTGGACGCGGCTCGGAAGTTATATCAGGATTTGGTAGAAACGTTGGCGAAGGAGCAGGGCGCGAAAGAGTTTTTGGTGCAGAGAATAGCTGAAACTGAAGCAACTCTTGATAAACAACAAGATGATATTGCTTCTATGATCGACGGATTTTCTGCTGATGCTTTCGATGATACCTATACGTCTTTGCAAGCTGATGTGATTCGATTGGAAGCGTTGCGTACGGATACCGAGGTACTGCAGGATACACTTCGCCACAAAGAAGAGGAACTTGTTGCTGCGGAGAAGGAGGTTTCTGATTTAGAAAAGGCTAAGGATACTGTTGCATCAGAGGCTCACCGATTAGATGTGAAAATCGGAACAGTTCAGGCGAAGACGGATACGCTATCGGTTAATTTGCGTATAGATGATATCGATACTTGGCGGACAAAGTTGACGAACTTGAAGGCGGAGTTAAGCACATACGATGAGGATGTCACGAAGGCTCGAACGCGACTGGAAAGCGCACGACAAACGGTTAGCGGTGATAAAGGTCGTGTTGATACGTTCACATCTCAGGTTAAACAGGAGGCAGAATCTTTAGCAACTGTTCGTAAAGCGTACGAACAGTCTCTTGCGGCGATAGACTTGGTAGAGTCTGAATTTGAAGAACAATTGGCGGACTATGAACAATGCGATACGTATCGTGAGAAGTTAAAAATATTAGATGATGATTATCAGAAGGCACAAGCCGTATATGAATCGGCACAAAAGAAATCGGATTCAACAGTAAAGCCTGAAGATATGGTATCTGATGAAATGTATGAAGCCGCGGTACAATCCCGTGATGATATAGTAGGCGCTCTTGCCACATGGGACAAGGAATCAAAACAAATAGAGGATGCTCTCGGGAAATTAGAAGTCCTTGATGCGGCTATGGGTGAAGCTCGTGATGAAGTGGAATTCCTCGGACGTCTTAATGATTTAGCGAATGGCGGAGCACAAGGCTTTAAAAATGTTACCTTTGAGCGTTATGTATTAGGTGCTATCTTGGATGAAGTGGTATACGCGGCGAATTTACGATTGCAGAGAATGAGTCGCAGCCGTTACTCATTAGAGCGGTCCGACTATACCGGCGGCGGACGAGGTAAGCAGGGGCTTGATTTAGCCGTGATGGATGCTTTCACGGGTCAGTCGAGGCCGGCGAATACATTATCCGGCGGAGAAACATTTCTCGCATCTATGGCGCTAGCTTTAGGCTTGGCGGATGTTATTCAAAGTTATGCAGGCGGAATCCATATGGATACGATTTTCATCGATGAAGGGTTTGGTACTTTGGATCCGGATACGTTGGAACTGGCGATGGAAACCTTGGTGCAACTACAATCGTCGGGACGCCTCATCGGCATTATATCCCATGTGCCTGAGTTGAAATCCCGTATACCGGCACATCTTGAAGTAACTCGTGGCGATGCTGGCAGTACGGCGCGGTTCGTTATTAATTAGGCGGATTATATATTTGATGTAAAAATGGTTATATCCGTTGTGGAATATGATAGATACCGTGATTTACAATATATGGTATGGAATTGCTAAATGTGATACTATTATAGAAGGATAATTCCTACAAAAACATACTGTATTTATAAAGGAGTTTCTATGAAGTTTTCTTTTGCTCATAATAATATCAATGTGAAGGACTTAGACAAGAGTCTTGCCTTTTATAAAGAAGCATTACTATTGGAGGAGTCCCGTCGGCTGGAGGATCCAAGCGGTGCTTTCATCCTCGTGTATCTGAAGAGCCCTTATACGGCACATGAGCTTGAACTCACATGGTTGCGCGATTGGAATCGCCCTTATAATTTAGGGGATAATGAATTCCATTTGGCCTTCTATGTGGATGATTATGAGGCGGCGCTCAAAAAACATAAAGACATGGGTGTCGTAGCTTATGAAAATACGGATATGGGTATTTATTTTATTGCGGATCCTGATGGGTATTGGACGGAGATTATTCCGTCAGGTAAATATTAATGGAACATATGCTGACGCGTCTCGAATGGTTAGTGGGAGCGGATAAAATCGACACGTTGAAAGATACATCTGTCGCCCTGTTTGGGGTAGGCGGTGTCGGAGGCGGTGCTTTAGAGGCACTTGTTCGTGCCGGTGTGGGGCGTATAGTTTTAATCGACGGGGATTCGGTTGCACCCAGCAATTTAAATCGTCAGATGATTACGACCTATGCATCCATAGGTCGACGCAAGGTGGAGGTCGCTAAGGAACGCGCTCTTTCCATTAATCCTGATGCAGTCGTTGAAATACACGATATAATGTATACGGAGGAATCGCATCCCGGTTTTATTGAAAGTTTGCGTGTCGATTATGTTATCGATGCCATTGATATGGTGACGGCAAAGATCAATATTATCGAGGTGTGCCAACGTGAAAGTATCCCCGTAATTTCCTGCATGGGCGGGGGAAACCGTTTTTATCCTGAAAAACTGATGATTGCCGATATTTCTAAATCCCATACGTGTCCGTTGGCACGCGTTATGCGGCGAGAACTAAAAAAACGAGGCATAAAAAAACAGTTAGTTTTATTTTCTGCAGAAAAACCGACGAAGCCACAGTTTCGGGGCGATGAAACGAGCCCCGGTACATGCAGTTTTGTGCCACCTGTGGCGGGTTTTATATTAGCAGCCCATGTGTTGCGTACGATTTTGGAGGTACCTGAACAATGAAACAAGCAAAAATTCATATGGCTAATGGCGGCGATATTGTAATTGAACTATTTGATAAGGAAGCACCTGGTACGGTGGAAAATTTTGTTGAGCTGATTAAGCAGGGCTTTTACAACGGCCTTACATTCCATCGTGTTATTCCCGGCTTTGTTGCACAAGGCGGCTGTCCTATGGGAAATGGTACAGGTGGTCCCGGCTATACAATTAAAGACGAATTGATCGGTAATCCTCATAAACATGAAAGAGGCGCTTTGTCCATGGCGCATCGCGGCCCTAATACGGGCGGCAGTCAGTTTTTTATCGTATATGAACCGCAACCTCATTTAGATGGCGTGCATACCGTATTCGGTAAAGTGATTGAAGGCATGGATGTTGTGGACGGTATCCATCAAGGAGATATCATGGAAACCGTAGAAGTAATTGAAGGCTAGTAAGATGACTGATGTATCGATTAAACATCCTGAGTGGTTATATATCGATGTGAACGGTAAGATATCACATGGTTATGATCAGGAATGGTTTAAGGACGAGTGGCAACGTTTGGCCGGTTGCGGTCCGACGACGGCCACACAAGTATTGAGCTATTCACAGTTTCGTGATGGGGTGCTCGATGTTGCGACTACATCTGATCAGGCGCTTGCATTAGAACGCATGAATCTGGTGTGGAATTATGTTAAACCGCGTTTTGGTGGCGGTTTATATAAAACGCAATGGATGGAACGTGGCTTGGATCGCCTTTTAGGTGATGAAAGTTTACCTTATGAGGTACATATGCTTACTGTCTCTCCGTTCTGTGCCTCTCGTGTAGAGGTGGAAGCGGCAGCTAAATTTATCCGTGATGCGTTGGCGCAAGATGTGCCCGTAGCATTTTTGAATCGTCATAAAGGTAAGGAACGAGCTCTTTACACATGGCATTGGGTTCCTATTTATAAGATTTTTAACGCTGGTGACGATATTCGTTGCGGCATCTTTGACGAAGGTGAAATTCGTGACTTTTCATTAGCGAATTGGATGAAAGATACCATTTTAGGCGGCGGCTTCTGCTATATTAGTCGCAAGGGATAGGGCGTATAAGGTTATCGATATTGTTCTATACGCATCGCAGCTTTCTGCGATGCGTTATATTATTAATTAGTCGAGTATATATAGTTAAGTTCACTATTATGTAATTGTATTAATTTTCTATAGTCAAATAGGTTTTTAACAGTAGGTTGTAAGCAGTAGGAGGTATTTATCGTGAGTCAATGGATTACAGAGGAGCAGACACCTTATTTGCGTCTCAGTGCCGAGGCGGAAGAGGTCGTATATTCCGGTGAGTCTGAATTTCAGAAAATCGAAGTATTTAAGTCCAAAGAATATGGAATGATGCTCGCGTTGGACGGTGTATTCCAAACATCCGAGCGCGAAGAATTTATCTATCATGAAATGATGAGTCACGTACCTTTGTTTTTACATCCTAGTCCGGAACGCGTGTTGATTATCGGCGGCGGCGATGGCGGTGTGGCACGGGAATGTGTGCGCCATGACTGTGTGAAAGAAGTAACAATGGTTGAAATCGACGGCAAGGTTGTGGAATTGGCAAAACAATATTTGCCAACCATCGCTAAAGCTATGATTGAGAACAACCCTAAGCTGACAGTGAAAATCGGTGACGGTATAGGATTCATGGCGGAAGCCGAAGACTACTATGATGTTATTATCGTGGACTGCTCCGACCCGATCGGTCCGGGGGAAGGCCTGTTTACTGAAGATTTTTATAAGAATACTCTGAAAGCGCTAAAAAAGGACGGTTTATTTGTGCAACAGACAGAATCACCTATGTTGCATCAACCGCTGGTGAAAAAGGTGTTCGGATATGTTAACAGCCATTTTCCGATTGCGCGACTCTACACGGCGTTTATTCCGATTTATCCGGCGGGCATGCATTGCTTTACGTTGGGATCTAAAACCTTTGATCCTTTAACGTGGACGCCTAATCGCGAACAAAATTTTGAAACTCAATATTATAATCAGGATATTCAAAAGGCGGCTTTTGCATTGCCTAATTTTGTGAAAGCATACTTGCCTAAGAAGTGATAACCTATAAATAGTTAAATCCTCTTTTATATATTGGTACGAGTCTTTGAGTATTGAAATGAAACAATTCTCATAGTAAGAGGCGGAAATATATAAAAGAGGATTTTCTATGTATAAAAGGTCAACTCCTTGTGCGCCCGGAAAATATGAGAAAGTTATAAAAAGGTGTTGACACTACTCTCTAAAACCGATATAATTCTTTTTGTTACAAAGGCAACATGCCTTTGATACCTACAAGGTGGTGGGTATGGTGAAGCGGTTAACACGGCGGATTGTGGCTC
>ERZ773038.1914-NODE-1914-length-11135-cov-3.997924_pt1 | contig 11135 bp, 10 predicted proteins | sample MGYA00511665_ERZ773038 | MGnify/ENA primary metagenome ERZ773038 (study PRJEB29015, sample SAMEA2737966) | human oral metagenome | biome: human oral; feature: human-associated habitat; material: dental | place: China | collected 2028 ... | reverse complement strand
ACTGCGTGGCAAGGAAGGTTGCCGTGGCGGTGGCCGATGTCCAGATGTTCTGCTCAGGAACGTCAAGGCCGGATGAGGCCAGCCGCGCCGAGAGGTCGCGACGGGTGAAGATCGAGTTATTCGTCAAAACGAGGAAGGGGATCTCGCGCTCGCGCAAAGTGTTGAGAAACTCGGATGCCCCTGGCAAAGCGTGCTCTTCGTGAATGAGCACGCCGTCCATGTCCGTCAGCCAGTTCGCAATATCAACCATGCTTCAAGTCTAGGCCGCTGAGTGGCCCGCCGCGGGCTTAACCGGGCACAGTTCACACCGAACGTCCAGGATTCGAATGATCTCAAAGGCGGAGGGTTTCAAGTTCTCGAGGACGAGAAGGCCACCCGCCTGAAGGCGGCAGGCTCGCAAAGGCGGCCACGCGAACAGCAAACTATAAACTTCAGGGCCGTCTCAAATCTTCAAGGCCGTCTCAAACTTCAGGGCCGTCTCAAACTTCAGGGCCGTCTCAAACTTCAGGGCGGCCTCAGCCGTTGAGTTCATGGCAACTGGATTGCCTTGCGCTCATTCGTCCGTGGTGCCGGGCGGCTATCTTCCTGTGGCAGCCACCGGCTATTCGTTCGCGGCATCTGGCGGCTATTCGTTTATGGTGCCTAACCACTGCCCATCGTTTATGGTGCCCAACCACTTCTGCCAGCTATCTTGCCGTGGCGTCTGGCGGCTGCCCGTGGCAAACTGGCCGGGTGACTTCTTTCGACGCCGCCGCTCGCGCCGCAGCCGCGCATTTCAATTTTCCGTGTTCATTCGGCGTGACGGATCTTGCGGGGCCGATCGCGAGCTTTGGCGACGTCGACGCGATTTTCCCTTTCGCCTCGGTGACGAAGCCGCTGGCCGGGTATGCGGCTCTCGTGGCCGTCGATCGGAAACTGCTGCGTTTGGACGCACCTGCAGGACCGGAGGGTTCAACGGTTCGCCATCTTCTAGCGCACGCCTCCGGCCTGCCGTTCGAGGAGGGGGCGACCCTCGGGGCGCCTGGCCATCGGCGCATGTATTCGAATCGGGGCTTCGACGTGCTGGGGGATGTCATCGAAGAGGCCACCAGTGTATCTTTTCCCGAATGGCTGGAGGAAACGGTACTTATTCCGCTGGGCATGAGCGCAACGGAATGCGAGGGTTCGCCCGCCTACTCGGGCCGCGGCTCGGTGGCCGACCTTTTGGCGTTCGGCCGCGAAATGCTTGCACCCACGCTCATTTCGGCCGAGCTATGGGGCGAGGCCACGACACCCCAGTTTCCGGGGATCTCGGGAGTGCTGCCCGGGTATGGGCGACAGGCCGACAATGCCTGGGGGCTGGGCGTGGAGATTCGCGATTCGAAGGCGCCGCATTGGATGGATGCCTCGTTCCCGCCTTCGGCGTACGGTCACTTTGGACAATCGGGGTCGTTTCTGTGGGTCGATCCGACGATCGGGCGCGCCGCGGCTTTCCTTGGCGCCCGTCCTTTTGGAAGGCTCCACAAGGAGGGGTGGCCTGCACTGACGAAGGCCATGCGCGAGGCTTGACTTTGGCCGATACACTCATCCCTCACCGAAACGGCAAGATAGCTCTTACCGGAAACGGTTGAACGTCGAAAGCATCCATCATTTTCCACCAATCGAAGGCGAGGCAGACGCGGTCGGTGACATGCCTTCAGGCGGATCGCCGGCCACCCTGGGCTTGTGCCCCGGCGGTGCGGGGCGACAACCCGTCGTATAACGCATACCGAAGTAGTTTTCGCCAGTCAACGAAGTATCTATATATCCGCCATCCTGAGTATTGTAGATATACACTATATGGTCACGATCATTGGAAACATCAACGATCTTCGTAAAACCATACGGGGCGATTTCCTCCTTGACGATAGCCAACAGACGCGGCCACGCATTACTGGAAAAACCGGAGGCGATCCCCTGCCGAGCATGATCAAGATAGCCCCCTTCATGCAGATCGTCGCACGGATCGAAAAGTTTGTTCGGATCTTTATCCAGCCACGTCCACTGCCTGGTCCCGAACTCGGCGTCGACCTTAGAACGCACTTTGGCCAAAGCCTCCATAAGCTGACTGCGAGCGGTTATAACGTCCACACGCTCGGCGAAAGGCTTGCGCCCCTCGTAGTACGGAGACGGTGTCTGATCCACCGAGCTCTCCCCCTTTCCTGACGATATCGGCGAGCTTGAGCCGGGCCACACGCGATCGGACCCGCATGCACACAAAGCACAGCATGCAACTGCCGCGGCTACCGCCCGCCTGACCGCCCTCATGTCAGTGAGCCTTTCCAACGATGATCGATGCCAGCTGCTGTTGCGCGTAGCTATTGTTGACGAAGTACCCGGAATGGCCAGTCACCTTCGTGCCGGGCCCCTTTCGGATCCAGCTTTTTAAAGCCCGAATCGTCATAGGGATCCACTTTAACTATGCACACTAGCACCCCAGGAGATTATTGCCGCCTCTCCGGCGGGAACGTAGACCACCTCGCCGGACTCGATCCGCCTGCCGCTACGAAGCACCGCACCCCCAGTCACGTTGCTGTTGCCTGCAACATTGCTGTCTGCCGCATTGCCGCCTGCTGCGCTATTGCCGCCTGCCACGCCGTTGCTCACCGCATTGTAGCTGCCTATTAAAACATTGCCGCCCGCCTCGGCCCTTACGCCAATTGCCGTCACGGACTCAACCGTTTTTACGGAGCCGCTGATTTTCACTGGCACGCTTACATCTTCGCGCCCGTGGTTGGTGGCGACGAGGATTCCACCGCGCGGACCGCGCAGGACGCCGCGCGTCAGCTGCGGCGAATCAAGTTCAACCGGGGGCTCGACACCGGCGACCTCGCGCACCAGCCTGTAGACGCGCCACAGGCCATCGGCGTCGCCGTGGGCGTCGGGGATTTCGGCGGCAAGAAGCTCAATCGGATAGGCACATACGATCACGGCTCCCCTGCCGCGGCGGGCCACCGTCACCGCGGGCAGGCCGGCGGCGTCCGTGGCCACCGCCTTCGCGTCGATCACGTCCAGCTCCACGCCGCGCAAATGCAGATTATTGGCCGCGCCTGCCGCCCTCGCGGCGGCCGGCAGCTCGACTGAGACAACATCGCCCGCTTCTAGGCCCGCGAAAGGTTCAACGGCGGTCAGCTCGAGGCGGTCCGTTGCGAGGGCGCGATCGGCTATGCGCACGCCCGCGAATTCCGCGAGCTCGGGGATGGCTGTATCCGCGGAGCAGGAAAGGTAGACGATCCCACCGGCTTCGACGTAGTCAAGCGCGCCCTGCCAGAAGGACGTGCGCATGTGCAGAAGGGAGGACGTGGTGGACGTCAGCGGCGCGGGAAGCAGCGTGATGGGCGTCGCGGGCCACGAATCGTCGAGTTTCTCGCGGGGAAACTGGCACGGCAGCCCGGCGCGGGAGGCGAAAACATAGGAATTGAGCCACCCGCGCACCAGCGGCTTGACGTCCCGCTCTGGCTCCCACGCTTTTTCGGCCGGGACGTATGGCCCGGCGGGCGCGTCGTCCAGACCGTAGGAGGCTCGGTCATAGGGCTTGACGTACTCATGGGGCACGGGAATCGAAGCCGGAGTCCATGGGCCGTCGCCGGCCAAGCCCTCGAGGTCGAGAGCCTGGGTCACCCGCGAGAGTTCGCTGAGGACGCGAGCACGCGGGCGAGCCTTGCCTTCGGCGTCGAGCAGGCCGAATTGCGTCTCGTGAGGCATGCGCACGTACGGCGCACGGCGGTAGGCGGCAGGTTCGGCGTCGATCCAACACCATGCGTAAAAACCAATCGCCCCCGCCCCGAAGGATGACCAACACACAAGCCGGTCATAATCGGCGACGGCTTCCGGCGCGAATTGAGTGCTGGACGCTCCGAATTCGTGGACCATCACCGGCTTTCCGGCGCCGCGCGCCAGAGCCGTTTCGAAAGCCCCCGCCATGCTCATGCGGCGTGAGCGCAAACGGTCGGCGTACAGTTCCGGTGAATAGATCGGGTAGGGGTGAACGCACGTAAAGTCGAGGGCCCCGGCGACGACGTCGGCCCGGAACGGGCCACCGTCAACTTCTTGAGAGGCTGTGCCAATCGTGATCGGGCGGCCGGGGTCGTTTGTGCGTATAGCATCGGTGAGGGCCGCGGTCCATGCAGCGGCATGCTCGTCGTCGGTGCTCTCGCCGTGTATCCAGAACGGGGGTTCGTCGGTGAGATCCCAGGCGATGAGTTCGGCGCGGCCGGCCCACCGGCGCGCCAAGCAGGCGACGTGTGTGGCCTGCAGGCGCAGAAGATCGGGATCGGAGTGTGGGTTGAGGCCGCTCGCCCACGGCAGATCCCAGTAGGCGTCCCCCACCTCGCCCCCGACGAAAAGGGCGGGATGAAGCGTGATCCCGTGGGTTTTTGCAGCATCGAAGATGCGATCGAGAACATCGAGGTGAGCCTCGTTGAGGCGCCCACGTTCGGGTTCGACGGCCGCCCACAACAGGTCAATCCGTGCGCTCGTCAATCCGCGTTCGGCCATCTGTGCGAAGGCTCGATCGAATGCCTCGGGGCCTTCGCGCCACGGCCAGTCTGGACCTGATGAGGGGACAACATGCGCACCCACCGGGATATGCGGCTTTCCTCGGGCGTACATGAAATGCCTGCCCATCGAGAAGACGGGGAAGCCGGCAGACCCCTGCGCGGCCAAATCCCGATCGGCTTGCGCTGCGTTCGGCTCCCGATCGGCTTGCGCTGCGTTCGGCTCCTGGTCGGCCCTCTGAGAGTCCAAGTCCGATTCGATTCGCGGTCCGCCGCCTCCCGACGACGCACTACGCGATGCTTGGCCACTCCGTCTCACTTCTCGGCTACTCGACCCCAATGCTCGGCCACCCGGACCTAGCGTTCGGCTATCCGGACCTAGCTCTTGGCCGCTCGGCCCGCCACGGCTCACTCGCATGTGGTCACCTTCGCTCCCACGTTGAACACACCCGGCGTGGCTGAACTCCGCGAAGCTTTAGCCCATGCCGCAAGCAAAAGCGGGATGGCCGCACATCCGGCATCAAGCAGTGGCGCTGTGCTTGTAAAGAGGTAATCGACGGGTAAACCTAGAGCTTCGACGGCATCGGTCCCCACCACGGTCACGGACGCACCTTTAGCCAGAAGTTCATCACGTAAACGCGCATCCAGCACTGCCTGCGATGGTTCGAGACTGACGAGCACCACGCCGAGCCCGGGTGCGGCCAATTCGAGGGGACCGTGCCGAAATTCTGCCGCATCCATGGAATGGGCGGGAACATGCGCCGATTCCTTGAGAACAAGCGCGTTGAGCTCCGCGGGCGCGATGGCCACACCTCGTCCAAGGATCATGAGAGCATGCGGAGATTCGTCAATAACGTCGGCGAGCCTACGCCCGATCACTTCGGCCTCGTCGGCCCACTCACGAAGACCCGCTGCTGCCTTTTCCGCGATTTTCTGCGCAGACGAAAGGATCGAAGCAACCGGATCGCTGCCGGTCATGACCTCGGCGAGAACATGCATGGCCAGCATGGTCGAAACGTATGTTTTGCTTGACGGCCCGTATTCTTCGCCGGCACCGATATCGACGGATACGAATGCCTCGTGCGCGAGCGGGCTTTCCGGTCCATTCGTCACCGCGACGAGTGGAATTCCTTCTTTCTTCCGAAGCTCGGCAGCCATGAGCACCGCCTCGATGCTTTCCCCTGACTGGCTCACCGCCACGACGGCCGAATCCGAGGCCAAGGCGTTCATGCGGTAGTGCAAGAGTTCAGCCGTGTGGATGGTATTGGCGTCGACACCCCGGCGCCCGAGCACGCTGGCCAGTGCCGTTACAGCGTCGGCCGAACTTCCCATTCCCGTGAGGATTACCCGGCGCCCCCCGAGCAGCTCGCGTAGGCGCGCAAATTTCTCCTCCTGCTCACCAAGGGTCCACGCCGTACTCTCCAGTGCGCTCGGGCTTTCGCAGATTTCCGTGAGGAAAAGGTCTCTGCCCACGGGATCGACGATACCGGAAGCGCCGATGCCGGCATGATCGTTGCGGCCAGGGGAATCATTAGTGTTAGCCATGTACTATCCTTTTGCAGAACCGGCCGTCAGGCCGTCGATGAACTTGCGTTGAGCCATGATGAAAATGACGATCATGGGGATGGCGGTGACCACCGCACCGGCCATGGTTCCCGGCCAGTCGACGGTATTCTTTCGGGCAAGGAGCGCCAAACCAACGGGAAGCGTCCGCGTTGATTCGGAATTCGAGACGAGAAGCGGCCACAAGAAGTCATTCCACGCCCCGAGGAAAGTGAAGATCGTCAACGTTGCAATCGCCGGGGCAGCCAGAGGAAGAACGATGCGGCGAAAAATCTGGAATTCCGACGCTCCATCAAGGCGCCCCGCCTCCAGGATGGAGTCGGGAATAGAAGCGAAAAATTGCCGCATGAGAAAGATGCCGAATACCTGAACGGCTCCCGGCGCGATGATTCCCGAAAGCGTGTCAATTCCGAGGAAAGGAACCCAATCGTGGATCCACACCATCATTCTGTAGAGGGGAATGAGGTTGACTTGCATGGGAATCATCATGGTCACCATGAGCATGCCGAATAGGAAAGACCTGCCCGGGAATGGAAGCTTGGCGAAAGCGTACGCCGCGAGAGAGTCGAAGGCGACGTTGAGAATCACCACCGTGACAGCCACAATCACCGAGTTGAGGAAATACCGCGAAAACGAAGATTCCCTGAAGATCCGCTCGTAGGCCTTGGTTGAGGCCGGATCGGGAACGATGCCCGTGCCCGGGGCGAAAACGTCTTGACTCCGTTTAAAAGAAGTGGAGAGAGCCCACAGCCACGGAATGGTCATGAGCACGCTGAAAACGCTCAGGCATACGTAGGTGAGGGTGCGCCGCCTCGTCGTCGGGCGAAGACGTTGCCTAGTCATCAGGCGAAGACGTTTGGCCCGAAACGAGGCACGCTTCCTCTCAACGGGCTTGCTTCCTGAGCCTTCTGACCTAGGGCCTCCCACCATGGAACCTGGCGCCTTAGAGCCGCCCGCCATGAAACCTGGCATCTTCGGGCCTCCCACCATGGAATCTGGCATCTTCGGGCCTCCCGTTATGGAATCTCGCGTTTCGGAGCCGCCAGCGCCCTCCATTACGACGTTGTCCGTCATGATGCCCTCCTTTCAATCCGCATCTGGATCGCCGACACAATGGCCAGGAAGACGACCAGGAGGTATGCCGCAGCCGAAGCGTGCCCAAGGTCAAGTCGATGAAATTTCTCGACAAGGTAGTAGACCACGGTCATCGTCGAATCGACGGGCCCGCCCCTGGTCATGACGTAGATTTGGTCGTACACCTGGAAGGCGCCGATGATCCCGACGACGTAGACGAACAGAAGCGCCGGCCGCAGCGCAGGCAACGTGACGGCGCGAAACGTTCGCCACGGCCCCGCACCGTCGACCGCAGCCGCCTCGTATCTCTCACGAGGAATTCCCTGTAGCGCGGCGAGGAAGATGACCGTTTCGAAGCCGAATCCCTGCCATACGCTCGCAGCGCATACAGCTAGCAAGGCCGTATCCGGGTCGGAAAGCCATTTCTGACCTTCCCCGCCGAAGAACTCAATGACGCGGTTGATCAGCCCGTCGTCGTTCAAGAGCATCTTCCACATCGTCGAGACGACCACCAGGGACATCGTCACGGGAAGGAAGAAAGCGGCACGAAAAAGCGACTGGCACGCGCGCGCCCGATTGAGCAACAGCGCCGAAACGAGACCCAAGATCGGACCGATCGTCATCGTCACGAGCGCGAAGATCGCAGTGTTTCCAACCGCCGTTCGGAAACGATCGTCGGCAAAGAGATCGGCGTAATTGTTGAAACCCACGTACTTCGGTTCGGTCACGCCGTTGTACTTCGTGAAACTCCACCACAACGAGAAGGCCATCGGGAGGAAGAAGAAAATGGCGGTGAGAACGAGCGCCGGAGCGACAAATGCATACCCCGCACGGCACTGGCGCCTTCGCATGGAGGAACGACCTCGAGCCGCAGCTTGTGGCTTTTCCATATCGGCGCCGGCATCCGCAGGCGGCGGCGCGATCGTAACTGCACGTGATCGCTGCGCCGCGCCGCCTCCCGGGTCATTCGCGAAGAGCGCCATCGGACTTCTCCGCTGCTTCTTCGAGTGCCTTCTTCGGCGATTTCTTGCCTTGGATGGCGGAGGTCACCACCTTGGTGATCTCCTGGTCTATATCCGGCCATCCCGCAACATACGGGAATGGAGTCGCCGTCTCCATCGCCTTTTCAAACACCTCGAATGGCTTTTGACCGGCAAAGAAAGAGTCGGGCCGGGAAAGCTTCGGCGATTGGAGCGCGGCCTTTATGGCGGGAGCCGCTCCAGCCTTAGAATAGACCATTTCCTGTTGCTCGGGCATGAGCATGAACTGCGCGAGACTCCAGGCTTTCTTAGGATTCTTGGCATTTGTAGGGACCACTAAACCCGTCCCGCCGAGGTAAGATCCGGGTCTTCGAACGTAGGGCGCCTGCGCAACAGCCCATTTTCCGGCCTGGTCCGGGACGCCGTCCTTAAGCACGCCCATCATGTAGGGGCCGTTGATGAGCATCCCTATGCGCTCATCCGCAATCCCCGGAATACCGGTCGAGTCGCCTTGCGAGTCATCCCATAGCAAGCCACCGTTGCCAAGCAATTTCTTCATGTAGTCCAGGGCTTTGACTGCCTTGGGGGATGCGAAGGCGGCTTCTTTCCCGGTCTCGTCGACGATCGACCCTCCGTTTTGAAAAAGGAACTGGGAGTACTGAAAAGTGTCCGGTCGCACCTGGGTCTGATACTTGTCCGGTTTCCCGTCGCCGTTGGAATCTTCCGCCATGGCTTTGGAAACGTGGACGAGCTCGTCCCACGTGGTGGGAACCTTCAATCCTTTAGCTTCGAGGACGTCGCGCCTGTAATAGAGGGCGTAGGCATCGAAATCATAGGCCAAGGCGATTTTATGGCCCCGATAGGTCATCGCCTTGACGGCGCCTTGAGAATACTGGCCGTCAATGGGTTTGCCATTGAGTTTCTCCCCGGAGATTTTGGAAAGATCAGAGAGCAGGTCTTGGGAAGCGTAGGTCGGAACCCACGTCATGTCGATCGTCGCCAGATCGGGCGCCGAGTTCGACGACATCGCCGTCGACAACTTCTCCTGGAAGGTATCGTAATCGTAGACCTGGTAGTCGACTTCGACCCCCGGATGCTTTTTCTTGTAAGCCTCAACGGCAGGCTTGACGGGCGTCGCCGACCCGTAGTAATCCCAGACCACGAGAGTGTTCTCATTGGACGAGCCGCCATTCGAGCAGGAGGTGAGGCTGGCCGTCATCATTGCGCACGCGGCGATCATCGCCATTGCGATCGCCACTTTGCTGTGTTTCCTCATGTTGGCTCCAGCTGACTGATGTGGCTTGAAGAGAGGAAGGGCTAGTCAGGCGTCGATCATGCACTTCGACGTCGGCTCCGGAGCTGCGCAATCGGCTTCGTGATGAGGATTTCGGGATTGCGCCTGACGGGCGACGTTTCAGTTCACACGCTTCGCGGCCTGGCAACGTCAATGTGGTATTTCGCCCGACTGCCCTTCACGACTGTGCGACAGTATTCGATCGGGCGCCCATCGGCGCTGCGCGAGACGAGTTTGATGAGGAGCACGGGTTCGCTGCGCTCTTGTTTGAGGAGCGTGGCTTCCCTCGGGGTCGGCAAAGCGGGCTGAATCGTTTGATGCCCACTGACGAGGTCGACGCCGAATCGTTGGGAAAGATGTGTGTACAGGGAGGAGGTTCCCAGGTCAAGCGAAAGAAGCCCAGGGAAAAGGTGTTCTGGAAGGAGGACGTGTTCGAGGAGCAGTGGTTCGTCTCCGGCGATTCGCAAGCGTTCAATCGAGTAGACCGGAAGCCCCGACGCGATGCCCAGCCGTTCGGCCGTAGACGGCGTCGATTCAATGACTTCTTGAGTCAAAACGATCGTGCGCGGTTCCAAACCCCGCACGGCCATTTCTGCCGTGAAGCTGGTCAACTCGGCAAGCTGGCGTTCAACCGGGCTTTCGCTGACAAAAGTGCCGCGGCCCCGAACGCGATAGATCTGGCCTTCACGCACGAGTTCGTCAAGCGCGCGCCGGACGGTGACGAGGCTGCACCCGTAGAACTTTCCGAGCTCCCGTTCGGTGGGGAGACGATCTTCGGTGGTCCACCGCCCCGCCTCGATTTCGCGACGCAGGGCGCTATAAACCTGGTGGTAGAGGGGAACAGGCCCTCTGACGAGGGTTGCTCCGGGCGCAGTGTCGAGAGCATTTCCCGATGCCGGACCCGAATTCGCGGGAGAAGCAGGCGCAGTGACGCCTGAAACGCGATCCGCCGAAGAGCCGTCATGCGTTTCGCCGTCGGACACCCGAGATTCTAGGGTTTCCTGAGCCATCGCACCGCTCCTATTCGGATCGCCTGATTCATTATAATGTTATACTCAAGTATGGTTAAGCGAAGATGCTATGTCAATGCCTTTGAGCAAGTCACCGACGCATCGGATATCAAGCACGCCGGCGCCTCGGCCGGCAACCACATCAGCACGGCGTCCGCCACACCTTTGCCCGCCAAGCACACCGGCACTTTGGACACCGGTCAGATCGGCACCTTGGACATTGGAGGCACGTGGATTCGCTCGGCCGTCGTGACGCTTGACGGCGCCATCCTCTCCCGAAGCCGCCGCCCGATGCCTCAGGAGGAGAGCCACGCCGTCGTCGACACGTGCCTCGACGCCCTCGGCGAAGCACAAATGCAAGCGGACTGCCACGCGCTTGAAAGGATCGGGGTGAGCGTGACCGGGCCAGTCGACCCGCGCACGGGCAAACTTTTCACACCGCCGAACACGGGGACGATCCTCGCCGGGCTCGAGCTGGGCGAGGCCCTCTCGCGGGCGGCCTGCCTCGAGGTGCGCGTGGACCGCGACACGAACGCGGCAGCACTCGGCGAACACCGTTGCGGCAGCGCGCGCGGCATGGCAAATTTCGTTTTCATCACGGTGTCCACGGGCGTGGGCGGCGCCGTTATGCTTGACGGCCGCCTAATTCGCGGGGCCGACGGCGTCGCCGGGGAGATCGGGCACATCTGCGTGGAGCGCG
>ERZ773038.1904-NODE-1904-length-11186-cov-19.508400_pt1 | contig 11186 bp, 13 predicted proteins | sample MGYA00511665_ERZ773038 | MGnify/ENA primary metagenome ERZ773038 (study PRJEB29015, sample SAMEA2737966) | human oral metagenome | biome: human oral; feature: human-associated habitat; material: dental | place: China | collected 2028 ... | reverse complement strand
GACCTCATCGCATATGGAGTCTTCCACAAGCACGCGCAGGATCATCCAGAAGTCTGGGGGAGGAAGACCCGCCCCGTTCCCGGAGCGATCCGCGCCTATATGAAGTTGCGGCACCGCTGGCTGCCGGAGTCCGATAACGGCATCGTTTGGTTGGAGCGAAAGTGAAAGTGAAGGGGACGCGAAAACCCCCGGTAAAACCGGGGGCCTGCGAAGCGCGAGACCCCCTGGGCGACCTTGCTGGCCGCATAGGGCCTCGCGGAAGGCGGGTTTACGGGTCGGCGACCTAGAGACGCAAGACACCAGTGGAGGCTGTCGGCGTGCGATGTGTCCCGGTAAGCCTGTATCTGATGTGGTCCCCTTGGGTGGGTAGTGGGAGTCGTCCTCGTCCGTTGCCGTTCAGCCTGGGCGGAGCGAGCGCCTGGCGACGGAGTTCTCGTCGTCATCCTGTGTGAGGGATCGACACTGTTCAGTGGAGCTTCTGCACCCAGGGCGTGACTGCCGTCCCATAACTGTGAGGGAGGTGACTATTATGTGCTCACCCCGTCCCTACACGTCCCATGAGGATGCCATGATCGCTAAGACTCTTTGCGTACTCGGCTCTAACGTCTTCTGCAAGGCGGGGCGACATCTGGCTGCGGGGGAGCGTGAGGGTGGTGAGGCCGCATGACCAGAGCGAAACTGCTTGCAAACCGCCTCGGTGATGTTGGACTGAGATCCTGCCAGCAGGATGGGGAGACAATCGGCGAGGTTGTCCCCGGTGACGGCGGCGAATGGTGGACACTGCTGTGCGACTCCGGGCGCAAGCGGTTCGCGGAGGAAGTGAGCGCCCTGCGCAGTACGTGCTCTGACAACGAGTGGAGGCTGCTTATAGCAGATTTGGCGAAGCTCTTGAAGGCTGCCCAGAAAGGCCTCCTCATCTTCGACGCCACCAACACCCGCGGCGAGGTCTGCCGGCCGCGCGGATTCAAAAATTGCGAGGACGACAAGACCCGCCTGGACGTCCAAGAGGTGCTCGAGCTGCGCATCGAACGCACCTTCAACCTCAATGACCGGCGCAGGCACCTGCGCCTCTACTACAGCGAGCCCAGTGACCAGCCGGGCATGCTGCTCCATCTGCACTTGGCGCATAAGGCGAGTCGTGCTGACGGTCTGGCGGAGCAGAACTGTCAGATCATTGAGGCACAGCGGAGGTTCAACGCCTGGTGGCCCGGCAGGCCCGACGGTGTTGAGCTCATACTGCCATTGTGATCATCGGTTCAGCGCTTGGCCTCAGACGCCAGAGCCTCTAGTATGTCGTTGACGGCATATCGCTATGCAGTGATGAAGGAGGATTGACGTGGATCTCTACGAACTCCTCGGCGAGGACAAGAATGCCCCTGAGCACAAGTTGGCGCGCGCCCTGCGCGACGCCGACGATCAGCTCTTCAAGGATCTCGTTGCTACTCGCAAGAGCCAGGGGCTCACACAGAAGCAGATGGCGCAACGGATGGACACCACCCAGGCCGCCGTCTCCCGCTTCGAGTCGGGCCGCACCGACCCTCATCTGTCTACCCTGCGTTCCTACGCCATGGCGCTGGGCGTCGTCGTCCGTCATGAGGTCGTCAGTCAAGAGACTCTCCTCACTTGGGGGCGTGCGCCCGGTCAACACTCCACCTGGGACACCGCAGAACATGCCGCGCGCCTGGCCGGCAGTAGACCATCGCAGACCAAGAGTCTGGCATGACCAAACCCACCGCCCCCAACGATCTCGTCAGCAGGACCGCGCTCATCGGCGGCCTGGAGGTTTTGCGCGTCGTCTGTCAGCCCACCGATGCTGACGACGCCCCATTGCGGTGGGCTATTGGTTCCATCCCGGTGCGCTTAGCCGATCCTGAGGGGGCTGACAGTCCGGCTCCCCTTGGACTGTTCGGAGACCTCCTCACCGTCCAAGATGGGCAGCTCGTCGGAGCCACTGCCCGTATCATGTTTGCGCCGGACACCACGACATGGGACGACGAAACCCCCGAGGGTCTCAATGAGATCACCGAGCAATTCGCCGGGTGGGCCACCCATATGCTGTGGGACGCCGCATCCTCCGCGGCACGGACCGTTGTCGCCTTGTGCGGGACCGCCGGCTCTGTCGCGCTTCCCCGCGCCACGCCGCCTCACGATCTCATTCTCGTGCAGGCCGACGAGAACTGACACCGCCCGCCTCCTTGAGGTGCGGCCATCAAGAGCAGCCATACTGCGGCGGAAATGGAAAACACAGACGCCTCTACGGTCTCAGTAGATCGATACCTTTCGCTGCAATCGAAGCGTTTTCCCCGGTACACCTCCGCGAGATCAACGAGAACAAACTGGACACGTTACTCGCGCTACGGGCTGATGTGCTGGCTCATGCGGGGGAGCGGCTGGCCGACGAGGATGCGTCGCAGGCGTCGGCACAGGACACGCCGCCCACAGCACACCAGTCGCCATGTGACGAGGTGCCAATGAAGGGTACCGCCCTGGCTAATCAGACGGTCGAGTCGGTTGATACTGGAGCTAGGCAGCGCCCTGCCCCGTCGCCTCACTCTGTGACAGGCGACTCGCTGGAGGTGCCTGCTAGTGGAGACAGTGAAGCACCAACCAGCGATGGCCTTGCGAAACCCGCCTCCAGCCCTGTCAACGCAAAGACGGACACCAACGCTGTTGCACACACCATCGTGCAGCGTCAGCATCACCTTACCGCAGCCGAGCGAGATGAGGTGGCGCGGCTATACCAGGATGGCCTGCCAGTCCGCACGATCTGTGAGCGCTTCGGTGTCAGCAAAGATGTGGTTTATGGAATCCGTCGGCGGCGCGGGTTACCACGACGCCGGGCAGGCATGACGGACGAGCAGAAGGCGCAGGCGGTAGAGCTGCACGCACGGGGAGTATCGGCGGCTGCCATCGGCCGCCAGTTTGGCGTCAACGTCAAGACGGTGCTGGCCTACTTGCATGCAGCAGATAGCAACCAGACTCGCCGGTAAGCATCATCTCGCCAACCGTTCAGCCAACCCCACCCCACTCACCACTCATCTTCCACGTACCGAGCCAGCGTGCTCACCAGCCGACGGGCACTCTCTAGGGTGATGTCGAGGCCGTGAGCGTGGGAGCCGTCGCCGATGTAGAGCCAGGTGTCGCTGTCGTGTGGGTATTGGTAGCGCACTAGGGTGAGTTCGGTGGTGGTGGGGTGATGGTGGATGGTGCCAGTCTCATCGGTGGTGCGCTCTAGGGCGATACAGGGCATGAGGGCTGGGGTGGCTTCGTGGAGGTGGTCGTTATCTTTGCCTGGTGCATCGGCATCGTGGCCGATGCACCAGGCTGGGCAGGTGGTGGTTGGTGGTGTGTTGTTCTCCTCGGTGTGGTCTGCTGGTGCTGCCATTGGTCTCCCCTTTCTTGGCCTTTGGTGTGTGGTGGGGCTGTTAGGGGGAGAGTGAAGCGGAGGGACGGACCAGATGGAAGGTGGGAGGGCTGAGGGAGAACGAGGACGATGAACGACTGTGCTCTACTTCAGCCTTCTTGGGTAGCCTGCCCCTTATGAGAGTCATCTCGTGGGGTCGGAGTAGCTTGCTTACCGCAAGACGTGCGATGCATAGCGCAAGGGATATCACATTCTCCGGGCACACTGTTTGAGAACTTCATGAGTTCGAAGGCTAAGCGATTTCGTCTATTGGAATCATACATGTGAAAGCAGAAAAACGTCAAAGCAAACGCAATCGTCACGCACACCATAATAAAAAAGGACAGCATGACATCATCTCGTTTATCAGGTCCAACAGTTTCCAATTCTCTCATGTAGTAACCCAGAAGCACCGCATACACGAGGTTACCCACAGAAAATAGAACTCCGAGAGCGTTGGATACACTAGAGTTGCGAATGATCTGGGACAGATTCTCCGCCAACTTTCGACACAAGAAGCATTCTCGGTTTTCTTGTTTTAGCCATCCCTTCACTGTCTCTATATTACCAACTCCCAACCACCTATTATCGAGAGAATCTAGCCACTTAAATAGCTTCCTTCGCTCTTTAAATAGTCGTGCGTTATCACCAGTTGCATCGACTAGACCGGTCGCGTAGCCAAGATCTCGCGAGATAGCTGACTCGTCTTCTATGCGACTCGCTGCTGATGACCCATAAGTCTGTCCCACACTCTCCCTCGATACACCCTCAAATTGCGACAAAACTTCCTCCTAAAGAATTACCCAACTCAAATCGGCCGCGAAGGAGAATCATCCCTCACTGCTCGCTTAGTATCGACGCCCCACCTATCAGCATACTTCCTAGCGAAATATTCTGACCACCGTTCACCCCACTTCATTTCCCACCATGCAGCAACCAAAAAAGCCGAAAGGCCAAGCCAGGCGAACGGCACAACAAGCCAAACGTGAGTTTTCTTGATCAATAGAGCTACACCGACACACAAAAATAGAGGATAAATTGAGTAAAATAGTGTTATTAGAGCACGCCCTGCATGTGTTTCCCAAGTTAACTTCCGTAACTCGGGGAAGTAGTCCTTCTCATATCGCTGTCTCACCCACTCTCTCTCGGAGCGAAATACGATTGATTGCCAGCCAAGGTACAGGCAACCTATAAAATAAAGTCCCCACGGCAGTGCACTGTCTTTCGAAATTTCATTATGTACTTGAAAACTCACTGCAATAGCACCGAACCCGAGTATCCAAGATGGAAACCACACAAACTTCCACCACGGGACATAGAGGGACGCAACGAGAGCACTTTCTTGAGACAATCTCAATTCATTGAGGACTTGCTGTCGAAACTCGCAACTTGCGTTGCCATCGACAGCTTTATCGATCCACTCAATCCTGCGGCGCGCCTTCGTAGTGCGAGAAATCTGGTCAATGCCGGCAATAATTCCCACAAGCAAGCTAATGATGGGTAGCAGTGCAGGGAGCATTCTTTCTATAGCCGTAGCGACCGAGTTTGAGGTATCAGAATTAGCAGCACTAGCAATCATGGGCATCCAATCCATACCCTCAGGCTACATCGACATGTCTACAAATGTGCCACGTCGAACCCTTGATGCACTTAAGGCTGTCGCTAACCTCGACTGCCCAGTACGATCGCCCGTTCACGCACCGCACGGCGAGTTCCGCTCACCCATACACCGTCCTCAGCGTGCGTGCCTCATCAGCAATCCAGCGACGTAGCTCGTCCTGGGCAGCTAGATGGAAGGCCGGCTCAAGCAAGGTGGCCTGCTCGAGAAGCTGCTCGCCTTGCTCCTTGGTGTCAAGCCAGTCAGTAGTGGCACCAGTCAGGTTGAGAACGCGTCCCCAGCGGTGGAGGGAGCGGTAGAGCAAGTCCAAGATGGCCCGTGAGTGGTTGGCGATATAGACCCGCTGCATGCTGGCAGGAACGTCTAACCGTGGGCTGTGAAACGGTCTCTGCCTACGCCTACGTAGATTGCTCTATAAATTGATATCTATGTATCCGCGACCTCAATGACGATATTTAATAATCGACACTAAATACAATCGACTATTAAAACATGTAATGATAGCGAATCTAGGGATTTAGATTAGCATCCGCTTATTTACTCGTAGAACTAGATTCAACAATAAGTTTTGCCATCGCCAATTCGTTTGATAAAGCATTAAAATAAGGATGAATCTGTATTGCTCCCGTAGCAGTTTCTATGAAACCGTTACAGGATTCCATGAGTTTCGCCAAATGAGAGTAGTTATCAGCAATCTTATATTCACCAGTACGATCGAATATGTTACCATTTGTGATTCGATCTTTAGAGCGCCTCCAGCACCTAATTGCAGCAAAGTCTTGCGCCAGTTCCTCGATGTTGGGACGATCTTGAATGGCCTTCCCTGAGTAGTCGATTAACTCTGTGTTAGTCATAATTTGATCCTAGGATAGAAAACTTATCTTGCAAACAGTTGTCGCAATTGGATTACATAACTGTAGGAACATTGTGGTATTGTTTTCGCCAATAGAGCGATGTTAGATTGGTGACGAGACGCTATCGGTTGTAGGGCAAGACTGGAGAACTATCATTTCGTCTACAAATCTTCATACACAAGTTGCTTAGAGATAAATTACTAGGCAGCATCGCTGGTTGTTGACTCGGGTACGTTGGCAGCATCTTCGCCTTCAGCCAATGCGATATGGGCAAGCACTGTCGCAATAAACTTTTTTTCAAGCCGTTCCTGCTCAGCCATATTCTTTGGACCAGTCCCATCTGGGCCGTTGAATTCTTCGATGGCTTCAACGATATCTCGCACATCATCCGGATCGTCAAGCCCATCAGACTCGAGCGCACCCCAAGGGTCATGTAATCCTGAGTGGACGTATACTTCAGAACCCCTTGTTGATGAGTATATTCTAGATTTTTCTTTATTAGACATACCTTGTCCTTTCGGCATAGATGTTAGTATTTCGAGAATTGACATTGTAGCATGTTAGCCTTAGTGATGGCAACTTCAGCTCCCTTCAAATATCGATTGTCTAGGTAGATTCGCAGTTACCATGAAGACGAATTAAGTAGCTCTAACGCGGATGATCTAGTGAATAGTTCATAACTGGCGCGAATCCACCGCCATTGACCACTCTGGCTTCCTTGCAGAAGTCCCTGCCAATATATATCGCCCTTCTGAGGTGGATAGATAGCAGTACGCCAACAAAAATGACGGGTATCAACCATCCCCAGATCGACCAGAAGAATATCGTTTCTTTTGTTACCACCCAGGCAATATAGACGCACAATGAAACAAATACTGCAGACGGCGTTATTCGAGATAACAAGGGCACATTAGAGAAACCCTCATCTTTGCCGAAGGGAGATACTGCGAGACCAAGCGCAAGAATCGCAAGTATCGCTGAAATTTGGTGAACGAGCTGTTCTTTATCTATCTCCTTCGTCATGACTATCATCATAACGACCGCCAACGCCGTCAGCCCGACCATTCGCAGAGTCGAGCGGCCAGGAATTTCATAGTGTGTAGTTTTAAAATAGATGGGTTGTCGCCATAGTGATGCGCCGCCGATAAATAGATTCGAGCGAGTACGCACGGCCTCCTTTTGCGCCAAGGACCATTTGAAATAGGCATCGTCCTTCCTTGGCCTAAGATAGTACATAGCTCCATACTCGTCTCTTGTTAATATGCTAGCAGAGTCGCCGGAGAAGAATCGCCCATCCGGTGCGTGTATGGAAAGTGTGTAATGAGCAGTTCGTTTGGGCCAGGAAAGATGGACCCTAATGTCAGGAGGAAAGGCAGCAAAAATCGAGTACTTTATCGAGTCCTTTAGCTTACCAAGTTTGAGCCCATTTGCTTCAGGCGGCGTTGACCCTTCTTGCCCCTCCCGTTTTCTTATGATGTCGAAGTCTTTTTTGCTCCGAAACTCCACAACATTTGGCAACTTATTTCCGCTGGGGATGCGTACTAATGATAGGTATTTTCTTGCAACTAGTTTGCAGAATCTGAATAAACCTTCGGCATTCTCGAAACTGAACTCGGCCTCATGCTCTTCAGGTAAGTCTTTTAACCGCTTCCGATCCTTATCAAATAGTTTGTGGAAGGTCCTAACGGCTTCCAGGGGATTATTTTTAGGTATCTCGTTCAGTTGGGGCGCGATCCCGACGAGTTTTTTGAGAATTTCGTTCTTTCTGTGGACGCTGACGCCATTTTTGAACCTAAAACTTCGAATTAACGAAGCATATCTCGCAGCTATGCAGCGTTGAGCTGCTCGAATGTGCTCCTCATGTGTGGCAGGTAAAACCTCGGGGGTAAGTATATTGTACGTTTGTAAATCTCCTTTGTCGGGATTTTCTACATTTAGATAAAACCATTCTGTATCCGGTAGTTGCGCCCTGTTGAATCTGATCTGTGTTGTCACGTCAATGTTCCAGTCGTCAATCCGGCACTCTTCGTGAACGCTCTCAACACTATTGAGGTAGGATCTCCCATGATTCGCAAAAGCGTGTCTTCTGGCGACCAAGTTCCTGACTTGGAAGCTGGATTACTCGCGACGGTTAGCATGTGATTCCTCCTCCATAACACTGGAAGCTCACATAGGCGCTAGGTTGCCTGCGTCTCCGACTAACTCTGAGAGCAGGAGATATTGCCTGTGTGGAGCATTCGGGGCTTGGACTTGCTGATGGGTGCCGTACGAACTCAGGGACTGCGTAAGAAGCTGGCTCGGCGCGTCATTCGTTCAGTCATTAATCTACCTCGCTCGCTATAACGTCGCGGACCTGTTGTCGTAATGTTGCCGAACCGTAACAATAAATATTGAAGCCGACACCATCGCTCCGTCAGGTGACTATTGTCTCACCTGGTGAGACGGTCACCTTCACCACTCCCACCAAACCCGCCAAACAGCCCGCCGTGGATGTCGCACTGGGTGGGGTGGCGCGCTGCTGGGGATCCAGGTGGGTGCGTTTTGTACTGGTTGACTGCTTTGGGTGCGAGCGAAGGGGCTAGCCCAGTGAACTGCCAGATGATGGCCAGCAGTGAGCGAGCGTGGAAGGTACGGCTGACCAGTGTGAAGCATGGGCTGAAGGGACGCCGCGCCAGACGCCCCGCTCGACGCATCGCTGCACTCAACCATTCACACTTTTCGGCGCTGTCTGGCGGTTTGCTGCTGCTTTGTGGCGGCGACTGATAGCCCCTCTCGGGCTCCCCTCCTCTGCTGCTGCGCGGCCAGGTGGTACCACTGTCGCCCGGTACGTCACCTACTCTGCTGGTCACACCGCCTGTCACCACAGCCATCTGATGGTTCCGCCCCAGCTGGAGTAATGGCCGAACCAGCAAGGCTCTCCACACTGCCCGCGTTGCACTCCGCATCGGGTCTGCCATCGCTCTGCGCGGGCGGCGAGTGCATGCGGGCCGCTCCAGTCGGCCGTGAGCCACGCTTGCGCCGTACTTCGCTCCCCCTTCTGCCGTTTCCACCCCTGTGCCCCTTCACTTCGCCCAGCTTCGCACTGGACTTTGCGGGCATTCTGAGCGTCAATGGAAAGAGATGCTGGTCATAGTGGCTGGTATGTCTGGACAAATGGGTAAGTGAAAGGAGGATGCGTGTATGGAAGCAGGATCAACACAAGGCGGTGTAGCGGTAGTTGGGGCTGACCCGTTTGCGGCCATGGCCGCCCAGCTCACCCCCAAGCGCGCCGTCTCATACATCCGCGTCTCCACCCGCGAGCAGGCTCAGCGTGGCGGGTCGGAGGAAGGCTTCTCCCTGCCGGCCCAGCGTGAGGCCAACAAGCGCAAAGCCCAGTCCATGGGTGCACTGGTCGTTAAGGAATTCGCCGACCGGGGCGAGTCTGCTCGTAGCGCCAACCGGCCTGAGCTGCAGAAGATGCTGGCGTATCTTAAGGAAGATGGTGGGATTGACTATGTCATTGTCCATAAGTTTGATCGGTTAGCTCGGAACCGGGCGGATGATGTGGAGATCAACCGGGCGTTTGAGGAGGCGGGTGTGCGGTTGGTGTCGACGTCGGAGAACATCGACCAGACGCCAGGCGGCATGCTGCTGCACGGCATCATGAGCTCCATCGCTGAGTTCTACTCCCGGAACCTGGCTAATGAGGTCATCAAGGGGATGGGCGAGAAAGCCAGAAACGGCGGAACGCTGGGCAAAGCACCGCTGGGGTATGTGAATGTGCGTGCCAGAGATGAGCATGGGCGAGAAGTCCGGACGGTCGCTTTGGATGAGGAGCGGGCGCCGCTGGTGCGGCTGGCTTTTTCCGAGTATGCGACGGGGAATTGGACGGCGCGGCAACTGGCGGAGCACCTCAACAACCGCGGCCTGACCATCCCGCCAACTGCCCGCAAGCCTGCCAACCCCGTCTCAGTCAGACTCTTACAGACGCTGCTGCGTAACCCCTACTACAAGGGCGTCATCTCCTTCCAAGGCGTGGAGTACGCCGGGGCACACGAGCCTCTTGTGGACGCCGCCACCTGGCAGACGGTGCAAGACATCCTGACCGCTCATGCCAACGGCGAGCGGCAGCGCATGCACAATCATCATCTCAAGAGCACCATCGTCTGCGGCCTGTGTGGTGCTCGTCTGCTGGTGCAGCACGCCACCTCGCGCGCCAGCGGTACCTACCACTACTTCGTTTGTGCCAGGCGGCATCGGGTGCACGACTGCACCTTCAAGGCGGTGCTCATTGACGAGGTGGAAGCCCGCGTGGCCGAGCTCTACCAGCAGATACGGCTCAGTAGCGATGACCGCCGCGAGATCGAGCGCTATCTGCGTGCAGAGTTCGCACACATCCAGGCCAACCGCCAGCAAGACATCCAGCGCCTGACCAAGCGGCAGCAACAGCTGGAAGACCAGCGCCACAAGCTGCTCGAAGCCCACTATGAGGGAGCCATCCCTCTGGATCTTCTCAAAAAGGAACAAGACCAACTAACCAGCAGTATCCTTGCAATCCAGCGCGAACTGGACGGCTACACGGCTGACGCTGCTCTGGTGGAACAGCACCTTACTCAGGCGCTCGACCTGCTGGAGGACTGCCAGCAGCTGTACTTGGCGGCACCGGATCGCCTGAAGAAGCTGCTCAACCAGGTGTTCTTCGAACGCATCCTCGTCAATCCGGCAGTGGATGAAGATGGCCGCCCCATCATCCCAGCACCAGCCTTGCAGACGAGCCTGAAGGCGGGGCGACGAGGTGGAGCAGCCGTGGCTGGTAGGCAGACGGCCGCTGCGCAAGGTGGCAAGAAGACAGCGGAGAGCACGGCCTCTTCTCGCGGGGAGGGTGCTGGCGGCCAGTCGGGCGGCTCGGCATCTCAGGGTGGCCATGGTGAAGCGCAGCCAGGCTCGATGCATGCGGTGCGCTGCAGCACCATCTCCATCATCGACCCAGCCAGCCATACCAACGCCACCGGAGAGCTGGCCTCACCCTTCGACCAGCTCTGCAGCCAACAGCTACGGCGAGCGGCGCAGCAAGCGGCGGTGGGCGCAGCACGGCCACTCACGACCACCCCACACGGAGCAGACAACCATCACGACACATCTGGCCAAGCCGCGGATAGCTATGAGACAGCAAGCCCGCACAACACAGCACCCACAACAAGAACGCCCGTCCACAATGTGGACGGGCACCGTCGATGCAATTCAGGTAATGATTCGGCCCCTACCCCTGTTACTCAAGCCAAGGGTTCGTATACGGAGCTTGTGGTGGACCCGGCCGGACTCGAACCGACGA
>ERZ773038.1903-NODE-1903-length-11189-cov-7.222112_pt1 | contig 11189 bp, 8 predicted proteins | sample MGYA00511665_ERZ773038 | MGnify/ENA primary metagenome ERZ773038 (study PRJEB29015, sample SAMEA2737966) | human oral metagenome | biome: human oral; feature: human-associated habitat; material: dental | place: China | collected 2028 ... | reverse complement strand
CACTGGCAGCGCAGAATGCCGTGGTCGCCGCCGAAAGCCTGGGCCTTGGCACCTGTTTCACCGGCGGCATCCGCCTGATCGCACCCGAGCTGACCGAGTGGCTGGGGCTGCCGGCCTACACCTATCCGCTGTTCGGGTTGTGCATCGGCAAGCCGGCGGTGGAAATGCAGGTGAAACCTCGCCTTCCGCAGCAGGCCGTGGTGGCCGAGAACCGCTATCCGTCGGATGACGTGCTGTCGACGGCACTAGCCAACTACGAAGCCACCATGACAGCCTTTGGCGAGAAGCGCGAAAAGTTCCCGTTCCGCGAGAAATTCGCCCGCTACTACAGCCAGGAATACGCGCCCCGCAACACGAAGCTGCTGCGTGACCAGGGCCTGCTGAGGCAGCCGGAGGGGTCGGGCGAAACACTGAAAGGGCAAAACGCCTGAAGCTCGGGTTGCAGGATGCCCCTGCTCAAGGATCCCACGACATGGAGTTCTCTGACGACGAGCGCCTGAGCCTACAACGCCTGTTGCGCTGGCGGCGCGATGTGCGGCACTTCCGGACAGATCCGGTACCCGAGGCCTTGCTGGATACGCTGAAGGAGGCCATGTCGCTGGCGCCTTCGGTGGGCAATGCCCGGCCTTGGCGCGTGCTTCGGGTAGAGAATGCCGGCCTGCGGCAGGCAGTGCAAGCCCTGCACGACCGAGCCAATGCGCAGGCCCTGGCAGCCCAACCCGGCACGCGCAAGCCCAAGTACCAGCAACTGAAGCTGCATGGTCTGGAGGCAGCGCCTCTGCAGCTGGCGGTGTTCACCGAAACGAATCCGGCTGCCGGTCATGGTCTGGGCCGCCACAGCATGCCGCAGACGCTGGAACAGAGTACGGCCATGGCCATCCAGAATCTGAATCTGGCAGCCCGTGCGCACGGGCTGGGCGTGGGCATGCTGTCGATTATCGACCCACAGGCCATGGAACGGCTTTTCGAGGTACCCGAAAGCTGGCGCTTCAGCCTCTACCTGTGCATTGGCTGGCCACAGTTCACCGACGACCAGCCCCTGCTGCACCGAAATGGCTGGCAGGAAAATACCGCCACGGAGTGGCTGAAGAGGTGACATCACGCCCTTGCCCGGAGACAGTACCTCCGCGCGCGCCAGGCCTACGCCGTCAACCAGTGCGCCGAGGCCGTCAACCGGCTGTTCGTCGCCTGCGGCGCCTCGGCATGGCCGCGAAAAAACCCGCTGCAGCGGCTTTTCCGCGACATGAACATCACCGCTGCCCACGCCTACACCAACTACGACCTGTGCGCCGAAGCCATGGGTCGCGAGCTGATGGGGCTGGCGCCGGACCCCGCCGTTGCACCGGCTCCATGAACCACATTGTCAAGTTTCATGAAGCTTATGCAATATTTTCGATCATCTGGTTACGATTTGCAGGTTGCCAATCATATTGATACGCAGATAAGTTAGGACTGCAGAAGTCAAAAATATGTGTTAACTGGCCCGCGGGAAGGGCCTGTACTGCAAATCTGCGCCGGATTTCCCTTAACTCTTTGCTCAAGGAGATGAGCCCACATGAAACCTAAGCATTTTTCCCTCAGACCGCTGGTCGTCAGCCTTGGCGCGTGTGGGATTCTGTTCTCCGGAAGCGGCATCCATGCCCAGGAAGTGTCCACGGAAGATGATGGTGCCATCCGTGCCACCAGCGACGATGGCGCCATTCGTGCAACGGGTGACGACGGCGCCATTCGCGCCACCAGCGATGACGGCAGCAGCGGCTCCGGGCTGAAGGTCAAGGCAGCCACGCTGCCGGAGATCAACGTGACGGACCGCAGCCGGGATGTGAACCAGGTGAGTGGGTATGTGCCGACGAGTTCTTCGGCCGGGACGCGTACCGAGACGCCGATCAACGAAATTCCGCGTTCGATCAGCGTCGTCGGGGCTCAGCAGATTCAGGACCAGAATTCCCGTTCGATCTCTGAGGCCATGCGTTACATGCCCGGCGTCAACGCCAACTACTTCGGTGCAGACCCGTTTGGTGAATGGATCCAGATGCGGGGCTTCGATACCCGTCCCTTCCAGGATGGCATTCCGGACATCATCTCCAACTCGGACAAGGGCGATGTCAAGGATGAGCCCTTCCTTTATGAGCGCATGGAAGTGCTGCGGGGTGCCAGCGCTGCAGTTTCGGGCAACAATGGCCCCGGCGGCGTGATCCACATGGTGAGCAAGCGACCGCAGGCCACCAAATTCGGTGAACTCAATGTGAGCTATGGCACCAACGACACCAAGCTGATGTCGCTGGATTCCACCGGTCCGCTGGACAAGGATGGTCAGTGGCTGTACCGGGTGATCGCCCTGGGCAGCAAGGGCGGCGCGCAAGTGGACCACGCCAAGAGTGAGCGGGCTGTCTTCAAGCCCATGTTGACGTGGGTGCCTACCGCAACCACCAACATCACCGTATTTGGAGAGTACCAGCGCGATTACAACAACACCGTGCTGGGTTACCTGCCCAAATGGGGCACGCTGTTCGACCGGGCTCCGGGCAAGCTCTCGCCCCGGCTGTTCGTCAGCGAGCCAGACTGGGACCGCGCCCGTGGCATCCGCAAACGCGCCGGCTGGGAGGTGAACCAGCAGCTGAGCGACAACTGGAGCCTGCGCCACCACCTGCGCTACTCGAAGAGCGAGCGTGATCTGCGGAGCATGTATCCGGCGTATAGCGCTTACAAGGAAAGAATCTGGACGGATGAAGACGGCAACGAGGATGTCGCCAACGGTCTGTACATGCAGCGCAGGTACACCTTCGAGGCGGGACACCGCAACTCGCTGACAGCGGACCTGCTGTTCCAGGGCCGTTTCGACACCGGGGGCATGAAGCACACCGCCCTGATCGGTTTCGATGTGAACAGCATTCGCGCAAGCAACAAGAGTCTCGATGAAGAGACGTCCTCACTGAACGCTTACAATCCAGAGTACGGCAACTTCGAGGCCCCCGATCTTTCTTCACTCAACCCGGACATCAACCCGGAAACCAAGAAATTCAAGTACTACGGCATCACGCTGCAGGATCAGATCAAGATCACCGATGCGATATCGGCGTCTGCCGCACTGCGTTATGACAAGGTCGAACAGCAACTGACCACTGCGGTGCCTCCAGAAAATGCCCGCCAGCAAAAGGAAAAGTACAGCAATGTCAGCCCCACGCTTGGCGTGATGTGGGACGTTGGTGGCGGCGTCAAGCCTTACATCAGCTATGCTGAGTCCTTCCTCATAGATAATTCGTACGGGGCACGCAAGTTTGACGGTTCGATGCTGAAGCCGGAGAAAGGCAAACAAACCGAAGTCGGTGTCAAATGGCAATCCGCTGACAAACGCGTCCTGCTGACTGGAGGGCTGTTCAACACCACCATCAACAACAGGGTCGTCGACGACCTGGATAACGAAGGCTTCTCCATCCAGGGAGGCAAACAGAAGGCCCGAGGCGTTGAGCTGGAATCCAGCTTCAACATGCGAACCTGGAACCTAATTGCCCAATACACCTACGTCAAGAACCAGTACAAGGCCCCATTCACGGGCTTGGAGCAGTTGCTCGATGTACAGATCCTGGGCCTTCCAAAACATGCCGCCTCCGTCTGGGCCACTTACCGCTTCAGTGACTTCGGGCTGCCGAACCTGCGTGCCGGCGCCGGTATTCTCTATAAAGGGAAAACGACCGACGGCAGCAACCAGACACGTGACTCAGTACCATCCGTGACCACCGGCGATCTGATGGCCAGCTACGAGGTAGACAACGTCACGTTCGCATTGAACGTGAACAACGTGGCCGACAAGAAGTACCTGGCCTATTGCAGCTACGACGGTGACTGCGGTTGGGGTAATCGGCGGAACATCACTGGTACGATCACGTATCGCTGGTAAGCGCCATTTTTCGACGAAGAGTACGACACTCCCGCATGGGGGTGTCGGGAACGCCGGTTGGCCTGTTTGGCAGCCGGCGTTTTTTATTGCCATAAACAAACCTGGTATATTTTTCGACCGCCACTTATGCCAACAAATTATTGACAACATGATACATTTTCGTATAATTATAATGCTCAGCGTTTAAACCTTCGTTCAGACAATATAGGTGCGGACCTGATCCAGCGGCTGCAGCCCGCCGGACCTTGCCACCTGCTGGGCTGGTCCACCGGCGGCATTCTGGCGCAGGACATTGCCTGCCAGCTGCAGGCACGCGGCGCCACACCGGGCGTGGTGTGCCTGCTGGATGCCTATCCCGCCGATGCCTGGCGCGACCGGGCACCGGCCGAGGCGCACGATGTCTGGCGCGCCATCCTGCACATTGCCGGCCAGGATCCGGATGCGCTGACCCGGGAAGGGCCACTGACGCGCGAGCGGGTGATCGGCCATCTGCGTGCACAGCAGCACCCGCTGGGCAACCTGACGGATGAACAGCTGCACGGCATCTTCGAGGCGGTGGGCTTCAGCAATACCCTGGTGCGCGACCACCAGCACCAGACGTACGACGGCACGCTGCTCTACATTCGTGCGGCCCTGGACCATGTGGGCGAGAATCTCTCGCCGGACATGTGGGCACCCTTTGCCACGCGGCTGGACGTGCATGATGCCCCCAGCCTGCATGCCCACCTGCCGGGCGAAACGGCGCTCGACAGCTGGCTGCCACCACTGGAAGCCGCGCTGCAGGCCGCCGAAACAGGAGTTCACCGATGAGGCACGACAAGACCCCCCTGCTGGCGGTGGCCGCCGCCCTGCTGGCGCTGCAGCTGGCTGCCTGTGGCACCAAAGGCCCGCAGGCCGGAGACGGTACGCCAACGGCCGGCAGCGACAGCACGCCGGGCCAGACGGAGGAAGGGGCCATGGACCCGGCGCAGGCAAAGGCAGCGGATCAGGTGCAGGGCACGGCAGCAGGCCAGGCCGACGGAAAGGCTGCGGATCCTGCTGCGGAAAACACGGCTGGCACCGCAGCGACGGCTGCCTCTTCCGGCGAGGAAGAACCCGTGGACTGGGATGCCCACGAAAGAGCCACCGCCAAGGCCGAAAAGGAGGCAGCGGCACAGGAAGCGGCCGCCGGGAAGCTGCCCCAGGGGCAGGAAATCAGGGACCAGGATGTGCGCTACACCCAGAACCTGATCATCCACTACGACGGCAGCGACGACGAGGCCAAACAGGCGCTGCTGGAGGCCGCCGGCAGCTATGGCGCCAGCGTAACCTACGAACTGGACACGATGAACGTCGTGGTGGTGCGCATTCCCGACAGCAAGCCGATTGCCGATGCCATTGCGTATTTCGAGAAACAGAAAAACGTGCTGGCCGTGAACCGGGACCAGATCAACGAGCTTCAGTGATACCGGTCACTCCTCGGCCATGCGCCTGAGCACCTTCAGGCTGGTGCGCGCCTCGGGAATCTGGTGACGCAGCTCGATGATCCAGGCGCTGGCATTGGCCAGCTGTGAACGGGCCTCGGCCACGGCCCGGCTGCTGGCCTTGCCCGGATGCTTTCTGGCCCTGGCCAGTGCCGCCCTGAGATCGGAACGGGCCTGTTTCTGCAGGACCAGCCCCTCCCGGCGGTTCTTTTCCAGTTCGGGCAGCGATACATCACGCAGCAGGCGGTACTCCGCCTTCAGGGTACCCTTGGGATCGAGCAGGTCGCAGGCCACGGGGGGCGACACGGCACGGTCGACCATGTTGAAGGTGATGATGGAGCAGGCGCCGGGCTTGCGGATGCCCTCGATGCCCTTCACGGCCGCATCGAGATGCACCTTGTGCAGCAGGGCGCCCCGCTTTGCGTTGTCCGGTCCCCAGACCTTGGTGGTGACGTAGATATCGGTACCCTGCGCCGTCTGCCGCACGTGCAGGTTGGACGGGGAATCCTGGAAGCGGATGTTGACGAAACGCTCGGGGCTGAGCGTACCCTTCTCGGGCAGCGCAGCCACCGTGAGCGTGTGGCTGTCGTAATTGGTGCTGAACACCTGTCCGCCCGCCGCACCATAGGCCACCTCGACGGTGCCACTGCCGGTGAAGAGATCGTTGCGTGCCCCGGTGGCCAGATCGACCTGCGCCAGATTGGGCCGTGCCGCCGCACTGTAGTAGTTGCTGGCAATCAGCTGGTTGCCCGGCCCCGAGGCGTAGTTGTAGAAATTGGTGCTGCCAAAGACCGGCGAGAGCCGTGACACGGCGCCGGTCTGGCTGTTCACCGAACGGACGGCATGGGTACCGGTAAGCAGCGCACCCTGACGGTACAGCAGTGGAATGACGAGATCTGCACGCTCGGTGGCCCGTACTGCGAACCCGGCCGCGTGATCACCCCGCGGGGTGTACTTCATGACATAGCCCTTCGGCACCCGGGCCGAGAAGCTGTTGTAGTTGATGTAGAAAAAGCCCTGCTCGTCCATCTGCACGTACCGCCCCTGATAGGCATCGCCCCGAATGGCGGTATCGGGCTTGCGGCAGGTGCTCTGCCCCGTGGCCAGATCGACCAGGCTGAAGGCATTGACACGGGTATGGGTGACCACGGCCCGCTTGCCCTCGCGGTCGAGCACCATGGCATGGCTGGCAAAGGGCAACGGAATGATTTTCTGGAAAGCCAGCGTGCGCGCATTGAGCGCCACCAGCGCCCCCGGCGTGATGCCCCGGGTGGAGGCCCCCCCGAAGGCAGCATAGAGCGTGTTGCCGTGCGTCTGCATCTGGTAGAAACCGGAGAGGAAGATGGGATCGTCTTCCTCTCCCTTCTCGGCCTGGCCCGGCGGCGGCTTGGTGCCTACCTGCAGGAAGCCGAAATCGTCATCGTGACTGGACCACAGCGGGTCGTACCCCGGCAGGCGCTCGCACCCCGTGGTGGGGCCAAAGGAGAGCGCCTTTGCATGCCGCACCTTGGCTGCGCCGGCAGGACGCGGCGCCGCAAGGAGCGGCTGGACTGCCAGCATGCTCCCGCAGGTGAGTGCAAGCGAAACGGCAAGGGCTGAGCGGGAAGTGCGTAAAGGCATGGGCTGGTCCGGCAGGGCGCGCATGAAGGGGAGTCTGCGCGGGTTCGTTGGAATTGATACCCATTATTATGCGTGGCTTTGAATTTCCTGCAAAAGAAGCCCTACATTCCCCCCTGTTTCGGGCAGGGTTGATACCATCTGCGCATGATCCGATACATTTTTGAAGCATCCCGTACGCATCGGCGCGTGCGGACGATGCCGAGCATGTCATGGAGTTTTCCAACCGGACACGTACCGGGCTGCTTGCACTGATGCGCTGGCGCCGTGACGTACGGCACTTTCGGGATGATCCCGTCCCCGAGGCCCTGCAGGATCACCTGCAGAAAGCCATGGCCCTGGCCCCCTCCGTGGGCAACGCCCGGCCGTGGCGCGTATTCCGGGTGGAAAGCCCCGACGCCCGCCAGCAGGTGCACGCCATCTTTGCCCGTGCCAACGCCGCCGCCATCGACACCCAGCCCCCCGAACGGCAGGCAGCCTATCGCGCCCTGAAGCTCGAAGGCTTGCAGGCCGCCCCCCTGCAGCTGGCCATATTCACCGACACCAACCCCACAGCCGGCCACGGCCTGGGCCGCCACACCATGCCCCAGACACTGGAGCAGAGCACCGCCATGGCCATCCAGAACCTGAATCTGGCCGCCCGCGCATACGGCCTGGGCGTGGGCATGCTGTCGATTCTGGACCCACAGGCCATGGAACGGCTTTTCGAGGTACCCGAAAGCTGGCGCTTCAGCCTCTACCTGTGCATTGGCTGGCCACAGTTCACCGACGACCAGCCCCTGCTGCACCGAAATGGCTGGCAGGAAAATACCGCCACGGAGTGGCTGAAGAGGTGACATCACGCCCTTGCCCGGAGACAGTACCTCCGCGCGCGCCAGGCCATCGAACGAAAACCAGCGTCAGACAACCAGCCTCCGCAAGCCAACGGGCGACGCGGAGCATACGTCACCGCGATGATTTCATGGCGTGAGTGGGCGGCCCCCGGCATGCCGACAAGCGCCGCGGAGCGGGATGCCACTGCGGCGATTTCGCGGTATGCGTGAAAACTTTGCAACAGGCGGGCGCGAGCCCGGTTGTTGCAAAGTTTTATAGCCATCCAGCTTTGTTGACCACGACGCAGGTCGTGGGCAGCAAAACTGGATTGAGCGTATGAGCCGCAGGAGCATACCGCTCCGCGGCGCGTGCCACAACGAAGCCGTCTTCCAGATCAGCGCTTCTTCTGCGGAGGCAGGTCCGTACAAACCCCCTCGAACACCTCTGCCGCCATGCCGATCGACTCACCCAGCGTCGGATGCGGATGGATGGTGTGACCGATATCGGCCGCATCCGCCCCCATCTCGATGGCCAGCGCCAGCTCGCCGATCATGTCGCCCGCACTGGTCCCGACGATGGCGCCGCCCAGAATGCGATGGGTTTCCGGATCGAACAGCAGTTTGGTGAAGCCCTCGTCGCGGCCATTGGCCACCGCACGGCCCGAAGCCACCCACGGGAAGACCGCCTTGCCGAGCGTCACGCCCTTCGCCTTCGCCTCGTCCTCGGAAATGCCCACCCAGGCCACTTCCGGGTCGGTATAGGCCACGGCCGGAATCACGCGTGCATCGAAATGCCGTTTGTGGCCCGCTGCCGCCTCGGCCGCCACATGGGCCTCGTGCACCGCCTTGTGCGCCAGCATGGGCTGCCCCACGATGTCGCCGATGGCAAAGATGTGCGGCACATTGGTGCGCATCTGGGTGTCGACCTCGATGAAGCCACGGTCACCCACCGCCACACCGGCATTTTCGGCTGCCAGCTTCTTGCCGTTGGGCGTACGGCCCACCGCCGACAGCACCAGATCGTAGACCTGCGGTTCGGCCGGGGCATGTTCGCCCTCGAAGCTGACCCGGATGCCCTCGGGCGTGGCTTCGGCGGCAGTGGTCTTCGTTTTGACCATCAGCTTGCCGAGGCGTTTTTCGTTGTGCTTCTGCCAGACCTTGACCAGATCGCGGTCGGCACCGGCCATGACGCCCTCGAGCATTTCCACCACATCCACCTGGGCGCCCAGCGACGCATACACCGTGGCCATTTCCAGCCCGATGATGCCGCCGCCGATGACCAGCATGCGTTTGGGGATGAACTTCAGCGCCAGCGCCCCGGTGGAATCGATGATGCGCTCGTCCTTCGGCAGGAAGGGCAGCTGCACCGGTTCGCTGCCGGCCGCGATGATGGCCTGCCCGAAGCGCACCACCTGCTCCCTGCCCGTGGTCTGCTGGCCGCTGCCCTCGGTGAGATCGACCACCACGTGGTGCGGATCGAGGAACTTCGCATAGCCACGCACGATGGTGACCTTGCGCCCCTTGGCCATGCCGCCCAGGCCGCCGGTCATGCGGGCCACGACCTTGTCCTTGTAGGCGCGCAGGGCGTCCAGGTCCACCTCGGGTGCGCCGAACCGGATGCCGTGGGCCGCAAAGGCCCTGGCCTCTTCCATGACGGCCACGGTGTGCAGCAGCGCCTTGGACGGGATGCAGCCGACGTTCAGGCAGACACCACCCAGCGTGGCATAGCGCTCGACGATGACCACCTTCATGCCGAGGTCGGCAGCCCGGAAGGCCGCGGAGTAGCCGCCGGGGCCACCGCCGATGACCAGCATGTCGCACTCGACATCGGCCTTGCGGTCGGTGGCGGGTGCCGGCTGCGGGCCGGGACGGGCGGCAGCCACCGGCGCGGCACCGGCTGCGCCGGATGCAGCGCCTGCTGCGGCTGCAGGCGCTGCCGCTGAAACCCCTGCCCCCGAAGCGCCGGAACCAGCCGGTGCAGACGCCGGGCTTCCCGTACCGGCCGCACCGGTCGAACCGGAAGCCGGTGCGCCCGCGGCTGCCCCACCGGAAGCCCCCGCTGCAGCGGCCGGTGCCGCCCCGGCGCCCTCGCCTGCCGCTTCGATGACGGCAATGTCGGAGCCCTGCGACACCTTGTCGCCCAGCTTGACCTTCATCTCGACGATGGTGCCGGCGGCGGTGGCGGGAATCTCCATCGACGCCTTGTCGGATTCGACGGTGATCAGGCTCTGTTCGACGGCGACGGTGTCACCGGGCTTGACCAGCACCTCGATGATTTCGACATCGTGGAAATCACCGATGTCGGGAACCTTCAGAATGGATGTTGCCATGGGTATTCCTCGCTCAGAGCATCACGCGCCGGAAGTCGGCCAGCACCTGGGCCAGATAGGCCGCAAAGCGGGCGGCAGCGGCCCCGTCGATGACCCGGTGATCCCACGACAGCGACAGCGGCAGGATCAGGCGCGGCTCGAACTGGCCCTTCGCCTCGTTCCAGACCGGACGTTTGGCCGAACGGCACACGCCCAGGATGGCAACCTCGGGCGCGTTGATGATGGGCGTGAAGTAGGTACCGCCAATGCCGCCCAGGCTGGAGATGGAGAAGGTGCCGCCCTGCATGTCGGCCGGACCCAGCTTGCCGTCACGGGCCTTCTTGGCCAGCTCGCCCATCTCGACGGCAATCTCGAGCACGCCCTTCTTGTCGGCATCCTTGATGACCGGCACGACCAGCCCGTTGGGCGTGTCGGCGGCAAAGCCGATGTGGTAGTAGTTCTTGTAGACCAGCGTCTCGCCGTCGAGCGAGGCATTGAACTCGGGGAACTTCTTCAGCGCCGCCACCGACGCCTTCACCAGGAAGGCCAGCATGGTGAGCTTGATGCCCGCCTTGGCATTCTCGGTGTTGAGCTTGACGCGGAAGGCTTCCAGGTCGGTGATGTCCGCATCCTCGTGGTTGGTGACGTGAGGAATCATCACCCAGTTGCGATGCAGGTTGGCGCCCGAGATCTTCTTGATCCGCGACAGCGGCTTCTTCTCGACGGGGCCGAACTTCTCGAAGTCGACCTTCGGCCAGGGCAGCAGGCCCAGCGCCGCACCGGTGCCGCCGGCAGGGGCTGCTGCTGCACCGCCGGCTGCACCGGAGGTGAGCAGGTTCTTCACGAAGGCCTTCACGTCGTCGGCCAGGATGCGATCCTTCGGACCGGTGCCACGCACGCTGTTCAGGTCAACGCCCAGCTCGCGGGCCAGCATCCGCACCGAGGGTGACGCATGCGGCAGCGGCCGGATGGCGCCGTCAACCAGCTCTGCCGGCGCCGCGGGGGCGCGTGATGCGCCTGCTGCCTGCGGGGCAGCCGGGGCTGCGGCGGTCGACGCGGCAGCGGGCGCAGCAGCCTGGGCAGGCGCGGC
>ERZ773038.1901-NODE-1901-length-11192-cov-32.844752_pt1 | contig 11192 bp, 11 predicted proteins | sample MGYA00511665_ERZ773038 | MGnify/ENA primary metagenome ERZ773038 (study PRJEB29015, sample SAMEA2737966) | human oral metagenome | biome: human oral; feature: human-associated habitat; material: dental | place: China | collected 2028 ... | reverse complement strand
GCATGGAGTAGTCGGTGTGGACGTGGAGGTGGACGAAGTCGTCCTTGGGGGCTGCATCTTCCTGACTGCTCATCTCCGCCATGACCCCATCCTAGGCCCGCCTGGTGCCCTGTCCCCTGGAGGGGCCGAGCACACCCTCCGGTGGGAAGGAGGGATTTCCCGGCAATGACGAGACGTTGCCGAGGCGGTGGGTAAGCCGGGTGAGAAATCCGCCGTCGGCGGGCGGCCTGCTCCCCCGCCGTATCCGAGAGGCGCTCCGGGCTCAGCCGCGCGCCCGGGCGGCAGCCTCTCGCGGGGCCAGGACGCAGTAGGTGAGGTCTAGCACGGGGGTGGGTACGCCCGCCTCGTCGCCGGCGCGGCACAGCGCACCGAGCTGGGCGTCGAGCTCGCTGGGCAGGCCTGCAGCGATGTCCCGCTGCATCGATGTGGTGGCGCCGGCCGGCTGGGCGTCGGCCATGCGCAGGGCCGCGGCAACCGGGTCGGGGGCGTCATCGGTGGCCAGATCGTGCCCCAGTGCCGTGGCGACGGCAACGACCTCGCTCACGGCCCGAGCGAAGGCGTCTCTCAGGTCGCTACGCAGGACACCGATGGGCGCGTTCGTGGCGGCACCGAGTGCGCCCTGGACGACGACGAAGGAGACCTTGCGCCACAGCTCCGCCCAGATGGAGTCGGCGACCCAGGCGTGAATGCCCGCCGCCTCGAGGGTCTCGACGGCGGCGCGACTGCGAGCAGTGGCGCCGCCGTCCCACTCCCCCAGGGCCAGGGAGCCGGCCTCTCCGATGGTGCGGACATCTCCCGGCGAGACGATGGCGGAGTAGACGCGTGCGACCCCGGGAAGGACGTGCTCCTTCCCGACGGCGTCGGCGAGCAGTCCGGGCGCACTGATCCCGTTCTGGGTGGAGACGACACCTGTGGCGGAGCCGGTCAGACATCTGAGCACAGGGGCCAGCTGCGGCAACGCATCCACCTTTGTGGTCACCAGGACCAGGTCCGGCTCGCCTCCCAGGGCGTCGGCAAGATCCACCGGGTCTTCACTGGCCAGTGGACTCTCGATGCGGGCGGTCACGGTACCGGCCTCGCCTCCGGAGCAATCGCGCAGCGTCAGCCCGCCTGAGCGCAGGGCCGCCAGGGTGCGGCCATGAACGAAGAACCCGACCTGCTGACCGCTCGCGGCCAAACGGGCGCCGAGCCATCCTCCGATGCCCCCGGCGCCGATGACGACGATCCGCACGAGTGTCTCCTCTCGGTCCTGCTGTCCTCCGTGCGTCCACATGCGCGCGGGTGTCAGTGGCCGGCCCATAGGTGGTGCAGCCGGAACTGTCCTCGGCACTGACGCTGCTGACGGTGCGGGCCATGTCCTGGTGCCAGATGCCGGCGTCGAGGTAGCGATGACCGTTCAGGACCCGGTATCCGCAGCGCTCGTAGAAGCCTATGGCCTGCTCCTGAGCGGAGAGAACCACCTCTACGCGGGGCCGGCCGGAGTGACTCAGTGCGGCCTGTTCGAGGGCGGCGACGATGCGGGCACCGAGGCCCGTACCGCGTGCGACGCTACGTACGGCCAGGCGGCCCAGATGGACCCGACCGGGGTGCCCGGGCTCCATCAGGATGCGTCCGACGCCCAGAGGTGTTCCGTCGGCTCCGCTGGCCAGGAAGTGGATCGTGGTGGGCTCCTCGTCGCGGGCATCGATCTCCTGGGCGAGGGGAACCGCCTGCTCAGCGACGAAGACCTCGAGGCGCACATCGGCGACGGCCGTGCGGAGCCGGTCGGCCTCGGGGCCCGTCTCATCGCCACGGGCGGTTGCGAAGCCGATGGGTTCGTGGACGGCGGTGGCCGGGCGGATCTCGAGGGTGGGGGCTACCGAGACCGCCTCGTCCGCGCTCGGACTCGCCATCGGACCCATGGCCGGGCGATGCAGGTGATCAGTCATGTGCTTGCTCACCTTCGCGGTGATCCTGTTCACGGCAGGCGCAGGGTGTCCAGGGCGTGGACGAGGTCGTCAGGGTAGCCGGAGGTGAAGACCATGTGCTCACCGGTGATGGGGTGGGCGATGCCGAGCTCACGGGCGTGGAGCCATTGGCGGGTCAGACCGGTGCGCGCCGTCATGGCCGTGTCGGCGCCGTAAGTGGCGTCTCCGACGCAGGGGTGGCCGACAGCGGCCATGTGGACGCGGATCTGGTGGGTGCGTCCGGTCTCCAGGTGGATCTCGGCCAGGCAGGCCCCGGGCATCGCCTCGATGACGTCGTAGTGGGTGATGGACTCGCGCCCGCCCTCGATGATGGCCATCTTCCACTCCCGGCTGGGGTGACGGCCGATGGGGGCGTCGATCGTGCCGCTGGAGGGATCGAGGTGGCCCTGCACCAGGGCGTGGTAGACCTTGTCCACCGTGTGCTCCCGGAAGGCGCGTTTGAGCACCGAGTAGGCCCGCTCCCCCTTGGCCACGATCATGACGCCCGAGGTACCCACGTCCAGGCGCGAGACGATGCCCCGGCGCTCGGCGGCACCGGAGGTGGCCACCCGGACGTGCATGGCCTTGAGAGCGCCGAGGACATCGGGGCCGTCCCACCCCATAGAGGGGTGTGCGGCCACGCCTGCGGGCTTGTCGACGACGACGATGTCCTCGTCCTCGTAGAGCAGCTCCATTGCCTCCACAGGAGTGGCGACCGGTTCGACGGGACGCGGGTCGGGCAGGTCGACCTCGAGAATCTCACCCGCACGCAGACGAGCGGACTTGGCCAGCACCTCACCGCTTCGGCGCACCTCACCGGCCTCGCACAGGTCCGTGACCCGGCTGCGGGACAGTCCCGTCATCCGGGCCAGCGCGGCATCGACTCGTTCGCCGTCGAAGCCGTCGGGCACGGGAAGCAGGCGCATGCTCATTGCGGCTCCGCTGAGGTCGTCCGCGTTGATGCCCCGGAGGACCCCGCCGGGTCGGAGGGAGTCCCGGCGCGGTCCTTCCTGCGGGATCGGGCGCCTCGGCGGGTTGAAGAGGCCGATCCGCCGGCGCCTTCCACGACCGGGGCGCCCGACGCGTCGGCGCGCGTGCCATCGATCTCCCAGCCTCCCAGGGAGAGGATGACGATGCCCACGGCGGCCAGCACGATCGCAATGTCCGCGACATTGCCCACGAAGTAGCCGCCGTAGTCGATGAAGTCGATGACGTGTCCGCGCAGGAAACCGGGCTCCCGCAGGAGGCGGTCGATGAGGTTGCCGACCGCCCCGCCGAGTACGAGGCCGAGGGCCACAGCCCAGGAGCGAGACGCCAGGTTCCGGGAAACGCGAATGATGATGGCCACAACGAAGGAGGCGATGAGCGCGAAGATCCACGTCTGACCGGTGGCGAAGGAGAAGGCGGCGCCCGGGTTGCGCACCAGGACCAGCCCCAGCGCTCGGCCGAGTAGCGCGGTGTGCCAGCCATCAGCCAGGGCGGAGAGTGCCCACTGCTTGGTGGCCTGGTCCACAACGATGACGATGACCGCCACCAGCCACAGCACGATCACCGGGAGGCGTTTGGATCGCTTCCCACCCGCTGCCTCCTCCTGCGACTTCATGGCCTTCTCCATGGCGCTGAAGGGATTGTCGGTGGACAGTGGGACAACGTTGCCGGTGTTACCGGCGGTTTTATCCACGGAGGAGGCGGGATCGACGTGGTCAGGCATGGGGCTTTCTCGCATTGCGCTCAGAGGAGACTGGGTGACGAATGGGCTGTGTACCCAGCGAAGGGCGGCGACCCGCGTGGGTCGCCGCCCTTCGTAATAGGAGGCCGTGTCACTGACGACTGGAGGAGCTGAACCATCCTGATCAAATGGGGAGCATCATGATGGGGCTCCGTTGGCCAGTTCCGGAGGTGTTCACGGGGATGAGTCGGGAGGCGACCACGGCCTGGAGGAACACGGCCCCTGAAGGATCACAGGCTGGAGATGGAGCTCTCGCCGCCGTCCTCGACGTTGGCCAGCAGGTTCTGCAGGTAGCTCTTGAGGCGAGTGCGGTAGTCGGACTCGAAGCGCCGCAGCTCGTCGATCTTGTGCTCGAGATTGGCGCGTTCCTTCTCCAGCTGGGCGAGGGTGCGGTTGCGCTGGTCCTCGGCCTCGCGCACGATCTGCTCGCCAGTGGAGCGGGCCTCGGTCACGATGCGCTCACCCTCGGCCTTACCGTTGGCGACGTGCTCGTCGTGGAGGCGCTGGGCCAGCTCGAGCATGCCGGACGCGGCAGCCGGGCCCTGAGCGCCGGTGTCGCCGGCGGAGACAGCCGGCATGGACAGGGCAGGCTCTGCCTGGACCGGAGATACGGGGGAAGCGGGGGCGGAGGGGATGGCAGCGCCCTCGCCGAGCTGGGCCACTCGGCGGTTGGCGGCCTCGAGCTTGGCCTTGAGGTCGGCGTTCTCAGCCTCCAGCTGACGCATGGCCTCGACTACCTCGTCGAGGAACTCGTCGACCTCGTCCTGCTCGTAGCCCTCACGGAACTTGGTCGCCTGGAACTTCTTGTTGAGGACGTCGTCTGCTGTCAGCAGCGTCATGGGTCGTCACCTCGGTGTCGTTACGGATAAGGTCACGAGCACCGGGCATCCGGTCACTCATGCGGACAGAGTACCTGAACTCGAGGTTCAGGCCACATCAAGCGCGCTATCTCACGCTGACGTGAGAACAGCACTCTAGCGGTTCGCTCACAACTTCACACCTGTTCAGATGAGAAGTCCGAGGAACCACTGGATGATCCAGATCCCGAAGACCAGGACCAGGAAGCTCAGGTCGATACCGACCCCTCCCAGGCGTGCCATGGGAACCCTCTGACGGATCACTCGCAGAGGCGGATCCGTCAGAGCGTAGACGAGGTTCGCCAACACCAGGACGATCCCCTGGGGGCGCCACTGGCGGGCGAAGACCTGAATCCAGTCGAGCACGACCCTGACCAGGAGGATGAGGAAGTACAGGCTCAGAATGCTCGACAGGATCCCGGCTACCGCGGAGACGAGGTTCACGTACGAGTCAGCTCAGCTCTGGTTGAAGAAGCGGCCGCGGGCCTCGGCGACCTCGCCGCCGTCAATCTCCACGCTGGCCGGAGTCAGCAGGAACACGCGCGGAGTGACACGTTCGATGGCACCGTGCAGCCCGAAGACCAGACCGGCGGAGAAGTCCACCATGCGACGTGCGTCGGACTCGCTCATGCCGGTGAGGTTGATGATGACGGGGACGCCGTCACGGAAGGACTCGCCGATGATCCTGGCCTCGTTGTAGGTCGAGGGGTGAACCGTGACGATGCGGCGAAGGTCGGGGGCGGCGGCAACGGGCTCGGGCGCAGCCGGGGCGGAGAAGTCCTCGTACCCCTCGTCAGCGAAGTCCTGCTCGTGCTCCTGCACGGCGTAACCGGCGTCGGCAGCCTCGTAGCTGTCCTCGTAGGTCTCTTCCTCCGGCTCCGAGTAGCCGAGGAAACTGGTCATACTGCGCAGCGCGCCCATTTATCGCTCCTTGGTTCGTCCGGTCCCCTGCGTTCCGGATGTGCTGCGACGGTATCCGCCCCCGCAACACCGCACGGGGACCTCAACCCGGCGTGTCACCAACCTCAGGTTTCAGGTAGGTCACGCCCAGGAAGTATTCAGCAGCCTGCGCATCATCGTGGGACCGCAACACCTGCAAGCCGCCCGGTGATTCCGTCCCGTCGATAGGAGTAGAAGCGCCGATCCTCGTAGGTGCACCACCGACCGACACCGATGTGCCCCACCCCCGCACGTTCGAGCTGGGCGACGACACCGGAGACCACATCGAGGCCGGCAGAACCCCAGGACGTGCGCGAGGCACAGGCGGGTTCGCGCTGCGCGGACAACGTGCGCATATGCTCAGGGATCTCGTAACAGGCACCGCAGATCGCCGGTCCGACGGCGGCCCAGAGGTTGGCGGACGCGGCGCCCGCACGTCGGAGGGTCTGGATCGTCGCGGGGACGATGCCGTCGAGCATGCCTCGTCGTCCGGCGTGCACAGCCGCCACCAGCGAGCCATCCTCAGAGGCGAGCAGGAGGGGCACGCAATCGGCCACAAGGACGCAACAACCGGCTGGAGCCCGCGTCTCACGTACATCTAGAACGAGCGCGTCAGCGGTGGGAGTCCGTTCAGCCTGGGCAACCGCCACGAGGCTGGAGTGGACCTGGTTCATCCAGGCCAGGTGCTGTCCTTGCCTGAGCCCCAGCAGCTCCTCGAGCCGACGACGGTGCTCATGAACGCGCCGGGGGTTGTCACCGACGTGGAGCGCAAGATTCCATCCGCCGTAGGCGCCGACCGCATCGCCGCGCTCCGACTGCGGCTCCGCGCCGCCTTCACCCCCACTGGGCACGGAGCCGCCCTGCTGGCCGCGAGTGGTGAAGTACCCACGAGCCCCCGGCCCCAGATCCACCTCGATCAGGTCTGAGGCCTGGGCGATACTCGTATCACGCGTCACTGGTTCGCTGTTCTCGAGGTACTGCTGTATTCCCAATGGTCTCTAATCGGTCTCAATCGGTGGCGCTCAGCGCAGGAAGTCCGGCAGGTCGATGCCGTCGTCATCGGCATCGACACCGATGACCTGCGGCACCTCGAGTTCGGAGACCGATTGCTGATCCGCAACAGCGTCGTAGGAGCTACGGGAATCGTCGACATAGGCGGGCATGCTTCCGGATGTCAGGGCGTCAGCCGCTCCCGCCTCCGACAGGTGAGGCGCAGCTGACGGCGACGAAGCCAGCGGGACAGGACGAGTCACCGGATTCTGCGCGGCATGGGCACCGCCACGAGGAGCCGGCGCAGGCGGCAGATCCTCAATCGAGGAGGGGGGCACCGGTGTCGCGGCGACCACTCTCGAAAGCCGGGTCACCGGGTCAACAAGGCCACCGACCACCGGCTCGGAGTCGAAGCCGGCTGCGATGACCGTCACGCGCACCTCGTCACCCAAGGCTCCGTCGACAACGTTGCCGACAATGATATTCGCCTCAGGATGAACGGCCTCACGCACGAGGTTGGCCGCCTCGTTCATCTCGAACAGGCCCAGGTCGGAGCCGCCCTGGAAGAAGAGCAGCACGCCGTGAGCGCCGTCGATCGACGTCTCCAGCAGCGGCGAGGCGATGGCTTCCTCGGTTGCCGTGATGGCACGCCCCTCACCGGTGGCCGAGCCGATACCCATGAGAGCGCTGCCGGCGCCCTGCATGACCGACTTGACATCGTTGAAGTCCACGTTGATGAGACCCGGGGTGGTGATGAGCTCAGTGATGCCCTGAACGCCCTGGAGGAGAACCTGATCCGCCTGCTTGAAGGCGTCCACGACGGAGATGTTCTTGTCGGCGATCTGTAGAAGGCGGTCGTTGGGGATGACGATGAGGGTGTCGACCTCCTCACGCAGCGCCTGGACACCATCCTCGGCCTGAGCCGAACGGCGACGCCCCTCGAAGGAGAAGGGCCGGGTGACCACGCCAATGGTCAGTGCGCCGATGCTCTTGGCCAGGCGGGCGACCACAGGGGCGGCCCCGGTTCCGGTACCGCCACCCTCTCCGGCAGTGACGAACACCATATCCGAACCGTCAAGAGCCTCGCGGATCTCCGACTCGTGGTCCTCGGCGGCCTTGCGGCCGATGGCCGGGTCGGCCCCCGCCCCCAGTCCTCGGGTCAGGTCCCGTCCGACATCGAGCTTGACGTCGGCGTCGGACATGAGCAGGGCCTGGGCGTCGGTGTTCACGGCGATGAACTCGACGCCACGCAGATCGGCCTCGATCATTCGGTTGACGGCGTTGACGCCGCCACCACCGACGCCGACGACCTTGATCTCTGCCTGGTAGTGCTGTGCGTCGTCCACAGCCATGCTCTCGACCACTGGCGTCCCTCCGCGAATTTCGTCATGAGCCCCCGGTCGAGGACTCCCCTCAAACCTCAACCTCAAGTTAAGGTCTATACTTATGTCATTCTCCGAACGACTGGCTTAACGCTATGAGACTTCCCGGACGTCACGAAGTATTGAAGCCCGGCGTGTTTGTGTGCAGTTGCCTGCGGATTTCCTGCTATGTCAATGCACCTCGTCTGCAATCCACCTGAAGGTCTGGCATACGTCCCACGAACCCGCCGCAGTACCCGTTCCGCTGTGAGATGGGCGGCCCGATCGGGTCCTGCGTACGAGTCCGACTCGGCAACCGGCAATGTTCACGACGTTGGAGTCGACGTCGGAACCTCCGAGGAGGAGGCGTCGGGGGACCGCGTCGTGGGCCGATGGGGAGAGGACACGTCGTAGACGGAGGCGCTGGTCGCCATGAGGGTCGCCAGAACCTGCGCCTTCAGCGCATTATCCTGGGTATCCCCCCAGATCACACTGGCTCCGCTGTTCAGGGCGAGAGTGACCTGCCCGGAGGCCGTGGCGCTACCGCTGGCGACCTGAGCCAGAGTCTCCGGCGCGAGAGAACCCACTACCTGAGTGACGGCGGCGACCTGCTTGGCGGAGATTTCCTGAGGTTGAGTCGCCCCATCGCCGTTGGAGGAGTCAGGCATGATGGTCACCAGCCCCGTTGGCGCCTCTTGGACCCGCTCGAGCACCACGGCTTCGTTGTCAAGGATCTGGTAGCCGTCCGATCCTTGAACGGTGGCCACCGGAACCCTCATCGTCAGCTGCACCCGCAGTCCCCGAGGCCAGGACCTGGTCACCTGTGCCTGACGTACCCGGACCAGTTTGTCGCTCACCTGGGTGGAGAGCCGGCTGGTGTCCAGACGCAGTAACGAGTCACCCGTATAGGGGGACAGAACGTCACGAACCTGCTTGTCCGAGACACTGCCGTCCGATCCGACGATAGAGATCCTCTGGGACTGCAGACCCAGAAGAGGCGAGAAGAGCAGGGCCCAGGTCGCCAGAACGACGACGAGCACGACGATGGCGGCCGTCGCCACTCGGCGCAGACGCAGCCGGCGCAGAGCCTGCTGACGCTCCTTGAGACGGTCGGCGAGCCCGGTGGAGACGACCCGGTCATCTCCACGAGGCAGTGCGACCTGCCGACGACCGAAGACGGTCAGCTCGGCACCGGGCGCGCTCTCGGGGCCGGCGGTCGTCTCGGAACCTCGACTCGACGTGGACGGGACATCAGGCGAGTCATCACCGGCCTGCTGCCTGGAGACGACCGGGCGTGAGCCGGTCTTGGAGGAGGCCGGTCTCCCAGCGGCCCCGGGAGAGCCCGCTGTCGCACCGGCGCCCGGCGATCGAGGTCGACGGGCCGGGCCGACCGCCCCGGGCGGCTCGGTCTCCCGCTGAGTCTGCGCGTCCTGCGGGGATCTCCTCACACCATTCCGCCCGGCTCCGCCCTGCACCGAGCGAGCAGAACGCGAGTGCCGGTTGCCTGAGCGGCGCGGGGGGATGCTGGCCGGGGTCCCCTCAGAACGGTTGGACGGCTCGGGGCGTGGCGCCGAGGGCTTTCTCATACGTGCCCGCCTCGCTGCGTGGGCGAGCCAGCTGCACCACCCTCGCGGGTCACCAGGTCGGACAGGACGGTCGTAGCGAGCTCGGTGACATCACCGGCCCCGACCGTCAGCAGCAAGTCACCGGGACGGGCCTGCGCGGCCAGCGCGTGGGCGGCCTCCAGACGATCCGCGATGAAGGTGGCTCTGCCGCCGGGAACGCGTCGAGCGACCGTGTCTCCAGTGACATCGGGGAAGTCCGCCCGGACCTCTCTGGCAGGGTAGACATCCGCGATGACGACGACGTCAGCCAGGGACAGTGCCTGGCCGAAGCGGTCTGCGAAGGCCCGGGTGCGGGAGAACAGGTGCGGTTGGAAGAGCACCAGGACCCGGCCAGCGCGCTCCTGGGCGACCTCCCGCGCCGTGCGCAGCAGCACCTCGATCTCGGTGGGGTGGTGGGCGTAGTCGTCAACGACGCGGACACCGTCGGCTTGTCCCCGGTCCTCGAAGCGCCGCCCCGTCCCCCCGAAGGAGCCTAGGGCACGGGCCATCTCAGCCGGCTCGACACCGAGCTCGATGCCAGCGGCCCAAGCGCCGGCCGCGTTGAGGGCCATGTGGTCGCCGGGCACGGCAAGCACCAGCTCGACCTGATTCTGGGCCGATTCCCCCGCGCGGGCGCTGCCGCTGCGCTTCTGGTCCGCCGCCCTGATCAGGGTCAGCCGTGCGCGGGTGGAGGCGGCACCGCGTTCCTGGATCGTCAGGTGGACGTGCCCCTCCCCCACCAGCATCCCGCCGGGCAGGGTGTTGAGGCCTCCGAAGGAGTAGGTGACCACGCGTAGCCCTTCTGCGGCTGCGGTGCGTGCCAGGCGCAGCGAACCAGGATCGGCGGCGCAGGCGACCAAGAGGCCCCCGGGGACCAGGCGGTGGGCGAAGTCGACGAAGGCCGCCTCGAAGGCCTCGGTGGTGCCGTAGGTGTCGAGGTGGTCGGGCTCGACGTTGGTGACGATCTCCACGCGGGGCGTGTAGTTGAGAAAGGAGCGGTCGGACTCGTCGGCCTCAGCCACCAGGGAGGAGCCACCGCCCAGGTGGGCCCCGGTGCCCAGGGCCCGCACGACCCCGCCGATGGCGAAGGAGGGATCGGCCCCGGCGTCCGTCAGGGCCTCGGCGAGCATGCCCGAGGTCGTCGTCTTGCCGTGCGCACCGGCCACAGCGACGAAATCGAGCCCACGGGCGGCCAGCGCGAGGGCCTGTGAACGGTGGATGACCTCCTGGCCCCGACGGCGGGCCTCAATGAGCTCGGGGTTGGTCTCCTTGATCGCAGTGGAGACCACGACGGTGCTCTCGGCGGGAAGCTGCGCGGCGTCGTGGCCCAGGTGGGTCGTGATGTCCAGGTCGGCCAGGTGGTCGAAGGCAGGGCCGCCGTGAGCGTCGGAGCCCGAGACCCTGGCGCCACGGGCCGCCAGCAGCTGGGCGACAACGCTCATACCCGCTCCGCCGATGCCGATGAGGTGAAAGGAGGCGCCCGCCAGCGTGCCGCCGGACGCGCCGTCCTGCCGGGACCCGGTCCGGGAGACGGGCAGAGCTGAAGGTGGCATAGTGCTGGTGTCGGTCATGCCGCGTTCTCCTCATCGGTAGGAGTGTCATTCGTGAAGGCGCACTGCTGGATGAGAGCGGCCAGTCGGGTCGCGGCGTCCTGGACGCCGGTGGAGGCCGCGGCCCGGGCCATGGCCGCCTGGCGCTCGGGCTCGGAGATGAGCACCGTGAAGTCGAGGATGTCGGAGGGCTTGAGGTCGGCATCGAGCACCATG
>ERZ773038.1899-NODE-1899-length-11199-cov-7.479541_pt1 | contig 11199 bp, 8 predicted proteins | sample MGYA00511665_ERZ773038 | MGnify/ENA primary metagenome ERZ773038 (study PRJEB29015, sample SAMEA2737966) | human oral metagenome | biome: human oral; feature: human-associated habitat; material: dental | place: China | collected 2028 ... | reverse complement strand
CGACGATGCCCCGGCAGATGGCCAGCCCCAGCCCCGACCCGCCCGTGGCCCGGTTCCGCGACGCCTCACGACGGTAGAAGCGGTCAAAGAGACGCGGATAGTCTTCAGGCGACATGCCGGGGCCGGAGTCGTCGAAATCGATGATCACGCCCGGGCTGCCCGCCTGACAGCCCACCTGCACGGTACCGCCCTGGTCCACGTAGCGTACGGCGTTTTCCAGAAGATTCTGGAAAACCTGACGCAATCGATTCGGATCCCCCGAAACGAGCATTCTATCGATAACCCCGACCCTTTTCAGGGACAACCCACGGACAGCCAGGCGCTCCTGCCAGCTCGACAGTGTGGCGTCCAGCAGCTCCACCACATCCACCTGCTCCCAGTGATAGGCCAGCGGCGCCACCTCCGTCATCGACAGCATGTGGATGTCGTCGACCAGCTTGGACAGAATGCCCACTTCACTCTGAAGGGATTGGACCACCCGCTGGTCCAGCGGCTGGAGCCCGTCCTCCACCGCCTCCAGCTCGCCGCGCATGATCGCCAGCGGCGTGCGCAGCTCGTGCGACACGTCCGCCATGAAGGCGCGGCGCATGTTCTCGTTGCTCTGCAGCGTGCCGGCCAGCTTGTTGAACACCCGTGCCAGCTGCCCCAGCTCATCCTGCGAGGACACCGGCACGCGGATGTCGTACTGCCCCGCCGCCAGCGCCCGCGTGGCCGAGGCCAGCCGCCTTGCCGGCACCAGCATCACCCGTCCCAGCAGCCAGGCCACAACGGCCGCCAGCAGCACCGCCAGCCCTGCGATGTACCAGGCCGCACTCTCCTGACGGCGCTGGAAGGCCAGATCGGCCGCATCCGTCACCTCGGTGAAGCGCTTGCTGCCCACCCAGCCGGCCACCACGCCATCCACCAGGATCGGCACGAAATGCGCATCCGGCCCCGGGTCCGGGTTGCCCACCACGAAACGGCCACTGGCATCCTGCAGCGTCATGCGCGCCGCGGCATCCATGGGCGGCTTGGGCGCCACCCCCGGCCATCCGGGTCCCGGCGCCGGCGCAGGCGGCATGTCGGGGTGCACATCCCCGCCATCGACCAGCACGTCCAGCAGGGACTCCTCGGCCGGCGGCGACAGCTCACCAGCGCGGGCCTCCGGCGGCCAGGAGGCCCCCTTCGTGCCCCCTTGCCCCGGGCGGACCGATTCATCCGCCTGCGTGGCCGACAGGTTGGACAGCCACCACCAGTTCGATGCCTGGCCCACATCGGCGGAGGCCTGCCCGGGCTGCGGCCCATGCCGCGACATGTCACCAGGCAGCAGACCATTGGGCAGCACCCCCTTCGGCAGAGGGCCACCGTGTGGGAGCGCCCCGTGCACGTGCGCTGCATCCGGCGCTGCGCGCTTGTCTTCCTGCCCGGGCTGCTCATACATCAGCCCGCGCGCCGCCCCCATGCCCTCGGCATACGGCATGGGCACCAGCCATTGGCAGGCCTGAAGCGGCCGGCGGCCCAGAATGGGCAGAATCGGCATCTGCCGCGGCCCCGAATGCAGCCGGTAGCCGCTATAGCGCACAATGTGCCGCCACAGGTCGTCGCGCCCACGCAGGGCGTCCCAGCCGTGCTCGGGATCGCCCACCTCGCGCCAGTGCGCCGCCAGCACCGTCGTCAGCACGTTCAGGCGCCGGGTCTCCACCTCATTCAGGTAGCCCAGAAAGCCGCGCTGGAAACTGATGCGGTTGGCAATGCTCATGGCCACCGCCATCACGACACTGGCCGCCAGTACGGCCACGAACAACTTGAAACCTATGCCGATTCTCATGCTGCCTAATTGAACACAGGAAACGTGGCTGTTGCGCGAAACGGCGCTCCCCGCGGCCGAGAATCCGCAATATCCTCATAATCTGCGGGTTCGATGCCGCAAGCCCCCTCGGGAATACCCTCAACCTTACCCCAATACCATGAAAGGCTCTATTTCCTCCGGCGTACTGCTGGTGACCGCCCTGCTGCTGGCCGGCTGCCAGACCACCTCGCCCGACAAGGCCGGACTGGCCCCCGAAGACGCCCGCACCGTGGCCCGCAAGGCCATTCCGCCCAACGTGAAGGACGCCGGCGGCTGGGCCACCGACATCCAGACCTCCTTCTCGCTGCTGGGCCTGCCCGCCACCCGCGGCAGCCTGTGCGCCACCGTCGCCGTCATCGAGCAGGAATCGGGCTTCCAGGTCAATCCCGTGGTGGCCGGCCTGCCCGCCATCGCCTGGAAGGCCATCGACGAACGCGCCGCCCGCTACCACATCCCCAGCTTCATGGTCCGCACCGCACTGGCCCTGCCCAGCGGCAACGGCCAGAGCTACGCCCAGCGCATCGACAGCGCCCGCACCGAAGAAGACCTCAGCCGCACCTTCGAGGACCTCATCGACACCGTGCCCCTCGGCAAGCGCCTGTTCGGCCAGTACAACCCCGTGCGCACCGGCGGCGCCATGCAGGTCTCCATCAGCTACGCCGAAGACCACGCCAAGCGCAAGTCCTACCCCTACGGCGACGCCGGCAGCATCCGGCAGGAAATCTTCACCCGTCGCGGCGGCCTGTACTTCGGCATCGCCCACCTGCTGGACTACCCCGTCGACTACCCCGAGATGAAATACCGCTTCGCGGACTACAACGCCGGCCACTACGCCAGCCGCAACGCCGCCTTCCAGCGCGCCCTGGCCGTGGCCACCGGCCAGAAGCTCACCCCCGACGGCGACCTGCTGGACCACGCCAACCCCTCCATGGCCACCCCGGGCCAGACCGAGCGCGCCGCCCGCACCTTCGGCAAGCAGATCGGCCAGAACGACGACAGCATCCGCGCCATGCTGCAGAAGGGTGACACCCTGGCCTTTGCCGACACCCCGCTCTACAAGGCCGCCTTCGCCCACGCCGACCGCGCCGGCAGCGGCAAGCCCATGCCTCGCGCCATCCTGCCCGACATCCAGCTCAACAGCCCCAAGATCACCCGCAAGCTCACCACCGCCTGGTTTGCCGAGCGCGTGAACGAGCGCTACCTGCGGTGCCTGAAGCGGGTGGGTGGGGAGTGAGGGGGTCTGGGCACTGAATAAAAAGCCGACAGGCCGATGTCCAGGTGCCTGTCACGGCTGGGTTGTAGGACCCCGCTTTCCGCCATGCAGGACACAGCCAGCTGTCTCGCTGGTTCGATGCTTCTTTAACGAGAAAGGGCCGCAAGAATCGCGGCCCCTGTCATCGTCGCTCAGAACGTTGTCCGGCAGGTGCTGTTCAGGTCAGGCCCAATCTCCGGATCGGAGTTCTTTTGAGTGATATCGATATACTTTCCTGTACGGGTATCAACGTCCAGTCTAAAGGAAGCACGCCGTAACTTGCGAAGCAGCCGCTCCGCATCTTGGGCGAACAACGTCATGACCCAGACCTTGCCGGAACCGCTCTTGTGATAGAAAAAGTCCTCCTGCAGAGAGAAGGTCTTCCATGACTGGCCGCCATTGACGAAGCTCACTTCACCATTGGCCGTCAGGATTGTCGAGCAGGCTTTGCCAGTCAGCATATCTTTACCGACGTAAGTGCCAGCCGCGCAGGCCATGTGCCCGCGTTGGCCATAGGTATTGTGCAGTTCACGGCAACCATTGGCCAATTGGTCAATGAGCGCCTTCCCCGTTACGGAGGAGTCGCTGGCCAGCGGATTGCTTCCCGTGTAGCCATCAAGATTCTGGCTGAGTGCGTTATGGCCAGAACTGGTGTTACTTCTTACCGGAGGTTTCTCGGTTTCATCGCCCCCGCCCCCACACGCGGAGAGCGTGGCCGCAAGGGCCATCAGAAGGCCGGCAGAAGCCATTTTGCGAGCGATGCCAGATGCAATAAGAGCCATGTCGTTTCCCTGGACTGGTTGATGAAAATAGACCGCCTTCATGGGCGGTCATCTCGTCATCTTAGAAACGCCATCTGCGTGCCCTTCCGCCTTGCCTCCAGACGGTTTCCCGATACTGCCTAGCGGCAGCAAGACACTCGCTTTCACCACAGCCCTTCACGGCATCCATGGCCAACGCCTGCCGTTCTGACCATCAAACTCACCTCCCCCCATCACCCCCGGCCCTGCACGGCTGCGCCCCCTCCCGCCGCGGATCCCCATGCCGATCGAAGCGCTCGTGCCGCATCTCTCCCGAGGGGCGCTGCCGATAGTTCTGGGTGGGCTCGCAGCCGGCCGCCCTGGTCGTCGATGAAGCGGGCACGGGCGAGGCATTGGCCGCCTCGTTCGCGGAGCCTTCCCGGCCCGATCGCGCCGCCGAGCTGCCCTGCCCGTCACTGAAGATCTGCTGCCCAGCGGGCACACCGCCCAGGGTCGTCCCCTCCTGCGACACGAGCAGCGGTGTGGCCAGGGTGGCCACCACCAGCAGGACCAGCACGGACGAGACCGACGCCAGCGCGACGCCCGCCAGACTGTAGCGAGGTGGTGCATCGGGAATGGCACAGGCAATGGCGCGGGTGACGACCCACAGGCCATAGACGGCCAGCACCAGGCCCAGCGGCTGGGCAATCCCGGCCGGCAGCTCCAGCGACTCCAGCAGGGCCGACAGCACGTTGGGCACCAGCCCGGCAGCCAGCAGCAGGTTGAAGAGCGGCCCCCGGCCATCCCAGCGCCCGTCGCGCATCAGCCACCAGCGCAGCACGCCATGCACCAGGCCGTACAGCAGCGCGTTCAGCCCCAGCCCCACCAGCAGCGCCTGCGGGATGGTCATCAGCGGCATGCCGTCGTCCTGCGTGAGGCTCGCCAGACTCATGCCCACCAGGACGCCCAGCACGACCAGCACCCCCACGGTCTGCCGGCGCGGCACCTCAAAGGCCGACAGCGGCAGGTCGCGCAGCAGGAAAAGCGAAAGGGCGGCAGAAATCATGGCGGGGCTACTCCTTCAGGCCAATGGCTCCGACACGGCACAGGCTGGCGTGCATTCCCGGCGTACCGCCAGCCGCTGCCGGTTCCTCATGGTAGCTGCTGCGGGCCGCAGCCCTCTTGCGCAAGCCCCCGGCCGCATCAACGCAGCATCTTGCCCTCTTGACGCTTCATTTTCCAGGGAGACGCTCAATCCTTCAGCCACAGTCTCCGCAAGCGGACGCCCTTGGGGCTGAGGTAACGGTCGAAGTCTCTTCGATCAACGGTCAGGATGGCATGGACACCGATACGGTCTGCAGCAAGCACCAGGGCCACGTCAGCCAGGTCTGCGCCTCCGTCCTCATACTGCACCATGTAGTCCGCCATGTCGGACAGCTCGGCGGGATCGCTGGAAAGCAGCGTCAGCCTGCCTGCCGCGGCCCAGCGCAGCATGTTGATTCTGGACTTGTTGTTCAGCAGGTGACATGCTTCGGTCAGTACTTCCCACACCGAATACAGCCGCACCCCGGCCAACTCACCCAGCATCCGTACAGCGCTGGCATGGTGGGCATCGCCGTCATTGAACAGGGCAACGAGAAACCCTGTATCAACCAGCGTAGCCGTATTTCTCACGCAGCTTCTCCAGCACGGCCCGCTTGAGCGGATCCTTCACCGAGTCGGGATCGCGCAGCCCCCCGCCCTGGCCGATGTACATGGCATCGATCTCGGCCTCTGTCTTCTCGGCGGGGATGACCCGAGCGGCATAAGCGGCAATGCTGCGACGCACAAACTCGGACTTGCTGATATGCAGCCTGTCGGCAGCCAGCGTCAACAGAGCATCGTCTTCGGCGGTAAGTTGCAGGGACAGGCTCATGAAGCACCCAGAGCAGTGGAAATCGCGCGTATCGGGCAGTCGCCGCCAGCCAGCTCTTCAGCGCACCGCCCGAAACCGTGTTTATACGGTACTTGAGGAAGGGCTACAAGCCCCGCTCCTGCGGAGCCCTGCCCTCCCCCTGGCCGCATCAGCGCAGCATTTTCCCCGGATTGAAGAGCCCCTCCGGATCCAGCGCCGCCTTGATGCGCGCCATCAGCGCCACGCCCTCGGCACCGGCCTCGGTCTCCAGGAAGTCCATCTTGTGCAGGCCGATGCCGTGCTCGCCCGTGCAGGTGCCGCCCAGCGACAGGGCCAGCGAGACAATCTCGCGGTTGAGCGCCTCGGCGCGGGCCACCTCGTCGGGGTTGTCCACGTCCACCAGAATCAGGCAATGGAAGTTGCCGTCGCCCACGTGGCCGACGATCAGCGACGGGAAGCCGCTGGCTTCCAGCAGCTTGCGCGCGCCCTCGACAGAGGCCGCCAGCCGCGAGATGGGCACGCAGGTATCGGTGGAGATGGCCCGTGCACCGGGTCGCATCTGCAGGCCGGCAAAGTAGGCGTCATGCCGGGCATTCCAAAGCCGGGTGCGCTCTTCGGGCTTCTCGGCCCAGGCAAAGTCCGTCCCGCCCTCGTCGGCGGCCAGCTGCTGCACCAGCTCCACCTGCTCGGCCACGCCGGCCGGGCTGCCATGGAACTCGAAGAACAGCGTGTAGCCTTCGCGCAGGTCCATCTTGCTGTAGGCATTGATGGCGCGGATGGCGGGCGGGTCGAGGAATTCGCAGCGCGCCAGCGGCACGCCCAGCTGGATGGCCTGGATGACGACGTTGACGGCCTGCTCGGCCGACGGGAAGTTGACCACCGCGGCCGACACCGCCTCGGGCAGCGGGTGCAGGCGCAGCGTGACTTCGGTGATGATGCCCAGCGTGCCCTCGGCCCCCACGAAGAGGCGGGTCAGGTCATAGCCGGCCGACGACTTGCGGGCGTGCGTGCCGGTATGCACCACCTTCCCTTCGGCCGTCACCACGGTCAGCGCCAGCACGTTCTCGCGCATGGTGCCGTAGCGCACGGCGTTGGTGCCCGAGGCACGGGTGGACGCCATGCCGCCGATGGAGGCATCCGCGCCGGGATCGATGGGGAAGAAGAGCCCGGTGTCATGCAGCTCCTGGTTGAGCTGCTTGCGGGTCACGCCGGCCTGCACCGTCACCAGCAGGTCTTCGGCGGCCACCGACACGATGCGGTTCATCCGCGACATGTCCAGCGTGATGCCACCCCGGATGGCCAGAAGCTGGCCCTCGATGGACGAACCCGCCCCCCAGGGCACGATCGGACAGTGATGCGCGCGACAGAGCTTCACCAGGTCCACCACGTCCTCGGTGCTCTCGGCAAACACCACCCCTTCGGGCAGGGTCAGCGGGTAGATGGATTCATCGCGGCCGTGGTGCTCGCGCACCCCGTGCGACACCGAGAAGCGTTCTCCGAAACGCTGCTCCAGCGCGGCCTTCAGGGTTTCGTTCAACCGGGGCGCCGCGGCGCCCTGCCCATCGTTCGTCATCGTCTTTCCTGGGTTTGGATCATCAGGGTTGCAAAGCGGCCCGGCCCGGAATCCGCCCCGCCATCACCCGGGGCTGGCGGACCAGCGCCGGAGGGTGGATTCTAGATCGCGGCGCAACCCGGCGCTGCATCGCAGCATCCGTTCACCCCGGGTAAACCCTAGCGCACGACGTTCACGTACAGGTCGCCGGGGGTCCGTAACGGGTTGTAGTATCTCGGGAATATCTGAACAGAAGGAATTCCTCCATGGCCCCGGTCATTACCTGCATCGAAGATCTCCGAGTCATTGCCAAGCGCCGCGTGCCGCGCATGTTCTACGACTACGCGGACTCCGGCTCCTGGACGGAATCCACCTACCGCGCCAACGAAACCGCCTTCCAGAAGATCAAGTTCCACCAGCGCGTGGCAGTCAACATGGAGAACCGCTCGCTGGAAAACACGATGATCGGCGAGAACGTGACGATGCCGGTGGCACTGGCCCCCACGGGGCTCACCGGCATGCAGCACGCCGACGGCGAGATCCTCGCAGCCCGCGCCGCCGAGAAGTTCGGGGTGCCGTTCACGCTCTCCACCATGAGCATCTGCTCCATCGAGGACGTGGCCGAGCACACCAGCCGCCCGTTCTGGTTCCAGCTCTACGTCATGAAGGACAAGGGCTTCGTCGAGCGCCTCATCAACCGCGCCAAGGCCGCCAAGTGCTCGGCGCTGGTCATCACGCTTGACCTGCAGATCCTCGGCCAGCGCCACAAGGACATCAAGAACGGCCTGTCCTCGCCGCCCAAGCCCACGCTGCGCAACCTCATCAACCTGGCCACCAAGCCCTACTGGTGCTGGCACATGCTGCACACGAAGCGGCGCACCTTCGGCAACATCGTCGGCCACGCCAGCGGCGTGAGCGACACCAGCTCGCTGTCGGCCTGGACCAGCCAGCAGTTCGACCCGGCGCTGTCGTGGGACGACGTGGCCTGGATCAAGGACAAGTGGGGCGGCAAGATCATCATCAAGGGCATCATGGAGCCTGAGGACGCCCATCTGGCCGTGAAGTCGGGGGCTGACGCCCTGATCGTCTCCAACCACGGCGGCCGCCAGCTCGACGGCGCCCTGCCCTCCATCGAGGCCCTGCCCGCCATTGTCGATGCAGTCGGCAAGGACAACATCGAGATCTATCTGGACAGCGGTGTGCGCTCCGGTCAGGACGTGATCCGTTCCGTGGCCATGGGCGCTCGCGGTGTGTTCATCGGCCGTCCCTTCCTGTACGGCCTGGGTGCCATGGGCGAGACCGGCGTCACCAAGGCGCTGGAAGTCATCCGCAACGAAGCCGATCTCACCATGGCCTTCTGCGGGTTGCGTAACATCAAGGATGTGAACAAGAGCATCCTGGTGCCCGGCACCTACCCGACGTGAGCGAAACAAGCTTCTTCTGGCACGACTACGAAACCTTCGGGCGCGATCCGCGCCTTGACCGGCCGGCGCAATTTGCCGGCATCCGCACCGACCTCGACCTGAACGAGGTCGGCGAGCCGGTGATGCTGTACTGCAAGCCGGCCCCCGACTACCTGCCTGACCCCGAGGCCTGCCTGCTGACCGGCATCCTGCCGCAGGAGTGCCTGGCCAGGGGGCTGCCCGAATACCGCTTCGCCGATGCGGTGCTGGCCGAGCTGGGCGCCAGCGGCACCATCGGCGTGGGCTACAACTCCATCCGCTTCGACGACGAAGTGACGCGCCACCTGCTGTGGCGCACGCTGCGACCGCCCTATGACCGGGAATGGCGCAACGGCTGCAGCCGATGGGATCTGCTGGACGTGGTGCGGGCCACGGCCGCCCTGCGCCCCGAGGGCATCGAATGGCCACGCCACGACGACGGCCGCCCCTCCTTCAAGCTCGAACATCTGAGTGCCGCCAACGGCCTGGCCCATGCGCAGGCGCACGATGCGCTCTCGGACGTGCGCGCCACCATCGCCCTGGCAGCCCTCATCCGCAACCGCCAGCCCCGGCTCTGGAACTTCTGCCTGGCGCTGCGCCAGAAGCAGGCCGTGCTGACCGAGATCGGTTCCGACCGTCCTTTCATCCACGTCTCTGCCATGTACGGGGCCGAACGGGGCGGCATGGCGGTGGTCTGGCCGCTGGCCCAGCATCCCACCAACCGCAACGAGCTGATCGTCTGGGACCTGATTCACGACCCCGCCGAGCTGGCCGACCTGGACACGGAACAGATTCGCCTTCGGCTCTTCTCGAAGACCGAGGACCTGCCCGAGGGCATGACGCGCCTGCCCATCCGGAGCCTGGCCATCAACAAGTCCCCCATCGTCATCGGCAACCTGAAGGTGCTCACGCCGGCCGTCATCGAACGCTGGCACATCGACATGGAGACCATCGCCCGTCACACCGAGACGGCCCGACGCCTGACCCCGCAGCTGGCCAGCCGCATGGACGAGGTCTACCAGCGCCCCCGCCCGCAGGGCCCCGCCCCGGACGTGGATGGCGACCTCTATGGCGGCTTCATCGGCAACGACGACCGTCGGCGCCTGGATGACTGGCGTGAACGGCTGGATGCCACCGCATCGCAGGCCGCCGCATCGCCGGACACCGATCATTCACATATTCAAATCCCGTCTTTTGAGGATCCCCGACTTGAGGAAATGTCTTTCCGATACCGTGCAAGGCAATTTCCGGATATGCTCAGTACTGAAGAAAAACAGCGCTGGGTGGCACACTGTCACGCCAGACTCCATCAGGGGGCCGGCAATGCCATGACGTTGGCGACTTTCGCCCATCGTCTGGACGAGCTCAACCAGTCGCTGTCACCCGACGATGAACACGGCCAACGGCTGCTGGAGGCTCTCTATGACTACGGTGAACAACTCGCCTGACAAAAACAGCACGACACAGACGCTCCAAGCTCCCCCTGTCTGCACGGAAGACGACATCTACTACTTCCGTGAAGGCACCAACAACCGGCTGTATCGCTGGATGGGCGCCCACCCCTGCACCCATGCCACGCAGGAAGGCGGCAAGCCCGAAAAAGGCTGCTGGTTTGCCGTCTGGGCCCCCAATGCCCGCGAAGTGCAGGTCATCGGCGACTTCAACGGCTGGCAGCATGGCGCCAGCCCGCTGGCCGTGCGTGGCGACAGCTCCGGCATCTGGGAAGGCTTCGTGCCCCACGCCTCGGTCGGCGATTGCTACAAGTACCGCATCCTGTCGGCCCCCACCGGTGAATGGCTGGAAAAGAGCGACCCCTTCGGCTTTGCATGGGAAGAGCCGCCCTGCACCGCCACCCGCATCGCCGACATCTCCTATCGCTGGGACGACGCCGAATGGATGAAGACGCGCGGCCAGGCCAACGCGCTCAACGCCCCCATCAGCATCTACGAATGCCACCTGGGCTCCTGGATGCGCCCGGACGACAACCCGCACGGCTTCCTCAACTACCGCGACATCGCGCCCAAGCTGGCTGACCACGTGCAGTCGCTGGGCTTCACCCACGTCGAGCTGATGCCCATCACCGAACACCCGTTCTATGGTTCGTGGGGTTATCAGACGGTGGGTTACTTTGCCCCCACCTCGCGCTACGGCAGCCCGACCGACTTCAAGGCGTTCGTCGACTACATGCACGGACGCGGCATCGGCGTCATCCTGGACTGGGTGCCCTCGCATTTCCCCGGTGACGCCCATGGCCTGCACCGCTTCGACGGCACCGAACTGTACGAGCACGCCGATCGCCGCCAGGGCTTCCACCCCGAGTGGAACAGCTGGATCTTCAACTACGGCCGCCACGAGGTGCGCAGCTTCCTGCTCTCCAGCGCCGCCTTCTGGCTGGACCAGTACCACATCGACGGCATCCGGGTGGACGCCGTCGCCTCCATGCTCTACCTGGACTATTCTCGCAAGGACGGCCAGTGGATCCCCAACCGCT
>ERZ773038.1898-NODE-1898-length-11206-cov-2.988432_pt1 | contig 11206 bp, 10 predicted proteins | sample MGYA00511665_ERZ773038 | MGnify/ENA primary metagenome ERZ773038 (study PRJEB29015, sample SAMEA2737966) | human oral metagenome | biome: human oral; feature: human-associated habitat; material: dental | place: China | collected 2028 ... | reverse complement strand
CTAAACGCAACATGGATAATGTATGGTAACTTAGCCCTCCTACAAAGGCGTGATGATGACGTTTAGCTGCTGGATATTCAAAAAAGGCTTCTTGATATTTCCCTAGAATATTATGGACAATTCTTCTAAAATACGGATTTGTAATCTCAAACATTAATTGATTGAATTCTTCTTCCATTTCTTGTTTCGTCATCGGAGCGTGTTCAACAAAGTGACTCGCAGAAGTTGGCTCTCCCTTTGATGCGTCTGTTAGACGAAGACTCACAATTTTGACTTGCGGAGAATTATTGTATAGTTCCCGTTTTCCATTTAAAAGAACCACTTTTCCTGGAACATATTTTTCAATATCTTCAGAGGTTGCTGACCAGTACTTCCCATCCATTTGACCAGACTGATCTTGGAAGGTAAAAGCAATAAAAGGTTTCCCATTTTTTGCCATTCGTACATCCGCAGATTTAATGAGTAGGAAAATCTCAAAGCTCTCATCTACATTATATTCATATAATTTCTTTGTCATAATTGACCCTCTTTCTCTTTAGCTCAACTTTAGAATGTTCTCTTTTGAAATTTCTGTAGGAACTTCCGTAGTAAAGTAAAATACTTGTGTTACACGAGATAGCTCTTCCATTAATTCTATCATAATCGATAGCCGTTCTCTATCAAAGTTTACGAATCCATCGTCAATCAGAACCGGAATTTTCATTTTCTTAGCTAATTGGAAAATAAAGGCAAATCGAATCGCAATATACAATTGGTCCAATGCCCCTTTTGAAAGATAGAAAGCTTCCATCCACTGACCATTTTCCTGTTGTACCTTCGCCTGTGTATCGCTCAAATGAATCTTCGTATATTGTCCCCTTGTTAATCGGCTAAAAATACGACTCGCTTCCTCTACAATCAATGGAACTTTCGTCGGAACCTTTTCATCTAGTTGCTTTAAGATCCATTTTGCAGCATACACTTGAGTTGCCCAATCCTTCATCGCTTCCTGAGCTTCGAATCGTTCAAAGTCCGCTTCCATTTGAAGATCTTCTACCTGCTCATCTTCTTCCAATAGTTCCGCCTTTGTTTGGAGACTTACTAGTTGGTCTCTGACTTCTTTACGTCTACTTTCCAACTGCGCCTTCGTGAAAACCTCGTCTTGAAGTTCTTCTTCAAGCGTTTCACGTTGCAAGCTTTCTTTTTCATCACTCGAGAAAATAGCGACTTGCTTTTCAATATAGGCTCTTTTTTGTGACAAGGCTACTCGATGGTCCAGAGTTGCCAGGTGACTTCTAAAGGCTTCTATCGTTGTAATGCCAAGAGGACGCAAGCTATTTAGCAATTCCTCTCTTACTTCTGTTGCATCTTGTTCTAATTGCGCTAAATGTTGCTCTTTCTTCAGGATACTTTCTTGGAGTTGTTCCATTTTAGCTTCTCTTTTTTGAGAATTCATCCATGCCTCACGAATGATTCCTAGTTGTTGCTGGACAGTTGCCGGTGCAGTGATCTGTTCATTTTTCCAGAAGTCTTGAGTTTCTTCTTTAAATGCTGAAAGTCTTTCTTCCAACTGATTCCACTGTGCCTTCTTTTGTATGAAATCATTAACATTACGTCCTTCGTTTCGGCTAATAAAGCGTTTGGCATCTTCTAAGGTCACTTCAATGCCTTTATCCAAGAGAATTTGTTGAACACGTTCATTCTCTTTTTTGCTCTTTGGAGAAATGACTTGTCCGTTTTTTTGTAAAAAGAAAGCTCCTGCAATCCCAAGACCGGTAGCAATAATCACACTTACTAGTACTTGATTGGTTAAAAATCCAACAACAATCATCACGATAATTCCAATCAGTCCAATGAGTATTTCTGTTCGCATTGATGTAGTAGATTGATTTTCCCTTTGCATTGCATCGAATTTGGCAAGTTCGGCTTCTGCAAAAGGTTGAATATTTTCTCTTTGCACACCGATATTTCCAGGATGAGTCTTCAACTCACGTTCCAATTCAAAGGCACGTTCTTCAATAGCAGCCACACTTTGAGCTTTTGTATAAAGTGCTTCAAGTTTTGTGTCTTCTGTAGCCTCCACTAGAGCTTGAACTTGAGCTTTTGTTCGTTTTAACTCTTCTTTTGTCTGTTCGATTTCTTTTTCAAACGAACGCAAGCAATGATTCGCCTCTACCGCCTTAGAATGGTCATATTCTTTTGGTAACTCGTGCTGTCCTTCAATGGCGCGGTATTCTTCCAATGCATCAAAATAGGTATGCTTTTCTTCTAAAGCATCTATTCTGTTTTGAATCTTGGAAAGTTTTGTCGTCAATTCCTCTTCTTCTTGTTGGAGCCCTTTAATAGCATGAAGATATCCTTCATAGAGTGTATTCTCGCTTTTTGTTTGCGACAAACGATTCGTTAAGTCCTCAAGTCGGTCGATTCGCTCATTGAGTTCTAGTTTTTTGGCTTGAGGTCGGTATAGTTTATTCGCATCATTTAATAGCCTTTGACTCTCTTCATATGCCCCTTTATGTCCCATCACACTGAGACTATATAAAAAGCGATGCATTTCTTCTTCATTACTAAAGACGTTTTGTTGTAACTCCTCCTCATTAAATCCAAAAAGAGAATGGTACTCACTCAATGTTAATTCGTGAAGGATGCGCTCCAGCATAGACTCTGGTAACGCCTGACCCGTTTCGGCCGATTTTAATACTAATTTCTTTTGAGAACCTACTGCAGTTCTTTCAATGATGAGAGACCCTAGTCCTTCATCTTCAATCCACATTCGCCCGCCCCGCGTATTCGTATGAAGTGGCTGATAAGGATACACACCATTCTTCTTTTGCTTAAAATCAAAGAGCATTTGTTCGATAAATCTTCGAATGGTCGTCTTCCCAGATTCGTTCAGCCCTTGAACGACTTGTAAGTTCGGATGGAAGGTAAACGTCTCATGTTCCCATTTTCCAAAATGATCGATTTCGATTTTTGAAATATACATTAACCTTCCTCCCTTCCTAAAAAGCGAGCTTCTAATAAACGCATCGCACGTTCGTGAATCTCTTCTTGAACATCTTCTTGATGGAGAAACTCACTCATCCATTGATTCGCAAACCCGCTCTTTGCAATCTCCATTTCGGAAAAAATCGTAGAATCCTTCTCCCCTACTAAAGAGATTCCAGAGACGCCGCGTAAAGGCTCTATCATTCGCTCTCTAATACTCATTACACTCACAAGTGAGCCTCTTTCTTCCAATAAAGAATTCACTTCTTGTGCGAGTTGCTGCAACTCTTCTCTTGTAAACAGCGACTCTTGTATTTGCAAAAAGACTGTAACGAGGCTACGTTTTTCTACTTTTGGAAGATCCTCTACAATGAGATAAGGAACAGTTTCCAAACGAGCACTTTCTGTAATCCTTATTGTGACGTCCATCCAATCCATTGTACTCGTCTCAATAAAGTGAATCTGTGGAGGCCGCCCTGAAGTGATTTCGACTAAAAGCGCTCCTTTTTCTCCACTCTCAGATCGGTCAGCTCCCTGTGTTGTTCCACTATACCAAGCACATGGATTCTGTGATACTTCTTGGCAATGATGAATATGCCCTAGCGCCCAGTAATCATAGTTTTTAACTCTTAATTCAGGAATTGAAAAAGGAGCATAGCGCCCACTGGAAGAAGTCACCTCACCATGTAAAACCCCAACATGAACATCACAGTGTGGACTCTTGATAGGATACTCTTGTACTTTTCGTTCAGGGATAACAGGAATATCATAACTAAATCCACTAAAGGCCACACGTTCTCCCGTTTTTGTCTCTAGTTCAATTGTTTCAACAGTACTTCCAAAAGTATAAATGTGGTCTCCTGACACATAAGGAGTCCCCGCATCATGATTGCCAAGCGCTACAACGACAGGAATTCCAAATGGTGACAGGCGATTCAGTTGCTGTTGAAGAAACAACTTTTCTTTGATAAAGGTCCGTTGGCTATCCAATAAATCTCCTGATAAAACAAGTGCATCCACTTCTTCTTCAATGGCTTTATTTACAACTGTTTCAAAAGCATCAAAGGCAGCCTGTTTTAACTCCCTTGCGATCTCACGATGATTCTTTCCAATGCCTGCATAAGTAATCCCCAGATGGACATCTGATGCATGGATCAATTTGACCATTCTAGTTACTCCTTTCTTTTCTTCAAAAAAAGCATATTTTCCTGAACCGTCTTTCGTGCGTTCAAAGAAAATATGCTTTGGATCGATTCTTATTAAAACCGTTTGATTGAACTATTTACCATTATAAAGCTCTTGAAGTGGATTTGTAATGATACGGTTAATGTCTTGCATAATCGTATTCAAACGTTGCTCCGCTTCCATCAACGCTTTAATATATTCATTTTCACTCACTTTTTGTCCTAATTCTTGAGCTTTTTGAATATCTTCTTCCGTAATTTCTTGTCCTGAATATTGTTTTTGTTGTAATTCGATATTCACTTGACGGAATTCATCGAATAATGCTTTTGCTGTTTCATCTGCTTCAATGGCTTCGAAGCTTGCTTTTACAGTTTTGAATTCTGCTAAATCACGCAAATCACGTTCTAATTGGTTTGCTGTATCATAAATATTACTCATCTTTCATCCTCCTAATTGCTTTGTCTTATTATAACATATCGTCGCCTACTACACTACAAATACGAACGTACATTCGCACTATCGATTATTAAATTTATTCCAGATATTTTTACCCCATTCCTGAAGTTGATTCCAGATTTGTTCTCCAGTCTTTTGGGCATCTTGGATAAAATTATCTAGCGTATTATTTTGATTTTTTTGATTTGCTTGTTTGGTTTTTACAGGCTCTACATTAAACGCTGTATTGGCTGTATATTGCAGTAAGCCTTCCATCTCTAGTTTAAAGAGCGGCCCTACCCCTTCTCTGCTAGAAGCGGATAAAGAATAATTTCCGGATTGGTCATACCCCATCCAAGTCGCCACCACTACATCTGGCGTATATCCAATCATCCATTGGTCTCTAGAACCATTTTCATTATTAAGAGCTTCTGTAGTCCCTGTCTTCCCGGCAATAATTTTACCTGAAGGGGAAAATGGAGCTCCTAGTCCTTCTTGGCCGTAGACTGTTAGAAGCATGCTTGTCATCTTCTTAGCTACTTCTTCAGTCGTTACACGATTGTCTTTAACCGCTGTATTATCGACAATGACTTTCCCGTTTGCATCTACAATCTTAGTAACAAAACGAGGTTTCGTACGAACACCTTTATTGGCAAAGGCTGTATAGGCTGAGGCCATTTGGATTGGAGAAACCCCTTTTGTAAGTCCTCCTAAAGCAATCCCTAAATATTCATCTCCTGGATCGGTTTCAATTCCAAATTGATGGACTTTTTCGATTCCTTTTTTCAAACCAATTTTATCTAATAACCATACTGCAGGAGCATTCCAACTTTGGTTCAACGCTTCTGTCATCGTAACAGTTCCTTGATACTGTTTATTCCAGTTTTCTGGAGTATATTTGTCAGACCCATAAGAACGTTTCTCATCCACGAGTACAGAATTCGGTTGGTATCCTTCTTCCAGAGCAGAAGTATAAACAGCTAATGGTTTAAACGTAGAACCAGGTTGTGCTTGTAGTTGAGTAGCACGGTTAAATCCTCGGAAGGTATGTTTCTCATTCGTACGTCCTCCAACCGTTGCTAGAACATCTCCATTCTGTGGATCCATAGCCACAGAAGCCGCCTGAGCAATCGTTCCGTCACTAGCTTTCGGGAATAACCAACTATTGGAGAAGGTTTCTTCCATATCTGCTTGCATCTTTTGGTCTAAGCCTGTATAGATTTTATACCCTTTATTTAGCAGTTCTTCTTCGCTAATCCCATAATTATTAGTAATTTCGTTAATAACGGCATCAAAATAATAAGGATATTTATAACGAGAGTTTGCTACATAAGCGTCTTGAACCGTAATGACTTCCGCTCCGGCTTTATCCGCTTCCTCTTGCGTAATTTTCCCATTAGTCACCATTAATTGTAACACTGTAGCACGACGTTTCACCGTTGCTTCCATATCATCGATTGGATTATACACATTAGGTGCCTTTAAGCTTCCGGTTAATACGGCAGCTTCACTGATGGTTAAATCTTTGGCACTTTTACCAAAGTAACGTAAAGACGCATTTTCAATTCCGTATGCGCCATTGCCAAAGTAGGCATTATTTAAATACATCTCTAAAATTTGATCTTTCGAATATTTCTTTTCCAGCTCAAAACTTAAAAAGAGTTCTTTTGCTTTTCTTAAAAACGTCTGATCTTGTGTTAGAAAGGCATTCTTAGCCAACTGTTGGGTGATGGTACTTCCTCCACCTGTGACACGACCGCGATTGAGTAATAACCCGAATGTGGCACGTAAGAACCCCATTGGATCAAACCCATGGTGATCATAGAACCGCTTATCCTCAGTAGAAACGAGGGCATTAATCATATTTGGAGAGATTTGATCGATGGTCACAAATTCTCCTTTATTGATATTTAAAACTCCCGCTTCTTGATTATTACGGTCATAAACTTCTGTTACTTGTACCATCCCAGCTCTTAAGCCACTAACATCAGTAGTTTTAGCGGTATAGACTAAAAATGCTGAAAATGCCGTAATAGCCGTAAGCATGAGGACAAGAATTAATTTCGTGACATGGAATTTTCTCCAAAAACGACGAATGGCTAACATAATCTTATGATTCCAAACTCTTTTTATAATCGATTGTTGTGTAGGCTCTTCTGTATGACGATGTTCGACTGTCTCTTCTTGTTCTTGATCATGTGTCACGTGATCGACATGATCTTTTTCATTAAATTCTTCGTTCATACAATCCTCCTTTTAAATTGAATCTATTATACTGTACCACAAAAACTTTTAAATCCACATAAAAGTTTTTGACCTTTTACAAAAAATTAAACGATTCTTCTTTTACATCCCAGTCTTTCTACTATGTCCCATAAAAGAAATAAAGGACGAAGGAAATCTCTTCCTTACGTCCTTATGATGTTATACTGCAAATAGTCTTTCTAAATCTTCATTACTAAACGCTTGGCCTTCTGGTTCATTCACACGTTCAATCGTTGCTCCTAAAGCACGCAATTTTTCATGGAATTCAAAGTATCCACGGTCTAAGAACTGTAATTCTGTGACTCTTGTATATCCTTTAGCAACCATACCCGCAATAATTAAAGCCGCCGCTGCACGTAAGTCCGTTGCTTTTACTTCTGCACCAGACAAGACTGAAGCTCCTGTCATCACAGCTGTGTGAGAATCAATTCGGAATTGAGCTCCCATACGACGCATTTCTTCTAAATGATTGAAACGGTTCTCGAAAACTGTTTCCGTCATCGTACTAGTTCCTGTTGCTAGTAATTGGGCAATCGTCATTTGCGCTTGCATATCTGTTGGAAATCCTGGGTGAGGTAAAGTTTTCACGTCGGTTGGTTTCAATGAATCTGGACCAATCACACGAATGCCATCTTCCTCTTCAATAAATTGAACACCCATTTCCCCTAATTTAGAAATTAATGGTTGATTGTGCTCCGCAATTGCATCTTCAATAAACACATTTCCTTTCGTTACCGCTGCTGCGACCATGAAAGTTCCTGCTTCTATACGGTCCGGGATAATTGAATGGATGGTTCCATCTAAACGCTCTACCCCTTCGATACGCATATTTTCAGTCCCTGCACCTACAATTTTAGCACCCATTTTATTTAAAATATTAGCTAAGTCTACGATTTCTGGCTCACGAGCTACGTTTTCTAAATGAGTAGTTCCTTTTGCTAACGTTGCGGCCATCATGATATTTTGAGTGGCACCTACTGATGGGAAATCTAGGTAAATACGAGCTCCATGAAGTTCATCTGCATGCGCTTCAATATATCCCTCTGTTTGAACAATCGTTGCTCCCATCGCTTCAAACCCTTTTAGATGAAGGTCGATTGGACGACTACCGATGGCACACCCACCTGGCATCGCAACACGCGCATGTCCAAAACGAGCTAATAGTGGTCCCATCACCACGATTGACGCACGCATTTTGCTCACATATTCAAAAGCAGCAGTCGTTGTAATATCTTTTGTAGCATTCAACGTAATCGCTTTTTCTTCTTCATCAAATGTGCTTAATACGTTTAGGCTTCCTAATACGTTTAACATCATATGTACATCTGATAAATTAGGCACGTTTGTTAAATGTGTTACGCCCTTTTCTGCTAAAATACTCGCTGCTAAAATCGGTAATACCGCATTTTTAGCTCCTTCAACTTTTACTGTTCCTTGAAGACGTGTATCGCCACCGCGAACGATCATCTTTTCCATGAAATAACCTCCGAAAACTCAATCAAATTACTGTATCACATTTTGAATATACTGATTTAAATAGTCTGATAAATCGAATATGACTTTTGCTATACTTGCGCCCATCCAAATGGCGATAAGTAAAAAGAGGATTCGTGCTTCTTGTACTCGCCCTTTTTTCAGAATTTTTTCAATTTGAATTCCTTGAAGCGCCCAGTAACTCAGTACGATAAAAGCAATAATTAACGTCATTCTAACCATCAATGTTACCTGAATCATACGTACTCCCCCAGTCATATACTGCCTTTCTATACTACCATATTTGACCATTAAAAAAAAGCAGGAGATATCCTCCTGCCTACCCGATTAGGTAAAAGCATCCTAGTCTAATAAGTGCGGCTAAAATCAGGCTTAAAAATAACGTTTTTCTAGAGTCTTGAATGAATATTGCTAGTAGAGTCATCCCTGAAAACAGAATGGGTAACGAACCTAATACAAGGGGATGAACCCCTCCAATTTCGAAAAATAAAATTGCCTTGATACAGAACATTAAAAATACAGAAGGCCACATCATCCTCACTAATATTCGTCCTATAAAAACGCGGCTTCGGCTTCGAACTAGTATCAAAAGTCGCATGCTCTCATACTCATTAATAAAATACATCAAAATAAGAACTTCCATTACCATTAAGAAAACACTTAAAAGATGGCCAAAAAGAAAGGTAACGGGTATAAAACTGAAGTGAGCCTCGATATAAAACGACGGTAATGGATGGAATAAACTCCAAACTAACAACAAGCCAAAAATATAGAGAATCCACTCTCGAATTGGGAATAACTGTTTCATTGAAGAATCAGCTTCCCTTCTTCCATCAAATATTCCTTATCAAACTGTAATTCGGCCAAATTATCATGAGCAGCAATATACTGAATAACATCTCCTGGTGAATCAGCCTCAAAGTTAGTTGGTGAAGCTGTTGAACTAATTGATGAAACTGATCTAGTGATTTTTTATCTAGACCTCGAGTTGGCTCGTCTAATAAAATTAAATTTTGATCCTCCATCACAGCTTGAATAATCCCAGTTTTCTGACGCATTCCAACGGAAAATTTTTTCACGTGAACTTTACTATCAAAATCTAAATCAAAATTATTCACTAATTCTCTAATTTTTGATTCATTGTAATTTTTATTGATAGAGGCTAAAAATTTAAGATTCGTTTTTAAACTACTTTCTTCCATGAACGCTGGATTCTCAATCAAAGCTCCAATTCGTACATCACTATCTACAACAACTTCACCTTTATCCGGTTCCAAAATATCACAAAAAAGCTTAAATAAAGTAGATTTTCCGCATCCATTAGCTCCTACAATATGAATAAGCTCTCCTTGGTCAATTTTGAAATCAACCTCTTCTAAAATCACTTGAAACCCAAATTTTTTGGATACATTTTTTAGTTCTAACATGAGTACCTCCCCTTCACACTGGTAATAGAAACAATATCGTAAAATAAGATGTTAATGAAAATAGGATAGAACCAATAATAGCCATATTTCTATTACACCCAATAGAAATCGTATAGATGATTAATCCTGAACAGATTAAATACACGCTTTTTAATAGACCAAATATCAGCATCGCTTTTGTAAATGCTTGCCCATTCCTCATTTGAAATAGTAACGCTAAGGAGAATTGAGCGACAAAATAACAAACAACTGAAACTAACACTGTTCCCAATTGATAAAATTGGTAGTTTTTCTCTCCAATTCTTTGAATGAGAAGAAAACGAATATGATGCCGTCTCCAAATGACTACCCCTAGTAAAACTATTAATACGGTGTCTGAAAAGTACGCTGTAAAACGAGAGGATAATAAGTCTAATATTAAGTTCCCGAAAATTTGCCCTTTTAAAACAAAAGAGATTCCTGAAATAATCGATAATCCATACACCCATTGTTGTCTTTTGCCTTTGAGGAGTTCATCCATTAATACCCCTCCTTCAAATCCATCTTTCTTCTGATAATTAATAGAAGAATCGTCAAAAGACTATAAAATATCGCAGGATATACAAAAACAACCCAGGCTGATTTAGAAATAGTTTCTCCTAATAATGTGTACATTCCTGGTTGAATGAGCGAAAGTATACAAATTGAGTATCCGATAATAGGGGAAATTCCGCCGATAACCATTGCTAATAAAAGTGATAAAATCGCTAATAATAATCCACTGCATAAATAAATGATATATCGTTTTAGGAACAATCCAACTGAAAAAACAAATGAATAGAAAATGGCGTATCCTAAAGGAATCATGACTATCGTACAGATTAAATTAACAAAACTATTGGTTGAAAAGTTGATAGTAAAGGACCATGTCAAATATGAACTATTCTCCTCGAAGATAAAAGGAGAATAGAAAATATGGACCATGATAGCTTGGAGCACCATTTTTACAAAGAAAACAAAATAGATTATGATAAAGTTCGTTTTAAATTGTCTTAATAGAAGTGGTGAAAAGAATGTTTTTTTATGTCGTAATCTCACAGATTGTAAATAGTCGCAATGCGTTATCCTTTGTCTAATACATTCGTGAGAAAAGAATAGCGGTGGAATCATAAATGCCACAAAACCATACACAGCGTCCAATATCTGAATGGAGCTGAATATAATTTCATAAAACAGTGGTATTCCTCCTTCTGCTCCTCCAAAGTGTCCCGTTGACAAATGATAATGAATATAGTTTAGAATCATAACGATGGAAAGTATCCAATAGAAAATGATTGAGAACATTGACCATTTATTTTTATAAAATACCATTTTTTCACCTACTTTTGCCTTCAATTTTTTTACACTAAGAATAACTTTGTTTCCGTTTTCATTGTACTCTTTTTATGTGCAAC
>ERZ773038.1897-NODE-1897-length-11206-cov-3.551072_pt1 | contig 11206 bp, 7 predicted proteins | sample MGYA00511665_ERZ773038 | MGnify/ENA primary metagenome ERZ773038 (study PRJEB29015, sample SAMEA2737966) | human oral metagenome | biome: human oral; feature: human-associated habitat; material: dental | place: China | collected 2028 ... | reverse complement strand
GTCGAGCCGGTCGACGAGGTCGGCGGGCGCGAGATGATCGGGGGCGATGAGAATGATGTCCTGCGGGTCGCGGGCGATGAGACGGGAGAGCACATCCAGGGGCCAGCCGTCGAGGCCGGGATGTCGCGACTTGTTCTCGGTGGGCGGCGGCCCGCCCGCGGGGGGCGCGGCCGTCGCGGGGGGCTCCCGCACGGGCCGGGTGCGGGGCTCCTGCGCGAGGTACGACGGCGGTGCGAGGGGGAATGACTTCTCGCGAGGGATGACTCCTGCGCAGGGCGCTGCCTCTCCCATCTCTGCGCGAGGCGGGGTGGCTGGGCGCGGCGCGGCGACACGGCGAGCGGGGCGCGGGCATGGGTGTGGACATTGAAGTGCGGTCGATTGCTCACGTCATGTATGACGGACACGACGTCCCCGTGTCCGTCATGCACGACGAGGACCCGCGCCGCGGGCCGGCCCCGCCGGGGGAGCGGCGGGCCGCTGGGGCCCGGGGCCCTGAAAGCCTGCCGCTCACGGTGGAGAAGGTGCCCGAGGTGTGCGACTACCTGCTGGACGGCATTCTCGTCCCCTGCTAGGACTGGTGCGAACGCTGTGGTCTGTGGTCTGGCAAGCGCGAAGGCGAGCGTCCAGGTCCTTGTCCTGCCCGGCGGCGGAGAATTGGTGTGAGTCTCCGATCCTCTCCGGGCTACATGCACGACGCGGCGGGCCCAGGAGCCTCCGGACTATTGGAGGGAATCGATCCTTCCGGGTGGATCACTGATAAAGGGTACGTCAGCAGGGGGTGATTCCCCGAACAAGAAACCCATGAACGGTAAACTTGACGAGGCTGCCAAGAAGGTTGACCGGAACATCAGCCGGATCCGCCAAGATGAAAGAGTGAACCATCGTCCATATCAAGAACTCGGAAAATCGTTCGCGCCGCCTACCGTCGTCCTTGCATATATTTGAGTAAATCATCTGTGGCGGTTCACCGTCATCTTCAACTAGAAATGATTACTAGGCGCCGATTCTCACATGATAATAATGAAAAGCAATATGATGGATAGGATCGCATTGGCAATCAGGCTCGCGCGCAGGATTAGATTATGTTTGTATTCTTTCGGGTAGGGTGGACGGAGGCTTTGTTTTCTAGCGGGCCTTCCCGAAGGGTATTCCGGCGGCCGTGCGGACCCTCTTTCAAGTCGTGAGAGTTCGAGGTTAGGCGATGGTTTAGCGATCATGACCGGTGTGTCCGAGGCGGGGCGTGTCGGTGGCAGCGGCATGGCGTATTCGAAGTTGAGTAGCGAACTCGCGGCCTCTTCCCACGTTGTTGGTGATAGTCTAGCGCTGAGGTGTGCGATGATTTCTTGTCTCAGGTCGATCGGAATAGAACCCTTTGATGTGGTATCAGGACAAATTCCTCCCTGGGGTCGGGACTGCGCGGCTCCGGCTGAGGGCCCTAGTTTCCCGCTCGGCGACGCGGCGCCGTTAAGGAGTCGCAGGACCTTGACCACACGGACGGGTTCAGCCTTCGGCGGTAGCATGCCGTCAAGGAGAGTTTTCCAGGTCACTCTGGTCACCGGCTCCCGCCACAGTCGCAAGAGCAGGAACCTCAAGGACCGTGGCACCCGCCGTGCAGCTTTGATGAGCGTCTCGGCACCATCTTGTGCAGACTGAACGTAGACGAGAAGATCCTCGATACGCGTAGGATCGTGTTCGAATCGTGCGATGACTTTTTCCTGCCACAAAGGTAGGAGGCCTTCGTAATTCCGCGGGTCTAGGTGGAGCGACCGGAGCCACTCCTCGGCCTGGGGCCCCCATTCCGAATCTGTCGTTTCCCTCGTCGCAGTAGTGAGGACGTTTCTCGCCAGAGCCTCACGCCAGGTCGGATCGGCGGCTTCCTGCGGGGCGGGCCGCCCCATTCTGACGGTCTCAACCTGCCATGCCACCAGATCGCTGTAAAGCGGTGTCTCCCTAACAGCGATCCGCCATGCCGAGGCACGCACCTCCCCTCGAGGGTGGGTGAGCAGCCTGCGCAGGCACTCGGGCCGCTGCTGGAGCAGACGCCGGGTCGCGTCGTCGTCCCAGCGCCCGAGGACGGACGAGGACGTATCAGAGGACAGGACGTTATCCAGTTCGTCGTCGGACAGCGGACGCAGTTCCTCTAAGATTTCCGCCCATGTCGCTGCACCTCGTTCCCACTGCTCCCATTGGGAGGTGCCGGGGTCGATTCCGTTAAATTGTGCTACGTACTTCAATTCCGCCTTCTGGCGCACGGTCTCCGCATTGCTTCCGCAGACCAGCTGCGCGTACCAAACAAGGCTCCCCGGCACCTTGTTGGCCAGTACTGACGGCGCGGTCAGCCGTGAAATACTCATGGCCGACTCGTGGTCATTTGGATGGCGCCGCACGAGATCGTCGGGCCACAAGCAGGTAATGACCCTGTTGTCCCAATTGCGAGCATCACCGGGGTAGGCGGTGGACCAGCGCGCAAGGCGAGCCAGGAGTTCCGGAACCGTGCTCATGAGTGCAGTAAGCGCCCACTCGTCCTGCGCTTTCGGCACATCGAGCAGCGTGTAGCGGTGCTCCCTGTTCATGCTCAGCACGGTGGCAAGGCTCTGCGCCAGCGCACCCGGATCCACACCTGAGGTCGAGGCCCGCGCAATCGGTCGATCCGATCCGTCGTCGTTGAGGACCGACGGTGAGAGCAGCGGATTGTTCGACAGGACCCCCAGCATCCGGTGAGCCACTTCTGCCAGCGGCATGCCATCAGGGGCCAATGCCGTCTGAATAGCGCCGGTCTCGCCGTACTCGCCACCCGAGCCGACGACGACGGTGCCCCAGCGCCCCGTCTTGTCATCGAAGACGAAAGTAGTCGAGCACAGGGCCTCCGGTTGAGCAGCCATACCTACACTCAACTGGTTGAATTCCCTGGAGACTCGGATCAGCGCTTGCTCCTCCGCACTAGTCATCCCCTCGCTTGTGAGATCGGGATCCTTCTGGAACCCAACCCCCGCGACTTGTCTATTGACACTGACCGCCCAACTCATGCGAGTACCCCATGACCCAGGAACGGTGCCAGAATATACCGATACACCTGAAGGCATCCCGCGTCCTCGTCCGGCGAGTCGTCCAATTCTTCACCATCCTCATCCACACGGGTCCAGGCGCTCGTCAGAGCGAAGCGCACCAGGGACCGTCCCAGGAGTTGATCGACATCGTTCTTGCCAGCGATAGTCGACAGGATCGCACCCACAACAATGGCGCTCAGTACGTCGCGCATCTGCAGTCGATAGATGCCCAGTCCGGCATTCCATGTGGCGTTACTCGTTGGTACAGTCAGGGAGCTGCCGTAGATCGAAACCGGAACTGTCCGATTGTGTGCCGCAGAATAATCTGTTTGTAGAGAAGCCGTGACGGGGATCATGCATTGGGTGCCGAAATCCAATTCAATGGAGTCTCCGGAATGAGCAAGGGCCCAGAAAGCCTGCGGATCGGACAGTTGCGCAAGCAATCTCCTCACAATTCTCATCTGTTGATCATGAGGGAGCGCGGATACCGTGGACATGAATCCCCATGTAACGGGATCCACGTTATGGGCGTTCCGGGAGGCGCATTTTGCGAATGCTGCCAGCGCGCATTCTTCAAAAGAACGACGAGCGCTCCGGGGGATGATACTTGCCCATCGTCCGAGCTCATCGTCGTTCGGAGGAGTATTCTCAAGGATGACTCGGATAGCATCGCACTTTGTGAGCACCACGATGGCGCTCGCTGAGACTTTCTTATCCGTGGTCAGGGTCTCCGTCATGACTGTGATCATCTCTTCAGTCGCCTCGCGTGCCCGACGTCCGCGGGCGCGCAACTCGTTCTGCGCTGGCGTACCATTCATCGGATTCCCAACTGGACGCAATGACAGTCGCAGCGCAAGAGAGTCCCGGAGCTGCTTGAGACACCACTGCGCGGCAAGCGGATCGACGATCGCGGCGAAGTGAGCCGACCGGGACAATTGCTGGACGTCGGCGTGGGAGCCCACGTAGTTCTCCGCATTGGGATCCGTCCATGCACTGGTCGCTTCTCCCGGAAGATCAATAAAAGCAACCTCGAACTCATCAGTGTCCTCCTCCCTCCAGTTGGTACCCGGATGATAATTGGTGTGAACTGATCGCAGGTACGGCGGACGGCCGCGACCCCAATCTCCCATCCATGAGTTCAACTGCTCATCGGTGAGGGTCTGACCCTTGTTCGTGGCTCTGAGGGCGTTGTGAAGGACCGTCTCGAATCCGGTGATGACGTCGTCGGATGTGTTGAGTGAGCGTTGAAGGTACCTCTCGATCATTTTCCGCAGGTCATCGCTAGACGCTGCTTTCGTCGCGCCGATGGACGCCCGATCTGCCGCCGGACGAGGACTGAAGCGACGCCCCGTTCTGCCCAACATGACATTATTGAAAGGGTTAGCTGGTCCTCCTGTTCCAGTCAGACGCGGTGCCTGAATTCGCATAAGTGTTTCTCTGAGTTGCGATTTGCCGCCGCCAACTGGCCCCAGGAGACACACCTTAATACGATCGCCTTCACGACCGGTCTCTCTGACATGACCGTTAGCGCATATATCATAAGAGCGGGTCGGGACGGAGCTCAGGTCAGTTCCTGGTGTCTGCCAGCAGTTGTCCTGGTGACTGACTTCAAAAATACGAATAGATCGGCGGCTCACTCCGAAATCGTCGCGTTCTTCAATTCGCAACCAAGCTCTCGGCGAACTGCACAGGTCACAATTTGGGCTCATGAAATCCTCCAAAGCAACAGAATGAATAATGATATGATCAACGATGCTAAGACTAAGCCTATGATAGGGTTCGAAATACTAGCCGCATCGGTCCAAGCCTGGTTAGATAGTTCGGCATCATAATGTTCGACGTGGTTTCGGGCCAGGGTTACATTCTGATCGTCATACAGGTCTTGCAGTGCTTCTCTGTCTACCAATACAAATGGGCCAACAGAATTGATGGAATTTGCGATCTTGGAGTCGAGCCATTCTTCCCCAAAAATGCGATAGAGAAGATGGCAAATTGGGCAGCTCAGATAGATTTCGCGTACTGTTTCTTGAGCAAGTCGCTCCGTTCTCGACTCAATCAATGACTTCCAGTCGGCGGGAGTGTGATGGACTATAGTTCGGCGAATGAGTTCGGTGTACTTGTCGTTCGATGGGAATGAAGGATAATATTCACCCGACTCTTGAGGTGAGGGCAAGGTGATGGGGTCGAATTTTTGAGAAGTGTACGGGTCGGGTATTGAAGCGGGCTCGGATTGCCGGGGAGCTTGAAAATCAGAACGCATGTCAAAATTGGCGTTCTGATTCTCCTGGGACTGCGAGACGGGGTCGGGTCCCGGGAGATCTGGAGGGGTATTGGGAGTGATCTGCGAGGGGTATGATCCCAAGTTCATAAAAGTATTGCCTGCACGCAAAATCACTTCGGGGTAGATGTTTCCGATCAACACCAATGCTCGACTCATTTCCTGTGCATTTTTGTATCGCAGGTTTGGGTCCATCATGAGTGCTCGACCAAGAATGTCATTAAGTTTAACTATTTGATTTCGGTGTTCATCTGGATAGCAGAGTCGGGGCAATAATACTTCTTCATTTTTTTTGCTTTGCAGGAATTTGTGAATACCGGATTCGAAGGGGATGTGTCCCGAAAGCATCTCGTAGAGCGTAACACCCACGGCGAAGACATCGGATCGCGCTGAGGTCGCTTCGGGGCTGAAAAGTTGTTCGGGAGCGGCGTAGCGCCAGGTTGCCACCAGGGGACCATCGGCGGCCTGTGTGACCGTCGAGGAGATTCCGAGGTCGATGATGACCGCGTGTTCTTCGGGCGTTCCAGGGTTCCTCACCATGATGTTTTCGGGTTTGACGTCCCGGTGAATGACTCCACGTGGTGCTCCTTCTCGGGACCTATGAAGGATGTCAAGACTCTTAAGAGTGCTGTGCGCCAATCTGATCGCTCGGGTGGCAGGAAGAAGATGGCCTGGCGACTTGTCGAGAATCTCCCGCAAGGACTGTCCCTTGACGAAGCGGGTGACAATGCATGTGTCACTGACTTCGATCGGCGCGGCCACGCTCTCGCTAGAGTCCCACCAGTTGCCAATGGCTGCTCGCAGGAGTTCATATTCTTTACGCACCGCTTCAGCATCCGCCTGTAAGGCAGTCTTTATGACCACTCGATCCCCCTGGCGCAGTTTGAGTGGGGGATAATCATGGAGGGCGACGGCGTCGTACACATGACTGCCGGTACTCGAGTTGTAATGTATGATGTTGTTGATTCTGTAGCGTCCTAGGATCAGGTCTCCCACCTGAAAGGCGGGAGGAAAAGGATTTCCGCCCGTATTCTCGTTCATCTGGATGTCCTCTCGGATTGTGGCCAGAAACTTAGTGAACAGAAGGCTACGGGAGTGAACGATGTGAAATCGCAGGATACTGATATGAGTCTCATGCCGCCCTCGCCTTCGTGGAGGCGGTGAGGAATATTCCAAGGGAGTCTTTGACCGTGGTGCTGCGGCCACCCATTTCCGTAAAAGCATCCAAACCCGCCATGAGGGAGACGATGGCGGCGCATTGTGAGTCCAGGGTTGTCGTACTGGTCCCCCTGCGGTCACCGCTTCGGCTAGATCCGCTAATACCGCCGCGGGCACCTCGAGCATCGACTGCTCCTGTCTCTGCGAAAATGCTCGAGGAGAGGAATGATGTCCAGGGCTCCTCCGTCCGAATGGGAAGTTTGCTGGTGTGCCTATGCCCGATAGCGAGGACCATGCAGGTTCCGAGGATGAAGTCGCAACGGGCGAGCTTGACTTTGGCCGTAGTCGTCCAGGCCGCTCTCGGTTCGAGGTGGAGGCGAGCGCGGTGGGCCATCTTCATGGTGCTTCCCAGCACATCGGAATCGAGCTCGGCGTTGTGGTGCTCATCGCGGACCAATCGGAAGGTGCATTCGGTGAGTGTCAGGAGCATATCGGCCATCGTAGTGGGACCCGATTCTCCGCTATTGGGTCGAGGATAGTGCTCTTCGACAGCTGAACGCAAGTCGTTGACTCGGGTCAGGCATGTGCCCCGGTACGACTCCCCCTGCGGCACCATGCTCACGAGGCCATGGGCGGCCTGTGCCGCTGCGTCGGCTTCAATAAGTTTATCGAGTGCGGCATAGGTTGTTGATAGGCTGTGATTGTATGCTGCTCGGGTGAGCTCGGTGACCTCGATTCCGATCCACAGCGGGCGGGCCATGGCGTAGACGAGAAGGGCGTCCGCGTAGTTTCCGACCTCGGTCTGCGTCATCGCGGTCTTCGTCAGGAAGATCGCAGCGTCGAGCCTGGCCTGCTTGACCCTATCAAGGGAGATGCCCGAGGTCTTTCTCCTGGTCGCATCGATTCTTCGCATTTCTTCCAACGGTAGGGCCCGCAGGTCGCGGATCGCAGCAAGCAGATCGGCGTCGGTCCGTGGTGCATTCCATGCGCCGTCGTGCCGTGACCTCGCTCTCGCCGTCGTGGTGGCCGCTGCATCTTGAGGGGACTCGGCAAATCGAGCGCCGTCAGTCTTTCGGGTGGATCCCAGTGACTGGGATACGGTTCGGGCGGGCTCGACACGTCCTATCAGGGGAGGCGTGGAGTCCACGTTCGGCGTTGTGCGCATGAATCTGTGCGCGGTGCTTTCGACGTGTAGATTATGACACCTCTCAGCCCATTTTGAATCTCCGGCCCTAACGAACTCCTGCTGCGCCTCCTTGGCGGAGGCCGCGGCCTCCTTCCAGCGCCCCTCCGCAGCGCGCTGCTCAGCCAGACGTAGCAGAAGTCGCGCCCGGCACAATGACCGGTGTCTCTTGCGACTTGTAGGGAAACAACACATCCTGGTACGCGGGTGTTCGGATCCAGCGAACTCCTCGAGCGCTACGAGAAGAAGGCTGGCGGCCCGCCCTCTGAAGTCTGTTGACTCATTCGCCAGTTCGTGGAGCTCGGCCAAGGTGATCCAGCACTCAGCCTCCGCTTCAGGTGGGATGGCCTTTGCGTTCAGGATTTGACTGACCAGGACCATGCATCTTATGCGCACTGTTTCCGGGTCCGCCTCCGCGGTGTTGACCTTTCCAAGGTCGTGGCGGACCGAGGCGGCATTCTTACGCAATGAACTGACGTTCCGCCATCCCGCCTCCTCCAGGCGGTTCGCCAGCTGTAGCACGGCCTGGATAGCGTACGGCACAGGCGGGCCGTCGGTACCGGGGCTGGCCGGTGAAGGCGCAGTGCTGGTCATCAAGGGTCCTTACTGGGAAGAAAAGAATGGAAGACGTATCGCTTCGTTCACTGATCGCTCCCGCCGCCGGGGCGGAAGTGACTATCTCCGCGGGCCCGTCGCCGGCCCCTCCCCGTCGGGGAGATCCTGGGCGAGGGCGCGGATGCTGCGCAGCAGATCCGCCGCCTCGGCGGAGGTCGGTGCTGTGCTGAGAGAATTCAACTGGTCGAAGATGCGGTTCGCCTCGTCGAGACGGTCCTTCAACTCCCTGCGATGAGCCTCCAGGACGCTGATCTCATCGCTCTTCTGCTTGACCTGCTTGGTCAGTTCGTCGACCTCGACCTGCGCGCGGCTGCGCTCGGCTCCGACCTCGTTGACCTGTCCGGCGAGGCGGTCCCGCTGCTCCTCGAACTCGGCCCTTTCCCGCCCGGCGACGGTGAGGGCCCTCTCCTGCCGAGCAATGTCGGCGACGATCTCTTTCACCGCGGTCTGCGCGGCGATGAGCTCACGTCGCATCTCCTCCAACCGGGTCCGCTCCGCGGACAGTCCGACTCCGGCCAGCTCATCCGCCTCCCGCTGGAGCCGGATCGCCTCATCCTGGATGGCGAGGAGCGCCTGGTAGCGCTTGCTGAAATGGTCGGCGTCATGGGAAGCCGACGGCGAGCCCATGTAGCCGATCCGGGCGCCCAGTTCCAGGGGTGCGAGGTGAGAGCCGTCAGGGAGCAGGCCGAGGTCGGCCGACTGTTCAGCGCGGGCCTCGGGGCGAGCCGGGTCGGCGGGGCGCTCAGCGTTCTTGCCGACGCTGCCGAGGTTCGAGGCGAGCACCGCCTGGGACCGCTCGGTCCAGTGGGAGAGGGTCTGGTCCAGTATGATCCGCATCTGCTTGGCGACGTTCTTGTTAGCGCTCTTCCCGAGATCGATCTCGCGCTGGAGCATGTCCTCGCCGATCTCCCTGATCCTGCGTGCCTCCCGGTCAATTCGATCTCGCTCCTGAGCGGTATGAGCCTCCACCTTTTCCAGCTCGGACTCCTGGATCTTGCGAAAGGCCCGGTCATACTGGGACTCGCCGCGCACCGCCAGCATGGTTTTGATTCCTACAGGGAACAACTCGATAATAATGAAGAGAGCGGCGATGGCCAGGTGGCAGAAAAATCCAATCCAACTGCGCTTACTTGCGCGCCATAGAGCGATGATCTGTGCCAGGAGTCCGTTGTTGCCGCGGACGACCTCCTCGACGTCGTTCTCCTCGGCGAGTGTCTGGCGCAGGTCATTAGCCTTCTTCTGAAGACCCCCCGGGCAACTTTCGCTCAGAATGCTGGCCTCGGCATCCATGGGTGAGTCCTCGCCGCAGAGCGTTGCGTGAGCCTCTTCTCTAGCTCGCTGTGCACTGGCATTCTTCGCGTTGCGCGCCGCCTCCTCCGCGTCCTTTGCGGCCTGTAGCTCCGCGCTGGCCGTTTCGTATTCCTGATAGCGAGCGTAAGCTTGTACGCCCTCGCCCGTGATGCCAGTGGATCCTATTTTATTCTCGGCACATAACGCCTGGTCTGGTTCTACCTCACAGGTCCAACGGTTGTAAGCTTCGTCAGCTTTATCCTGGGCCTTCTTAGTGGCTTCGACGGCTTCGTTATAGGTCTGGGTTGCTTGATTGGTTTCTTCGGTGTTGGCGGTGCCGTTGAGAATGGCGAGCTGCTCGGCGATACTCTGCTCCGTGGCCTTCAGATCCTGCCCCGTCTGGAGCGCGGCGTTCTTCTCCTTGGCTTGCTCGATCTGGTCGGTCTGGTCGCGCTGAAGCTGGACAGCTACCTCGCCCCGGAAGATCTGGAGTGAGAGGGGTGTGGAGACCACCAGGCCGATAATGAAGGCGAGGAAAAGTCTGGGGACGGCGTATTTGAGTGCTCGTTTGAGACCGTAAACACCATGCATGGTCTTGATCATGGCCCGGTCCACAATTAGGATGAATGTGCCCCACAGGATTCCGAGTATAATGGATACGCAGAGATTGATTATCGGCTGCTGCGCCGCCCGCTGTCCGGTGCTCGGGTCCGATACAACGAGTACGGCGTTGTACAGGGCAAACACCATGGACAGGGCTGCGACCGATGCTGTTCCGAGCATGACCGCGCCGATACTGGTAAAGGAATTTCGTTCCGAGTCGACGTGTTCGAGAATTTTGGTATCGGCTCCGCCGAGGATGGCGAGAGAATTGAATATCCTCTTCTTGTTGAAAGATTTATTTGAAATATATTTTTTCACGGGACAGGGATCTTTCTGAGTGAATCAAAAATAATGATGTAGTGGGATTTTGGTGACGATTTGCTTTTAGATGATACCTAAAATATCGTATGATTTGGATTATTTCAAGAAGCTTATCGTTCGTCTCTTCGTCGAGAAGAGTATTAAGAGGATGTATGCTGTGTAATTCGATCGCGGCTCTGTTGTCCTTCTTCTCCAACTGGGTGTGCTCTGTGGGTAACTCGGCAGTCTGACGCCTCGTCGTGACTAAAAACGTCTCGTCGTCACCGTGCGGGACGCGTCGTGCCCGCATCGACACACCAGGCCCCTAAAGGCCCCTAAAGATCAGGCAATTATCCGCCAATTTTTCCGGCCTAGTGGCCCCTTGAGGGTGAGCAGACTCTCGCGGTTAGGCGGCTCCGAGAGTCAACAGGACATGTGGGGTTCAGTTCACGCCGGGGTCTCAATGATCCGATCGGTACTTAAATCGCGGATGACGAATTTCATTCAGTTTTCCTTCTTCCCAAATTCATCGGCACGGTCAACAGCGTGATAAGTCTAGACGCTCCCGGCCCGACGGTAGGCTGCTTCACCAGTCTCAATTCTTAGACTTGTGGCGTGTCTGACGCCGGATCGTGATGTGGGCATGATCGACTCGGATCCCCCGCGCCCTCCGCACACCCGCGTCCCTCCCCCGTCCTCTCCTCCCGCCCCGCGTCCGTCAGACACGGCGGA
>ERZ773038.1896-NODE-1896-length-11206-cov-9.419514_pt1 | contig 11206 bp, 10 predicted proteins | sample MGYA00511665_ERZ773038 | MGnify/ENA primary metagenome ERZ773038 (study PRJEB29015, sample SAMEA2737966) | human oral metagenome | biome: human oral; feature: human-associated habitat; material: dental | place: China | collected 2028 ... | reverse complement strand
GCCACGACTCCTGGACGAAGTTCCGCAGCTTGACAAACCCGTTGTACGTGACGATATACCACAGAATCAGCAGGAGCAAGATCGCTGCGACGGCGATGATGGCAACCTTCATCGTTCCCTTCCTTCCGGTTCCGCAGCGTGCCCTGGACGGGGCGCCTGCGACGCCTGTTCGCGTGCGACGCAGGGCCGCATCTGGGGCTCCGCATCGCGGGTTTCAGTTTTCCAAGCCCCGCCGACGCCCGAAGCCTTCGCCTCGAAAGTCGTCAGGGCCAGACCGGATGACCGGCCTTGCTCAAACAGGCTAACCCGAAAAGCAAGGCGAATTCGCGCCAGATTCCGGGGAGAGGTACAAGCGTCCGCAATGCGATGGCGTCGTGGCCTTGGACGACCCGACACAAAACGACGGACAACACAAAACAACGAGACGGCACAAAACAACGAGACGGCACAAACGACGTGTCATGAAAGCTGGGGCCGTAATCTCCAAGAGGCGGGACGCGGTATAAGCGGAGCGCGGAGGATAAGCAGCTGCGGAGAGCCAGGCTGAGACAGGCTGGCGCCGGAGCGGGATCCGGACGACGCTGGACTCAAGCAGAGCAGGCTCAGCCGCGGCGGCCGGAACGCTCCGGGCCCGCGACAGCGCGCACGAGGCTCCGGGGCGCGACCTTGAGGGCGCCCGCGAGCGCGCGGTACCTTCGCGACGGCGTGACGACCACTTTGCCGCGGCGCACGCCCTCGATGGCTTCGGCGGCCACCCGCTCGGCCGGGATAAAGGCGGATTCGGGCCACTGCCCCGGATCGACGTCGACCTTTTCGTGGAACTCTGTATGCACCAGGCCGGGGCAGACGACCGTAGCGTTGACTCCCGTGCCCCTCAAACTTGCCGCCAAGCCCTCGGTGAAGGTGCGCACCCAGGCCTTGTGCGCGGAGTAGGTTCCCTGCGCCGTCAGCGCGGCCATCGAGGCGATGTTGAGGATGCCTCCGCCGCCGCGGGCGACCATGCCGGGGATCGCCGCGTGGCACGTCATGAGGACGGCGCGCACCATGACGTTGAGCGCGTTGAGCTCGCGTTCGATGTCGCCGCCGACGAAGTCTTGGCCGAGCCCGAATCCTGCGTTGTTGACGAGCAGGCCCACGGGGCGCTCGTCGTCGATGAGGCGCTCGCACACGCGCAGGGTGCCCTCGGCCTGCGAGAGGTCGGCCGGCAGGACCTCTACCTCTACGTCGGCGACCTGCCTGATATGTTCGGCCACCTCTTCGAGTCGATCCGCACTTCTCGCCACGAGGATGAGGTTCATGCGCTCAGCCGCCAACTGCCACGCGATTTCACGACCAATTCCGGATGTCGCCCCGGTTATTAAAGCGGTAGCCATGCATTCAGCCTATCCCGAAGCTCAAGGCATGAGGCGGAACGTCGCGCGGCGCGCCTAGCGGGCGTCGCGAGGCGGAGCGTCGCGCGACGGGCCTAGTCGGCCTGGTCCTTTCTCATGCCGAGGGGCGACGGCGGCCGTCAGCTTCTCGAAAAGTGTCGGAGGCGAATGAGATGCTTAGTGGCATGGACGTTCTTTCGACTCGCGATTCGCTCATCGTGGCGGCGGCCGCGCTGGCGGCCGAGCATGCTGACGCGCTCACCGCCGAGGAATCGCGAATCGTCGACGGATGCGACGCACCGAGCCCTTCACGTTCCGACCTGGCCGAAATCCGAGAACTCATCCGGGCCGGCCGCGACCCCCTGGGAACGGCCTATTGCCGCGTCCACTCCGCGGAACTGCGGCGCCCGCTGGGGCAGACCTACACGTCGCGAGAGATCGTCGAAGCGATGACCGCTTGGGCTGCGGCCAACGGCTCGCCGACGCGCGTCGTCGATCCCGGCGCTGGCTCCGGCCGCTATCTTCTGGCCGCGGCCAAGAGCTTTCCCGAGGCCCGCCTGTTCGGCGTCGACGTCGATCCCCTCGCGGCGCTGATGCTGCGGGCAAACCTTGCGGCGTGCGGCCTTGCGGATCGCGCTGAGGTCCGTGTGGGCGACTTTCGCACGCTCAGCCTGCCCCCGGCAGACGGTTCCACGCTTTTCCTGGGCAATCCGCCCTATGTGCGCCACCACTCGATACCGCCCGAATGGAAGGAATGGTTCGCGGCCACGGCGAAACGGCACGGTTTGAAGGCCAGCAAACTCGCCGGGTTGCACGTCCATTTCTTCTTGGCGACCGCCGAGCATGCCCGCCCCGGGGATTACGGCGCCTTCATCACATCCTCGGAATGGCTCGACGTCAACTACGGCAAGCTCGTTCGCGACCTTCTTTTGGACGGCCTGGGCGGCCAATCGCTCCATCTCATCGACGCCAGCGTCTTGCCGTTCGACGACGTCGCCACAACAGGCATGATCACATGCTTCAAGATCGGAGACTCACCGGCAGCCGTCAAACTCCGCCGCGTGAGGTCCGTCGGGCAGCTTGGCCGGCTCGAAGGCGGACGCGGCGTCTCCCGCAAACGGCTCGCCGCCTCCGACAAATGGTCCGTTCTGACGCGCCCATCCCCCAAACTGCCGGAAGGGTACGTCGAACTTGGCGAGCTGTGCCGCGTTCACCGAGGCGCGGTCACCGGGGCAAACAGAGTGTGGGTAAGGCGGGGCGCCGCTTCCGACCTCCCCGAGCGGGTCCTCTTCCCAAGCGTGACGAAGGCCCGCGAACTGTTCGCGGCGGGAAAACGGCTGACTTCCGGGGAAGGATTGCGCAATGTCATCGACCTTCCGTGGGACCTTGACGTCTTCGACGCCGAGGAACGCCGGCAAATAGACAAATTTCTGCGCGAGGCACAACTGAAAGGCGTGGACAAGGGATACATCGCAGCCAATCGCAAGGCGTGGTGGAGCGTGGGACTGCGCGACGCCGCGCCAATCCTCGCGACGTACATGGCCCGGCGCCCCCCGGCCTTCGTGCGCAACGACATTGATGCCCGGCACATCAACATCGCGCACGGCGTCTATCCGCGGACGCCGATGAGCCCCGCGCTCCTCGACCGCCTAGCAGACGCTCTGCGCGCAAGCGTCAATCTGTCCCAAGGCAGAATGTACGCCGGCGGGCTTGTGAAATTCGAGCCCAGGGAGATGGAGCGCATTCCCGTTCCAAACCTCGACCGCCTGGCGGAAGGGACCGAGCCGTGAACCCGCAGGCACAGCCGCCGCTTTGGTCCGAAGAGGAGCTTTCTGCCGACTCGGCGAGGGCGATTTCGCGTTTTCGCGAGACACGCGTCCAGGAGCCCTTGGAGCTGTATCTCGGCCATTTCGACGCGCATCGCCGAAATATTGAAGACATCTTTGAAAAGACCTGCTGTCTCACACGGCTTCGCGACCAAGCCCACAAGCTGCTGACCAGGCACGGCTACCTCACCGAGATCCGCTACCTGACCTCACCCTCGGTCAGCGAAGACGATCTGAAAGTCCTGACCGACGCCAAGCTCAGCCATTCGTATTTAGAGAAGAACCCCGATGCCACGAGGAATATCATCGACGTCGTCTTGTTGGGACTTGACCGAGAACGTTTTCCGTGGGTCGGCGAGAATCGCATGCCCACAGGCGAAGAGAGCACGGCCGCCATAGTTTCGACCGCTGCCCTCATCGCCAATCAGAAAGTTCAGACGGCGCGCCGCAGCGCGGCCAAGAACCTGCAAGAAGACGAGGTCGCGAAGGCCCTTCTTGCGAGTGGGTACGTCGAAGTCGAACGCCGCAGCGTCGACAATTTCTCGCGGATTCCCGGCCCCGGAGAGTTCTGCAAGGAATCTCTGTTCGGCGGAAGGAAGGCGGATCTCGTCATCGGCCTTTGGGACGGCCGGGCGATGCCAACCGAATGCAAAGTCAGCAACTCTTCGACCAATTCGGTCAAACGGCTCAACAACGACGCAGCGGTCAAGGCAAAGGTCTGGCTGCGAGAATTCGGCACCGCCTCCTGCATACCGGCGGCGGTGCTCTCGGGAGTGTTCAAGGTTCACAATCTGCTGAGCGCCCAAAAGAACGACCTGACGATCTTTTGGTCGCACAAACTGGAAACAATGATCTCCTTCATTGAGAGCACGAAAAACTAGGCGCAAGAGCACGAAAACTAGGCACAAGAAAGCGTGAAAGCCCGGACAAACAGACGCCGCAGTCAAGGCGAACAGGCGCCGAACGCCTACCTGTCACCACGGCTTTCCTCGCAGGTCGACGGGTCCGGCGGGCCATTCGCCGACGTCGCGCGAAGCGGCGCAAATAAGCACGGGCGCCCCCTCAGAAACGACGATCGAGGCCGGGCCGTTTCCGGCGTCGCCCGGACCTTTTCCTGCACTGCCCGGACCTTTCCCTGCACTGCCCAGACCTTTTCCGACGGCGTTGCCCTGGCCCTTGGAAACGCGCTTCTCACCCATGGAGACATGACGTTCGACGACGTCGATCCGACGCCACCCCGTCGCTTGATAGAAGGGCACAACCTCGGGCCTGCAGCCCAGATAGCCAAACTCCGCCTTCGGCCTTCCCGGGACGTCAAAACTCCGCATCGCGGTCTGCGCACGGCGCATAAGCGCAGCGCCTAAACCGATCCCCCTTGACTCCTTGCGGACGAGCACGCCGCCGGTTCCAGCGACCGCCACGTCGCAAACGCCCACCGCGATGCTGCGCAACTGAAATCCAACATGGCCCAGCAGGCGGCCGTCGGAGGAGACGACGACGTGCACGTCGGCGGGCGCATACCCATACGGCGCGTCAGGATCCCAAGGCCCGTGTTCGCGAAAATACTCGCCGTCGAAGAGATCGCGAAGGCATTCCAGTTCGCGTCGGGATAGATCGCTGTGGAGAACGGCTCTGAACATCATCGGCAAACGAGTCTACAACGGCCTTGGCCTGCCGCATTCGACGGGCTTCGACGGCCGGAGCCCTTAACGCACGTCAACCAGACAGACCGTCACGCGCCAACCAGACGAAACAGTGCGGCACCCGGAAGATCCCCACAGGCGGATCCGTTCGCCGGGCAAGGCACAGCGCCGTTCGCCAGGCACGGCAGCCCGCCAGGCAAGGCGGCTGGCCGGGTAGGCTTGGGGCATGCGCATCGCCACGTGGAACATCAACTCAATTCGGGCGCGGCAAGAAAGGGCGCTCGCCGTCCTCGACCGTTGGGACCTCGACGTCCTCCTGCTGCAGGAGACGAAGTGCCGCCCCGACCAGTTCCCCGCCGCCGAGTTCGAAGCCGCCGGATACGAAGTCGCCGCCCACGGGCTCGACCAATGGAACGGCGTGGCGATTCTTTCGCGCGTGGGAATCGAGGAGGTGACCGTCGGCTTCGAGGGCCAGCCCGCCTTCGGCAAAGAAGGCGCCGAGCCGAAAGTCGAGGCACGGGCGATCGGCGCGCGGTGCGGCGGCGTCGGCGTGTGGAGCCTTTACGTGCCCAACGGCCGGGCGCTCGACGACCCGCATTACCCCTACAAACTGGAATTCCTCGCCGCTTTGAGGCGGGCCGCGAGCGCACAGCTCGCCGAGGACTCCTCGGCCCAGCTCCTCTTGGCGGGAGACTGGAACGTCGTCCCGAGCGACGCCGACGTGTGGGACCCCGAACTCTTCCGAGGCGAACTCTACGCGAGCGACCCCGAGCGCGAAGCTTTCCTCGCTTTTGCCGACGCCGGATTCGCGGAAGTCACGCGCGGCGCGACCGAGGCCCCCTACACCTTCTGGGACTACCAGCGCCTGCGCTTTCCGAAGAACGAAGGCATGCGGATCGACTTCGCGTGGGCAAGCCCGGCTTTGGCCGAGAGAGTCGCCGCGGCGCATATCGACCGCGACGAGCGCAAGGGCAAGGGGGCCTCAGACCACGTGCCCGTCGTCGTCGAACTCGCGTAAGAGAGCCGCTGCACTCGCCGCGTAAAAGGGACGGACAGAAGGCTGCGGCATAGGCGCATAGCCGCATAGGCGCGGCCTTGCCCGAAACGCGGGCCAGGAGCGAGCGCCGCATATAAGCCAATGCCACATATAAACCAATGTCGCCTAATAGCGAACACCGGTTGAAGACGGGCGCTTGAAGCAGGCGACAGTCGAAGGCTAGCGGTCAAGCGCCGATTGGCGGCAGGCTTTCGTTGAAGACGGGCACCGCTTGGAAGCGTGCAGGGATTAGAATCAAAGCTATGAACGAGGACGTTTTCGCGCAACTGTCGGCGAGCGAGATGGCCGAGGGCGTGCGGTCGGGGCGTTGGACCGCACGCGAGCTAGCAGCCGCATCTTTGGAACGCATCCGCCGTCTCGATCCAGAGCTCAACGCCTTCGCCGTTGTGCGAACCGAGGAGGCTCTCGCCGAGGCCAACCGGCTCGACGCCGAACTGGCCGGCGAAGCCAAGGGCCGTAAGGCCGACGGCGCGAGCGCCCCAGCCGACGGCGCGGGAAAACTCCTGGCAGGCGTGCCCATCGCTGTGAAGGAAGAGTACGACGTCGCCGGCTTGCCTACCACCCTCGGCGGCAGCGGGAACCCGTCGCCGGCAGCGGCCGACAGCGAAGTGATCCGCCGCGTGCGCGCCGCCGGCGCGATCGTCGTCGGCAAAACGACGATGCCGGAGTTCGGCCGCTGCCCCGAAACGATCTCGAACCGCTACGGAGCCACCCTCAATCCCTGGCTGCGCGGCTTCTCCCCCGGCGGCTCCTCAGGAGGTTCGGCCGTGGCCGTCGCGACGGGAATGACCCCGATCGCCTTAGGCGCCGACGGCGGCGGCTCCATTCGCCTGCCCGCCTCATGCTGCGGAATCCTGGGCCTCAAGCCGGAGCGCGGCCGGGTGACAATGGCCCCGCTCTCGCAGCATTGGCACGCACTCGTGACCTTCGGCGGGATGAGCCGCACGGCGGCGGATTCGGCCCTGCTCTACGACGCGATCGCCGGCAGCCTGCCTTCGGACCGTTGGCACGCCGAGCCCCTGAGCGAGCCCTATCGCGACGTCGTCGCACACGGAACGGGACCGCTGCGGATTGCCTGGACAGGGCGCTCCCCGATGCCGGGGCTAAAGAACGACCCCGAGGTCGATCGCGCGCTGGCCTCGTTGGTGCAGAGGCTCGCGCGCCTGGGCCACGACGTTCGCGAGACGCACGCCGCGTGGCCCGTGCCCACCGACGCCTTCATTTTGCAGTTCCTCTCCGGCATGGCAACCGAGGCCGACTCGGTCGAGGCGCCCGAGAAGCTGGAGAGGCACACCCGCCGCATCGCCGCCGTCGGCCGCCTGATTCCGGCGCGCCTGGCGAGATTCGCCGAGCGCCGCGGCGAGAAGATCGCCCGGGCCTTCAACGAACGCTTCCTCCCCACCGCCGACGTCTTGGCGATGCCGACGATTCCGGTGCTCCCACAGCCTTCGGGCTGGCTGGAGAGCCGAAGCACGTTCGCGTCGGTCTTCCGGAGCACGCCAATGGTCGTCAACACGGCGATCTTCAACGTGACGGGCCATCCCGCGCTGTCGATTCCCGGCGGAGTGAGCGCGGAAGGCTTGCCGATCGGCATGCAGCTCGTGACTCGGCCCGGCCGCGAGGGTCTGCTTCTCGCCCTCGCCGCCCAGCTCGACAAGGACGAGCCTTGGCCGAAGCCGCCGGGCTTCTGACCCCCGCCTTGCGGGGGCTTCTCGCTTCTCAGCCTCCCGTGACCTTACGGAAAAACTGCGTTCCGAAGCGTCGGGAGACATCGAACGCCAGCGCCGCCGCGATTGCCAACACCTGCCAATCGCGGGAGACGCCCGGAGCGAAATCCAGCCTGTACTCTACGCCGCCGGTCAGCCGATAACTTCCCTGAACGACAGACGCCTTGGATTCCATGGATTTTATGTCGAATCGATGGCGAAAGTTTTCAGCGTGGAACTCCATCGGCAAACCGTCAGCCGGTTCAATGAAAATGACGGTTGCCGGGGAATTCGCGCACACGATCGACCCAAGAGGGGAACCGTCCTGCCGCGTAAGGTCATAGCCTCCTCGAGCCCCGGGAACTCGCACCTTGCTGACATAAGCAAGGACGTCGGCAGAAGCGTCAACAATCTCGAACTCGCGAAATCTCCCGAAAGGCCGGGGCTTTCGGCTGTCTTTACCGGCGATTCGACCAACGACGGCCCCGTCTTTGCCTTCGATGGAGAAATCGCTGGAAGATGAAAAACTGCGCCGCCGCATGATGAGTCTGTCGCCTTCCGGAGCGACGGATTCGTTATTCATGTTTATGTAATGCTCTAACATTCTTCGACGGTACGAGATTTTAGATCTAAAATCATCACTTATTACGATTCCTACTTAATTCACAAGAACTGCCCCGTAAATGCGACGCCTTCCGCCAGCGAAGTTACACGCATTTCGGGAGCCCCGACAGCGGCCGAGGGGCCGGAGCCTCTGTGAGATGAACCGCCATCGCAGCCTGATATGCGCGAAGACACGCGAATCGCGCGCGAACATCGGACGAACGCCCTGTCCAAGGGCGAAACAGGACGCTAGTGTGTGAACTATGGAAGCACAGCAGAGCATTGCCGAACGCGATCTTCTTGTCATGCAGCAGATCAGGCCCTCCATATCTGATGAATTCACCATTGAAGACGCCGATGGAAACATTGTTGGAAATATCATATCAACCGAGTCCACGCAACATCGCTCCTCAAAGTCCCCCTGCAAGTTCGACGTCGTCGACGCGGACGGCTCCGTCGTCATCCACGTCAGCGCCATGCAAAACTTCGGCAGGAACGCCTACTCCGTGAACCGCCCCGACGGCGAGCTTCTGGCCGGCGTCAAGGAAAGATACGCGTGCTTCGTCCGCGAGATGTCGATCGAACCGGTCGACGAGGCTCCGATGACGCTGCACGGCAGTTTCCTCGACCGCCAGTTCAAGGTCAAGTCCGCCGACGGCGACGCCCTGGTCGCAAGCTCCGCGCACGAAAAGCCAGGCCACGCCATCGGCCCGGCCGGCCGCGGCCGCTACGCGCTCACTTTCGAGACAGGCGCCTCTGAGATTCAGCGGCTGGCGGTGCTCGGGGGGATGGTCGCACTGGACCTCATGGATCAGAAGGCCGCTGCGTCCGCGAACTCTTGGGCGTGATTGGAGCGCCGCAAACGGCGAGCGCAAGCCGCTTCGAGCGGATCGGTTCCCGCCGCGCTCGTCGAAGACGGCTCCGACAAACGAGAACACGTCGCCTCATGAGAGAAGTCGGCTCCGAGAGCCCCCAAAGCATAGGCGGGCCGAGGGAGGGACATCAGCGCGCGGCGTGACGCCCAAGGCGCTGGCCGTCGGCGCTTTCGAGCTGCCGGCGCGCCGACGGGCTGCACCGCCTTTGGACGGATCGAGAAATATGCGGCCTCCGGCCCCAGAGGGCGTCCGCGTCAGAGGTCCGAATCCCGGAGCCTGCAGGAAGAGAGCCACTCCCGCATCCGCAGGGCGTCTATGGCGAGCGTCCCGCCGAGCAGCGCCAGCCGGTGCTCCCAGGGAGCCTGCGGATGAATCCTCAGCGTATAACGGTCCCGGCCCATGGCTTCTTTCAAGACTCCGGCCCATTCGCGCTTCACTGTCCCGACGACGGCGCCGCCGTCGCCAAACCTCGCCTCGAAGTCGCGATCGAAGGCTTTGCCCCGCACATTCAGCGGAGGCCCGGCGGCAGGGCAGATGGCGAGCTTCCTGCCCACGAACCCGGTTCTGTCCACGACGCTCGCCAGAAACGCGCCGTTGGAAAGAGCCAAGACGTATGTGGGCATGTCGCGTATGCGCACATGGCTGAAGTCGAAATCGAAGTCGAACTGATCTCCCATACGCAGAACCACGGAGCCGTTGGCATCGAGGACGTCGAATCTGCTGGTGCCAAAGGCGGCAGAGAAACAGTCCGGAATATCCACGATGCGCCCGACCGCATTGCCGTTTCCGTCCATGATCGTGTACTTGTCGCTCACAACCGAACTGACCTGTTGGATGACGAGCAGATTGTGATCTAGGAGATGTGCCGACGCGTTCATACAGGGCACGCTAACAGCAGTCTCTCGGGAATTGCACGGCGTCCCATGGGCTGCGCGCCCCAATCCCGCGCGCCAGCCCCGCCGGAGGTTTCCGGCCCGCTCGGCCCTGCGGCGAAACCCAATCCCCGCGCCTGCCCCTCCCTGGATGAGCCGCTCCCCGAATGCGCCTCTCCCGAGCTCGCGCATTCCCACTGCGATTCGCGTAAACCACCTGCTCGGACCGGAGCGAGCTGCAGACCCCGGGCGGCTTGGCGCAAACCGCCGGCCCAGACCAGAGCGAGCCGCAGACCCCGGGCAGCTTCGCGTAAACCGCCAGCCCAGACCGGAACGAGCCGCAGACCCCGGGCGGCTTGGCGCAAACCACCTGCCCGGACCGGAACGAGCCGCAGACCCCGGGCGGCTTCGCGTAAACCGCCAGCCCAGACCGGAGCCGGTTGCGGGCATCCCCCGACGCGAAGCTTCGGCTCACCCCAAGGAGAGAAAATCGCGAAGCCACATATCGACCTCCGCCATCGTCTGCGCATCCACGACTCCGGCGACGTCGACGATCCTTTCGCGCGATATGGTCCGCGGCTGCTCGGTCATGGCGTACGTCGGACGACGCAGAACGAGCTCAGGCCCCCGCCTCCCCAGTCAAACCCTCCGCACGGACGGCTTCGCACGGGCGACGCCGCGCCAATGCGTCGGAAAGCAGATGCCCCCCGCAGGCGCCGCCACGCGACGTCGATTTATGGCACAAAACCCTCACGTTTATGGTTTTCGGCGAAATGTCGCCAAATAACTTCAACTGCACACCCCCTTAGCGGACCGATTCGGTCCGAATTGGGACCAAAGGTTACGGGGCTTCCCCGGCCTCGATGCTAGCGTGATCACGCAGGGACTATTCCACGGCATTCGGCCAAAGACGGGCGATTCACCGGGGCGAGCACAGCCAATCGGGCGCGGTCGGCCGGGACGGACGCAGCGGAATGGAGGATCACCGGCAACGCAGCCGCGCGTGCTCAGCGACGAGCCGCACACGTCTGGCAGAGCCCTCCGGCGGAAGGCGCAAGCCGTCTGCCGGGCGATCCGACGCCCTAAAAACTTCCATACGCATACAAACTAAATCAGGAAGGAGCCGCGCGGGGCGTCACGCCGCCGTCCACCGCACGGACGGCGTCGGCAGACGCTCACTGGCAACGCGTCCGCGCGCGGATCCGAAAGGAGACCTCGGAATGTCAAAGAAGCTGCTCGAAGGCGTCAAAGTCA
>ERZ773038.1891-NODE-1891-length-11233-cov-5.265074_pt1 | contig 11233 bp, 11 predicted proteins | sample MGYA00511665_ERZ773038 | MGnify/ENA primary metagenome ERZ773038 (study PRJEB29015, sample SAMEA2737966) | human oral metagenome | biome: human oral; feature: human-associated habitat; material: dental | place: China | collected 2028 ... | reverse complement strand
ATATGGACCCCGTTGCGCCTGCTGCGCGGGACTCTCCTACGCTGGCCCTTATCCCTCGAACACCGACAGTCAGGAACCCCATGGAGACCACTGCGCGCAGAACCACCAAACGCGAGTCCTGGAGCGGCCAGACGGGCTTCCTGCTGGCGGCGATCGGCTCCGCCATCGGACTGGGCAACATCTGGCGCTTCCCCGGCACCGCCTACGCCAACGGCGGGGGAGCGTTCCTGGTGCCCTACCTGGTGGCCCTCGTCCTCGTCGGCATCCCCATGCTGTGGCTCGACTACGCGATGGGGCACAAGCTCCGGGGGTCGCCGCCGTGGGCGCTGCGCAGGCTCGCGGCCGGGGGCGAGGTGCTGGGCTGGTTCCAGACCTTCGTCTGCTTCGTCATCCTGGTGTACTACGGCGCCGTCATCGCCTGGAGCGCCCAGTACATGGTGTACTCCGTGAACCAGAGCTGGGGCGAGGACCCCACGTCCTTCTTCACGGACACGTTCTTGCGGGTGGTGCCCGGCGACCAGTTCTCCTGGGAGCCCGTCGCCGCGGTCGCCGTTCCCCTGGTCCTCATCTGGGTGCTGGTCCTGGCGATCATCGGGCGCGGCATCGCCCGGGGCGTCGAGGCGGCGAACAAGGTGTTCCTGCCCCTGCTGGTCGTCCTCTTCCTCATCATGGTCGTGCGCGCCCTGTTCCTGCCGGGCGCGGTCGAGGGCCTGAACGCCTTCTTCTCCCCGCACTGGGAGTCGCTGGCCAACCCGCAGGTGTGGTTGGCGGCCTTCGCGCAGATCTTCTTCTCGCTGTCGGTCGGCTTCGGCATCATGATGACCTACGCCTCGTACCTCAAGCGCAGGTCCAACCTGACGGGCACGGCCCTGGTCGCGGGATTCGCCAACTCGTCCTTCGAGATCCTGGCGGGCATCGGGGTGTTCTCCGCCATCGGCTTCATGGCGCACCAGCAGGGCGTCGGCGTGGGCGACGTGGAGGGCGTCTCGGGCCCCATCCTGTCCTTCGTGACCTTCCCGAAGATCATCTCGATGATGCCGGGGGGAGCGATTTTCGGCGTCCTCTTCTTCGCCTCGCTGACCCTGGCCGGGGTGACCTCGCTGCTGTCCCTGCTGCAAGTGGTCTCGGGGGGCCTGCAGGACAAGTTCGGGCTGTCGCCGGCCCGTGCCGCCCTGGTCTTCGGCGTTCCCGCCACCGTCGTCTCCGTGGCGCTCTTCGGCACCCGGTCCGGCCTGAACACCCTCGACATCGTCGATAACTTCATCAACAACATCGGCGTGGTGTCCAGTGCGATCCTGGTGGCCGTCCTGGCCGCCGTGGCGCCGCCGCGCCTGCGGGGCCTGCGCCGCCACCTCAACTCCGTGTCCTCGGTGAAGGTGCCGCGCCCGTGGGAGCCCCTGGTGGGCGTGGTCGTCCCCCTGGTCCTGCTCGTCATGATGGGGATCACCGCCGTGACCCTGGTCCAGGAGGGCTACGGCTCCTACGCCCCGGGCCTCGTCGCGGTCTTCGGGTGGGGGTCCGTCGCCCTCGCCGTGGTGGGCGCGGTGGCCTTCACGCTGCTGCCGTGGCGCCACCGCCTCGCCGCGCCGTCGATCCGCGCGATCATCGACGCCGACGAGGCGGGGGCCGCCGTCCAGGACGGGTCGGGGGAGCCCCGTGATCCGGGGGACCGCGGAGGCGGGCAACCCGACGGGAAGACGGCGCCTGACGCTTCGACTGACAACGCGGCGCCGGGCGGTTCAGATGACAACGCGGCGCCGGGCGGCTGTGACGGCCCCGGCGACGACGGGGAGACCAACGGGGAAGGGGCCCGGGCATGAGCGCCATCGCTGTCCTTATCATGGTAGTGACGATCCTGCTGGTGTGGGGCGGCCTGGTCGCCTCCGTCGTGCTCCTCCAGGTCCTGCCGGTCCCGCCCGACGATCCGGCGGAGTCCAGCGACCGCCACGACGGCGCCCCCGGCGATCCGGCAACCGACTAGGGCGGAGCGCCCGCCATCCCAAAGGAGTCCCGATGAAACTCGTCGCCTTCGACCTCGACGACACGCTGGCGCCCTCGAAGTCGCCGCTGCCCCCCCTCATGGACCAGCGGTTGCAGTCCCTGCTCGACCACGTGCCCGTGTGCATCATCTCCGGCGGGCAGATCGGGCAGTTCCGCGCCCAGGTCCTGTCCCAACTGCACGCCTCGGACCGCCAGCTGTCCCGCCTGCACCTCATGCCCACGTGCGGCACCCGCTACTACCGTTACGAGGACGGCCAGTGGGCCATGAAGTACGCCCACGACCTCGACCCGCAGGTGCGCGACCGCGCGATCGCCTCCCTGGAGAGGCGCGCCAAGGAGCTGGGCCTGTGGGAGGAGGACACGTGGGGCCCCATCATCGAGGACCGCGGCTCCCAGATCACCTACTCGGCCCTGGGGCAGGAGGCTCCCCTGGACGCCAAGCGCGCGTGGGATCCCGACGGCGCGAAGAAGGCGCTGCTGCGCGACGCCGTGGCCCCTGACGTGCCCGAGCTGGACGTACGGGGCGGCGGCTCGACCTCCATCGACATCACGACGCGGGGCATCGACAAGGCCTACGGCATGGGCAAACTGGTGGAGGCCACGGGCATCGCCCCGCAGGACATGCTCTTCATCGGCGACCGGCTGGACGCCGAGGGCAACGACTACCCCGTCAAGGCCGCCGGGTACCCGACGCGCGCCGTCGCGGACTGGCACGAGTGCGCCGAGGCGATCGCCCAGATCGTGGGGGAGCTCGGCGCCCGGTAGGCCCGGGGTGTCCGTCACCTCCTCGGCGGCGGCATGGTCTTCACGTTTAGGCCAGGGGGGCCTGGGTCCGTCACCGGTGTCCGGTGGGCGGACGGGAGTTCGCCGTACCGGGCGGGCCGGATACGGTGGGGTACGTACCTGACGGCGTCGCGGGCGCGGGTTTGGGCTGCGCCTGAAAGGCCTGGTTTTCGACGCGGCGCTGCGGTGCGAGGGTCATCCCACGAAGGGGAAGGGAGAACGCGGTGACGGACCTCTATCTTGTGGCGGGCGATCTGGAGACGCTCCATGAGCGCGTGGGGTATGTGGTCGAGGATCTGGGACCGGTGGTGGTCGAGGAGGTTGGATCGTATATCCACGGGGGGATGCCCGGAGGGCAGAGCGCGGATCTGGGCGTTCAGGCCGCGGACACCATTGATGAAAGAGTTGGCGGCGTCGTTTCTGGTTTGTCCGATTTCTGCGTGAACCTCGCGGATATGATCGCGCAGTTCGCCGCCACGGAGGACGCCAACACTGTGGCGTTCCAGAACATCGCTCACTCTTCGGGGGTGAACTGATGGTCGCGTGGAGTGATGTCTTGAACTGGCGCGCCGACTATATCGAGGCCGCCAGGCAACAGGCGGAGAACGCGTTGCGGACAGCGCGCGCCCAGGTCGCGGAGCTGGAGGACCACCAGCGCCACATCCAGTCCCAGGGTGAGTCCATCAGCGCGATGCGCGGTGCACTGGGGAGCCAGCAGAGTATCTTGGATCACGGGGTGAACTGCCTCGCCGAGTACATGCTGGCGTGCGCCGAGGCCGTGGACGGCGTACGCCGGGTGACGGCGAAAGTGGAAAGCGCTTTGGAGATCTCCGAGGAGATCGGCTACCCCATCCACGACGATGGCAGCGTTGACAGTTTTAGTCGCAAGTACAACCATGTTCCTGGAAGACCGTTGGCCCACATTCAAACGGAGGAGGACACGGTCGCCGAGGCGAAGCACACGGAGCTGAAAGACTGCGTTGCTGATGCTCTGCGCATCGCCGACGAGGTGGACGCGGCGTTCACCAAGCGTTTACGACCACTGGCAATGGGCACGTTCTTCAGAGCTGAGGGCAGGGCATCGATCTCCCCGGGCCTGCCGAACGACGCGGACGAGTCGTGGTCCCCGTCGGAGGTGAGCGCGTGGTGGGGCGCCCTGACCGATGAGGAGCGCCAGGCGTGCATCGAGCGCGATCCTTTGAAGTACGGCAACCTGGACGGGATCGACATGGCGTCGCGGGACAAGGCGAACCGGATGGCCCTGTACGGCTACGACACGGGCGGGAACGCCAGCATCCGGTTGGGGAGCACGGGCCTGTTGCAGCAGGCGCAGGACAAGTTCGACCAGGCGCAGGCCGCGTACGACGATTGTGTGGTCGCGCATGGCCTGTTCAGTGACGAGGCCATGGCGCTCAAGGCGGAGCGGGACCGCGCCGGGAGGGATCTGGCCGACTTGCAGAAGATCGACGAGCGGCTGCGCAAAGGGGCTGGGGAGGACGGGAAACCCTTGTCCTTGCTCGCCTTGGACACGTCGGGGGAGCAGGTGAAGGCGGCTGTGGCCGTGGGGGATGTGGACCACGCCCAGCACGTCGCGAACTTCACCCCGGGCATGGGCACCAATGTGCGCGACTCGCTGGACAACTACGTGGACGTCGCCGACCGCATGTGCGATAACACTGTCGAGCAAGCGAATATTGAGCCATCGGATGTCGCGGTGGTGGCGTGGTTGAACTACGACGCCCCGACGGATGTCATGAAGACCTGGGACTTGGATGTCGCTAGTACGGAGAAGGCGCGCGCGGGGGCCGATCGTTTGGCGGGGTTCCTCACGGGTGTGCGCTCGTGGCGCGATGAGCAGGGAGGTTCGTTGCATTTGACCAGTGTGTCCCACTCCTACGGGTCCACCACCGCCGGGCTGGCGATGCGGCAGATGGGCGAGGGGGTTGTGGACGACCACATCTACCTGGCCTCCCCGGGCAGTGGTGCGGATTCGGTGGGGGCGCTGGGGGTCGATCCCTCCCACGTGTGGGTCTCCGCCGTGCCCGAGGGCGACATGGTGCAGGGGATGGGCCCGGATGTGACCTTCGGGCGGAATCCCGAGCAGTTGGAGGGCATCCAGCACCTGTCGGGGGACGCCACAGGGGCGCAAGGGTACGTGTCCAACCCTTGGTCGCCCATCGCCAACCACTCCTCCTACTTCGCCCCGCCCAAGCCAGGGGAGGAGAACGAGGTGCTGAACGACATCTGCCGCGTCTTGGGAGGCGCGAAGTGAGTGGCTGTGTGTTCGCCAGGGCTGCTGGTGTTCTTGTGTGTGTGGTTCTGTTGGTGTCGGGGTGTGGGTTGGTTCCTCGGTCGCAGACTCCGCAGGAGGCGTTGGGTTTGCCGCAGGCGGAGACGCCGTTCGCCCAGCGTGTGTCGATTGAGGAGTATTTGCGGTCGGAGGAGCCGGTGTTGGCGGGTTTCGTCCGTGCCCTGGCGGAGAAGGGGGGCGGGAGCATCGGTTTCCAACCGCCTCGGCTTGTTCGTTATTGTTGGGATTGGGGTCCTGGTGAGGAGCGGGGGTGGTCGTTCCGCAGTGAGATCCTGTATGTGGTGTCGGTTACGGATGCGGATATCGACGAGATAGCGTCGCAGGAGTTGTCCGGTCTGCCGTACAAGGGGACTCGGGGGGAGCCGTCCGAGGACGGGTCTTTCACATTACGCAGTGGTGATGCTGCTAATGGTGGGCAGCTCCAGGTGAATTATTTCCCAGATGATCGAACTTCGTTTCATTATGAGTCGGGGTGTCGTCCGTCAGATGGGTCGATGGGGGATATGGGCGAGTACGTTCTGCCCTCGACTGAGGAGGTGTTCCCCGGTTTGGTGGTCTACCCGGCCTTCGACGAGGACAGTGGGGCTCCGAACCCGCCTCCGCCTGCGCGGGGCGACTCCGGCCAGTCGGATCAATCCGGTGGGTCCGGCTACGAGCCGGGGGAGGACCAGTGACGACCGGTCGGCGGCCACTGCCTCGGATGCTAGCGGCAGACTCCTGCCGCTGGCCCTGATGTCCGCGCCTCCACGCCCCGCGTCGCCCAGAACACGACGGCGGAGGCGGCGGCCACGTTGAGGGAGTCCACGCCGTGCTCCATGGGGATGCGCACCGTGTAGTCGGACGCGGCGATGGTGCGGCGCCCCAGCCCGTCACCCTCCGTGCCCATGACCATGGCGAGTCTGGCGCCCGGGGCGGCCAGGGCGGGCAGCGCCGCGAAGTCGTCGAGGGGCACGGCCTCGTCGCTGAGCGCCAGGGCCGCGACCGTGAACCCGGCGCCGTGCAGCGCGCCCATATCGGGCCACGCCTCCAGGCGCGTCCACGGGACCTGGAACACCGTGCCCATCGAGACCCGCACGGACCTGCGGTACAGGGGGTCGGCGCACGAGGGCGTCACCAGGACCGCGTCGACGCCCAGTGCCGCGGCAGAGCGGAAGACCGCGCCCACGTTCGTGTGGTCGACCAGGTCCTCCAGGACGACGACGCGGCGGGCAGGGGCGCCGCCCCGGGCGGTCGCCAGCAGTTCGTCGGCGCGGGGCAGGGCGGGCCTGTGCATCGCCGCGAGGGCGCCGCGGTGCAGGTGGAAGCCCGTGAGCTGCTCGAGGACTTCCTCGGGCGCGGTGAAAATGGGGACGGGCCCGCCGTCGGCCGAGCCCGTGGCGGATTCGATGGCCCCGGCCAGGCCCGGCAGGTGGCGCTCGGCCATGAGAAAGGAACGGGGGGCGTGCCCCGCGTCCAGGGCGCGCGTGATGACGCTGGTGGACTCGGCCATGTACAGGCCGCGCTCGGGCTCCAGGCGGGCGCGCAGCTTCACGTCCTTGAGGCGCGTGTAGTCGTCCAGGCGGGGGTCGGCGGACAGGTCCGGGCCAGTGAGGGGGATGAGCATGGCGTCCTCAAGGCCTTTGGAGGGCTCGGGCGAGGGCGCCGGGCCACGTCGGCCCCTCGTAGATGAAGGCGGTGAAGGCCTCGACCAGGTCCGCCCCCGCCCCCAGCATGCGGCGGGCGTCGGCGGGCGAGGACACGCCACCGGTGCCGATGAGCAGCTGGGAGTCGTCGAGGTTGGCGGCCACCAGGCGGATCACGTCGAGGGCGCGCTCACGCAAGGGGGCGCCGGAGACACCGCCCTGGCCGAGGTCGTGGTCGACGGTGGTGTTCGTGGCGACCACCCCGGCCAGGCCCATGCTGCGGCTCAAGCCGCAGACTCCGACGATCTCCTGGTCGGACAAGTCGGGGGCGATCTTGACGAAGAGCGGGATGTCGCGGTCGGGGCAGGCCTGCCGGCTCCCGTCGCGCGCCGCCTCGACGATGGGGCGCAGGCGGTCCACGGACTGCAGGTCACGCAGTCCGGGAGTGTTGGGGGAGGAGACGTTGATGACGATGAAGTCCACCCACGGCGCCAGGACGCGCGCGCAGTAGGCGTAGTCCCGGGGGGCGTCCTCCTCGGGAGTGGTCTTGTTCTTCCCGATGTTCGCCCCCACGACGGCGCTGCGCCCGGCTTTGGTGGAGCGCAGCGCGCGCAAGCGCACGGCTGCGGCGTCGGCGCCGTCGTTGTTGAAGCCCATCCGGTTGCGCAGCCCCCGCTGGTCGACCAGGCGCCACAGGCGGGGCGCGTCGTTGCCGGGCTGGGGGCGGGGCGTGATCGTGCCGACTTCGACGAAGGCGAAGCCGAGGGCGGCGAGCCCCAGGACCGCCTCGGCGTTCTTGTCCATGCCCGCGGCCAGGCCCATGCGCGAGGCGAGGGCGCGCGGTCCGATCATGAGGGGCTGCTCGGCGCCGTCGACGACGCGCGTCGGCGCCGTGCGGGGATCGAGGTGGCCGACGGTTGCCCGCATGAGGCCCCTTGTGGGCGCGAAGGCCCCCGCCAGGGCGATTGCCCCGAGCCCCAGGTGGTGGGCCCGCTCGGGGTCGGACTTGGAGATGAAGTGCTGGAACGCCCAGCGGTACGCGCTGCCGATCATGCCCCAAGCGTATGCGATCAATCCCACCACGCCCACCAGGCGAGGTCGCCTCCGGGCCCCGCGCACGCGCACGAGAGCTCGTCGGGCGCTACGGTGTCGGCCGCCAGGCCCAGGAAACCGCGGATCCTGCGCCAGTGCTCCTCGCGCGGGGGTGCCCCTGTGGCGCGCGCCCCATCCGGGACCCCGCTCTGGGCGGCTCCTGCGGAGGCGGTCGCCAGCGCATCGCTCCCGTTGTGCGCGCTGATCGCGCCCGGTGCACCCGCCCCGTCCGGTGCGCCAACCCCCTCGGTGGGGCTGCCCGTGCCCTGCGCGCCGATCCCCTCCAGTGCGCCGACTCCCTTGGTGGGGCTGCCCGCGTCCCGCGCCGCCGGGTCGGAGCGCCCATCCGCTCCCGATGGCCCACTGGCGGGGCCCAGGTCCGAGGAGGAGCCGAGGTCCGCGGCGGGGACCAGGACCGCGTCGATGGTGAGCCGCTCGTCCCAGCGGGGCGGGGCGATCATGTACCCGCACAGCCGCACGCCGGGATGGGCGACGGCCGCGGAGAGGAGGTCGCCCAGGGCAGGGGCGTTGTTCTGCCGGTCCTCCAACTGCTCGGCGGGCAGAAGGGCGAGCAGGCGCTCGGCGACGGGGGCGCCGATCCCCTGGACGCGGGCGTAGTCGGAGCACTCGGAGCCGGAGGCCGTGAGCGGGCGGAGGAGGGAGCGGATCCCGGTGTCGTCCAGCCAGCCGGAGTGGCCGTAGAGTCCGGGGACGGGGTTCGCGATGATGGTTGGCATGGGGGCCTCCTGGTGGGTGGAGCGGCTGTTGTCCCAACCATCGCGCGCCGCCGCCGCGCGCCGCACCCCCTCGGCCTCCGGGTGTGGATGCGAGCGCCCCGCGCTTCCCGGTTGTGGAAACGCGCCCCTTCGGCAGTCCTGTGGAACCACGCCCGGGCGGGGCCTGGGCCACGACGACGCGCGCAGGATCCACAGCCAGGTGTGGAATCACGCCCGGGCGGGGCCTGGGCCACGGCGCCCGCAACGCCGCCACCCGCTCGCCCGGGGCCTGCGCCAGTGAGACGCCCCCTGCACCATTTAGAACCGCTTTACACCACTTAGGTCCCCGACACGCCCGCAAAAAAGGGGATTGTGTGGACCTAAGTGGTGCAAGCCGCATCCAAGTGGTGCAGGCGCGTGCTAAGTGGTGCAGAGCATGCTGGTCGCTGCCCGGCCGCCCGTAGTGCGGCGCCCCCGCGCGGCCGCCGGACGGGGCTCAAGCAGGCCCTGGACGCCAACCCGGGACATCGGGCGCCCCCGCGCGGCCGCCGGACGGGGCTGTGAGCGCTCCGGCCCCTGCTTCTTCCCCTACTTCTTCGTCTTCGGGAACTCGCCGCGGGCCACCTGCGGGCGCGGCGAGCGCCAGCGCCGCAGGAACAGCATGCGCGAGAAGCAGTAGTACCAGGTGCCGCGCGGGATCTCGTCGCCCGGGTAGCGCTCGGCCAGGCGCTTGCGGATCCTGCGCCACACGATGGTCGACTCGAGGATGACGACCGCGAAGGACCCGTACATGAGGATGGTCGAGCCGATCAGAAGCCCGGACGCCACCTGCAGGCTCATGCGGTCGGCGAAGGCGGAGAGCACCATGACGAGCACCAGGGACAGCAGGATGATCGGCATGACGAACTCGCCGAAGGACCAGCGCGCGTCCACCCAGTCGCGCACGAAGCGCCTCACCCGCCCCTTGTCGCGGGCCGGCAGGTGCTGCTCGTCGCCCGTGATGAGGGCCTGCTGCTCGGCGCGGAAGCGGGCGTTGCGCGCCTGGCTCGCCCGGCGCTTCGCCTCTTTGCGGTCGGCGGGCACCAGGGGCCGGTTGTTGCGCGCCTGGGCCTGTTTGCGCGTCGGGGTCGGGCGGCCCTTCTTCCCGGAGGCCGTGGGGGCTGCGGGCTCCTCGGCGGGCGCGTGGGCGTCGTCGGCATGCTTCTTTCGGCTAAACACCCCCTCAGGCTAGCCGATGCGGGGGCATTTGGCCGCTTCCATGGGCTAACCTGGGCGCTATGAATGACACACACGCCTCCGGGACCACCGCCGCCACCGACGCGCTGCGCGCACGCCTCGACGAGGCGTTCCCCGCGCTGCTCGACGAGCTCAAGGCCCTCGTCGCGATCCCCTCCATCTCCTCCGACCCCGACCACCGCGCGGACGTGGACGCCAGCGCCGAGCACCTGCGCCAGCGCTTCGAGGCCCTGGGCATGAGCGCCCGCGTGCTCAGCGAGGACGCGCCCGACGGCACCGCCGGGATGCCCGCGGTCGTGGCCCGCGGCCCCCGCGTCGAGGGCGCGCCCACGGTCCTGCTCTACGCCCACCACGACGTGCAGCCCACGGGCGACGTGTCCCGCTGGTCCCTCAGCCCCTTCGAGGCGGAGGTGCGCGGGGACCGCATCTACGGGCGGGGCTCCTCCGACGACGGCGCCGGAGTGGTCGTCCACCTGGGCTGCATGGCACTGCTGGGCGAGCGCCCGCCGGTCAACGTCGTCGTCTACGTCGAGGGAGAGGAGGAGATCGGATCCCCGTCCTTCACCGCCTTCCTGGACGCCCACCGCGACGAGTTGGCGGCCGACGTCATCGTGGTGGCCGACTCCAGCAACTGGAAGGCCGGGGAGCCGGCCGTCACCTCGACCCTGCGCGGCAACGCCATCGCCACGGTCGATGTCACGGTGGCCGACCACGCCGTCCACTCCGGGGCCTTCGGGGGCCCGCTCCTGGACTCCGTCGTGGTCTCCTCCATGCTCATCTCCTCCCTCTTCGACGCCGACGGCTCGGTCGCCGTCGAAGGGCTGGGAGGGCGCGACGACGCCGATGTCGTGTGGGACGAGGCGGACTTCCGGGCCGCCGCGGGCGTCGTCGACGGCGTGCGCCTGGCGGGCACCGGCGACCTGGCGGCCCGCGTGTGGACGAAGCCGTCGATCACCGTCATCGGCTTCGACGCGCGCAGTGTGCGCGACGCCTCGAACACGATCTCCCCGCACACCCGCTTCCGCCTGTCGCTGCGCACTGTCCCGGGCGCCGACCCCGACGAGGCGCTCGACAAGCTGGCCGTCCACCTGCGCGCCCACGCCCCCTTCGGCGCCCGCGTGGAGGTGCAGAAGAACGACGGCGGCAACGGCTTCCAGGCGGACACGGACTCCCCGGTGTCCTCCCTGCTCCACGAGTGCCTCACCGAGGCGTGGGGGACGCCGAGCGTCAATATCGGCGTGGGCGGCTCCATCCCCTTCATCGCGGACTTCCAGCGGATCTTCCCCGGCGCCCAGGTGGTCGTCACCGGCGTGGAGGACCCCCTCACCAACGCCCACTCCGAGGACGAGTCCCAGTCGATCCCCGACTTGAAGAACGCGATCCTGGCCGAGGCCCTGCTGCTCACCCGTCTGCCGCGCCTGTGAGCGGCCCCCGCGTCGTCGTCGCAGGCCGGTGGCTGGGGGAGGGGGCCG
>ERZ773038.1884-NODE-1884-length-11252-cov-8.443780_pt1 | contig 11252 bp, 9 predicted proteins | sample MGYA00511665_ERZ773038 | MGnify/ENA primary metagenome ERZ773038 (study PRJEB29015, sample SAMEA2737966) | human oral metagenome | biome: human oral; feature: human-associated habitat; material: dental | place: China | collected 2028 ... | reverse complement strand
TCTACATCGGTAATATGGACTTGCATCAAATTTTGATGACAAAAGGTGTTACGAACGAATTGCCGTTAACACGATGGTATTAATTAAACGTAAAATAAGGTTAATAGAATAAAAAAGAGACCATCTGGTATGGTCTCTTTTAATGTGTATGAAAAAGGCCCTCATCTATTAAGTCGATGAGGGCCTCGCTCTATTATAGAGAATGTGCTCTTAATTCTTCCGCAGATTGTGTGGAAATCCAAGCTGGTGGAATATCGAATACGGTGTAGCAACCTGTGCCGCCGTGTTTAGCGAGGCGATAGATACCGCGTGCGTAGGCAACGAGAACGGAGCCGGTGAATTCAGGGTTGGAGTCAAGTTTTAAGGAGTACTCGACAACGTGACGTGTGCCGTCTGTGCTTTCACCGGAGCGAAGAACAAAACCGCCATGTGGAATACCCTTATGGTCACGATCGAGTTCCTCTTGAGAGATGAAGTGAACCACGGTTTCATAGCCTACGAAATAGTTTTCCATAGTTTTGATTTCGTTTTCAATTTTTGATTTGTTCGCATCAGGGGCAGCCACTACGTAGCAGTCGCGAAGGTGACCCTTGTATGCGTCAACCTCAGGTGTTTCACCGTTGCGGATCGCTTCGAGATATTCCTCTTTAGGGCATGTGTATTGACGAGCATCAACGACGCCTTCGATACGGCGAATTGCATCGGAGTGTCCTTGCGATACGCCGCGGCCCCAGAATGTGTAGGATTTGCCTTTTGGCAAGATGCTTTCAGCATATACACGTTGCAAGGAGAACATACCCGGATCCCATCCGCAGGAAATCAATGTAGCTGTTTTAGCCTCTTTAGCCACCTTGTCTACATTGGCGAAGTGTTCAGGAATACGTGCGTGGGTATCGAAAGAATCGATACAGTTGAAGTATTTGGATACCATCGGTGTCTGCTCGATAAGGTCCGTTGCACTGCCGCCGCAAAGAACCATAACATCGATTTTTCCTTTGAAGTTAGGTAGATCTTCCATTGTATAGGTCGGAACACCGGAAACAGTTTTAAGACCCTTTCGGCGAGAGAATACGCCAACAAGTTCCATGTCCGGTTGTAATTTAACAGATGCTTCTACGCCACGGCCCAAATTGCCGTAGCCGACGATGCCGATACGAATATTCATATTAGCCTCCTATATATAATTAAAGTAAATTCCATTGAATATTATAGCATAGAATGAGTGCTTTTAATAATATTCTATAGAATATTATTAGAGGATATTTAAAGGTATAATCGCCTAATTATATTTTGCACAACTATATCGATACATAGCGCCTGGTTATGGATTAAAAAGAAAACATCATATGTCCAAGAATTGACACATACACCCTCTGGACGGATAGAATAAAAGTAGATATTTATTGTGTGTACGTTTGAGGAGGTCAGCACATGAAAAGGACTGCATATATTGCCGTTATAGCGGCATTGCTTATTACGGGTGCCAGCGCAGATGTTATGGTATCGGCTACGACGATTACGAGTCATACGGACGGTAAATCCATCGGACTTAATTTGTGGGGAGAGACGCGGCACTATACGGATGATGTGACTGTAGATGTATCGGGGATGGGCGTGAATGGTACAAAATACCATAACAATGTAACGGCTATTTATGCGCTTGATGGAACGCAGGTGGCATTGGATAAAAATGTAACGATAAAGGTTAAAAATCCTGCTCCGGCTGAAAGCGGAGCTCAGCGAAGACCTGATTTAGCGCATTATTATATGAGCGGTATCTATGCCGGCTATGGCGGTCTGACCAGTGACGGCAATAATGACGATACTCGCGTTACCGTAAAAGGAAATGCCGATATAGATGTGGTCGGTGTCGGTTTACAGGCAAATAAGGATGGATATATCCGTGTTCTCGGCGGTGCAGATGTTAAAACACATCCGCTGGATACTTCGGATACATATTCCGCACTTTCCGAGGAAGGCTTTGTCTACGTGAATACCGGTATGGATGGTTTGCATCCGGGGAAAAATGATGTGAAGATGTACGGTAATGTAGGGTTTATTAATAAGAATTACGGCATTGAAGTGAATCCTCATAATCATGGCTCCGAAATTTCTTTGGGCTTAACAACGCCTGATTCTAAATTAGTTGGCGGTGTACTTAATGAATTTGATGAAAGTAATAACAATCCATATCATGGCGGTTTAAGATTATATCTGCAGAATGGTGCTACGTGGCGGAATGAATGGTTAGGGGCGGAACGTGTATATCCGACACAAGGTCGTCCCGATACGGCAAATTATTTGTATACAGGCAGTAAAGTGGAGCACTTTATAGGTGGTGCGGATGAGGCGAGTCGCGGTATTATTCAGCCGGTGGATGAAAGACCTATAACGATCAATAATTACAAAGGCCATGCTATGGCGGATTATTTGAAGGGCGCTCCGGCCGTGAAAAACGGGAAAGGCGACATCATTGTCAATCATGCCGATACAGGTTCGTCTCTTACCATGCATAGTTCCTTGGGCGCTCTGAATGAATCCGGTGATTTCAAATCGGCGAATTCCAGAGATGTATTGAATCGTTTGGCCAACAAACTGGTATATGACGGATATACTAAAGGGGAACGCAATCTGTCTACTAAAGTTCAGGTTGATGAAGGCATTATCAGTCCGACGGTGATCGCTAATCTTGGAACCGAAGGCTATGATGTAAACGGCAGAGCGTATGTATCTGACAATACATCGATGACGACCCGTGAAAGTGAATTGGTTTCAGGGGCTAAAAGTGCGTTAGCTTCTTCTGTTATGCAGATGAGGGCCGATACGAATGATTTGCAACGTCGTCTCGGGGATGTGCGTATCAATCCGGCTGCACATGGTGTTTGGGGCAAATATATTGGCGGTAAGTCTAAAATGACAGATGATGCCTATGTAAATCAAACGTACAACATGGCACAGGTGGGCTATGATACGCTTCATGGTGACTGGACAGTCGGTGGCGCTTTATTGTATGGCACGAGCAATAGTGACTATGCGCAAGGCTCCGGCTCAGGTAAAACAGCGGGCTTAGCTCTATATGGTGCAAAACAGTTTACCGATGGCCGTTACGTAGATGTGATTGGTAAGGTAAATCGTTTGAAAAATGACTTCACCGTTCGAAATAGTTTAGGCACTACATTAAGCGGTGATTACCATAATACAGGGGCGTCCTTGAGTGTTGAATATGGTAAACGGATTAAGAAGGACAATGGTTTTTATATCGATCCTAATGCGGAGTTGTCGTTCAGCCGTTTGTCCGGTAAAAGCTTTGATGCTCGAACTGACGCGGGCAGCAACGTACATATTGATTCTGATGCGGTTAATTCCGTTATCGGCCGCGTCGGTGTAGGCATCGGCAAGGAAAATAAGAATAGCAATATCTTCCTTAAGGCTGCGTTAGCCCATGAGTTTTCCGGTAAAATGAATGCTACATACAGTACGGCCGGAGAAGCGACAACAAGGAGTGAAGTAAATTTAAAAGATACATGGCTTGACCTTGAACTCGGAGGTTCCTGGAGCGTACGTCCGAACACATATGTATACGGGACTTTCACCAAAAACTTTGGTGCTAAGGTAGATAATTCCTATCGCGTGGATGCGGGGATACGGCATAGTTTTTAATTGGTTTATGAGGATACTTTTAATTAAAAGTAATCGCCATTAATTAAAGGTAAGTGTCGTAAACTAAATATCGGAATCATCAAGTAAATACTAAAGGCCTAAATGATATGAAAATACCGGGTACATCTCATTCGAATAAATGGTGATGTACCCGGTATTTTTATGTACATATTTGTTTTGCGTATTTTGAAAGATACTCAGAATGCTCAATGATTATCAGAACTGTAAAGTTTTGATTCTTTCAACGGCGCGAATCGTATTTTCACGACTGCCGAAGGCGGTTAAACGAAGGTAGCCTTCGCCATGAGGTCCGAAGCCGGAACCCGGTGTGGATACAATTTGAACCTTTTCGAGCAAGATATCGAATAATTCCCAGCTGGTCATATTTTCAGGGGCTTTAAGCCAAATATATGGCGCATCAACACCGCCGTATACAGTGAGGCCGATAGATTCGAGGCCCTCCTTGATGATGCGGGCGTTTTCTTTGTAGTATGCAATGTTTGCGCGTGTCTGTTCATGACCATCTTTTGTGTATACCGCTTCGGCGCCACGCTGGATGATGTAAGGAACCCCGTTGAATTTCGTACATTGACGACGGTTCCACATAGGATTGAGCGCTTGACGTTCACCGGATTTAGTTTTCCCGGTTACTTCCTTAGGTACTACTGCATAGGCACAACGTGTACCGGTGAAGCCGGCCGTTTTGGAGAAGGAGCGGAACTCGATAGCTACCTCACGAGCACCGTTGATTTCATAGATGGAGTGAACTGTGTCGTCCGTACTGATGAAAGCTTCATAGGCGGAGTCGAACATCAGGATCACGTCGCTTTCTTTACACCAATTGATCCATTCGGCTAAACGTGTACGACTTAACACCGTGCCCGTTGGGTTATTAGGGGAGCAGAGGTATACGATGTCTACGTGTTCTGTTGGAAATTCAGGAGAGAAATTATTTTCAGCGGAGGTCGGCAAGTATACAACCTTTTGGAAAATACCGTCCACCGCTTCGCCGGTGCGACCGCCCATAACGTTGGAATCAAGATAAACCGGATATACCGGATCGGTGATGGCGATGATATTATCTTCGCTGAATAATTCCTGGATATTACCGACATCGGATTTAGCACCGTCGGATACGAAAACTTCATCCGGAGCGATTTTGATACCTAATGGTTTATAATCGCCGTCGATGATTGCTTGACGAAGGAAATCATAGCCTTGTTCGGGACCATAGCCGCGAAATGTTTCAGCCTTTCCCATTTCCTGAACGGCTTTACTCATTGCGTCGATTACTGCCGGTACGAGCGGCAATGTGACATCGCCGATGCCGAGACGGATAATATCCGCATCAGGATGAGCCGCTTGGTAGTCACTTACCTTTTTAGCGATATCGGCAAATAAATAAGAACCTTGTAGGTTTAAATAGTTTTCATTAATATTGGCCATGAGGACTCCTTTTCTGTGATTGGGATTTTATATCATTTATAGTTTATATAGTAAATTATATAGAATAATGGTGCAATAGTTTTCTATAGAATCTTGCGTGGCTTTTGCTACGCTTTTATTATATTCTTCGCTTTTATATTGTCTGCTTTGGTATAATGAGGAGGTATAGTTATTAAATTGTGGTTTTGTGTACATATGAAAGTGGTGACTTTATGCTGACGATTAGCGATAAAGGATGGCTTTTTATTTCTATATTAAGTGCCTTAATGGCGTTTACATCATTATCAACGGATATTTATTTGCCGGCTATGCCTGCAATGGGGCGAGATCTCAATGGTGATGCGGAGCTTACGTTGACCGGCTTCTTAATAGGTTTTGCGCTGGCACAGCTTTTCTGGGGCGCTGTTAGCGATAAAATTGGTCGTAAGAAGCCGCTTATAATTGGGATAGTATTATTCATTATCGGTTCTGTAGGATGTGCATTGAGTTCATCTATGATGGAATTACTGGCTTGGCGAGTATTTCAGGCGTTCGGTGCCTGTGTAGGGCCTATGTTGTCTCGTGCTATGATTCGAGACCTTTACGGTCGGACCGAGGCGGCTAAGATGTTATCGACCCTTGCCATTGTCATGGCGATTGCGCCTATTGTGGGACCGATGCTGGCGGGACATTTGCTCCTGTGGTATACCTGGCATGCCATATTCTGGTTATTGGTCGGAATCGGTATAGTTATGCTCGTGGCGGTGGCTGTATTACCTGAAACGCATCTGCAGGAGAAGCGTAGTAAACGCTCTATCAGCCATACATATATAAATTATTGGATTTTATTACGCAATAAGGGATTTATGAAATATACACTCTGTGTGAGTTCATTTTATATTGCTATTTATGCATTTTTAACAGGCTCTCCATATGTATATATTGATGTATATAAAGTCCCGACTGAATACTTTGGGTATCTGTTTTCTGTTAATATTATCGGTGTTATGTTGTTGAGCGCCATTAATCGCCGTATCGTCAGTGCTATACGCCTTGATAGACTATTGAAATATGCCACATTATTTGCTGCTGTTTGTGTATCCATTGTTATGGGCTTGATGTTCTTAGGTTACCATTCATTGTGGTTAATCGTTATTGGCTGTTTTTTATTCTTCTCCATGAATGGTATCATTGCCGCTGTAACTAATGCATTAGCTTTAGATAGAGCAGGTAGAATGGCTGGATCTGGGGCGGCACTATTAGGTGCCATGCAATATGGTAGTGGTATTGTGTCATCGTTGATACTTACCTTCTTACCAAATGATACGGCCTATCCTATGATGGGGGTTATTACGGTTTTTGTCATTATCTGTGCGATTATTGCTTATCCGGAGGATGAAAAATATAATCGGATTTAGAGGAAATTATGCTATATAATCCACAAATAGAAACTTTTTTAACTGTGGCTGATACGGGGAGCTTTTCCCAGGCGGCCAAGCAGTTATTTATATCTCCACAAGCCGTTATCAAACAGATGAACTCCCTTGAAGAGTCGGTTGGGTTAACGTTGCTAGAACGCTCACCACAAGGGGTTCATTTGACGCCTGAAGGTAAATCTTTATATAAAGATGCTCAATATATTATGCAATTTAGTAGAGATGCTGTATTGAGAGCGGAAGCGGCGGGTGATGCAGAAGATTTTTATTTACGTATTGGTACCTCGACTCTTACACCTGATGCATACATTACTGATAATTGGTCTGCAGTGGTAAAGTCTATGCCTGATTTGCAGTTACGTATAGTTTCCTTTGAAAATAGTAGGGAGGCGGCTCGAGAAATCTTGGCCAATTTCGGACAACATATTGATATGGTTGCCGGTATTTATTCTGATGATTTTCTAGAACGAAGCTTTTGCGCTGCTACCTTTTTAAAAGCGTTGCCATTTAAAATTTCTTGCTCTAAAACCCATCCTTTGGCTATGAAAGAGGTTTTGGAGATCAGCGATTTAGAAGGCTATACGGTTCGTCATATTTATAGTGGTTGGAGTACCGTTGTAGATGAGATGATTGATACATTAAAAAATCTACATCCTAAGATTAACTTTAAACCTTTTGATAGTTATGATATGGACATTTTCAATCATTGTGCTAATTCTGAAGAACTGGTACTTGCTGTTGAAAAATGGAGCACTCATCCATTGTTAAAAACTATCGATGTGAATTGGGAATATACGATTAATCTAGGTATTCTCCATGCGATTCATCCTACACCTAAGGTGCAGAGAGTATTGGATATCATGAGCATAATATATAATAAAAATAATACATAGCAAATAAGTTATTTGGACTTATTTGGACGAACTGCTAATAGTAAGGCTCAGTAACTAGTAGTGTTGAAAGCGGTGTAACCTTTGGTTACACCGCTTTTACTATGTATTCGTTCTCCAATTGGAAGATTAATTTTATAATGAGTACATCACAATGATTACATAGGTATAGTGCAGTACGAGGTATATATGAAACATGTAGCGATTATAGGGGCTACAGGATCTTTAGGACGTACGGTGGCCCCTTATTTACAAGAAAAAGGCAACTATAAATTAACATTGTTTTCAAGACATGCTTGCCGAGTACAAATGACAGATGCACGAATTATTAATGGCGATGTATATGACTCTAAAAAGCTTGATGAAGCATTAAGCGGACAGGATACAGTATTTGTGGCATTAACTGGTGATCTAGGTAAAATGGCACAATCTATTGTGGCATCTGCAAAGCGAAATCATGTGCCTCAAATCATCTTTATATCCTCCATGGGGATATATAATGAGCTTCCTGAACGTATTGGTGTTGCTGGAAATATTAAACATAATCCAGTCCTACAATGTTATCGTGAGGGGGCTGATATCATAGAATCGTCAGGGTTGAATTACACAATCATTCGACCTGGTTGGTTTGATAATGGACCTGCTGATTATGAAATCACGCGGAAAGGTGAAATGTTTGGTGGTCGTAGGGTATCCAGGCTAGCTATAGCGGATCTTGTTTATAAAATTCTAGAATCTCCGAATTACTATTCTTGTGAAAGTATCGGTATTAATAGACCGGAGTAGTAACTTTTGGTTTACATGGTAAAACAATATACTTCTTCTGCAAAAAAGGATATACATCTATACTGAATACATCAGATACAGATAATGATATAAAGGAGTTTATATATGATAAAACATATTAGTAAAAATAGTTGGCTATTTATAGTCATCTTAAGCTTTTTGATGGCTACAACATCGCTAACGACGGACATTTATTTGCCAGCTATGCCAGAAATCGCGAAGGAGTTGCAAGGTAATTCCGAACTGACTATTACCGGTTTTCTTATTGGTTTCTCATTGGCCCAATTATTTTGGGGACCTATTAGTGATAAGATTGGACGTAAGAAACCACTGTATTTAGGTGTTGCTTTGTTTATAGTAGGTTCTATCGGCTGTACATTCTCAACCTCTATGACAGAGCTAGTTGTTTGGCGTGTATTCCAGGCCTTTGGTGCTTGCGTAGGACCTATGTTATCTCGTGCCATGATTCGCGATTTGTTTGAGCGTAGTCAAGCGGCTTCGATGTTGTCGACATTGGCTATCATTATGGCGGCGGCACCTATTGTAGCACCACTTATTGGTGGTCAATTAATCTTGATTAGTTCTTGGAGAACCATATTTGGACTTATTACGGTTATTGGTGTTTTGATGTTCTTGGCAACAATGTTTTTACCTGAAACACATACAGATGATAAACGTAATAAAGGTCCTATAGTAGATAGTTTTAAAAGTTACGTAATGTTACTTAAAAATTGGGGATTCATGAAGTACACATTGTGTGTTACGTTTTTTTATATCGGTATTTATGCGTTTATTGCAGGATCTCCTACTGTATATATAGAGCAATTTGGTGTTTCGCCGGCTCATTATGGTTATTTCTTTGGCCTTAATATTGTAGGCCTGGCTGTCATGAGTTCGTTTAATCGCCGTTTAGTAAATGTAATCCGTTTGGAAAATCTATTGCGATATGCCACCTGGTTTGCATTAGCAGCAATACTTATTACAGTAGTGTTTATGTTGTTAGGATATACATCTTTATTACTAATTGTTGTAGGCGTATTTTTGTTTATGTCCATGAATGGGATTGTAGCAGCTGTTACTAATGCCATTGCATTGGATAAAGCTGGTAGTGTAGCAGGTACAGCGGCAGCCCTTTTAGGATCCTTACAATATGGTAGCGGTATTATCTCCACATTGCTATTGGCTGCATTGCCAAGTGGTTCTGCGTGGCCTATGATTGGCATAATTGCAGTGTTTGCAGTGCTTTCAGCTGCTGTTGTATTAAAAGATTAAGTATCTATTAATAACCCATCTATTAGATGTAGTATATTTTCAGTACTACGATTACATAGAACTTCCAGTTACAAAATGTGTATTTAAAATAGGAGAAAAATTATGAGTAATGTCTTAATCATTGAAGAACAAGGTAGTTTCTTTGCAGGCGGAACAGTGATTACTGCAGATGGCCAGTACACTACAGAAAAACCTGGTAATCACGGGGGTCAAAGTTTTCATGGCGATCATATGTATGTGTCATATCAAAAACCAGTACATGCTAAACAATTACCTATCGTTTTCTTACATGGTGCAGGGCAATCTGGCAAAACCTGGGAGTCTACACCAGATGGAAGAGAAGGGTATGGCACATTATTTTTGAGAAAAGGGTATAGCACATATATCGTTGATCAACCTCGTCGTGGTCGTGCCGGCAACTCTACCGTGTCTGAAACGATTGATGTGCAGCCAAATGATCAGTTTTGGTATGAAAATTTCCGTATGGGGATTTATCCAAATTTGCATGAAACAGGTCAATTTCCAAAAGATAATTATAGCTTAGACCAATTTTTACGCCAAATTACACCTAATACGGGTGCTTACGATTTAGATGTTATTTCTGATGGTTTGGCTGCTGTATTTGAAAAAATAGGAGACGGTATTCTAGTGACACATTCCCAAGGTGGTGGCCCAGGTTGGCAAGCAGTTTTGAAATCTCCACATGTAAAAGCGGTGGCATCCTATGAGCCAGGTACAGAATTTGTATTCCCTAAGGATGAAATGCCGACTCATGTAGCGACACCATTTAATGATGAAGCGCATATTTATCTGTCTCAACCAATCGAGTTAGAAGAATTCAAAAAGCTAACAAAAACACCGATAGTCATTTACTACGGTGATTATATTTCTGAAGAAAATAAGCACTGGTCTTCTCAACGTTGGATTGAACGGATTCATGTTGCACAAGCTTTTGCAGAATGCGTCAATAAACATGGTGGCGATGCGAAGGTAGTTGTATTACCTGAAGCTGGTATTTATGGTAATAGTCATTTTGCCTTTGCAGAAAAGAACAATGTGGAATTAGCCGATATGTTAGCGGCATGGATGGATGAAAAGGGTTTATCTAAGTAAAAATAGGAGTTATTATGGAGTTTACTAATACGCATCGAGCATTAGCTACCATAGCGAGTCGTGCAGCTATAGGTGATATTGACGGGTTGACTAAGTATTTGCACAAGTGTTTTGATGATACGTCCCTTACGCTAAATCAAGCTAAAAGTGCGTTGGAACAGTTATATGCTTATTGTGGGTTCCCTCGTAGTTTGAATGCATTAACAGCTCTAATGAATGTCGTGAAAGAACGCAATGAAAGAAGCTTATTTACAGAAATCGGTCAAGAGCTAAAAAATCCTAATTTAGAGGTTTCAGCTGAAGAAGGAACTAAAACACTAATTGCTTTAACTGGGTCTAGTGCGAGAGCGGAGCTATATAATTTTGTGCCTCGTATTGATTTTTACTTGAAATCTCATCTTTTTGGAGATATATTTGCAGACACTAGACTTACTTATATAGAACGAGAAATTGTAACTATATCTATCTTAAGCAGTTTAGATGGGGTTGAACATCAATTAGAATCTCATACGAACATTGGTAAGCGTAACGGCTTAACTGATGAAGATGTAAAAGAAATTTATAAGATTGCTAATAAGGATTGATTTTAGCAACCATTTAAGTTATAATAGTAAAGCTTATTGATGGTAAGCACTTCCTACCCCTATGTGTCGATAGGGGCATTAGTCCG
>ERZ773038.1879-NODE-1879-length-11270-cov-8.047971_pt1 | contig 11270 bp, 19 predicted proteins | sample MGYA00511665_ERZ773038 | MGnify/ENA primary metagenome ERZ773038 (study PRJEB29015, sample SAMEA2737966) | human oral metagenome | biome: human oral; feature: human-associated habitat; material: dental | place: China | collected 2028 ... | reverse complement strand
TCCCGGACAGGTCGTCCAGTGCCCGGTTGACGGCGAACTGCTGCCGCAGCGCCAGTCCGTGCTCGGGGTTGGAGGGCCATCGGCCCTTCGGCAGCCGGTCGATCCCGACCCCGGCGTCGACGACGGCGTGCTCCGTCATGACGTCCGACCGCAGATTGGTGGGGAGCAGGGCGTCGGCGGTCAGGTACTCCGATAGCGCCGATGGGCAGCGGCCGTCCGCCAGGGCCATCTGCACGGTCGCGAGATCGTCGAGGAAGAAGCTGTTGAGGAAGTCGATGTCCGCAGTGGTGTCGCCGGCGCGGTGATCGGAGACGACGGCCGATGAGATGATGATCCGCCGACTGGCCAGCCGGGGCGTGCCGGCGATCCCCGAGGCCTCGTGGGCGATGTGCAGCAGCGTCCACAGGGAGTCCTCGTCCTGGGTAGGAGGTCCTGGGGAGGAGCCGTCTCGGCGAGGGCCGCCTCGCGGCGGAGCCCCTCGACGACGTCCGCCTCCTCTTTGAACTCCTGGGCGGCCAGGGAGAATCCGCCGGCCCATTGCGGGCTCGGCGCCGCACCGGAATCCCTGATCTGAGCGACGGCCCACAGCGCCGAGGAGAGCGTCGCGGAATCGACCATCAGCACCCCGCGGTCGTCGAGCATGACCGCCGCGCAGGCGCTGGACCCGGCACGGCGCTCGTCGTAGGCGTCCCGGTCCTCGGCGAAGGAGTGATGCAGGTACTGATAGACGTCCTCGAGGTCGTACAGGCCGAGGTAGACGGTGTGCTGCCATCTCCGTCTCGCTGCGCCCGCCGACGCCGGCCGGCGCAGGTACCGCCACGGCAGGGGCTCCCCCGGCCGCCACTCGATGACCTGGCGGCCCTCCGGACGCGTCGATCGCTTGATCGGCTTGAGTACCTTCTGCGGGCTGAAGAGTTCGAGCATCCACCAGTACTGCAGGGTCCGCAGGCGGTCATCGGGAGCAGGGGCCGTTCTCATACCGGGATTCTGCCCCGCGGACCCGGCCCGGGGGGACGATTCGCGCGGGTCGAGCGCGCCGGTGGGAGACTCCCGTAATGGTGCCGACATCGCGGACCGTGAGCCCGCGGTCGCGCAGGAACCGCGCGCCAGCCGAGACTCCTCGGCGGCCCCGATCGCGGATCCACTCGGCGGTGCCCACCTGGGTGTGCATGGCGTCGGCGGTGACCAGGGCCCCGTCAAGGTTGAGGGGGCGAGCAGGTCGGGCAGGGCCGGGATCTCGTTGGACTCATCCGACAACACCCGCCGCTGTCCCACGACGACTCCGCTGGCCTGGTCCAGGGCGGCCAGCAGGTGCGGGGCCGGGTTGTCTCCGGTGCGGGCCCCGCGCATGGCCTCATCCTCCACCGCGATCACTGTTCTTCCCCCGATGGCGCCGGTGCGCGTGTAGAACCAGGATGTCAGGCGGGCGTCGAGGTCCGCTGGGGCCAGGTCCTGCAGGACCCTGCGGATAGTGGACTGCCGACGACAGGGCCCGTCCCTCCTCCAGGCCCAGGGCCTCCAACTCGGTTGTCTCCAGGTCGGTGGTGCGCCCCCAGATCGCCGTCAGGCTCTCACACCCCGCCAGGATCCCCATCACGACCGGAGACAGGATCGTGGGCGGGTCATGACGCGCACCTCGCCGATCCCCGGGATCGGCCACATCCCGAAAAACCTCAACCAGGGGCTGGCGCGAGGGGGCGCTCGTGGTGGAAGATGACATCGGCGGCGCGACCTCGCCAGCGACGGGATTGAGTAGATGCCTTCATCGTCACCGTGCGGGTCGCACCGCACCCCCGCCAACACGCCGAAAACCCCGGACATCAGACAACGCCTACCAACTTTGCCGCCCACTGGCGAGCACCCGCCTCCACAGGGTTTCAGATTTTTCGATTTCTCGATTACCTTAGTGGCATGAGCGCTACGACCGCAACGACGCACTCAACGATCCTGCCCCCCGAGAACCTCGAACCCATGCTCGACCTGTCACGCTTCCTGGACCAGGTGGCGCAGCCGGCCGCGCTCATCGGGCCGGACGGTCAGACCGTCGGCCTCCCGATGGAGGCGTACCGCGTGCTGATCGACATCGTCCGCGCCCTGTCGCAGGGCCGGGCGATCACCGTCGCGCCCGTCGACCAGCTGCTGACCACCCAGGAGGCCGCGGACTTCCTCGGCATCAGCCGCCCCACCCTGGTCAAGCTCTTGGAGTCCGGTCGGATTCCCTTCGAGCGCCCTACGGCGAGCAGGCACCGTCGGGTCCGGCTCGCCGACGTCGTCAAGTACCAGCACCAGTCCGCGCAGGAGCGCAGCGACGCCCTTGACACCATGACTCGCGAGGCGGCCGAGGCCGGCCTGTACGACGACTCCGCAGCGGACTACGCGACCGCCTTGCGACGGGCCCGCAAGGGCTGACGGGAATGACGCCGTCATGACCCGCTTCTCGGCGATGCTGGACGCCTACGTGCTCGTCCCGGTGACACTCGCCGACACGCTCCTGAGGCTCGCCGAGGCCAGCCTCTACCGCCCCTTGTGGAGCGCTCGGATCATCACCGAGACAGTCCGCGCGATTGAGGAGGTCCATCCTCAGCTGTCCGCAGACGACATCCGAAATCGAGCCGACGCCATGGACGCCGCCTTCGGCGATGCCTCAGTGACCGGCTGGGAGGCGCTGGAACATGTCATCAGCCTCCCCGATCCCGATGACTGCCATGTCGTGGCAGCTGCCATTGTAGGTCGCGCCGATCTTATCGTCACCAGCAACGTGAAGGACTATCCGCCTGACGTGCTCGCGCCGTATCACATCGAGGTTCAGACCCCCGACGTCTTCCTCCTTAACCAGCTGGATCTTGCACCTCTCGCCGTCATGTCCGCGCTGAACCGACAGGCACGCTCCTCGCGCAAGCCGCAACTCACCCTCGACACGTTGCTCGATCGTCTCGCCACCTGCGGCACTCCCGACTTCGCACGCGCAGCGAAGACGCAGAAGTGGCGACTCGCGGCGGAACACCAGTCCTCCCACATACTGAGCTCGCGTCATCGCGACGGCCTGTAGCAACCGTCTCCGAATTCCCCACCCATACGCCGACCCGCCGGTATTCTTGGCCGCCAGAGCGGTCGAAAACCCCTCAGCTCACTGACGCCCCGGACCCCAATGGCGGGTTCGATGTGACGACCGGGCCGCGAAGGCCCAACGACGTCCTGGCCCATCCAACTGACGCCACTGGCGTGGCAGCAGGGGTGAACTCGATCTGGTGGGTCATGCGAGTCCGAGGTCCGCCTTGACCTCGTCCCAGGGGATGGTGCCGTGCTCGGCGACCTCTGCGCGGGCGGCGCGGGCCGCTTCGATGTCCGCCAGGTCCTCCGCCGCCTGGGTGAGGCGCTCCAGGTCCTCCGCGTCGATCACCGCGGCCACACGGCGACCCCGACGGGTGAGGAAGACGGGGGCGTGATGCACGCGGGCGTCGTCAATGACGTCGGCGAGACGGCTGCGCGCAGCGGAGACGGACATGTCAGTCATGATGCACAGCATGGGCGAGAAGCTCGGTGATGTACGCCTTGCCGCTCAGGATCGACTCAGTGTTCGACCCGGCCCTGTGGGAGACGGCCGACAGCCGTGACCCGCAGCGCATCGCCGCGTACCTGGATGTCTGCAAGACCCTCTACATCCCCGCCGTGGACATCGCGGTCAATGTCACGGGACGTGGCTCAGTGAAGGTAGCAATCGCACGCCCCGGCTCATCGAAGCACTTCCCGGCGCGCCACGACCCTCACTCTCCCGCGGACCTGGGCCCGCCGCCGCACCCGCGACGAGCCGACCCCCAGCGACCGAGGACCTTCGAGACATCCGGAACGACCTGATGAGCGTAGACCTCCTTCCGCGTGAAACGCAGGGGCAGGTAGCCGCGGGCGATGAGCTGGCGGTCGCGCCACCGGTCGAGGGCGAATTGGTGCTCGTCGCAGTGGTAGGTGTAGCCGTCGAGCTCCACGACGATCCACCCCTCGACCACCAGGTCCACCTCGCCGACGCCCTCGATGTCCACCCCGTCCTCGAAACTCAGACCCGCGGCCTCGAGATCCATGCGCGCCAGCGTCTCCAGGGGGGAGCGCGCCCGATCGCTCGCGCGCTCGAGTCGGGCGAGCGCCCGGGCCGAGCCGGGGCCGCGCAGCAGTGCGCGGACCTGCTCGGCCGTGACCTGCTCGTCGTGAAGGGCGGCGTCAAGGGCGATGAGCGGGGAGTCGTCCTGGACGTGGCAGCGCAGGAAGCGCGCCAGGGCCTCGGGAAGCGGCTGCACCGGAAAAGAAGTGGGCGACGGTCGGGGCTGATTTCTGTCGGGGTGGAGGACCTCGCGCCCCAGAGCGGAGAATCGCCCACTGCCCGGAACAACGATGTGGATCTGTTCGCGTTCTCGTGCCACCGGCAGGCCGTAGTGGCGCATAGCGGCCTGACAGGTGAGCAGCCCGCCGTGGATGCGGGCCAGGACGAGGGCGCGGTCGGTGCCCGGGATGCTGATGACGCCGTGTTCGTGGGCGGTGAGCTCTCCTGCTTCGACGAGGGCGGCGATATGGCGTCGTTGGGTGCGGGTCAGTTCGAGGTCGCGGACGCGCACGGCGCCGTAGCAGCCGCGGACGAGGGCGAGAAGGTCGTCATGCATGGGCCTATTGCCACGCACCGGGGAGAGGATGGCAACGTCCCCGCCCGAGCCCTGTGGACAGGTGGCGCGGAGCCCCGCCTGTGGAGCCCGGCTCGTCGCACCAATCCGGGGATCGGGCCGCGCACATGCGGTTCAGCACCCCGAAGCCCCCGGCCCAGGACCCTCTCCATGACCCGACACCGGGCCCGAATCAGACACCGGACCCGCGCACGGTGTCCAAATCTGCCACAAAGGCCGCTGCGGCCCCTATGCGCCGCTGACAGAACCGCGGAATCACGCGGTTTCATCTCAGCCACCCGGACCGCGCAGCGGCCTTTGTGGCAGATTTGGACAACCACCGCCCCCACCTCGGCCATCCACAGCCCGGACGCACCCGCTCGCGACTCCCCCGTGCCCGCCCCGGCCGCTTCGGGACACGACCCCGGACGCGCCCGACGCGACCCGTGCCCGCCGGCGAGTGGCTGACCCCCAACGGCGCGACCCCGGACGCGCCCGACGCGGCCACTGCCCCGACCACGGGGCGGGGCGGGGCCGCCGCGCCGACGATGTGACGAAGAGGATCGCGAACGCTGCTTGTATCATGTGCTTTGCGTCCATTTGGGCGCGTGAACCTGCTCGTGAGAGGAGGTGAAGCACATGGCCAAGGGGAAGAGCGGAGGCGGCCCGAAGGGTTCCTCTGCGAAGGGCTCGCACCGGTCCGCAGTGACCGGCAGGTACGTCACTCGGACGTACGCGAAGAGCCACCCGAGCACGACGGTCAAGGAGTCGAAGTAACGCCCGACGCCCCTTGATCCGCACTGCCTGGTGCTGGGTGGCCTCGCCGGTCAGAGTACCGGCGGGGCCGCCCCCTGTGTCAATGGTTGTCCGCATCGCGGTCCCCTTCGTCGTCTTCTTGGCGCATCCACGCGTCCAGGTCGGTTGTGGTGTAGCGGATGAGTTGTCCGCGTTTGAAGTGCTTCGGGCCCGTTCCGGCGCGCCGGAGGTTGTACAGGGTTGATTTCGAGATGCCCAGGTAGTCGGCGGCGCCCTGGGGGGAGAGCCACGTGCTCACGTCCGGTCCTCCTCGGCTGTTCCGTTGTTGGGCGTGGTGGGCTCGTCCGCGAGCTCCGCCTCAGCGCGACGCATCAACTCGGAGGCTGGGACCCCCAGGGCTTGCCCGATCCGTTCGAGCTCTGATGCGCTGAACGGGCTCTTCCCGTTCAGCTTTCGAGACAGGGTTTTGCGGGTGGCGTTAATTGCCGTGGCGAGGGCGACTTGAGGGACACGCTTTTCGGCGACTGCGGCGCGGACCTTGCTGGCGAGGATTCGATCAAAGTTTGACCGAAATGGGTCAGTGCTCATGTCCAACATGCTTACCCATATGGGTCAGAATGTCAACTCGACTTCCCAAACGTGTCCCATTTGGGTAATCTGACCACATGGCCAGGGCTCCGAAACCGCTCGATGGAGTGGATCTGATGATCGCCGAGGTGCTCCAAGAGCACCTCGATCGGTCGGGCATGAGTCGAAATCAGGTTGCGATCCGTGCGGGCATCGGTAACAACCGCGCCGGAAGGATCTTTCGGAAAGAGGGGCCCGGAACAACTGTTGGAGAGGTGCAGCGCCTCGCGTCCGCACTAGGCTTGCGCGGCTCTGATGTTCTTGCCGAGGTAGAGAGGCGGCTCGCGTCTGGTATTGATCCGCTCGCAGGCGAGCGTGCCGTGGAGGCGGGCGGGCCCCCGGAGCCCGCGGCTCCGCTGCAGGGCTACCGCACCCGGTGGGCCGGGGTGCGGGAGCCGCCCCGGCGCGGGCCCACCATCGAGGAGCGGGAGCGGATGGCGGCCCTGGCGGGCAGTGCGGACGAGGACTTCGGGTACCCCGCCGACGCGGGGGAGGAGCCCCAGGGCTGAGGAGCCGGACGCCAGCGCCCCGTGTGTGGCATTGTGCGGTACTATGGGGTAATGCCCGAACAGCAAGGCGACGTGCGCAACGCGCAGGAGAAGCAGCTCATGAGGGACAATGGAGAGGAGTCCGAAGATGACGCCGATCAGCGAAGCGGTCCGCAGGGGAATGGCCCGGGGCGCCCGCCTGGCCATGAGCCCGACCCCGCAGACCTACCGGAGGATCCGAACCCCCCAGCAGGACTCAGTCACCCAGGCGTGGGCTTTGACGGGCCGCTCTTTGCGGGTGGCGATGGCCCGGCAGAAGCACAAGCCCTCGTCGCCTGAAGAGTCCCCGCGCCGCGACGGCGCGTGAGCGCCGGGCAAGAAGCGCAGGAAAGCCCCTCCCGCCGGGATCATCCCGGTAGGAGGGGCTTCCTGTTGTGCTGGTGGGTGGTTCCAGGTGCGCGTGCGGTGGGTTACCGTCGAAGCATGGAAGCGGATCGCCACCATCTCCCGCCTGCGTTCGACGCGCTCGTGGAGGAGGCCGTCGGCCTCGGGGCGCGCGTCGAACGTGCCCGCCTGCGCGGGGCGCGGGGCCTGTGGGACTCCGGGGCGCGGACCATCTGGATCGAGGCGGCCTACTCGGACGCGTGGGCGGCCCCGGTCCTCGCCCACGAGCTCGAGCACGTGCGCCGCGGCCACACCGGCCCCCAGCCGGTGGGCGTCGAGCGGCTGATCGACGAGCGGGTGGCCCGGTTGTTCGTCGATCCTGTCCGGTACGCGCGCGCCGAGGGCCTGGTGGGCCCGGACCCCGTCCTGATCGCCGACGAGCTCGGCCTGCCCGCTTGGGTGGTCCGGGCGTTCCGCTTGCCCAGGGCGAGGGCCGAGTTCGAACAAACGCCCGCGTTCCTGCCGGCTTGAACAGCCCCGGCGTTCCTCGTGGCCGCCCGACGGGTGTAATCGGATCATAGAAATGCCGTTGGGCATGTGAAAACGGGGCATATTATGCGCAACCACTTTGCCGCGCATAATTTCTACAAGAACACGCTTACGCGAATCATCGAGCGCGGCGCTATTCCACGGCTATTCCACTGACTATGTCCGCGAGGGCGCGCACGCGCAAGTGGGCCGCGGTGTACGGTGCTGGGCGGAGGTTGTACGCGGCCGGCGCTCCGTGCCAGGCGGATGTGACGATGGGGAAGCCCGCGACGGCCGTGGCGATGAGGTAGGATAGTCCCGCACGACCATGGAGGCCGCTGGCCACAGGAATCCCGATCCACGAGAGCCCGCTCTCCGCGAGGGCGGCGGCCTCTTCGCGGCGGAAGAGCATGTGGGAGTCCTGAGTCAGGATCGCGTCGAACCTCATTTCTCCGAGCGCGGCGGCCAAGTCAACGTCCTTCGTTCCGCGCAAGCCCAAGTCCGCGACGTGGTCGAAACGGGTGCGCGGCCAAATCCGGCCGAGGTGGAGGGCGATCGGGCGGGGGAGGTTCTCGTCGACGCAGACGCGCTTGAGTGGCGGGCCATTGCGGTGGGCGCTCATGCCGCCTCGGAATCGCCCGCGTCAGTGACTCTTGCGACGGCTGCGGCGAAGTCGCTCGCGTCGCGGGCCGCGTCCGCGCTCACCCCGGGGTACCACTGCTCCACCTCGTCTGCTTCGATGTCGCCGTCAGCCAGGAGGTCGCTCACCGCGTCGAACGGCACGCGGGTGCCCTGGATCGTGGGCCATCCTCCCAGGCGCTCGGGGGACACCTCCAGATGGGGGCGGGGGTGTTCCAGGCCGGCCACCTCGTCGTCCCTGAAATTCCGGAACGCAGCGGCCAGGTCGTCGAACGAGAACACTTCGATCTGCCCGGGGCGGCGCAGCACGTCGGTGGCCACGTCACTGTCCGGGGTGCCGATGAAGATCGTGTCCCCGTCAGTGCCGAACCGCAGTTGGGACAAGTGCCCACGGGTCAACTCCATGGACCTGATGTTCCCGATCGCCCTGGTGATCTTCTGCGAGGTCGTGCGCCCGCGCAGGAACGCCAGGGAGCGGGCGACGATGAGGTCGCGGAACGAGTAGATAGGGGGCTTCTTCTCGCGGATTTCGGGAATGAGGAGCCCTTTCGTCCTCCAAGAGAGCAGTTGGGAGGGTGTCGCGCCGCTCAGCACGGACACTATTGGCAGCTCGAACGCCATCGTGGGCACCCCCTCTCACTTGCCAGTGTCGCACATGGCCGCAGGGGGATCAAGGGGGGTGGGGCCGGACCGCGCGCCGCCATGATCCGGGCGGCCGCTGTGGCGCTGTAGTGGCGCTAATCGGGGTCCGTGCCCGGTTTCCGTTGCGGTTCCAACGCTCCGGTTCGATTCCCCCCGTCTGCACCCGAGGGGGATGTGCCGAACTCTCGCTTTCGGTCGTAGGCTCGCACTTCTCCATTGTGGAGCGCTGCTTTGACATCCTCGCACTCGAAAGGCTGAGCACTGTCATGGTAGTACGAAGCGAGGACTATCTGCTCGAGTCTGATGAAGAGCCTGCCGATGAAGTAACGCAGCGGCTGTTTTCGAATTCCTACGGTGGTGATAGTCGCCCCTGCGAATCTATCGAAGAAGAACTTCGCGAGAACCGACTTGGAGGGCTCGCTCGGGGCTTCCCTCGATGTAGTGATGCGCGTTTCCACCGCTATCAGCCGGTGCCGGATCGCCGTGAGGTTCCGGCCGCAGCGATCAACTTTCCAAGTGACCAGGTGGGCGTCCCTGTTCACGGGCGCCTCATCGCGATGCGCTCGTACGCTCGGCGGAGCCGCTTGAGGCACATGCCGATCACGAGCAGGAAGTGGACGGTGCCGCCGACCGCTATCCCGGTGAGCGCGGGTCCCCACGAGTCATTGCAGATCCACTTCCCGGCATCGCACACGATGAGGTAGACCGCCAGCGTCACCCCCCAGAGAATGGCCCATAGTGTGTTGGCCATGCACTCGTCGACTAGTGCGAAGTCGTCCTCGCCCAGACGCTTGTCGTTGTCCAGGGTGGTTCGAAGTTGGAAGAGGAACACCGCCATTGTGAACAGCAGACCAGCGACGATGGAGATGCCCGAGACGGCGCCGCTGACGTCGGTGATCCTCGCGCCCAGCTTCCACGTTGCCGTGCCTGCGATCAGCGGCAGGAGCGCCTGCGCGGCGATGCCCCGCCAGTCGGGGCGGCCGGTGCGGTTGTCGTAGAGGGTGCTGAAATGGTCGGCTGGCACTCTCCACAGGGATGCCCTGCCCACCGTCTTCACTCTCCTCGAGGCGGCCTCGCCGGTCGGCTCCACGACGCATCCCACGTTACACCACGGCGCTCGCACAGGTCGGCCACACGATCTATGCACTTGTTGACTAGCTCTGGGGTCTCGAGCGTGGGCTCGGTGGTCTCGTTGAGCACCTCGCGGATGACTGGAGCCCCCTCGGCACCCAGCTCGAACTTCTTGGTCCGTCCGTCGTGCTCCATGGTCACCCACACCGTACGATCCTCCGGCAGGTCCTCGACTGAGACGATGCGCTTGAGGGTCTTCTCGTCCTTGAGGTCCTTGAGAAGTCTCCTCGAGAACCGCTTCCCGCGCTGCGGCCGAGCGACATGTGATACCCTGCCAACCTCGATGTGGGGCCCGTCCGCGACGTCGACACTCTTGCCCTCCATACGTACCTCCACCTCCGTCAGCTCGGCCGCCTCGGCCCATACCTCACTCTCGGTGACCGCGCTCATCACCATGGTCACCTTGTCGGTGTAGCGGCTGAAGTAGGAGCGGAATAGTTCTCGGATGCGTCCGCCAGCCTGGCCGCGGGAAGATTCCTCCGACAAGAAGTACGCCCGCTCGCCCGTCTCCGGAACGAAGAGGAGAGCGCGGTTGCTGCCGGTCGGTGCCTGGTTGTCGGCGATGGTCCCGACTGGCTCGCCGGTGTCGACGTCGACGAGTTCGCCCGCCTCGCCATAGGCACCGACGCGCAGGTCTAGCAGCAGCACCCGCGGTGCGTAGAGGGACACGTCGTCCACGCTCACCCAGGTCTGTCGGCCCTCGTTGTGAGTTTCAGCCGTCGTCAGACCCGCGACCCAGGTCTGAAAGATGTCTAGAAGATCCTCGCCGTTCAGGTCAGCAGGAGCGAACGAGGAAGGGTTGTGCTTGCGCTTCTGGTGGAAACTCAATTCGTAGATGGTCAGGACTCGACGCCCCATGGTTTCTCCTTAAGTTAGTCAGGAACTAGCATACTAGTATGCTTCGACATTTGTCGGAGTAGGCTATCGCCAGGTCACGACGCGACTATCGGTGGCAAATTCCCTGAGTGTCTCGATGAAGTGGGCGAGATTTACCCATAAACCCGTAGGGTGAAATCGGAAGCAGCTTTCGACGTCCGCAGGTGCTTGCCCGCAGAGCCCCTCCCCACGACCGTGCCCATGGTCGATGGCGCGAGATGGGACCCGTCAGCCGAGTCGATGACGCCGCGCAGAGCCTCCTGGACGAGGACGGGCAGGAAGCGCGCGTCGCTGGCCTCCGCGGCCTCAACTGCCTCCCGGCCGATCTTCATCGTGCGCCTCGCATCTTCGAGCGCCAAGGCGCGGTTCCCGTACTCCTCGAGCATCGCCGACCGGTACTGATACGGGTCGAACAGGTTCGAGATTCGGTGGGTGCGAGTCTGGTGTGATGTCGGTGGAGCGCCCCAGATGCAGAAGGACCTGATCCATGTCATCCGTCGATCTCGTGTCCTGGGCGCGCTGCCAACGCGAGCCCGAGGTTCACAAGCATATC
>ERZ773038.1873-NODE-1873-length-11279-cov-6.116180_pt1 | contig 11279 bp, 9 predicted proteins | sample MGYA00511665_ERZ773038 | MGnify/ENA primary metagenome ERZ773038 (study PRJEB29015, sample SAMEA2737966) | human oral metagenome | biome: human oral; feature: human-associated habitat; material: dental | place: China | collected 2028 ... | reverse complement strand
TTGCCGGGCAGTGCCCGGGTGAGGCGGGCTCATCCCCGCTCGCGCGGGGAAAACAAACTTGGCGACATGAGCACCGCAAGCATTCCGGGCTCATCCCCGCTCGCGCGGGGAAAACACTTCGTGATCTGCGCTTTTGTCACGCGGATCGGTCAGATCTTGGAAACCCTTGAGCCTTCCTTCTTTTCTGGAATTTACTCATCGCGGGGCGTTTGTGCAACTGCCGCGCCGCTGGATCAGGTTCGGAGTATTGTCCGCGTCCTTCCGAGTAGTAGGGACGCATCATGAGGGTGATGCCGTCGAAGTCGGCGGGCTTCCACGGGTCGCCCCATGTCAGGAACGCGAGTCCCTGTTCGTTACGCGCGCGAAAGACCATGACGGCACGGCCGGTCTTCATGTTTTCGGTGACGATAGCCCACAGGCGTTCACGCACTCGAGCACTGAGGGTGCCTACGAACACTCCTGGCGATATCTCCATGAGCCACCGGGTGACGTGCCCGCGCAAACCTTCGGGGACGGCCGAAAGGACGAGCACGATCACCAGGAGTCACTCTCCTCGTAGGAGACGCCCGCAGCCACCGTGCCCTCCCGGTCGTCCCACAATCGCAGGTCGTCGACGATTAGATCCTCCTCGTCTTGCGCCTCCAAGGCACCGGACACGGAGAGCAGTCCCCTAATGTCTGAGACGCATCGTTCCAGGAGCCGGAACTCTCGGATAGCATCACGGACGGCTTTGCGAGCGGAGGTACCCACGGCCTCGTCTGTCGGCGACGCGGCCACGTCGAAGGCGATCGGGATGGTCAGGTCTGCCTTGTACAGGTCTGCGATGTCATACACGAAAGACCTATACGTGCCGTTGTGCACGAACCCCAGGCCCGGGCTGCAGCCCAGCGCGACGATCACCGCGTGAACGACCCCGTAGATCGCCGAGTTGGCCGCCGACAGCGCCTGGTTGACGACCGAGCCGTCCTCGAAGTGTTCGGGGTCGTACTCACGCCGGTCCCAGGGAACCCCGGTGCGCTGTGAATGCTGCCGGTACAGCCGACGCACCCGCGCACCCTCTCGTCCCCTCAGCTGCTGCAGGCTCAGCTTGGACACGTCCTCGCCCGAAAAACGCATCAGGTACATGTTGCGGGCGACTGAGAGCCTCATCGCGGGGTCGCTGACCGCGCGAGCCTGCGCCTCCAGAAGACGAGAGGAACGCGAGGGCGGCGTGCCGTGCGCGTAGTAGCGCACCCCGTTCTCGCCGACCCACACGATGGTTGAGCCGCTCTCGGAGAGGACCGACACCGCCGAGTGCGTGATCCGGACCCCCGGCCCCAGCAGCAGCACGGACAGCGCCGCCGCTGGGACGTGGGCGATGCCATGCCCGTCGGCCACGGTGATCGCGTTCGAGTCGCGGTTGATCGTGCACCGCTCGACGTACAGGAACGTCAGGCGGTCGCGGACGCGCACCAGGTCTTTCGGGTCTGGTGGCCTCACCCCGGGGATGGGTCTCATGGCCGGGCGAGGGTCATGAGGCCGCATCCGTAGGCTTTTCCTCTGCCGATCCCATGGACGAGGTGGCGGCGCAGCGCCTCGGGCTCCGTCACTTCGAGGACGCCTTCGAAGGTTGCGAGCGCCAGGGTCACGCGCTTCCCACCGCGGCTAAACTCGGCGGTACTCCGCTCCACCCCGTTGATCAGCAGGTTCGCTCCGTCGACGCGCTGACCGACCGAGTCCTCCAGGACGGGCAGGTCTCCCCCGTACTCGGCGGAGGAAACCACCCGGAAGCCGCAACGCCCCGCACGGTCCAGGACCCACTGCGTCTGCTGGTCCTGGGTAACGTGCGCGAGAACCTTCTTCTGGCCGCGCCCGTTGACCTGGCCGGCTTCCCTGAATGTGGGGTTGACGCACAGGCGGAAACCCCAGCGTTGACCGGCCTCAAGCCGGTCGAGGAAGCCATCCAGCTCGCGGACGACGACTCCCCCATCGGTTGCGTAACCGGCCTCCTCGACAATGTGCGAGGGGTCGGGAGGAACCGGGCTCGAGACGAAAAGCGCGTACGACGGACTTCCCACTTGAGGACTGCCTTCACGGCTCGCCCGCCGTACGTCGGCGGGGCGGTCCAGGCGCCAGAGCACCCGGGGTGCCTCGCTCGCGTCGACGGCCCCTGGAGGGAAACAGTTTAAGACGGCCGCGTGCAGGATCTGACGGCTCCGAAGGAGCCGCCTCGCTCCCCTGCGATGCGGGTTGAGGTAGATGCGTGTCAGGAACATCAGAGCACCTCCATCGGGTCGTGGACGAGGCCGGGGTCGCCCTGAGGGGTTGCAGGCACGTACTCGGGGTTCTCCAGGTCGACTCTCGTCTCCTCGACGGTCCTCAGCGTGTACCTGCGGTGCTCCGAATCGAAGCTGACCGGCACATCCTGAAGAGTGTGTTCGGAGGAGGCACCCACCTCGGTCGGGATGATTCCTTGATCTGCGACGACACGAATCGGAACGCACCGCTCGTGGCTCAGCTTCTTCTGGTAGTACTTGGAAGCCAACCAAGGTGTTTCGCGGACGGCATTCCACGCACTGCTCTCGCGGACGGCGAGACGAAGCGGCAATGTCGGAGGACACGAGCGTCGCCCGAGATAGAGGGGGAACGCGGGGCGCGTGATCGCCCGGGCAAGCCCGTCGATCAGTTCCCCGGGTCCCTCGATGAATGCGCCGAATGTAGCATCCGCCCAGTAGAAGCGCTCGGACAACGGCATCGGCGTGTCCCCCCTGTGGGCCGTGTGGAAGTCGCGGAGCAAGTGCCCCGGCTGGTCGACCCGCACCGCGACGCGAAGCTTGGCCAGGTCCTCAATCGGATCGCTGCGCCTCCGGCCCTGCGCCGCTGCGAGCAGACCGACCAGCGCACTTTTCGTGGGAAAAGCCTCCGTCGACCTGCGCGTGAACCGACTGGTGGCCCCCCACGACTGCATGGGGCCAGCCAGTCTCAAGACGAGTACCGCGCTCATCGCGTTCCCCGCACCGCTTCCACGGTTGCCCCGCCGAGTTCGACAAGCTTTACCTGGCTGCCCAGCGCTCCGAAGTCCGCTCCACGAGGCGTGGTCCACGAAACGAGAGATCTGACGGCGTCAAGGCCGGTGAGGTCACGAAGCTGGGACTCGAACTCGACGAAACGCTCAACCGCCGGGCCAGCGAAGCCGCTTCGGTCCGAAACGATGGGTTCCTCAAAGACCCCGCTCATGTTGATCGGCTGGTCGGCGCGCACCTGGACGAGGACCGCGTCGGGCAGGGTGCGGTTCCCGAAAGTGGTGATCTTGCCGGTCGGCATGGAGCGCACGAAGCTGTCCACGAAGAGTTCGATCGCGCGGTCGGCAACGGCATCATCCCCGAGGTTCTCGCGCAGCAGGTCCACGTTGATCGTCGCGTAGCGGTACACCGTGGCCGAGGCGAACTCGATCGTACCGATCATTCCCGCTCCCTCGTCGGCTTCGTCGCTGCGCTTCTTCTCGTCGTCCACGGCCGTGTAGTAGTCGTACTCGCGCTCGACCGCGCCGACGCCTATCGCGTGCGCGACCTGACACGCGGCGTCGACGTTGAGGGCGTTCGGTTCTGCGACCATGCGCCCAAACAGTGCGATGTCGATGGAGTGGTTTGTATCAACCAAGCCGCGGGGCTTGAGTTCTTTGAAGGCCGCCGCGGGATCGGACTGCTCAGCGACCGAGATCAGCGCGTCAGCGACGTGCTCGATCTGCTTGGCCGACAGGAAGACGAGGAACCCAGCTTCCTTCAGCTCCTGTTCGGTCTTCTTACCGCGCGGCTCGGTGAGCTTGAAACCGATCGCCTTCAGACCCATCTCAGCGAGTTCAACTGCCCGAGGTTCCAGGTCCGGACGCTTCTCCCCGATCGTGCGGGCGACCAGCTCGACGATCTTCTTGGTGCGCACCCCGTAGTTGCCGTCCGAAATCTTCCCCTCAAAGTCCTGGCGGGTCGCGCGCTTAATTGCCTGCGAGGAGATACGCATGCGACTCACGCCTCCAAAGGTCGCGCTCTTGGGCGCGCCGGTGTCGTCCCTGTTCGGGTTCGAGGGGGGGAGGGTCTGGAGAACGTGGATATCAACGAAGACAGACATTGTCTTTCCTTTCACTTGCTGTTTGTGATCGTGTTGCCGCGTCCGATGTCACTTATCAGACGCTGTTTCGGATTGGATCGGTTGAGAGGTTCGGGCGAATTGGCGGCCCCAGTCGCGCATGACGGAGGCGCGACGGCTCGGGTCCTGCCAGGTGAAGAGGTCGGCGGCGAGGCCCGCGTAACTGCAGGGAATCTCCGCGGCCTCGAGCTGGGAGACGAGCGAGCGCAGGTGGATCAGCAACCCCGCGAACGTCGGGGCCTGAACCGCCGCGGCGAAGCGTCGGTAGACCGGTGTTTCCTCTGCGCGCCGCTCCCCTCGCTGTCCCTCCGCAACGACGCGGATAGCCGAAGCAAAACTTCGAGGGTGCGGGGAGCTGTCGTGCATGGGCCTCGAGTTTGATCCCTGGTGCAGCGCCCATAGGGTGAGCGCACCGTGGACGGCGTTTTCCCCCCGCGTGGGTGCGTCGCCCAAATAACCCGAGCGGTCGTCAAGTGTCAGGTCCCATATCTCCGGGACCGTCCCGACTTCCCTACCGAGTGCTCCGCGCAGCTGTGCGCGTTGCGCACGAGCCGCTGGACTATCCTTCGACAGCCTGTGGACAATCAGGCCATTCACACGACCGTAAACGGACGTGTCGGAGGCCAGTCCCCGAGTTTCTTGATCCGGAGGAGTCTCCGGATCAGCAACAATGCTGGTCATTTCGTTCCTTCCTGTTTGCTATCCGGGTTCGGCACGATCCTTTCCAGTGCCGACTTGAAGTAGTTTTCGGCGATGCCGACGTTGAGGTATCCCCTACCGGTATCCCGTCCGATAATCGCCGATGAGGACGCGGAAGCGACCATTTCCTGAGACAGGTCTTTGCCACACTGACGTAGAGTCCGCTTCCAGTTCCGTCCAACTTCTTCCGCGTCTCGGTGGCCGTCTACCTGCGTGACCCAGCTTCTGAAAGGGTCGTCGACAACGGAGAAGAACCGGGCTTTCGCTCGATCTCTCGCACCGTCACCCGCGCCTTCACCGCTCTCCCCCGCGGCGCGGGCGAGATTCGCCGCGAGCGTCCCGATGGCTCTTGCGACTTCCTCGGTGAGCCGCACCTGTTGGTCAATCAAGGTCGACAGTCTTTCTTGTTCGGCGCGCATGGCCGCGACAGACAGCGTGAGTTCGTCGGAGTAGATGTCCTCAAAGGTCGCTTCCTGAGGACCGTATGTGACGCCGACGGCCTGAATCCTCATGTGTGTCGGGTAGCTCGACTCCAGCATTGCTTCCTTGAGTTGAGAATGAAAACTCAGGGTCGCGCACTGCATGAATTCCGGCTTCGGCTGTTTGTCGTGCCCCGGCACCTCGGCGACGGTGGGCAGAGTACCGGGCAGGTTGCGCCACAGGGCTCGTCCCGCCTCGAACTTACGAGGCATGTAGACGTCCTGCTTGAACTTCTTGGACTGGGGAAGCGAGTAGCGCCACAAGCTCTGCGGCTCGTAACGATGCATTTGCTGGGGAGCCAGCTTGTCTCCCTGGGCAAGGACGACTCCCGTCACCCCGGCGCGGTCGCCGACCAGCCTGATTCTGCGAGAATGCCACGTCAAGAGGCGGGGAATGCTCAGCTCCCTGGGGGTTCCCGCCGGGTCGAGGAGCGAGTAGTCCGCCCGCACCGCGCTTTCGGGTTCGCTTGACTCCCAGCTGCATGCCCCCCACTGGGAGGTACTCTCAACTCCCCGCAGCTCGCCCGTATCCTCGGGAATGAGGTTGAGAAGCAGGGTTTCGCCAAGGTTCCTTCCCTTGATCCAGACGATGCCCAAGTGGCCGCACCACGCGGGGCCGATCGGATATCCTTTCCCACCTTTGACCTGCGTGTCGCCGACTGCGCCGGACCGGATACCTGAGGGGTCGTACGCCTGGGCGTGCACGAGCCAGCGAGCCGCTTCCGCCGCAGAGATGCACGCTATGGCTTTCCCCTGCCGGGTGGTGAAGAACTGTTCCCCGTTAGGAACGTCAGCTATTAGCTTCTCCAACCCGGATACTGAGTCTTTCGCCGTGCGCAGATCGGCTACCTGCATGAAGGGATAGCGCCCCCCAAAGAGGTAGAAGCGGTCCCGCCACTTCTCGAGGTAGTCGATCATCTCCTCGGTGGGGGCGCCCTCCGCAAACTGCTCAAGCCATTCCTCCTCGTCGCAGGGGGCGGCGACCCGGTACGCGACCGCGAGGATCAGGCGTTGGATCGCAATGCTTTGCGTGGGTAGCTCGCACGCCAGGTCAGCGATGTCAGTCGCTCGACGCACCAGGTCGAGCAGCCCGACTTCGATGATGGCCCCGTCGAGGAGCCGGACGGGTATCCACGGCTCGTCGAGCAGGTTGTACTCAGGGCTGTTCATTGGTCCAGATCTCCATTCCTTTTTCTGGGGAGTAGGTCAGGGTGCGTCCGCACAGGTCGCGTCTCAGGCGCGTCCCGTCGGGGCTTCGATACATTGCGAGAATTAGTTCTCCTGCCAGGAGTGGGTGCTCGCTGCACGCCCACCCCCGGGGGATGGGGTCTTCCCAGATGGCTTGTGCCACTTCATCCACCGTCTGGTCGACGCTCTGCCCGCGAGCGCGGAAGGCCCACGGTGGCAGGGATACGCTCCACGAGCACATCTCGGGGATGCGTCCGCGCGCGTTGTACTCGCCGACTTCCAGATGCTGGTCTTGCGGCGTGGTTCCACTGAGCGGGGGCGGCACCGGCGCGTTACCCAGCTCGGGGTCGAGGGCGACGACGAGGACGGGGATCTGGTCTTCGCCGTCTCGGATTGCGGCTCGTGCCGAGGCGATTGCGGGCCCGTATTTGTCGTCTCCGGTGGCGGCGTTACCCTGGAATTTCTCCTCGAGTTTGGGTGCTTTCCACCGGGGGATGTTAGCCCCGTCAAGGCACCAGATGCTCGCTTTCATCCGTGACTGTGCGTTTTTCTGGTCTCTTGCTGCCAGTGCTTCTTCGAGGGCGCTCGCCCACTGCGGGGGTCCGACGGTTTCCGTGTCCTGGTAGGCCAACGCCGTGAGCCGCGCGTAGTCGATGGGTTCGCTGACCGTGATCTGTCCTTGATCGGCGAGTATTCCGAGCATCCGCAGTACCGAGTGGCGCGAGTAGACGTAGTCGGTCCCGCTGGAGTACGACCAGGGAGTGGCGGCCAGGTCCTCTACGAGGACGAGGCACCGGGCCTCGCGCAGCCCCGCGGGGCGGTTGCCCCGATCGTGGCGGTGGAGTCGCCCGATGCGCTGTAGCACGAGGTCCATGGGAGCGGGATCGGTGAGCATGAGGTCGAAGTCGACATCGAGGCTCTGTTCGATGACTTGTGTGGCGACGACGATGTGGCGGGCGGGCCGCCGCCCGCCGTCCTTCCCGAAGAGCTCGAGCATCCGTCGATCGCGCGCCGCACGTTCGGCGGCTAGGAAGCGCGAGTGAAGAAGCGTCGTCTGGTCGCGACCGAAAACCTTCTTGACGGCGTCGTATGTTTCCTGGGCTTCACGGACGGTGTTGCGTATGACGACCGCGCACCCTCCGTCACCCAGCTCAAGCTCAAGCAGCTCGGCGATCTCCTCGGGGGTTTGCACCCGAGTCGGGATGATCCGCTTAGTCGCCTCCGGCTCGCCCTCAATCTCGTGAACGCGTACGCCACCCGAAGACACCGTCGAGATCACGGGGTACCCAATCACGTCATCCGCCAACCCTGCGGTGTCGGACGCGGAACCGCGACCGCGTCGATAGGCCTCAAGGAGTGCCCGTCGGCGCGCGGGCGGCAGGGTGGCCGAGAGCAGGACGACCGGGATCCCGTACATGCCGAGCCACATGAGCGCGGCCTCCAGGTAGGTCTCCATGTACTCGTCGGCGGCGTGCACCTCGTCGATGACGACGACCTTTCCCATGAGGCCGAGGTGGCGCACCAGCACGTGGCGGGATCTGAGGGCGGCCAGAAGCACCTGGTCGATCGTGCCCACCACGACGGGCGACAGGGTCGAACGCCATCTCTGCCCCATCCATCGGCTCGCATGCAGACCCATGTCCTCTTCGTCGTCGTGCACTTCGAGGGGGCTGGTGCCTTTGTCGAGTAGTTTCATGAACGAGTCGTTCAGGCTGTTCTTGCCGTGGGCGAGCTGGATGCCGAGCCTTTGAGGCTCGTCGCCGAGGATGCTGGTGAGCCAGCCGACGACGCGCTCGAACATTGCATTCGTTGTGGCCTGCGTTGGCAGCGCGATGAAGACTCCTTGCAGCCCGCGAGCGCGCATGAGTACTTCGGTGGCGGCCAGGGCCAGTTCGGTCTTCCCGGAGCCCGGTGGGGCTTCGACGATCATCAGGTCCGGATCCTCGGCGGCGGCGATCTCGATGGCTGCCCGCTGGGCGTTCGTCGGCTGGTACGAGGCCGGCCACCCGAAGCGGTGCCGGTAGAAATCCCCGATCGATTGGGGGAGCATCGTGGGGACCCGCAGAGGCCCTGGGAAGGCGGCTCTCTTCCAGCCGCGTTCGGCGCGCTCTCGTTGTTGGTCGGCGCTCAGTTCTGGGTAGCCGTGAATCGATAGCTTGCCATGCTTCTTGTCGGGGCGGGGACGCAGTGGGAAGTAGTCCTCGTTGGAGGCCAGCCAGTCGGCGATGACGAGGGCCGAGGCGTAGGCCGATGCGACCGCGATAGGGAGTTCGGGCAGGGCGGTGCCGGGAGCGTTGAGGGGGAAGCCGCTGCGGCGAGCCATCCAGCTCAGAATTTCCGCACGCGCCTGCGCCCAGCGTTCGTCATCTTTCGCGGATCCTTCCTGATAGTCGTACTGTTGGTGTGCGACTCGCACGGCAACTGAGTCGGGGTATCGGCCGTGGTGGATCCCCAAGAGGATCGCCCACTGTCGGGCACGTCTCGCATTGGCGCCCCCGCGAGCGATCTCGTCTTGGAGGGCAAACTGGCTGACGAGGCCGTGAGGCAGGTAGGCGCGCTCGGGATAGTCGCTTTTGCGCATGACGGTGAGTCCCTGGTCGCGGACGAGATCCGCCAGGTCGGAGCGCTGGCATGCGAATTGGGGGCTGGCTTTTCCTGCGTCGTGACTACCGGCAAGGAAGACGAAGGCCGTCCGAGCCTTTTCCTGATCCCCGTTCCACACGGACGCCATGAGCTGACGATGATGATCGCTCAGGTATTCGTCGAACAGATATCCCGCGACGTCTGCGGCGTCCATCAGATGCTGAGCGACCGAGAGCCAGGTCTGATCATTGCCGCTCTTGGCCCAAAAGCTCCTGGCCAACTCGGATAGCTGCGACGCATCCATTTCTGGCTGGACATCGGGAAAATCGGGGAGATCCGCGACCACCCGCAACGCGGGTACTGGACCACCCTTGGGTTTTCTGGCCATTTTTCCTCCTTGAATCAAAACCATCTTCGAAGGAGCCAAATCACGCTAACATGAACGAAACCGGTTACTCAGAAAATGTTGAGCTCGACAACCCCGACGGAATCGCCGCCGACCCATCGGGGTTGATGGGTTAACCATAACACTCAATTCACTCTTATACAATACATGTTTCAAATTATCGTCGCGAACGGCCGCTGGAAGCGGGACACAGCAAAGAAAATCCCCGCTTTCGCGGGGAAAACGTCCTCCTGATGCACTACCTGATGCACTACATCGGTTCATCCCCGGCTGGGGAGCACTGCGACTATTGCCGCCAGAAACGCTCGCAGGACCCTACCAACGTATCACCCCACCCCCTCCCGCGCGCCATTACGGCACAATCGACACGATGCTGAAAGAATGGGGTCATGTCGAATGACTCGCGTGAGAACCTGCACGGTATCAAAGACCAGGAGCCGGCCGACCTGACGTTTGCCGCTGGGCCCGCTGACGCCCAGCCCGCCTCCGCCGCGGGGGCGGGTGCCTCCGCAGTCGAGGCCTCGCCCGCCGAGGGCGCCCTCGCCCCGTTCCCGTCCCGCGCGCCCGCGGCCGAGCCTCGCCCGTGGTATCGCTCCCGCCGCTCCTTTGCCGCGAAGGGGCGCGGCGGACGCGTCCAGGTCGCGGGCCTGGGCGTGACCTACACGGACCACGAGTCAGGCGCGCTCCTCCTGGCGGGCATCGATCTGGGGTTCCGCGCGCGCACGCTGAGCGCCATCCTGGATCCGACGGGCCGACGCGCCCGGGCCCTCTTCCTCATCCTGGCGGGGCTCGAGGAGCCGCAGGCCGGTCGCGTCGTCGCCGCCCCGTCCCGTTCCCTTTCGGCGCGCCTGGCCGGCCGCATCGGTTCGGTCGCGCTGATCCGAGCCGACTCGCCCCTGGACGAGTCTCTGACGATCCGCCAGAACATCCTGGCCCCTCTCTCAGCGACCGGCTCCGTGGCCGACTGGGACAACCTCGTGGGCGCCCTCCAGATCACCGACCTGGCCCAGCGCGTTGACCTGCGCCCCTCCCAGCTTTCGCCGTGGGAGCACATCAAGGCGCTCATCGCGCGCGCCATCGTCTCCGGGGCCGAGGTCTTCCTCGTTGAAGACCCCACGTCCCTGCCCGAGGCCGACCGCCCCGGCTTCGACCGCCTACTGCGCGGCCTCGCCTCGGCGGGGTGCGCCGTCGTCCTGTCCACGCCAGACCCTCAGGTCGCGGCCGCCGCCGACCGCGCGATCCTCCTCACGAACGGCCACGTCGCCCTCGACGCGCCCGGTCCCTCTATCGAGCTGATCTCCACCTCCCTGGAGGCCAACCCCGAGGACCCGCAGGTCCTCCGCGCCCTCACCGCCGCCTCCGCCGACGAGGCCGCGCACGCCCGGGCCCAGAGCGCCTCCCCCTCCCGCACCGACGCCGAGGCACCTCTACGGGGCTTCGACCCCGAGGCGTCCGAGGACGTTCCCGTCGCGGACACCGAGGCAACCGGAACGGTGAGCGCCGACGAGCCGCGCACCGAAACAGCGATGCGCGGCATTCCCATTGTCGAGGCGGAGGACCCGACCCTGGCCGAACCCGAGGTGTCCGAGCTGGTGGTTCGTGCCCGCAAGATCCTCTCCGACCTGCCAGGTTCCATCGCGCCCAGGGAGTAGCGCACAGGTCACTGCGAGCAACCATCCTTCATGAGACACTAGGCGTATCAGGCGAGGCAGCGCCTCGTGACGTCCGCATGCGCAGGAGCCCCCATGACACAGCCCACCCCCCAGCCCGGGCAGTACCCCCCGCCCTCTGACCCCGCTCCC
>ERZ773038.1871-NODE-1871-length-11295-cov-7.248843_pt1 | contig 11295 bp, 10 predicted proteins | sample MGYA00511665_ERZ773038 | MGnify/ENA primary metagenome ERZ773038 (study PRJEB29015, sample SAMEA2737966) | human oral metagenome | biome: human oral; feature: human-associated habitat; material: dental | place: China | collected 2028 ... | reverse complement strand
ACCTAATATAGATTTTTTATTTTAATAATATTTTAATAATTTATATATTATTTCAATCTATTAAAGGTATATCTTGGCTACACCCTTAGATATTAGTATATATTTTTGTTTTCTCATTCATTATATAAATACTTACTCATCTTGTCAAATATGAAGTATACTACCTCCCTACATTTTATGATACAATTACCGCTCTATACTTTTCAAAGTACTATAAAAAAGGCTAATGCATTTAGTCATTAGCCTTTTATGTTTATTATCGTTTGATGTTATAGAATGCACGAACACCTGGGTATTCAGCTGTTTCATATAATTCATCTTCAATACGTAATAATTGGTTATATTTAGCAATACGGTCTGTACGGCTAAGAGAACCTGTTTTAATTTGTCCCGCATTTGTCGCTACTGCGATATCTGAGATTGTTGAATCTTCAGTTTCTCCAGAACGGTGAGAAATAACTGCTGTGTAACGAGCACGTTTAGCCATTTCAATAGCGTTTAGAGTTTCAGTTAAAGTACCAATTTGGTTAACTTTAATTAAGATTGAGTTACCAACACCTTGTTCGATACCTTGAGATAATTTTTTAGTGTTTGTTACGAATAAATCATCCCCTACTAATTGTACGCGGTCACCTATACGGTCAGTAAGAAGTTTCCATCCATCCCAGTCGTTTTCATCCATACCATCTTCGATAGTAATAATTGGATATTTATTTACTAATTCTTCTAAGTAATCAACTTGCTCAGCTGAAGTACGATGTGCTCCACCTTCTCCTTCGAATTTAGCATAGTTGTAAACTCCGTTTTCATAGAATTCTGATGATGCACAGTCAAATCCTAAGAATACATCTTTACCTGGCTCAAGTCCGGCAGCTTTAATAGCTTCTAAGATAGTTTCTACGGCATCTTCAGTTCCTTCAAATGTTGGAGCGAATCCACCTTCATCACCTACTGCAGTTGATAAACCGCGAGCATGTAATAATTTAGCTAAGTTGTGGAACACTTCAGCTCCCCAACGTAATGCTTCTTTAAATGTAGGCGCTCCTACTGGTAAGATCATGAACTCTTGGAATGCAATTGGAGCATCTGAGTGAGATCCACCATTAACGATGTTCATCATTGGAGTTGGTAATTCTTTAGAGTTAGTTCCTCCTAAATATCTGTATAGAGGTACTCCTAAAGAATCAGCTGCAGCGTGAGCTACTGCTAAAGATACACCTAAGATAGCGTTAGCTCCTAGACGTCCTTTGTTTTCAGTTCCATCTAATTCGATCATAGCGTAGTCAATTCCTACTTGATCAAATACGTCGAATTTACCTTCTAATAAAGGTGCGATTTCTTCATTAACGTTAGTTACAGCTTTAGAAACACCTTTACCTAAGTAACGTCCTTTATCTCCATCACGTAATTCAACAGCTTCGTATTGACCTGTTGAAGCTCCTGATGGTACTAATGCACGTCCAAATGCTCCTGATTCAGTTGTTACTTCAACTTCTACAGTTGGGTTACCACGTGAATCTAAAACTTCTCTTGCATATACTTCTGCGATAATATCAAATGTTTTTGCTAACATTAACTTTCTCCTTATTGTTTAATTTATGATTTTATTATACTATAATTTATTTTGTTTTGCTAAAATTAAGCTAATTTCCCGCCTTCTAAAAGCGCTAAGAATGAATCAACTTTAAGCGATGCTCCACCTACTAATGCTCCATCTACATCTGGACAAGCTAAGTATTCTTTTACGTTTTCAGGTTTAACTGAACCACCATATTGAACACGTACTTTGTCAGCAACTTCTTTTCCGTAAAGACCTTCTACAATATCACGTACTGCTTTACACATTTTTTGTGCATCTTCTTTAGTTGCAGATTTCCCAGTTCCAATTGCCCAAATTGGTTCGTAAGCAACAACAAGTTTCTCCGCTTGCTCTTTTGTTAAACCAGCAAGGTCAACTTGCAATTGAGAAGTAATAACTTCTACCGCTCTTCCAGCTTCATACTCTTCTAGAGTTTCACCACAACATACGATAGGTACTAAACCATTTTCGAATGCGGCAATAGTTTTTTTGTTAATTAATTCATCTGTTTCCCCAAAGTATTCACGTCTTTCAGAGTGACCTAATATTACATATTTAACACCTAAATCGTTTAATACATAAGGAGAAGTTTCTCCTGTGAATGCTCCACTTTTCTCAAAGTGACAGTTCTCAGCGCCGATTGCTAATTCACTATCTTTAGTTAATTCTACTAATGCTTCTAAATGAGTAGCTGGTGCACAAATAGCTGATTCTACTGAAGATGCTGCTGGAACTTTTGTTGCAACTTCTTTAGCGAATTCACGCGCTTCTTTTACTGTTAAATTCATTTTCCAGTTTCCTGCGATAAATGGGATTCTTGACATAACGTTACTCTCCTTGAATTTTTAAAAAATTATTTATTTGATAATGAGTCAATACCAGGTAATACTTTTCCTTCAAGATACTCTAAAGATGCTCCTCCACCAGTTGAAATATGAGAGAATTTTTCAGCGTATCCTAGAGAAATAGCAGCTGTCGCACTATCACCACCACCGATAATAGTCGTAGCTCCTTCTAAGTTTGCAATTGCTTCACAAACTCCGATAGTCCCTTTAGCAAAGTTTGGCATTTCAAACACGCCCATAGGTCCATTCCAAATTACAGTCTTTGCCCCTTCAAGAGTTTTCTTGAATAATTCAACTGATTTTGGTCCAATATCTAACCCTTCCTCATCAGCTTGAATATCTCCTGCTGCAACACGACTTGGTGCATCGTTAGAAAATTCTTTAGCAACTACTGTGTCAATAGGTAAAACAAGTTTATCTCCAGCTTTAGCCATAAGCTCACGAGCGTATTCAACTTTATCATTTTCACAAAGTGATATACCTATTTCCTTACCTTGTGCTTTCATGAAAGTATAAGCCATACCTCCACCGATAATTACTTTATCCGCTTTTTCTAATAAGTTTTCAATAACAGCAATTTTATCAGAAACTTTAGCTCCACCTAAAATTGCTACCAACGGACGATCTGGATTATCTACTGCTCCACCGATAAATTTAATTTCTTTATCAACTAAAAATCCAGAAGCAGAGTTACCTTCCCCAATATTAGATGCTATACCAACATTAGATGCATGTGCACGATGTGCTGTTCCAAATGCATCATTAACATATACATCACCTAATGAAGCCCAGTATTTCGCAAGCTCAGGATCATTTTTAGATTCTTTTTTGCCATCAACATCCTCAAAACGAGTGTTTTCAAACATTAAGATTTCTCCATCTTTTAACCCTTTTATCGCTGCTTCCAATTTAGCCCCACGAGTTTCAGGTACGAATTTAACTTCTTTACCTAGTAATTCTGATAATCTTACAGCCACTGGCGCTAAACTTTTTGAAGCTTTATCAGCTTCTTCTTTCACACGTCCTAAGTGAGAAAATGCAACAACTTTCGCCCCTTGATTTAAGGCGTACTCTATTGTTGGTAATGCTGCTGTAATACGATTATCGTTAGTAATTTCTCCATCTTTTAACGGGACGTTGAAATCAACACGCATTAAAACCGTTTTCCCTTGTAAATTACCTAAGTCTTTGATAGATTTTTTCATGGAAAGCTCCTTTTTAAAAATTTATTAGAATATATGAGACAAGATATAAGTTTAGTAAACTTATATCTTATCTATTCTTCCTATTATCTATTATAGATTATTTTATTAATCCTGCAAAGTATTTTAATGTTCTTACTAATTGAGATGTGTAAGACATTTCGTTGTCGTACCAAGAAACAACTTTAACTAATTGTTTATCTCCAACTGTTAATACTTTTGTTTGTGTTGCATCAAATAATGAACCGTATTCGATTCCTACGATATCTGAAGAAACGATTGGATCAACATTGTATCCAAATGATTCGTTAGAAGCAGCTTGCATTGCAGCATTAACTTCTTCAGCTGTAACAGTTTTTTCAACTACTGCTACTAATTCTGTTAATGAACCTGTTGGTACTGGTACACGTTGTGCAGCTCCATCTAATTTTCCGTTTAATTCTGGGATTACTAATCCGATTGCTTTAGCAGCACCAGTTGTGTTAGGTACGATGTTTTCAGCTGCTGCACGAGCACGACGTAAATCTCCACCACGGTGAGGAGCGTCTAGTGTATTTTGATCTCCAGTATATCCGTGAATTGTAGTCATTAATCCTTCAACTACTGTGAAGTTATCGTGTAAAGCTTTAGCCATTGGAGCTAAACAGTTAGTTGTACAAGAAGCACCTGAGATAACTGTTTCTGTTCCATCTAAAGTTTCGTGGTTTACATTGTATACGATAGTTTTAACATCGTTTCCACCTGGAGCTGAAATAACAACTTTTTTAGCTCCTGCTTGAATATGAGCTTCTGCTTTTTCTTTAGAAGTGAAGAAACCAGTACATTCTAATACTACATCGATTCCTAATTCTCCCCATGGTAATTCAGCTGGGTTTGCATTAGCAAATCCTTTGATTTCTTTTCCATTTACTACTAAGCTTCCGTTTTTCTCTACAACTTCACCTTTAAAGCGTCCTTGAGTTGTATCATATTTTAATAAGTGTACTAATTGATTAACTGGTGTTAAGTCGTTAATCGCTACTACTTCAATTCCTTCTACGTTTTGAATTCTTCTTAATGCTAATCTTCCGATACGTCCAAATCCGTTAATTGCTACTTTTACTGTCATTTTTAATTCCTCCTAAAATTTATACTAACTTTTTTATAATTTTTTTGCAAATAGCCTCATCAATAATTAGTGTCGCATTGGCAGGTTTTGTACATAGATAACTATATACTGCATCCGCTTTTTTTTCTCCACCTACTATTGTAAAGACATTATTAATGCCATCAACATCTTTAAAACTCATACCTATGGTAGACGTTTTAAATATTTCATTTCCGTCCTTATCAAAATAACTACCAAATGATTCAGAAACGGCCTTTTTATCTTCCAACACTTTCAAAACCTCCATAGAAGACTTTCTTCTATGAGCCATTTCAAAAGCATTCCCTATACTATGGATTATTATAGATGTTCTACCTATAACATCAAGAGCATTTTTTACAACAGGCTCTTTCACGAGTTCTTCTAATGCTTTTTTCCCTATATTATCTGGAGCATGTAATAGTTGATAACCATGCCCGGAGTTATTAGCCATTTTTGTCGCAATATCATTTGCCTGATATTCCGTATTAACAACAGACAAACCTCCTCTTATAGGTGTTATAATAACATTTTTTTTATAACCAAATGTTTCATTAGCTTTTCCAGCCACATAGTACATTGTACTGCCCCCACTAACTCCAATAACACATTCCTTGGTTATTTGTTTATTGACCTTATCTAAAAGTAATTCCGCCATCTCTGCTCGAGTAACTTCACTACTAACAAAATCCCCTGCTACAACATGGACTTGTTTTATCGAGAAATGTTTTTTTATTAGGTTTCTCTCCTTAACAAACGTGTCGTTTACTAAAGATGATTTTACCTCCGAAAGAAATTCTTCTCCTTTTTCCGTAATATTCATCCCTGTCGTATGTTTTGTAATTAAACCTAAATTAGATAAGACGTCACACTCTGTACGTAATTGCCTTTCTGTCATATTCACAAAATTTAATAGCATCTTTCTTCCAACTGGTTGATTAATTTTTATAGAAATCAGCAATTCATAACGACTATTAAATTTCATAACCATTTCGGGTACAAGTCTACTTTGTATATGTAACAAATGTAAAATATCCATATTTCTTATTCCCCTATTTATTGAAAATTTATTTGTTTGGACTTCTTACGTCCTGCTCGGTCGTTTTTTGACCATCTAACATCAAAAAAAAATAAACTTTCTGATTAGATTATAACAAACCCTTTTGAAAAAATCAAGGATTTTTATTATAATATCATCAAAAAATTTATTTTTTATTTTAAAATTGATAATAATTCTACCAAGATTATAAAGTAAAACACAAAAATCATCTCATATTCCTTATAATTAACCGGTAAATTAGAAATATACTGACTAGGATAATTTAGTTCAATATCTTTTTTTAATTTTTCTACATCTAAATTACAAAAATTATATCTATTAAGAACTAAATTAAGTTCCTCTGCGTTATAATAAAATATTTTTTGAACTTTTGAAAAAAACAATCCGTCTAATAATATAATATTTTCTATTGATGCCAGAATCGATAATAGTTCTTCTTCTGAGAACGATTGATCTTTTGAAATCACATTGTATAAGTTTTCCAAAAGTATTCTTGGTATCTTATAATTAAGTTCTAATTTATTAAAATCAATTCTTGAAACTTTTTTTTCTTTCACTAATGGAGATATTTTTTGAGGCACTTCATTAGTTTTCTCTTTTTGTAGAAGAGCTACATATTTATCTTCTATTTCAATAACTTCATCTTGCTTAAATTCTACTTTATTAGCTAAATTTTCTAACGTTTTTTCCTCATTTAGCTTTTGATAAGGGCGCTTGAATTTATTATCTTCTAATAAATAAAATCCCTTATATGATTTATGATATTTAAATTTCAAGATTACACCTCTTTCCCTATAAAATTCCTTATTATACTATCATATTTCCTAAAATTATTCAACTTAATTTGATTATAAAAACTCTAAAATAACTCTTTTAATTTATATTTATCTATATTTGCTTCTAGTAAAACCAAAAGTTTTATACGAGCTTTTTGACCGCTTAAACCTGTTGTAAAAATAACACCATCTTGACAAAATCTTTTTCCACCACCATCGTAGTCATAAACATCTTGCGTTACTCCATTAAACGCTCTCGAAACAAAGACAACAGGAATATTATCATCAAGCAGCTGCTTTATTGCTGGTACAGTTTTAGGTGGTAGGTTCCCTGCTCCTAGTGCCTCTATAACTAAACCGTCTGCACCTAATTTACGAATAGCATCAATAAGTTCACCACCCATTCCTGCATAGGCTTTTAAAAGATAGACTTTTTTCGAAACAGTATTTACTTCGTAATGTTCTTCTCTTAGTAACTTTTGAAAATAGATAACTTCATTTTTAGATACTAGTCCAATAGGCCCAAAAGTCGGTGTTTGGAATGTAGCTACGTTTGTTGTATGTGTTTTAGTCACATAAGTTGCAGTATGTGCTTCATCGTTCATTACAACAAGTACACCTTTATCACTACTTTCATCACTAACCGCAACAACTAAAGAACTTCTAAGATTCGCCAATCCATCCGCTCCTATTTCATTACTAGAACGCATGGCCCCTGTTATTACTATGGGAATATTAACATTTAACGTTAACTCTAAATAATATGCTGTTTCTTCTAAAGTGTCTGTTCCATGCGTCACTACAACACCTTCATATCCTTCATTAACAGCTTTCAAAATACGCTCTTTCAAACCAAACATTTCTCGTTCTGTAATTTGTGGAGAGGCAAGATTATACAAATTCTCCATATCTATATGACACATATGAGAAAAAAGTCCCTCTCCTATATTTATAGGATTATTTTTTGTTGGTGAAACCTTTCCTGTAGTATGATCTTCACTCATAGAAATGGTTCCACCCGTATTTAATATCAATATTTTTTTCAAAATTAATTCTCTCCTTAACTAATTTTTAGTATTATCCCCATCTTTGTTATTATATCCATTGACAACTACTTCCACTTTACCATCTTCCGGATTGATTACCAATCCATGTACCGGTATATCTGCTGGCATTAATGGATGATTCGTTATCATATCAACATCATGTCTAACACTTTCAAAAACATCATCGAAACCATGTAACCACTTATTTAGATTTATACCTGAATATTGTAGTACATCTAAAGTTTCACTTGATATCCCTCGTTCTTTCATCTTCTTCAAAATCAAATTAGTATCAATACCTTGCATACCGCAGTCATGATGCCCCATAACAATAATTTCATCAGCTTTTAGCATATACACAGCCATAATCAAACTACGCATAACTGACCCAAACGGATGCGTTAGTATTGCTCCTGCATTTTTCACTACTTTAACATCTCCCTGAGCTAAATTCAATGATTTGGTTGAAAGATCCACTAAGCGTGTATCCATACAAGTAAATATCACGACCCTTTTGGCAGGGTATTTATCTTCTGTTTTATATTTTTGATACTCTTTAAATTTTACAAAGTATTTATTATACTCCAGCATGGAATCCAATAACTTCATTGATATTCTCCTTAATTAGTATTTTATCCAAAATAATACAATCCAAGACTTATTATACTATACTTACACTGTTGCGTAAACTTCAAATAGATATTAAAACTAATTTTTAAATTTTTCTAAAAAAGATGTGTTACAAACATTGCAACACATCTCTACTTTTATCTTATCCAATCAACAAACTCATTCGCTTTTTCAGGCCCCATTGAACCTTGTTTGTAAGTATATAATGGCGCTCCTTGTTTGTAGTACTTCGCTAATAAATCATTAACAAAAGTCCATGATACAACTATTTGATCCCATTGAGAGAATAATGCATGATCTCCTTTAAAGCAAGCATCTAATAACCTCTCATACGCTTCAGGTGTATTTATTCTATTTTCCAGAATACAACTCTGACAAAAATCTAGAGAAATCTGTTGAAGTTCTTGTTCTGTTCCTGGTTTTTTCGCATTAAATTGGAAATAAACACCTTCATCTGGTTGAATCTTAATTATCAACACATTACCAGGTATATCTCCTACAGCTTTAAATTGAACAACAATCTGAGTTTCACGATCCCCCATTTTCTTACCTGTTCTAATAAAGAACGGCACCCCTTGCCAACGCTCATTGTCAATAAATAATTTTAATGCTGCATAGGTCTCAGTCTTAGAATCTTTAGAAATATTTTCTTCATCTAAATAACCTTCATATTGCGCCATCACTAGACTATCATTTACATTAGTAATAGGCACTAATTTAGAAAGAAGACTGTATTGACTATCGTGAATTCCACGGCTTCCTTCTTCCTTCGGTTCTTCCATGGCTACTATCGATAAAACCTGTAACAGGTGATTCTGTACCATATCTTTAACAGCGCCACTCTTATCATAATAACTAGCACGTGTCCCCACACCAACAGCCTCTGCTGCTGTAATTTGTACATTTTCTATGAAATCTTTATTCCAAACACCTTTGAAAATAATGTTTTTAAAACGTAAAGATAAAATGTTTTGAATCATTTCTTTTCCTAGATAATGATCTATATGATAAATTTCCTCTTGACTGAAGAATTCTGCCAACTTATCATTAAGTTCTCCTGCTTTTTCTAGATCTTCTCCAAATGGTTTTTCTATTATAACCTTAGCATTATTTTCTGAACAATATTTCTTCAATCCATTAGTAATAGTTATAAAGAATGATGGAGCAACGGCATAATAATAAATATGTTCTGTAATTCCTTGCTCTATATAAAACTCTTGTAGTAGTTTATAATCTTCTACATTGGTCATCTCCATCTTAAAGTAGATAATTCTTGAAGAATAATTTTGGAAATCATTATCGTGAAACTTAGTTCGCGCATGCTCTTTTACCCAACCGCGAACTATATCAATATAATCTTCCTGGCTATATGGACGACGACCAATTACAATAATTTTGAATTCTTTATCTAATTTTCCTAGCACATCTAAATTATATAAGGCTGGCAATAACTTTCTATAAGTTAAATCTCCTGTCCCACCAAATAGTGTAATTGCACTTTTATTTTTCATTGTTCCCAACCCAGTCATAGTGATAATTTCCTTCTTTATCTGTTCTTTCAAAAGTGTGCGCTCCGAAGTAATCTCGTTGTGCTTGAATTAAATTAGCTCCACTTTCAGCAGTAGTATAAATATCTAAGTAAGAAATAGCTGAAGTCATAGCGCTTAATGGTAATCTATTCGTAATAGCTAATGCTGCTACTTCACGTAAATTGTCTTGTCTTGTTTCAATAACATTTTTGAAAAATGGATCAAATATTAAGTTAGCTAACTCTGGATTATTTTGATATGCTTCGATAATATTTTGAAGAATTTTTGCTTGAATAATACATCCACCGCGGAAAATTTTTGCAATTTGTGAATAATCAAAAGCCCAATTGTATTCTTTTTCTGCAGCTTGAAGAAGTTTAAATCCTTGAGCATAAGAAATAATTTTTGAAATAAATAATGCATCACGAACAATCTCTTTAAGATGTTCTTTATCTTCAACAATTGCATAAGGTTTACGAGCGAATTCTTTTTCTGCACGAACGCGCTCTTCTTTAAGATTAGACATATAACGACCATTTAGGGCTGCTGTAATTACAGAAACATCAATTCCTAAATCGATAGCTTGCTCGTTAGTCCATTTCCCTGTACCTTTTTGTTGAGATTTGTCTAAAATTTTATCTACTAAATAACTTCCATCTTCTTCTTTAACTTTGAAAATATTGGCTGTAATTTCTATTAAGTATGATTCTAATTCACCTTTATTCCACTCTTCAAAAGTTTGTTGTAACTCTTCATTAGTAAAGCCTCCTAAGTGTTTTAAGACTTTGTAAGCTTCTGAGATAAGTTGCATATCTCCATACTCAATACCATTATGAACCATTTTTACATAATGTCCAGCTCCTCCTGTTGAAGTATAACTACAACATGGAATTCCATTAACTTTCGCCGCAATTGCTTCTAAAATTGGTCGAATCTCTTCATATGCTTTTTCATCACCACCAGGCATTAAAGCAGGACCAAATCTAGCCCCTTCTTCTCCACCAGAAACTCCAACACCAAAATAACTAATTCCTTTTTCTAATAGCAAGTCATATCTTCTTTGTGTATCTTTGAAGAACGAGTTACCTCCGTCAATAATAATATCCCCTTTGTCTAGGATCGGAGTAAGTTGATCAATAAGACTATCAACAGCAAAACCTGCTTTTACCATTAAGACAACTTTTCTTGGTTTTTCTAATCCATCTACTAATTCTTGTAAAGAATATCTTCCTACAACATTTTTATGTGGATGTTCCTCTAACATTTTATCAACAACAGATGTTGTTCTATTGAACACCGCTACTTTAAATCCATTATCAGCAATATTTAACGCTAAATTACTGCCCATTACCGATAATCCGATAACTCCGATATTTTGTTTCATTACCAAACCTCCTAGTTTTTCTTACTTTTAAATTATACCACTAAATACAATATTTGTGGTAACAATTTTGCTCAAAAAATTTTTTACTATAATTCATCAGACACATTTGAAAAAATAT
>ERZ773038.1869-NODE-1869-length-11309-cov-8.371068_pt1 | contig 11309 bp, 8 predicted proteins | sample MGYA00511665_ERZ773038 | MGnify/ENA primary metagenome ERZ773038 (study PRJEB29015, sample SAMEA2737966) | human oral metagenome | biome: human oral; feature: human-associated habitat; material: dental | place: China | collected 2028 ... | reverse complement strand
TCACCAAATTTACCCAAGAACCTTTTGTGGCATCTGATACAGTGCAGTCTGAAACCAACTCTTCTTCTATGTGTTTGTACACCGTAATCATGCTATCCCTCCTTCCAACGAACGTACAATAATAATCATCTCTAAAATTATATACTATTTAAGGATGCTATTCAATTCAAGATGCTTAATTTTCTCCGTGAAAGTAAAAGAGACCGTCCAACGGACAGCCTCTTTCACCGGATTTATATGTCTATGAGAATACCATATATCTAGGAGAATGCCGATACCATGTATCGGCCGGTCTATGTTACCCCTGATGTTCTGATAATTACAACAAACCCAGAAGCAGATTGACCGCTTTCACAAAGGAAAGTCTATCTTAACCTTTTCGGTTTAAGATTCGGATGGAGTTTAAGATACAGAGGATGGATACCCCTGTGTCGCCGAATACGGCCCACCACATGGACGCATAGCCCATGAGGCCCATCGCCATGATGATGATCTTGACGGCAATGGCGAATACTACATTTTGCCATGCCACACTCAATGTCGCCTTGGAAAGGTCGATAACATGAGCGATAGCTTTCAAAGAAGGACGCATGAATACGACATCGGCCGCTTCAATGGCCGCATCGGCACCACTGCCCATCGCACCGCCCACATCGGCACCGGCCAATACAGGGGCATCATTGATACCGTCCCCGACGAACATGGTCGGGCCATATTCGGAACGAACCCCCTGCACGGCGGACAATTTATCTTGCGGCAACAATTGAGCACGCACGGCGCTCACGCCGGTCTGTTTCGCAATATAATCGGCACTGGCTTGCGCATCGCCGGTCAACATAATGGTCTTGATATTCTGACGGTTAAGATCTTTAATCGCCTCCGCAGAATCAGGTCGAGGTTCATCGGCAATGATGATACGACCGATATACACATTACCTTCCGCAACAAGCACCTCTGTACCGTATTCCGCAGCATCGGTAGGATAGCCCTGCACCTCATAGCGTTCCATGAGTCGACGGTTGCCGACGAGAACCTGTTGACCGTTGGTCATGCCTACCATGCCTTCTCCGGCCAATTCCTGAACAAAGTCGGAAGCCTCGACCGTAACACCCCGGTTCTTCGCTTCAGCGACGATACTCGTTGCAATCGGATGCGTGGATACGGCTTCAATAGCGGCAGCCATAGATAACAAATGAACCTTGCTCACATGTGAACCGACGGTTTCCACCGTATTAACCTTGAACTCACCGGATGTAATCGTGCCGGTTTTATCGAGTGCCACAGCTTTCACATTCGCAAGGGCCTCGATAACACGACCGCCCTTAAGCAAGATGCCGTGTTTCGACGCATTGCCGATCCCCGAAAAGAACGCCAACGGAACGCTGAGCACCAATGCGCATGGGCAGGAAATTACGAGGAATGTAAGGGCCGTATAAATCCATTTATTCCAGTCCCCCGTGATAAGAGACGGAATGATGGCGACGGCGATGGCCAACGCTACAACAATCGGTGTGTATACGCGGGCAAAGCGCGTGATGAAACGGTCAATTTTCGGCTTCGAGGACGCTGCATTTTCAACGGCATCCAAAATCTTAGTCACCATCGATTCTTCAAGGACCTTATCGACACGCATCGTAATGCGGCCGGATTCATTGATACAACCGGACATGAGCTGTGTACCCGCTACGGCACGTACGGGAACAGGTTCACCTGTTACAGGCGCCGTATTGACACGGGTCTCGCCTTCAAGGACGGTGCCGTCCAACGGAATTAAATCGCCGGGACGTACTTCGACGGTCCAGCCCACCTCAACCTTTTCAGGGGCCATCACGACGATTTCGCCACCGCAGCACGTATCGACAACGCGTACCTCCTGAGGACGCATATCGACAGCATTCATAATCTCCGTACGGCTGCGGTCCGTCGCTTTATGTTCAAAGAACTCGCCGATACGGTAGAACAGGATAACGCCTACCGCTTCAGGCAATGCATCAATGGCGATGGCACCCAATGTCGCGATGGACATGAGGAAGTTTTCGTCGAATACTTCACCCTTCAGGATGTTACGACCTGCGATACGCAACACAGGGAACGCAAGAATCACATACGCGATGTAATAAATCGGCTTTTCGATACTTTCAGGCATACCGATAGCAGGATAAAACGCGGTCAACGCTTCATAGGCCATGAATAATAAGCCCGCCACGATAACGGCAATCGTAACGGCATCGCTACCGTGATCATGACTATGCCCGTGATCGTCCATAACCGCCTTGGATTTACGTTCGTAATCAGCCACGGTCACGCCCTCTTCAATGGCATCGCAAATGTCCTGAATATCCTGTTTTAAAGCCTCCCGATCGGACCAAGAGCCGGTCAATTTCAATTGATGCGTAGCAATGGCGAAATTTGCCGTTTCGATACCGTCCATCTTGCGAATGCGGTCCTCAATCTTCGCTGCGCAATTAGCACAATTCAGATCCTGCAACAATAATGTTTCTTCCATGATGTCTCCTTATCGATATGTGAAAGCATATCTATCTTTACTTCGCCACAATATAACGAAAAAAATAAACATATGAATATCTGTTCATATTTTTATTCTAATAAAATATATTGTATCTGTCAAGAAGAATTATCAATAATAATATACACCAGAATTTCTGAAATCGACAAGCCCGATTACTCATATAAATTAAGCTCTTTAATGTCCTTAAAAGAAATAACAGCGCCTTCAACAGATAATCTATGAGCCGACCGGTCTACAACCTCGACAGTGCCTACCGCCTCCGTATAACGATGACCTGTATAGTACAGCACTCGCACAAAATCCCCTTCCGCAAGCGACTGAATTGTGCGATTCAACTCCTCCAATTGATCTTCCGACAACTCTACACGGGCCTCTTTCGGCCGCGCTGCGGCGTCCAGCAATGCTTCAAAGCCCTTGAGTGCCGCAAAGGGCATAAACTGCTTAGCCCGCTGTAAACGGGACATACGTTGCTTCATGAATTTATACCTCTCCCCTGTTCTACTCTCCGTTATGGCCACCTATCAACGTGTTTCTGAAGCGCATGGTACCTTCGCTCTGCAGGCTCGATGCACGCAAAATGGCATTTTTGCCGAACTGCTCCTTAATAGATAACATCGCCTCCTGCACCTGTCGTTCCTTATTCTCCGTATTGATTGTGAAAGTACTGAACAGGTCCCCTTCCTGCGGTATGGCAGAGCGATCGGCCAAATCCTCAAAACTCACCCCTATACGGCGAATAAGCTCATCTTTATGACAATGCTGCTCATATAATTTGATGACCGCCGCCGTTAAAACCTGAAGTGAATCCGTATACCGCTTCAATTTCCTAGAGCCCCCGGTGGAACGAACCGCATCATCGGCGTAACCGATGTGAACGTAAATATGATCGGTCACACCTTTGATTTGTAACAGTTCTAACACTAAAGACTCCACCATCTCACGCATAGGCACATAAGCCTCTTCATAGGTATAATTCCGCAGTAGGATCTGGCTGCGCGACACGGAGTGCTTTACGGGGCGATATGCATGAATATCGGCAATCGTACACGGTTCACGCCCCCACGCATGGTCGATAATCAGCTCCGCATTAACGCCGAACTCTTTATACAACTTTGCCTCCGGAATCAATGTAACACCATGCAAATCAAAGGCACCGTACTTGTGTAATCGGTTCGCTATACCCCTGCCGATCTGCCATATATCGGTAAGAGGCTGATGATACCAAATCCGCTCTTTAAAGAGACTTTCATCAAGATACCCGATAAAATCAGGCGCATGTTTCGCGAGGATATCGAGGGCAATCTTGGCGAGGAACAGATTCGTACCGATGCCGGCGGTGGCGTAAATACGAGTCGCTGCCAACACCGCATCGAGGAACATCTGCGCCAGCTGCCGCGGCGTCTTCTTATATAGCGGCAAATACGACGTTATGTCGATAAAGTACTCGTCGATTGAATACACATGCACATCCTCGGACGCCACATACCGTAATAATGTACCGTAAATCTCGGCGGACATCTCCATATATCGTTTCATGTGCGGCTTGACCGTCAAATACTCGATATGAGGCGGAATCTGAAAGAGCCGACTGCGATTCTTGACGCCCATCTGTTTTAAAGCCGGCGAAATCGCCAGCGTAATGGCGCCCTTTCCACGCGAACCATCGGCTACCACAAGAGGCGTTGTAAACGGATTGAGCCCTAAATCGGCGCACTCAACAGACGCATAAAAACATTTCAGATCGATACACATATATACCCGATCCGTATCGGCCGAACCCATACAAACACCTCCCTACCGCTAACCCTATACCTTTTACAAACCTTACCGTCGCAGTGATTACTATGATTAGTATAACAAAAACATACAATTATTTCAAACGTATGTTTGTTATTATAGGAGCATTATTGGTATCAGAATATTTTTTAGTATCAACAGCGCAACAATATAAAAAGAGCCCCTAACACCGGATATATCATCCGGCACTAGAGACTCTTATATGTTCAAATTCTATGAAATTTTGAGACTTTCACATGATGCATATCAGAATAATTCCGATAGCAACCCTAAAGAAAACAGAATCAATACATTTCATAACAACTTATGCTCAACTAAAAACTCATGGGCCACATCGGTCGGCAACCGATGTTCTGTTTCAACGGCATAGTTCATTTTAGCCATATCCTGATCGGTGATGGTCCCGGTCAACGATTCCAAAATCGCTCTTAATTCAGGATGCGCCGCCAAGGCTTCCGTGCGCACCACATTACCGCACATGTACGAAGGATAGAGATGCTTATCATCCTGTAAGACGGTAATAGGGGCTCTGCTCAATTGCCCGTCCGTCGTAAATATAGGCATGGCATCGACTTCGCCGCGTTCAATCGCCTCGTATTTGAGGCCGATATCTATGTCTTTAGTGTTTTTGAACTGCATGCCATATACGCGTTGCAAGCCTTCATAGCCGTCGGCGCGACCGAAGAAATCATATTCGCCGCCCAGCGTAAGTCGTGGCGCTATGCGCGCTAAGTCGGAATATGTTTTCAGATTATATGTGCTTGCTAGTTCATTTCGCACCGCCAATCCATAGGTATTATTAAATCCGTACATGCCCACCCATTCAAAATCATATTTGTCCTTATAGGCCTGTGAAAGCTCGTTAAATCGGCTTTCATCATAGGCGTCAGCATTTTTCAACACCGCATTCCAAGCGGTCCCCGTATATTCCGGATAGATATCAAACTGCCCCGATACCATGGCCGGGTGAATATTGGAGGTACCTCCGCCAACGCCCTCTGTAAGCTCCACGGTCAAATCGGTTCGAGTCTCAATCAATTCTTTCAGAATATTTCCCAAGATCAGCTGCTCCGTCATCGGCTTCGTCGCTATGCGGACAACCTTAGCCTTCGTCTGCGTCGCATAAATATGATTCTCGTAAATAGACCAGCCGCCTATACCAATGCCGACGGTCAGCAAAATGATACCGAGGGTATACACATAGCGACTATCAGCACCCCTGACGCGAATCAGCCTTTCATAAACGGAAAACAGGCAATCTACACCGATAGCCAGCAAAGCGATGAGAATACTGCCCGCAACGGTCAACGCCCCCTGGTTTATAGTGATGCCTCTATAAATGGCCACGCCCAAACCACCGGCGCCGATGAACGATGCGATACCGGTCAAGGCAATCGTCATGATGGACATCGTTCGTATGCCCGCTATAATGCTGGGCATCGCCAGAGGGATTTCTATGTTCCATAAACGCTGACATCGTGAAAGTCCCAATGCAATGCCGGCTTCGTGCATGCTTTTATCAATTTGTGAAAGTCCCACAAAGGTGCCGCGCACCATAGGCAGCAATGCATAAATGACCAGTGCGATAACAGCCGTCACATCGCCGACACCGGACACATATAACAGGAGGCCGAGCATCGATATGGAAGGAATGGTATACAGGAAGTTAACAACCATCATGACCGGTCCCGAAAAGCGACGGTATTCATAAATGAATACGCCCAGCAATCCGCCCAGTATGATAGCGATGATAGATGCTATGAACGCAATTTCTACATGTTCCCACAACAGGTTCAGAAAAAAGTCGTGGCGACTGATTAATAGTGATATTACTTCATGCATAACATTCACCGCCTTTCTATCATAACCACTTTACAGGATTGTCGATATATTATTGTTCAGGCCCCATGTCTTTATAGGCCACATCGCGGAAGCGCGTCAATTCGCCGATGAATTGAAGTTCCACGGTGCCAATGGAGCCGTTACGATGTTTACGGATGAGGACCTCTGCATTATCGCCCTTCTCGGAGTTTTCATCGTAATATTTATCGCGATACAGGAAGATAACAATATCCGCATCCTGTTCAAGGGAACCGGATTCGCGAAGGTCTGAAAGCACAGGCCGTTTATCGGGACGGCTTTCAACGCTACGAGACAGCTGAGACAATGCGATGACAGGAACATTGAACTCACGCGCGATGAGCTTGAGGTTACGGGAAATTTCCGATACCTCCTGCTGGCGGTTTTCACTGCCTTTACCCGCATTGCGGCCCTGCATGAGCTGAATATAGTCGACGATAACGAGATCGAGGCCATGCTCAACCTTGAGCCTGCGCAATTTAGAGCGCATATCCTGCACGGTAAGCCCCGGCGTATCATCGATGTACAATTTCGATTTACTCATCACATCGGCCGCAGAAATAACCTTGCCCCAATCATCCTGCGTCATATCGGCGCGGCGCAATTTTTCAGAACTCACCTCCGCCACGGAGGAAAGAATACGCCCTACCAGCTGTTCCTTGCCCATTTCGAGAGAGAAGAACGCTACGGTCTTGCCGGAAATCATGGACACATTCTGTGCGATATTTAAGGTAAACGCCGTCTTCCCCATGGCAGGACGCGCCGCTACGAGGATGAGGTCCGACTTCTGCAATCCGTTAAATATATGATCCAAGTCCTTAAAGCCCGTCGGTATCCCCGTAAGAGCGCCTTCATGCTGTTGCAGTGCATTAAGCCTGTCCAGATTGGACAGTACGATGTCACCGATGGCGGAAAAGGATGATTCCGCCTGCGTTTGACCGCTCACATCGAGGACCATCTGCTCCGCCTTATTCAAAATGGCTGTCGGCTCCTCTTCACCGGCATAAGTCATGCCGACGATTTTATTACCCGCATCTATGAGACGGCGCAACTGCGCCTTTTCGCTGATAATACGCGCATGTTGCTCCACATTATACGACACGGACTCATTCGCCAAGGAGGTAATATACGCGAGCCCCCCTACAGCATCAAGTCGTTTACGGCGATCCAGTTCTTCCCCGACGGTGATAAAATCCGCCGTCTTATTTCCGTGGATAATCTCCAAAATCGCATCATAAATAATGCGATGAGCATCCCGGTAAAAGTCCTCTGCTTTCAGAATACTCGTCACCGTATCCACGACGGCGCTCGCATTGGAGCCGTTCGTCAGCAATGCCCCGAGGACGGCCTTCTCAGCATCTAAATTATGCGGTGGAATGCGTACATCCATGATAATCTCCCTTACTAACCTCTATAGATAAAAGAATTCACCATACTCTATGAGCATGGTGAAGCCCTATTATTCAGCCACTACATTAACCTTGATGGTCGTTGTAATTTCCGGATGTACGCGCACCAATACGTCATGCACACCTAATGTTTTCAACGGTTCTTTGATTTCGATTTTCTTTTTGTCGATGTCGACCTTGTATTGCGCCTTCGCCGCATCGGAAATATCCTTTGCCGTAACGGAGCCGAATACGCGACCTTCTTCACCCATGCGCACCTTAACAGTCACTTCCACCTTCGCCAGTTGAGCCGCTAAGATCTTTGCTTCATCATTGGCTACCGCTTTATTATGTTCGATAGACGCCTGTTTTTGTTTCGCATTGTTTACATTAGTCGTCGTGCCTTCGAGGCCAAGGCCTTTTTTGATGAGCACATTGCGGCCGTATGCATCACTGACCTCAACGATTTCACCTTTTTTACCGACTTTTTTTACATCTTCAAGCAATACTACTTTCATTCTTCTTCCTCCTCTGCTTCCGCGGAATGAAGAGCTTCAAGGGCTTTATCCAAGATAGTCTTCTTCGCTTCCTCTATGGTCATGCCCTGTAACTGCGCACCGGCCACCGTTCTGTGACCGCCGCCGCCCAAGGCTTCCATGACAACCTGTACGTTCACCTTGCCTTTGGAACGAGCGCTGACGCCGATACCGCCGTCATTTAGTGAATAGAGTACAAAGGCCGCTTCAATATCTTCATTGCTGATGAGCATGTCCGCACTTTGTGCCGCCAATGCCATCATGTCCATCATACCTTCCGGAGCGACGGAAATCGCAATACCTTCGGTACAACTGGCTTCCAACACTATTTTAGCACGCAACTGAATGGAATCGAAGGTTTCAATAAATAATTGTTTTACCATTTCGATGTCCGCACCGGCCCTGCGTAAGAACGCCGCCGCTTCAAACGTACGCGCCCCCGTCTGTTGGTAGAAATTCTTCGTATCCAATACGATACCCGCGTAAATGCCCGTAGCCTCCGCTTTTGAAAGTTTCACGAAGGTCCCCACATATTGCACGAGTTCCGTTACGAGCTCACTCGTGGATGATGCGGCCGGTTCCAAATAGGTCAACAACGGATTTTCTATGAAATCCGCCGCCCGACGATGATGGTCGATAACGATTCGGCGTTCGGAGATGTCCAATGCCTCAGGAACCGCCACCATTTCTGTACGATGTGTATCGCAGACGATGACAAGCGTATTCGGTTCCACCCAGTTTCTTGCAGCTTCAGCGGTGATAATATGCTCTTCCCAGAATTCATCTTCATCGAGGACATGCACCATTTTTTCAATGGCACTGAGTTCATCTGAAAGCGCCAGGCGCACCTCTTTACCGAGGGCTCTTGCGATAGCGACGATACCGATGGCACCGCCCAATGCGTCATAGTCCTCGCGTTGATGGCCCATGACAAGAATCTTTTCGGAATCATTCATCAGTTCATGGATCGCCTGACCCACGACGCGGGCACGAACGCGCGTATTCTTCTCTACGCCCGCCGTATTACCGCCGAAGAAACGGGTACTTTCACCATCCATAATACAAACCTGGTCACCGCCGCGTCCCAAAGCAATATCGAGAGCCGCCCGGGCGCGCTCGGATACCTCTTTAGCGGTACCCACATTTTCACTGATACCGATGGAAATCGTCGCCGGAATCTGACGAGGAGACGGTAATTTGCGGATCTTTTCAAGAATCTTAAAGCCGTCTGACTCCATTTTCACGAGAGCTCCCCGGGAAATGGCGAAGGTATACATATCATCCTGGAAATTACGGATAAATCCGTCAAATCCGTCGATTTCAGCCACCACGATATTATTGATGTCCGCCCAGAGGTTGGTATAATCCCGATCGCTGAGCCCTTTCGTGAGTTCCTCGATGTTATCGATTTGAATCATGCCCCATACGGGTTGCGCCTCTTCCGCCTTGATACGGGCCTGCTCAAGAGTCGTAATATCCTTGAAATACAAAGCCATCACCGCATGATCAGACAATTCATCATTACTATCCGTATCTGCTTTAGCGTCACGCGGGTCGATAAACTTATAAATAATTTGGAAATACTTATCCTCGTATTGTTCCGTAATAAATCCGGATTTACCCCATATTTTATCGATGCGAAAACCCGGTATAAGCGTAGACATTTTCTGAAGTTTATTCCAATCCACCTCAACCCAGTCCGCAAAGACACTATTATTCCATACCAATGTACCCTGTTTATTCACGAGGGCAATCCCCATCGGTAGATTCTGCAAGGCAAAGTTCGATGCTTGCGTAACATTTTTCATCATCGCACTGAACTGTTCCCGAGCCAGACGCCGTCTATTATGAATGGTGTTATAGTTCACCAAATACGCCGCCACCACGATAATACCTGCCAGAATCGCTACGGCCCAGTTAAAATAAGCCAATAACGCTAATAACAACGCGAGGACAGCGATAACGGTAAGTTCCATAACTTCCCATCTCCGTTGAAAGGATTTCATAACGGCCTCCTTTCTATTATGGTAGGCGCTTGTTAAAGCGCGAACGCATATCTAAAAACATATCAAAAATACCATATATTACGAGTGAATAAGGACTCATCACATATAAAAAAAATATTATAATGAACTGGAGAAAATTTCCTAATCCATAAGCTTTCATAATCGCTATTAAACAGGTAACCCCATTGACTAAACAAATAGCCGCACCGAATAGCCCCAAATTCATTCCAATATCGTTAAGCACAGTCTGTTCATAGCCTATATATGACATCCCATAAACGAGGATAATACCGATAGCTAAAATACCTGCACCCCATATCGGCATACGCCATGTATCCATGGTCGGCAGCACACGATGAAGTGTATCGGTACGTCGAGCGATGTAAGAGACAAGCCTTGCCAAAATATATATCATCGATACACAAACACAGAATACAATGGCCAGCATAATTCGATCAGCCATTGCAAAGGTTCTATTGATTTGAGCAACCATCGTATCGATTTGTTCCTGTGGAACCGCCTGTTGACGTACAGCCTCAAGCATAGAGTTCTTCAGCTCAACGTTCATATTCTGACCTAAATTAACAAGATCAAAGGACCCAAATCCCTGAACCATCAACAGTTGTACAAACAACATAAGAAAAAGGGCTAGCGCAGGTACGATAATCAACTTTCTAAAAGACCAGTTCGACCTAAATGCTTCCCCTAGGAATATACTCGGCAACGAATATATTAAAATCGTATTAGCTGCTATCGGCACTCCTAGAAAAAGGGATACCATCATAAATGCCAGTACAGAAGCAATACAGCTGTAACGACTGCCCCAGCGGATCCCCGTAACCGAAATGCCAGCAGGTGCCACAATAGTGGCCAAGAATAACATAAAAGGAACAACTGCGCCGATTACCGTCAACATAACGACGATGGTCGATACGAATGCGGTTTCCACCATCGCTCTTGTATTTCTTTGATTCATAAATCACCATTCTTACATAAGAAGATATATTAACTGGTATCTTTTAATTATAACAGTTTGAAAGGGCAACTTCAAATACCCCATATGGTAGATAATTGCGATAGTAGTGCTATTTATAGTACTGGAAACACACCTAGATAACGTAAAATAGGGAGCTACCCAAAGTAGCTCCTCATCTCATATTACCATATGTAATTGACGCATCATTTCAAATAC